>Ga0209380_10002243_pt1 | contig 12518 bp, 10 predicted proteins | sample HubBroMetageWFT6_FD_188347 | JGI IMG/M metagenome (GOLD analysis project Ga0209380, IMG submission 188347) | Warmed and freeze-thawed soil microbial communities from the Hubbard Brook experimental Forest, New Hampshire - Hubbard Brook CCASE Soil... | ecosystem: Environmental > Terrestrial >...
GCTCAAGCTGATTGATAAGGATGCGAGCGTCGAGAAACTTTGCACAGGCTTCTGGTTCACCGAGGGCCCTATCTGGAACCCGAAGGAGCAATGCCTGTACTTCAGCGACATGCCCGGCGACGTGCGCCGCCGCTGGAGCGCCGCGGATGGAGTGAAAGAGGTTCGCAAACCGAGTAACAAATGCAACGGCATGACCTATGACGCTGCGGGCAATTTGTATGTCTGTGAGCACGTCACCAGCTCCCTGGTGATGGAGACTCCGTCCGGCGAACGCAAAGTGCTCGCGTCTCACTGGCAGGGAAAAGAACTCAACAGCCCCAACGACGTGGTGCTTCGCTCCGACAAATCCATTTATTTCAGCGATCCTTCGTATGGCCGGATGCCGGTCTTTGGCCTGGAACGCAAGCAGGATCTGGGCTTTCAGGGCCTTTTCCGAATTTCGCCCGATGGAAAACTGCATCTAGAGGCGAATGACTTTGGCCAGACCAACGGCGTGTGCTTTTCTCCGGATGAAAAAATTCTGTACGTGAACGATTCCCCGCGCGCGCACATCCGCGCGTTTGATGTGGCCCGCGACGGTTCACTCAGCAATAGCCGCATCTTCGCGGAAAAGATAGGCGACGGCGTCCTGGAACACGGCATCGTCGACGGAATGAAAGTCGATGAGCGCGGCAATATCTACGTCACCGGCCCGCGCGGCATTTGGGTATTAAGTCCCTCCGCGGAGCATCTGGGCGTGATCCGCATGCCCGAGCATGCCGGAAATCTGAACTGGGGCGGGCGCAAGTGGGACGAACTGTACTGCGCCTGCTCGACTTCGATTTATCGCGTGAAAATGAAAGTGCGAGGAAATCCCGTCGCATACATGAGTATGCGCTAAGAGGAAACATGGCCGACCGCAAGCTCCATGCGCGAAAGACGGCGCTGATCATTCAGGATTTGCAAAACGACGTCATTACCGAGGGCGGCGCGTTCGCCTCTTCCGGCGCGCCTGCCCATGCGAAAAAGCAAAATGTAGTTGAGAATGTGAAGAAATTGGCCGCCGCGATGCGCAAGGCGGGCGGGATCGTGATTCACATCCATTACATCGTCGAGCCGGGCGCGCCAGGGCTCAAGTTGAACGCGCCTCTGTTTCGCGGCCTGGCTGAAAGTAAGGCCGTGGTGCGGGGAACGTGGGGGGCGGCGCCGGTCGAAGGCCTCGAGCCTCAAAAGGGCGACGCGGTCATCGAGAAAATGCGCATGAACGGATTTCACGGCACCAAGCTCGATACGATTTTGCAAGGACATGGGATCGATTCCCTGGTGATTACCGGGGCCTGGACCAATTTTTCCATCGAGCACACGGCGCGACATGGCGCCGATTCGGGTTATGAAGTAGTTGTGGCGACCGACGGAACATCCACCATCAACGACGAGTGGCAAAACGCGGGAATTAATTTTGCTCTCCAAAATATCGCCGACCGCTTGAGTTGCGAAGAGATCATTCGGGCTCTTACCTAGACAGGGGTGCCCACCTCGCCGCGAACCACAACAAAACCCAACTTCAGCGGCTAAAGTGGCTGCGGAAAAACTCGCAACGAGTCATTCCGAAGGGCTGGGTTTGCCCGAGGGATCCTGTTTTTTCTTGAATTTGGCGACGAAAAGCAGATCCCTCGCTTCGCTCGGGATGACAAAAAAGCACTTTTCCCGCAGCCTGTAGAGCCGATTATTAAGGCGAATCCATACGGCCGGGCTGAAGCCCGGCCCTCCAACACGAGCTTACATTTGTCACGTGTCACAAAGAATTCACGTCTTGCTATGATAGAGAGTGCATGACTTTTCCTCTTGAGACTTCCATCGTCGTTTCTTCGGAAGATGAACGCGCGTTGATCGTTCACGTCCTCGCAAGACTTGGGGCAAACCAAAAGGAATGCTCGATTCAAGCGGACGTTTTGACGGAAGCGGATCTGCGCGGCCACCATTCCCACGGATTGCAACGCCTGCCGGTTTTGGCGGCTCGCATCAAGAAACGGCTGATCCGCGTCAATGTCGATCCCGAGTACATCTGGACGGCGGATTCCGTGCTGAGCGTGGATGGAAAAGATGGCTTGGGGCCATTTGTTGCCGAGTCCGCTCTGGAGCGGGCGAGATCCGTGCTGGAACAACGGGGAATCGTCGCAGTGGCGATTCGGAACAGCAGCCACTTGGGGATGATCGGGTACTATTGCGAGATGAGAGCGCACAAAGGCCTCATCTGCTTGGCGATGACGGAGAGCGAAGCGCTCGTTCACCCGCATGGCGGCACAAAAGCGCTCGTCGGCACGAACCCGATCGCCATCGGCATTCCGAGCCAGCCGGCGCCGTTCGTATTTGATATGGCCACTTCCACGAGCGCGATCGGCAAAATCTATGCCAGCAAGCATCGCGGCGAGCCCATACCTCTTGGATGGGCGATCGATGCCGAAGGAAATCCGACCACCAGTCCGGATGACGCTTTGAAAGGCTCGCTCACTCCCGCGGCCGGAGCCAAAGGCTACGGTCTTGGCATTTCCATAGGAATCCTGGCCGGACTTTTGCCGGGAGGCGAGATCGGGCGGCGGGTGCTCGGCACTCTGGACACGGAGTTTCGCTGCACCAAGGGAGATTTTTTTATTTTGTTAAACCCCGCAGCCTTTGCCGGCGGACTCACACTCGCGAGCGGGGTTGCATCCTACCTCGACGAGCTTCGCCATTCGCCGCCACAGAAGGGTTGCGAGAGTGTTATCGTACCCGGAGACCGGGCGCGAACGCTTCGAGAAGAGCGTGTACGCTCCGGAATACCTCTACCCAAGGAAGTATGGCTCGCGGCAGAAAGGCTCAAGGATGAGTTCTGAGGGCAGCAATCCTGTCTGGGGATTTTCAACGGCAGGCAGAATATTTTTTGGATGGGGCGCCGCGAGCGTTTTGCGGGATGTGGCTCGCGAATTCGGTCGTCGAGTATTTGTTTGCACCGACCAGAATATGGTCAAAGCAGGAATCTGTGAAACAGTGGTGGGGCATCTATCGCACGGGATAGCGGAAGCGAAAATCTTTGACGAAGGGAAACCGGAAGTCGATCGCCGGACGATCGAGTGGGCCACAACAGTGGCCCGGGCCTATTCGCCAAATGTGGTAATCGGTTTAGGCGGCGGCAGCAACCTGGACTTGGCCAAAGCCGTCGCGCTTCTGGTCAAGTATCCCGGTCCACTTTCCACCTACTATGGCGAAAATAAAGTTCCCGGCCCGATTGCTCCGGTCGTCGCGGTTCCCACAACTGCGGGCACCGGATCGGAAGTAAGTCCAGTCGCCGTGGTCGCCGACCCTGAACGCGAGATGAAGGTGGGCATCGCGTCTCGCGCGCTGATTCCGAAGTGGGCCATCGTGGATCCCGCGCTGACGGTTTCCTGTCCAGCAAATGTGACAGCCCATTCCGGCATGGACGCGCTCGCGCACGCGATCGAATCCTTCTGCGCTAAGGTACGAACCGATTGTTCTCCGCACGCGATTTTCGTCGGCAAAAATCCGATGTCGGACGTTCTCGCGACCAATGCAATATCCGCAATCGCAAAATTTCTTCCGACGGCGGTAGCCCAACCAAATGACCGCGTGGCGAGGCAGGAGATGGCACTGGCCAGTCTTCTCGCGGGAATGGCTTTCTCAGCCGCGGGAACGGCGGCCGTTCACGCGTTGCAATATCCTGTAGGAGAAGCGACGCACACGCCGCACGGCTTGGGAAATGCCGTCCTCTTGCCTACGGTGATGAGAAGCATCACGCCTTCGCGCATCGCGGAAATGGCATTCATCGCGCGCAGTTTGGATCCGAACCTCAAAGCGAAGCCCGATGCAGATGCCGCCGCTCTGGCCGCTGGACTCGTCGAGGAGCTTGCCGCGAAAGTTGGAATCCCGAAAGGCCTGCGCGCGTTGGGCGTAAAACAAGAGCAGCTCCCGCAGCTTTCGCAGATGGCGTCCACAGTTCGGCGGCTGCTCGACAACAGCCCCGTTCCCTTCGACGAAAACGATCTGCTGCGTCTTTTGCAAGAGGCTTTCTAAGAGTCTCGAATCATCGCTGCCTGCCGTGGATACACCTGCCCATTCTGTTCACTCATTTCGCTGCGCCAGAAATCGCTTGACGTATAACGCGTCACGTAGTATGCTTTACGTGTGATCCAGACCTTCAGCTCCAAGGAAACGGAAGAGCTCTTTCATTACCAGCACAGCGAGCGTTTTCGCGCCATCGAGCGCGTTGCCTTACGGAAGTTGCTCCAGCTTCATGCAGCGACGGAGTTGCGCATTTTGGCGTCGCCGCCCGGAAATCAACTGGAAGCCTTGCGAGGCGATCGTAAAGGGCAGCACTCAATTCGGATAAACGATCAATGGCGAATCTGTTTTGTTTGGCGCGGCGGCAATTGTTACGGAGTGGAAATCGTCGATTATCACTAGAGCTCATTGTATAACCTCGATGATTTGTTAGATCCATCGGCCCGAAATTGGGATTTGCGACCGCCACTAGAAGGGAACGGAAAAAAGATGAACAAGTCGGACGCATTGTTGCCTCCGGTCCATCCGGGTGAAGTTCTCCGGGAAGACTTCATGAGGCCGCTGGGGTTGAGTGTTAACAAGCTCGCGCTGGAACTGCATGTGCCCGCTACTCGCATCGCTGAAATTGTGCATGAACGCCGCCGGATTACGGCGGAGACCGCTCTGCGACTCGCGCGATTCTTCCGCACCAACGCTGAGTTCTGGCTCAATCTGCAGAATTTCTATGATCTGGAAGTATCCAGACGCTCCGGCAAGGTCTCTGAAATCGAGCGCCAGGTGCAACCATCGCCAACTCTGGCTTCCTGAATGTTTCGGGTGTATAAGGATGCCCACCGGGATGGTCAGAGCAGAATTTCCAACGGATTGTGAGGGAGCGGCCCCATGAGTAAGGACAGAAAAATAGTGGCTTTCGGCCTCGCGGCAGGCCTGTGCCTTTTGGTGTTGTTTAGTGCGCGAGGCGCGCAGACGCAGAACGCCCCGAAGTACAAAGTAGATGCCGATTGGCCGAAACCCTTGCCCAATAAGTGGAAGATGGGCGGGGTCACAGGATTGGCCGTGGACAAGGACGACAACGTTTGGGTGCACGATCGCCCGAACGATCTGACCGATATTGAGCTCGAGGCCGAGCTTACTCCTCCGATTGCCGATTGCTGCGTCCGGCCTCCTTCCATGATCCACATTGACAAGGAAGGCAACGTCATCGGCTCCTTCGACCCTCCGCAAGGGCACGGGATGACGGTGGACAGCAAGGGATTCATTTATCTGGGGAACGTGGTCAATGGAATGGGCAACGTGCGCAAGTACGATCCGAAAACAGGCGCGCTTGTCTCCGAATTGCCGCACACGCCGGAAATGCCGCCGGGAGGCGGTGGCGGCGATGCCGCTCCGGACACACCGCGCGTCCCAGGCCACGGAAGCAAGGGGCCCGTCGCGGGATTTTTGCCGAGCGGGCGCCCTAAGATCACTCCCGAGGAGCGCGCGGCGCGCGACGCGGCCACAGCCGCTTTCCGCGCGAAGTATCCCCCGACAACGCCCATGATTGTGGGAGGGATCGAAGAGGTTCGGCTGGACGAGCCGGCCCATGAACTTTACGCGGCCGACAATTACCTGGGCGGGCGTGTGATGGTGTTTGACATGGATACTTTCCAATTCAAAAGGGGTTGGGGCGCCTACGGGCACAAGCTGTCGGAAATCACTACCGATGACAAAGACCGGGCCTACACGCCGGGCGGGCCGGAGCCAAAGGAGTTCAGGGGCCACCTCACACTGAATGTTTCCCGCGACGGAATGGTCTACGCGGCCGACCGCATGGCAAACCGTATCGATGTGACCACGAAAGACGGAAAATTCGTGAAGGAATTCGTCATGGCCCCGTGGACTGGCGTGGGCGGTTCGACCGGTGGCGTGATGTTCTCGCCCGACAAGCAGCAACTGTTTCTGTTTATTTCCGATCTGACCAACAATCACATCTGGTTCCTGAACCGCGAAGATGGCAAGGTGGTCGGCCAGTTGGGCAGCATGGGCGAGAACGCGGGCCAGTTCTACGGGCTGCACATGATCGCCACTGACTCCAAAGGCGACATCTATACGGGTGAAGTGTTTGGCGGCGAGCGTGTGCAAAGATTCGTCCCGATAAAATAACAAGTTAAATACTTAATCTTATGATATATATGGACCTTCTCAACCGGATGACACGCCATTCAGTTTGCGCGCCCGGTTAGCCCAAATAAGCTTCGCCGGGCGCGCATCCCAGGATGCCCCCCGGCGGGCAATTATTTCCCCTGATTAGTGATGAAAACTCCCGTGGGCTTGCCCGTTGGGCCGCACAACCCCAATCCACTGCGTAGACTCAAATATTGAGGGATAAAGATAAGGCACGCCATAGGGCCATAACTGTGAGTTCTATGAAAATGGGCGCAGGCAAGAAATCATTGGATCAAAGCGTCCGCATCCCGTCCGATGGCAGCGGTGGGTTCGTCTGGCTAGGCCTGTTTGTCCTGCTTTTGGCCTCCCCGGCTCTGGCGCAGTCCCAGCAGACGCCACCAGAGACCGCAGCCAGCCTCGGCCAGCAGCTTCCCGTTCCGCAATTGCCGGGGAGCATCATCGGAATTGTTTTGGATCCAAGCGGAGCAGCCGTAGCTAGGGCCCGTGTGGAACTTAAACTCGAAGACCAGATCACAAACCAAGAGGCGCTATCCGGCGACGATGGGCAATTCTCATTTGTCAACATCCCTCCCGGGCCATTTCAACTCACCATTGCGGCGGAGGGATTCGCGGCGCAAACGTTGTCTGGAGTCCTGCATGAGGGAGAGGTGTACAACGCCCCGCGGACCGCGTTGGCACTGGCGACCAAAAAGACCGATGTGCGGGTTGAAGTGCCGCGTGTGGAGGTGGCGGAAGAGCAGGTCAAGGAGGAAGAGCAGCAGCGCGTGCTCGGCATCATCCCAAATTTCTATGTCAGTTATGTCCCGGATGCCGCTCCGCTCAGCTCGAAGCAAAAGTTCGAGCTGGCCTGGAAAGTCACTGTGGACCCGGTCACCTTCGTAGTGACCGGGGCGATTGCGGGACTCCAGCAGGCCAATAATTCTTTTCGCGGGTACGGGCAAGGTGCGCAAGGTTACGGAAAACGCTACGGCGCGGACTACGCCAACGTGGTGACGAACAACTTCATCGGAAACGCTATCCTGCCGTCCCTTCTGAAACAGGATCCACGCTATTTTTACAAGGGAAGCGGAAGCACTCGCTCACGCATCCTCTATGCGATCGCCAATTCCGTGATTTGCAAAGGCGACAACGGACACTGGCAGCCAAATTATTCCGACATTCTCGGAAGCCTCGCCGCGGGTGGGATTTCAAATCTCTACTATCCGGCGCAGGATCGCAATGGGGCGAAATTGACGTTTGAAAACGCGGCGATCGGAATTGGGGCAACCGCGGCGGCCAATCTTCTTCAAGAATTTGTCATTCGCAAATTGACGTCGAATGTTCGCAGCCACGATCCGGCCAAGCCTTAATGCACGGCCGGCAAATGATCGACTTCGCTTTTCGGCGAGGCCGGCCAGGATGAGTGCGTTTGGACTTTGCGGCGATTGCCCTCATTCGCCCGGAGTTAAATTCTCGGCAACTGAGCAAATGAAAGGCGACGCTTAAGTCGGGGAAATTTGAGATCATACATCTGCTGAAAGAAGAGGCGAGTTAAGACGATGCTTTCAAAAGACAGGCGCGCTACTCCGCGATTCCAAGCCAAGCCGGAGAATCGTATCATTTACGGCGAACGTTCCGCGCCCATACGGGACTTAAGTCTAGAGGGCGTTTTCGTCCTCGACCCGGATCCCCTTCCTGTTGGATCGGAAATTACGTTCACGCTGCGGGCCGGGCAGACGGACATCACGCTGGAGGGGATTGTCCGGCATTCCACTGTAGATGCGGGCATGGGAATTCAATTCACCAGCCTGTCCGCTGTATCGAAAAGACGGTTGATCATACATATCGCCAGTCTGGTAGCGGCACCTAGCCAGATGGTAGAGACTTAAACGCAGAGACCCGCAGTTCTCCGCCTGCCATGAACAGCCCTCCTGATTCATCCGACCCACGGAAGCGACGCTGCAACGGCTTCCGATCTCTTTACAAACGCTGGCGGGACACGTAAAGTTTGATCATCCACGAGACGTATGGAGGTAGCGGGATGAAGCACAAAACGTCAGCCATTTTACTGGCGGTTCTCGCTTGCGGCTTCCTTTCAACGGCCGTTTTCGCGCATCACGGCGCCTCGCGATGGGACGTCGATGCGTGGGGGACCATCGCCGGAACGGTCAAGGAATTCGATTGGCAGAATCCCCACCCCTTGCTGCTAGTCGACGTGAAAAACGACAAGGGCGACGTGGAAACCTGGGCCGTGGAATTTCACCCGCCGAATGTGATGAGCCGCGGCGTCGGATGGAATCACAGCACATTCAAGGCTGGGGATCAGGTCACAATTTACGGGCACCCTGAAAAAAAGAGCGTTCCCATAGTCAACGGGATGAAAAGTCTGAGGCCTGTGAAGGTCACCATGCCCGGCGGTCAAGTCGTCACCGTCGATCCTCCCGGGTACTGACCGCTCCTCATTTTGGTTAAGCCGTCTGCAGCGCCGCCGCGGAGGGACAGGGCTGGCAACAAAGCACGATTTCCCCGGGGCGGTGCGCGAAACTAGTAAGGACAGAGTCATTCGAATGAAAAAGCTTGCGCCGATCCCGGTCCTGAGTACTTCGGCAGTGCTGGTGTTGTCGCTCGGGCTGCTGCCGCGCCTTGCCCCTGAGCTGCGCGCGGCGCACCCGCAAGCGGCAGCCTCCGCGCCTGACCTGACCGGAATCTGGTCTCCGCCGAGAACACCCAAGGGCTTCTTGCCATATAACTTTTCTCCCGAGGCGCCTCCCCCAATGCAACCGTGGGCTGCGAAGCGATGCGAGCTCGTGGGTTGCGGAACAGGGCCGCTCGGCCGCGCCAATGACGACAATATGGATCCGTATCTGACCAGCTGCGCCCCGTACGGCATTCCCCGCCTGATGAACCACGTTGGACCGTTCGAAATTTTGCAAAGCAATAATCGTGTGTTGATGCTCTTCGAAACAGGCAACGCGATTCGGCAGATCTGGATGGACGGGCGAGGTCATCCGGAGGACCTGGATCCTTCCTGGATGGGGCATGCGATCGGCCACTGGGAGGGCGCCACGCTGGTGGTTGACACCGTTGGCCTGACCGACAAGAGCTGGCTCGACACGGCGGGCCATCCGCACAGCGACGCGCTGCACGTCGTCGAGCGCATTCGCCGCGTGGATCACGACACGCTCGAGAACACGCTCACCTTCGACGACCCGAAAACATATACGCGGACCTGGACGTCCACCATCTTCTACAAATTACGCCCGGATTGGTCGCTAAAGGAAGACATCGTCTGCGAAGACAAGATCCTAATGGATCTGAAAACCAAAAAAGAAAAAGTCTATCCGTACCAGCCCTACCCCATGAATTTTCCGGTGGAAGCGATTCCGCTGCCCGATGTAGCCAATGCAAAATAGAATGTGTTCAAGTGGGGCCGTGCGGCGCCGGCATACGCTCTCGTGTGCACAGAGTTACCGGCAGTGTTCTGAATTGAAAATTGTCGCGACGGTATTGATATTTAGGAGGTCGGGGCTTCAGCCCCGACGCTCGGGTTTTGACATGCCTGGGCTTTAGCCCCTGAAGCTTCAGGGCCTAAAGGCCCTATTCATGCGCCGCTGGTTGTCCGACCTAAAGGTCGGACCTCCCTCACGGCAACATCAAATTCGGCTGTCGGAGATAACCTGAAATTAGGATAATACCCACTTGCACTGAAACTTGCGTAGGCCGCCAAGAATAATGTCCCCACTCTTTCAGAAATCCAAATCGATCTCGATTCTGGTTGCCACGGCGTTTTTCATGGAAAACCTGGACGGCACGGTTATCGCCACGGCGCTGCCGCAGATGGGCGTGTCGTTCCACACCAACCCGGTCGACCTCAACATCGGCATGACGGCCTATTTGCTGATGCTCGCCGTGTTCATTCCGATCAGCGGATGGGTGGCGGACCGGGTCGGGGCGCGAACGGTTTTTGTTTCCGCCATCGCGATTTTTACGGCTTCTTCCGTCCTGTGCGGGCTCAGCAATGGCATTTGGACATTCACCGGGGCGCGCGTGATTCAGGGCATCGGCGGCGCGATGATGATGCCTGTCGGGCGGCTCGTCGTTTTGCGCACCACGGAAAAGCACAATTTAATCGACGCAATCACGTTCATTACCTGGCCGGGACTCATCGCGCCCGTGTTGGGTCCGCCGCTTGGCGGCTTCATCACGACGTATGCGTCATGGCATTGGATTTTTTTCCTGAATGTGCCGCTCGGTATTATCGGCATGGCGCTCTCATCGCGCATCATTCCGAATCTAAAGGAAGATCACGTAAAACCTTTTGATTGGATAGGATTTGTGCTGAGCGCCTCGGCTTGCGTGAGCTTCGTTTACGGCATGGAGCTGGTGGGCCGCGAATCGGCGCACTGGAAGCCGACGGCAGCCTACCTGATTGCCGGGTGCGTCCTGGGCGTGTTCTCCGTGCTTCATCTTCTGCGCTCGCCGGCGCCTCTTTTAAATCTCAATCTCCTGAAAATTAAGACGTTTGCGATCTCTTTGCAAGGCGGGTCGCTCTTTCGAATTGCGATCAGCGTGTCTCCATTCCTCCTGCCGCTTATGTTTCAGGTCGGCTTTGGACTGAACGCGTTTCAGTCGGGCCTCCTGATGCTCGGCCTCTTCTCGGGCAATTTGCTCATGAAAAGCGTGGTGACGCCCATTCTCCGGAGGTTCGGATTCCGCACAGTGCTGACGACGAACGGTATCCTAAACGCGATCTTGATGGCGGGCTGCGCCCTGATGTTTCCTCAGACCGCGAAGAGCATCGTGCTTTTAATCTTGTTTGTGAACGGCCTGTCCCGCTCGATGCAGTTTACGGCGGTAGGCACTCTGGCCTTTGCGGACATCGCCAAGCCGGACATGAGTTCCGCCACCAGCTTCTTCAGCATGATCACGCAAATGTCGATGGGCATGGGCGTGGCTGTGGGCGCGATCGCGCTGCGTATCGCTGGTTTCATGGACGGCAATGCAAAGGGCGCTCCGACCACGAAGGAGTTCCATATTGCGTTCCTGCTCGTCGCGGTTTTGAGCGTCCTGGCGACGCTCGACTGTTTCCTCCTCGAACGGGACGCAGGCGCGACGGTCAGCGGACATCGGCTGGACCCAATGCCCGACAAAACATCAGCAGCCACTTGATCGCGGGCCGGGTGCATGAGGTGGGTCAATTTGGCAAGAGTTATCGGAATGTGGCAATCCGCTCTCTCGGGGGCGCAAAAAGCCACATTCCGAGAAGCCGACCTCTCAGGCGCTGGGAACGGGAACACCCGGTGGCACTGAACCCACTGACTCATTCGGTGGAAACGGCAAAATTGCCTGAGCGCATCGTTTCAACGGTTTAGGCATAAGATGTTGTTGTGAGCTTGACGTCCTACGGATCGTAGTTAGATTTTTTGGGGTCAGTGTTGCAATGAAAATACCAAACAAGGTCTTTGGCTACGTGCTACCCCTTGTAGTTTTTGGGGGCGGCTTAGTCTTATACAACACGTTGTATAACGTAATCCTTGAGGCCAAGGATATTCAGTCTTTCAAAGTTGAAGAACTTCACGGGACACCCCCTACAAAACTGAAAATATCTGGGCATCCCTTCTATAGTGGCATGGTAGTTCGCAACATTACTGCAAAGCATGACGGTCCAGCGATCACCGTTTTAGTTCATCTTGCCCTGATTGGGCTAGCCAAGCCAAAAACATCTGGGATCTTTGAATATGAATTGACGATTCCAGATTCGGTTAATGAGGTACGATTCGGGAGGACTGTGTTGCCAATCTGGAAGAGGGGATCACCTTCCACACCCTTGCCAGTGGCTCAGATTCCATAGCTGCCGGGCTGACCTGCTCCGGCTTTGATTCCGACTCGGCCAAGTCCTGAGAAATGGGATTGTCGGAAACTGGCCTTTTACCGAAATTTTTTAATTATGGTGCGTGTAGGCGGCCGGAAGCTAACCGTGGCTGCCGCCGCCGGAGAGTTCGCGGACGATTGAGCCTACGAAGCTCTTGGCGTCACCAAAGAGCATGAGGGTTTTGTCGAGGTAGTAGAGCGGGTTATCGATTCCGGCGAAGCCGGCGGCCATGCTGCGTTTGATGACCATCACGGTGTGGGCCTTGTCCACGTCAAGAATGGGCATGCCGAAGATGGGGCTCGTCGAATCGGTGCGCGCGGCGGGATTGGTGACGTCATTCGCGCCGATGATCAGGGCCACGTCGGTCTGCGGGAATTCGCCGTTGATCTCGTCCATGTCGAGCAGTTTGTCGTAAGGGATGTCCGCTTCGGCGAGCAGCACGTTCATGTGGCCAGGCATGCGGCCC
>Ga0209380_10002246_pt1 | contig 12512 bp, 9 predicted proteins | sample HubBroMetageWFT6_FD_188347 | JGI IMG/M metagenome (GOLD analysis project Ga0209380, IMG submission 188347) | Warmed and freeze-thawed soil microbial communities from the Hubbard Brook experimental Forest, New Hampshire - Hubbard Brook CCASE Soil... | ecosystem: Environmental > Terrestrial > Soil...
CCGCCACTTGCACCGCCGCCCCCGGCTCCCCCCGGCGATATCACCTTATCGCTGAGGTAGCGATTGACGGCGGCCGCCGCGGGCATGCCCGCAGCAGGCTCGAGCGGGCGTCCGGCGGCCAGATCCGAGGGGCTCGCGACCATGCGCCCGAGATTGCCCACGTTCGCGCAACCGAAGTTGCTGTGGGTCGAGTTGTCGAAGTCGTAGGACGGCTCCTTGCTCCAATTCGGGCAAGGCGGCAGTGTCACCAGGTAACGCACGACCTCGACCGTGGCCCGGTTAGGCGCGACAGCCCCCCGTGGCAGCGGGGTGGCGACAACACCGTATCTGAGTAGTTCGCTCGAAATCGCCCCTACCCGCGCAGCCGCGAGATCCGGGCTGCCCGCCGCCGCGACCAGCACACGGTCTGCCGGTGCAATGCTGCCGTTTGCCGCCAATACCCGGAGCCGCGCAGCGTCGGCGGCGGCGAGCCGGCTCGATCCGGGGAGGAACCGGATGTCGAGCTGGGTCGTCGCGTCATCGAGCGTCAGCTGTTTCGGCCATTCGCTTTCAGTGAAATCCGCTGCCGGCGGTGCGCATGCCGCCAGGGTCAGCGCGACGGTGACGGAGAGGAGGCAAGGATGGATCTGCATGGTTCCCTCCTTAATCCAGGCGGAACCCGACCGGGCCAATCAGGCCCGTATCGCCGGGGGTGAGCGGACCCTTTGCCGGTGGCGGCAGTGTCTGCCGGTAAAGGTCGCTGTTGACGATCCGCTGGACATCATGTGGCGCTATGTAGCCGTCGGTCGGCACCGCCAATGCGGTTTCGCTTGGCGTAACGAGAAACGGCGTGACGATGATGACGAGTTCGGTCTCGTGGCGCTGAAACGCGTCCGACCGGAACAACTGACCGAGGACCGGGATGTCGCCGAGGCCGGGGATCTTCGACACGTTCTGGGTCGTGTCGTTCTGCAACAGGCCGGCCAGCGCGAAGCTCTGGCCGCTGCCCAGTTCCACCGTCGTGTCGGCACTTCGCTGGGTCAGCGCCGGAACGGTGGTGCCGGCGACCGTGACCGCATTCGCGAAGTCCAACGCGCTGACCTGGGGCTGGATGTGCAGATTTACATGGTTGGCGTCGATGATTGTCGGGGTGAAATGCAGGATAACGCCGAAAGGCTCGTACTGGATCGTGATTGTCGCGACCCCGCCAGCGCCAGGCTGCGCAATCGGGATCGGGATTGAGCCGCCGACCTGGAAACTCGCCGGTTGCCCCGACGTCGCCGTCAGGTTCGGCTCGGCGAGGTTCGTCACCAAGCCCTCCTGCTCGAGTGCGTCGAGGGTGGCAAAGAACTTCCCGTTGCCGCCGCCGATCGCGAACTGGAACAAGCTCTCGCCGGTAGTAGGAGCCGCCACAGTGGGTTGGAGACCAAGCGTCTGAAATTGGATGTTCCCGGCAGCTTTGCTCAGGTTGAAGCCGAGTGCCTTCATTACACTTCGATCCACCTCGGCGATCTTGACCCGCAGATTGACCTGGTTCGGCATCGCGACGGAAAGCTGGTTGACGACCGAGCCCTTGCTCTCGCTGGCGATCGCGGCGGCAAGGGTGCGCAATTTCTCGGCTTGTCCGGCGGTCGACACCTTCCCGCTCAACACGAGCGCGTTGTCGACCGACTTCAGGTTGACATCCTCGCCCGGAATAAGGGCATGCATTGAGTCGCGCAGCCGCGACAGGTCGTGCTCGACCCTGACCGGGGCGTTCAGCAGCACATGGTCGTCGGCGTCTACGGCATAGAGCACCGTCTCGCCCGGCGCCTTTGCGTTAAGGTAAATCAGCGAGGGCGATTTGACCTGTACGTCGGCGACATCGGGATTGGCGATGAACACCGTGCTTGCCGGGCGCGGCAACTTGATCAGCGTGCCCTTGCCAGCTTCGAGCACAATCGGCGGTCCGCTCGCTGGGATCTGCGCGGTCGAGACCGGGTCGGCCCTCACCATTTCGCCGGGAGGTGGCGCGGCCGCTGGCACCTGGGGCGCTGCTGCGACCGCCGGGGCATCGCCTGGCGACACGAGCTGCGCTGCATTACTCACGCCGGCTAGAATAAAACTCGGTCCCGCCACGGCGAGGACCATAAATTTGTGCATCACGACACTCTTGACGCAGGTTGCGATGGAGAAGCATCCGCTCCTTTAGCCCCTCCACGCAAGATCGTGACCCGACCATTGTCGGAATTTCCTTTCCCATTTAATGACTTAGGAAACAACGGACTGACTTCGCTATCGAGAGTAAAAGTCGCAGAACCAGCGCTGCTCGGCGAATCGGAGACCAGGCGATTCGCTGGTGAGTCAATCAGTTGGTCGGTGTCGGTTGGCTTTTCGGCGACGGGAGGGACCAGGCTGCGCAAGCTCAGCGACAGTTTACCCATCTCGCTTGCCAGAGCGATTATTTCGCTTTCTTTTGGAGTCACTTCGAGCGTCGCGGTATGAGCAACGACTGCTTCGCCGGCCTTGCTTTCGAGCCGCTGGTCGATGGCAATGACCCGCACGTCGCTCAGTACTGTCTCCGCCGCCTTATGCTCGAAGCCGCCGCCCTGGTTGGCTGACTGCGCAGCCGCTGTCGTCGGGACCTGATATGTGATCAACAGATCGACAGTGTCGCCGGGAAACACGAACCCCGATATGCCGGTCGTCACCGTCACCGGGACGGAGACCGCGCGCATGCCGGGACGCAACACCGCCGCGAGGTAGCCGCGATTGCCGGGTGCGATGATCTTGGACTCGCTGATCGGTTCGCCGGCACCGATCGGGTTGCGCGCCACCCAGCCGGCAAAGGATTCCGGTGTCTTGGTGCCGAGCAGAACGTAGGTCTTGTCAATCGTGCCTTCCGGCCAGACCTGCCATACCAGATCGTCCGGCTTCAAGATCTGTCCGCGCTGCAAACCGGAGCGGGCGACGAGCACGGATTTGGCCGGCGCCGGCAATGCCACGGGCGCCGCCTCAGCCAGGCTCGTCGCCCGCTGCGCGACAAGCCAGGCGCGAGCCAAAAACGCGGTGCCGCCGGCAAGCACGACGGCAACCAAAACCAGGATCAGAGAGCGAGCGCGCATGTCGGTTCAGCCTAAATGAGGTTGCAAGGTGACAATCAGGGCGGCGCCGGCGATGGCGATGCCGTAAGGCACGGGCACACCGGAGCCCTCTTCTTGATCCCGAGGGATCTGTCCCAACAGCAGCCGGGCGGATGCGACAAGCTGGGGGCCGAATGGCATCAGCAGGAACAGCGCCATAAAGCCGCCCAGCATGCCCGTGGTGATCAGCAGCGCGGGGGTCCCGGCCAGCCCGGCCCACAGTGTGGCGGCAGCGAGCAGCTTGACATCGCCGCCGCCGAGCCAGCCGCGCGCGAACAGCACCGCACCGACGAGGAAAACTCCCAGCGCGCAGCCGATCGCCGTCAGCGCTCCATAAAGGGTTGGCGTCGCGGCAAGGAAATACACCGGCCACAGCAGACACAGTGCCGCCGGAACGACGTTCGGGATGGTCAGTCGCCGGAAGTCCTCGAAGGCGGCGGCGGCCATCAAGACGCCGAATACGATCAGTAGTGTGCTCTGAATGTGAGACGTCATTGCAGCGTGCGGCACCTTCGGGCGATCGGTTATGCGCGGCCCGACGCCCCGACTGTCGGGGAACGTGGGAGAAACCGGCCTGAACCGATCGCGCATGGGCGGGTTCCGGGTTGATCGTTCACCATGATCACCCAGGGTGGTTAATGAAGGGATAATGATGCCGCTGGTTGTTGGATCTTAAGCGATCGATTGACCGGCCGATCGAAAAGCGCTGCAGCAGAGAGCGCGGCTTGCGCTGCAGCCGATCCGTATCATGCGTGATAATTATTGCTAATTTTTTCGGTGGTTCTTCACCGATATTTTTGATGCGTCGTGTGTGCTTCTTAATAGCGGACGGATGATCCGGGAGCGAGCACCTAGACACCGCCGTGTCATGGTCGGTGGCAAGGGTGCCGCGTTGTTTAACGATTTTTCAATCGCCATTGAGCGAGAACGGGGACTAACCCTCGGGAACCCGCTGCGGCGTCCTGCTAGTGATGAAACCAATTTTTGACCACGTTGCTCGCCCCGCGCCCGCCGTGCCGCCCTTGATGCGGCTGGTGAGCCGCGCGAGAAGATTCCTGCGCGGCATGGGCGACCGCGGCGTGACCGTGGTCGAGTTCGCGATGGTCGCGCCCATGCTGCTGCTGCTGTTGCTGACGGTCATCGATCTCGGCTTCATGCTCACCACGCAGTCTCTGCTTGATGGCGCCGCCCGCGCCGCGGCGCGGCTGATTCGCACCGGGCAGGTCCAGACCAGCGGCAGCCCGATAGCGACATTCCAGAATCTGCTCTGCTCCGACCTGTCTCCGGTCATGAGCACCTCGACGTGCCAGTCGAACGTCATCTTCCAGGTACAGGTCTTCACAAATTTTTCCGGGGTCAGCTTTACCCCGTGCACACAGACCACCAACCCAAACGCGGCCGGCTATTGCGGCTTCACTGCTGGGATTGCCGGCCAGATCGTCGGGGTGCAAGCAACCTATAATTACCCCTTTATGGTCCCCTGGATCAGCGGCTGCTTGACCGGCGGTTCCTGCTGGTTCGCCGCCGGCTCGGCCGACGGCTCAAATGCCGGAACCGGCACCGTGCCGCTGATGTCGACCGTCATCTTCATGAACGAGCCGTTCCCCTCATCATGATCAGACCAAGAGAATTTTTCCGGCTTGCCAGGCTAGGCGCCGACCGCTCCGGCACGGTGGTCGTCGAATTCGCGCTGGTGCTTCCGGTTCTGCTGATCCTGATCCTCGGCAGCTACGAGGCCGCCAATCTTCTGATCGCCTATCTGAAGCTCGAGGCGGCGGCAGAAACCGCCGCCGACCTCGTCAGCCAGACGCCGCAAAACACTTATTTGCAGAGCTCTGGGTCTTCCAATGGCTGGGACTTCGCCAACATCAGCAATGCGGTCGATCAGGTCATGACGCCGCTTCCGACCAGCTCGCTCAAGATTGCCTATGCCAGCGTTACCTTCACCGGCACCAACGGCGCGGCCGTGATCGATTGGCATAAGGAAGTCAATAGCGCGACGGCGATTACCATCGCTACCCTGCCCAGCAGCGTCAGCGCCGGCACCCTGGGCAACGCGACACAAGGCTCGACCGACAGCTTTGTCGTCGTGCAGCTCACCTACCCTTACGCCTCGCCGATCAGCTACATCCTGAACTCGACCTGGAATCTGACCGAAGCCGCGTTCAACCGGCCGCGCTATCAAAATTGCGTGCCGACCACGATGAACACCAACGACGTCTGCCCGTGAGAGCAAAGCCGATGAAATTTGCAATTCGCGCCTTCCTCAGACCGCTGATCGCCGGCCGCGCCATGCTGCGACGGCTGGCCGAGCGGCGCGACGGCAACGTCGCCATCCTCTTCGGCCTGGCCGCGATCCCGGTGGTGATCGCAGCCGGCATGGCGCTCGACACGGCGCGCGCCTACATGGTTAAGACCCGGCTTGGCTCCGCGCTCGACGCGGCAGCGCTCGCGGTCGGCTCGCAAAGCAACCAGCCGCAGGCGACACTGACCACGGACCTCGAAAACTATTTCTACAATAATTATTGCAAGACGGTGCCGTCGGGAACGACCGTCACCTCCTGCGCCAGCACGGTCGCCGGCGAGACCAACATAACCGTCACTCCTACGACCAGCATCACCGCGGCGACCGTCAGCTACACAGCGTCGGCCACCGTGCCGATGACCTTTATGAATCTTGTCGGGGTCAGCCAAGTCACCCTCACCGTGAGCGCGCAGACAACAAAGTTTCCAGGCATGGAAATCGCCGTCGTGCTCGACAACACTGGATCGATGCTGTGCAACGGCGCTGCGCAGGGGCCGTATTACAGCCCATGCGGACCTACCACCTCGGATACGGCCTGCGCCACTCCCGGCGCCAATCCGAGCCGCATCTGCACCCTCATTCCCGCGGCGCAGCAATTCGTCACGACGATCCAGAACGCGATCACCGGCCCCGAATCCGTCTACATGTCAATTGTGCCGTATGTGACGACGGTGAATGTCGGAACTGCCTTCGGCTGCAGCAACGGCTCGACCAGTTGCAGCAATCTTACGGGCAATCCCACCGGCACCGCGTCAGGAAGCCCGACCTGCAGCGGCTTTACCGACGACCGGGGCAACATCATCCCGGTCATTCCGATCACCGGGAATACGACCGGCGGCAGCAGCACGGTTTCGAGCATCTCGCCGAGCACCAATGAGATTCAGGCAGGGATGTATATCGCCGGGCCGGGCATACCCGTGGGCGCGACGGTAAGCAGCGTCGGCAGCTCGACGCAACTCACCCTGTCCTCGAATGCGACCCTCAGCTATACCGGCAACGCGCTTTCGGTCGGCCCGAACACGAACAGCACGAGCAACTTTATCAGTACCTCGTTTACCGACCCGACCGCGGTCACGACTACCGGAAGCTGGACGAGCGGCAGCACCACCGTCACGGTCAGCAGCACCACCGGAATACAGACTGGGATGGTTATCACCGACAGCTCCAGCGGTATAACCCTCGGTACCACCGTATCTTCCATAGGATCTGGGACGGTCACGCTTTCGGCCGCGGCGACTGCAACGAAGAGCAACAAGTCAATAACCTTCAGCCTCGCCGGCAATTTGACAAGCGGCAGCAAGACAATCAACTTCAGCGGCACTCAAACGACCGCCGACACCGGCCTCGGCAACGCTATCATCCCGGGAATGTTGGTGAACGACAACTCGGGATATGGCTATATACCGGCCAATACCTACGTCACCGCCGTCAACAGCACGACGCAAATCACGATCTCGAACGCCGCAACCACCACGCATAATTCGGATACCCTTACCTTCACTAGCCTGGGAGGCACTACGAACTCGGCGACGAACCCCAACGTCATCACCGCCATGAATACGGCGCAAACTCCGGCCGTGGGAATGGTGGTCACCGGCAACGGCATCCCGGCGAACAGCGTCATCACCAGCGTCGACACCGTGGCGTCTACGTTTGCGAATGGTACGGGACAGGTGCACATCTGCAATAACGCGACAGCACCCAGCAATTTTTCCAGCCCGGGCGTCACTGCATCCAACACTGCGCTGGCGTTCTACACGCCGGTCACCTACGACTCGTCGTACAACTCGGCCAGCCCGACCGGATCCTCGACATCGACGAATTGGGGCGGCTGCGTGGTCGAGCCGACCAGCTCCGACGAAATGGCGAGTGGGACCGGCGCGATCGTCACGAGCGCGATGACCGACCCGGATACCGACGAGCCCTCGAGCGGCAGCTGGCCGAGCTGGTATCCATTCTGGTGGCCGTACAGCAGCAACAACGCCTGGACCGCGGGTTCGGCTTCCGTCCAGGATACGGCGACGGAAATCCAGGGCAGCATATCTTCCTACGATACGCTCCACGGGCCCAATCAAGGCTGCCCGGCGCCGATGCTGGCGCTGACCGACCTGACGACCACCGCCGGCCAGACCGCGATCAACACCGCGATCACCAATATGTGGCCGCGCGATTCGGGTGGCACCCAAGTGCATATCGGGATGATCTGGGGTTGGCGGGCACTGTCGCAATATGGCCCGTTCGCCGCGAACAACGGCCATCCGATGACCTATACGAACGCCAGCGCGGAGGGGTGGAAAAAGATCGTTGTGCTGATGACCGACGGCACCGAGGAGTGGCCTTTTTCAACCGAATACACTGGGCTCGGCACGATCAACGACGGCAAGATCGGCACGACCAATTATAATAACGCTGACGGCAATTTGGACACCCGCCTGCAGAACGTGTGCTCGAGCATGGCCGAGGACGGCATCATCATCTATACGGTCGGCCTCGGCTATGACGGACAGCACAATACGACACTGAGCAGCAGCTGTCCGGCGAACGGCGGTTTCTACTCGGCGGCGACGACGAGCAACCTTCAGTCCGTCTTCCAGGCTATCGCGAACTCGATCGTCCATCTGCGCCTGACCAAATGACGGCTTCGCCGAGGACTCATCTCCGGTAACCGTCGGCTGCCCTAGCGCCGCCGAGGCATGCGCTCGCCCGGCCGATCCGGCCACACTCCCGACCGTTGGATAGGTCGGGATTGCGGAGGATCGAGATGCGCGTCGGTTTTATCGGGCTCGGCATGATGGGCAAGGGCATGGCGGCCAACCTGCAGAAGGCCGGCCACCAGCTGACCGTGCACGACCTCAACCGCGCTGCGGCCGAGCCGTTTCTGACGAAGGGCGTGCAGTGGGCCAATTCGCCGCGCGCGGTCGCCGAGGCCGCGGAAATCGTCTTCACCTCGCTGCCGGTGCCGGCCGATGTCGATGCGGTGGCGCTGGGGCCGAACGGCCTGATCGAGGGGATGCGCCCGGACACCGCATTCTTCGACATGTCGACCAATTCGGTCGCGGTGGTGCGCAAGATCAACACCGCCTTCGGCGAAAAGAACCTCTACATGCTCGATTCGCCCGTCAGCGGCGGCGCGGCCAGCGGCAAGATGGCGATCTGGGTCGGCGGCGACGAGCAGGCAGTTCAATCGTCACAAGAGCGTGCTTGACGCGGTGGGCGACCAGGCGCGCTACATCGGGCCGATCGGCGCCGGGACGATCGCCAAGCTGTCATGAATGTGGCGCTCGCCGAGGTGTTCACGATGGGCATCAAGGCTGGTGTCGAGTCACTCGATCTGTGGGAGGCGGTACGGCAGGGCGCGACCGGTCGGGTGCGCACCTTCGACCGACTCGGCAAGTTTCTGTCCGGCACCTACGATCCGGCCGATTTCGCGCTGCGCCTGTTGCACAAGGATGTCTTTTTCGCGGTCGGGCTGGGCAAGGAGGTCGGCGTGCCGATGCGGCTCGCCAATCTGGCGCTGGAAGAGCTGACCCAGCCGGGTCGGCATGCTGACTGCAGGTCGAGCAGTCGAAGCTCGGGGAGGTCTCGATGCGGCACGTTGGCATCGCCCCGAGCTTATCGTCATGGACATCAGATTGCCCGACAGGGTCAGGGTTCGACGTTACGCATATCCTTAAATCGGAGGACGTGACGCATGCTATTCCGGTTGTCGTTACGTCAGCGTACGGCGCCGATGTCGACAAAGCGGTCCTTCGCGAATGCGGATGCGGCCGCTACATACCCGCACCAATACGGATTTCTAGTTTCGTGGACGTGATCCACGGATTGGTTGGGGCTTGTCCATTCGGCTCTGACCAAAATACCTGAAGTAGCTGAAGATTTGGCGAACCTTCTGGGGACCGAATGGACACCTGCAAGAATGGCCGGCTGACGCCAGTGGGTCGAGAGATCATGGTGCGCCGGGTTATTGAGGGTGGGCATTCAGTGAAGCCGTCGGCGTCTGCCCGCGCACGGTGTGCAAGTGGGTCGCGAGGTTCCGGGCGGAAGGCGTCGCCGATTTGCGCGATCGATCCTCGCGGCCACGCCACGCGCGGCGGGCGACGCTGCCCGAGACGGTGGTGCGTATCGAGGCACTGCCGTCGCACGCCGAACCTGCGCGCAGATCGGCGTGCGGCTGGCGTCTCGACGTCGACTGCCTTACGCCTTTTGCGCCGACTTGAACTGAACCGTCAGCGGCAGGCGCCGAACGGGAACGCGTTGCGGCGCAATTGGAGCTGGCTGCGGTGAGTCGCAAGCTCGACGGCCTCGTCGAAGCGATCGCCGGGCTCCGCGCGGCCGGGCTGCAGCGGCGGCTCCGATGATCTGGAGGCCCGCAAGGCCGAACTCGAAGCGAAGCTTGCTCCTGCGGACCCGCCGCCGGTTCGGCTGCATCCGAACCTGGCCCAGCTATATCGGGAGAGGGGGCTCACTGAGCTGCATTCGGCGCTGGCGGATCCCGAACTGCGCACAGAAGCGCTGGAGCTGATCCGCAGCCTGGTCGAGCGCGCTGAACTGCACCCGGCCGAAGACGGGTTCCGCGCGAGCTCGTGGGAGAGATCGCGAACATGGTCACGCTCTTCGCCGGAGCGGAGAGCTTGGAATCAGAGATGGACCGGGCTTCGGTAAAGGTGGTGCGAGGACAGGATTTGAACCTGTGACCTTCAGGTTATGAGCCCTGAGGTGCTGGCGTCTGCTGCGACTTTTCATGTCGGGCCGCTTCGAAGGTGAACATCGAGAAGCGGTTGCTTCATGGCCCCCGAAGCAAGCCTAGGCCGGAGCATCATCGGACAGTTCCGCATCAGCATCCAGGCGGAGTATCCCCGCCGCACCTTTGTTGTCGAATACCAGCCGAACCCCCGCCGCCTGGATCGCGCGGCGCATCGCTCCAAGGTTATTCGGAGTCGGGGTCCTTTGCCTTTTTTCAAATTCATAGACCGTGCTGAGCGACACGTTCGCTCGCCTTGCGAGCTCACCTTGTGACCAGCCTAGCCACCCCCGTGCTGCTCGGCTCTGCTCGGGAGTCATGGGGTGTACGAAATCTTCTTGTTGTCACGAAAATTTATTGACGTAGCAACGGGCGATGGATTATTCATGACTTAATGAAAATTTAGTGACATGGGACCGGCAATAATGACAAGGTTCTCAATTGGCATGTGGTGCGGTCAGGCTCCACCCACGCATCTTAGCGCTGCTCCTAACACTCTGCGATATCCATCATATCTCCGCCTCGGAAACGCGTTGAAGGGAGCCCGCCCATTACTCCGGCCGCGGCCGGGTTTCTATGTACTGCGATGGCGGCGCGGTGCGCCCTTCGTGCCGGCGCTGATCTACCAGCTCTGCCCGTTGGTGATGCCGCAGCCCACCACCGTTGATGGGCCGAATCCGGATGAGTGGTGCCGGCCCTTGGACCGCTCGCCGCGGTTTGCCGCGCTGATCGATGGGAAACCCATCGCCATTGATCGAATCTGGACCGCGCGCTCGCTGCGGCCAGTGAGTCCCGCGGAATATGCCTTCCGCATCGGGCCGTTGCGGCGCTGGGCCCGGGCCAATCCCCAGATGCCCGAAGCCCGACCGCATAAACCGGTCGATCTCGCCGCCCTTCCCCCACTCTTCTGAGGAGTGACCCGGTGGACCAGCTCGCGCTTGCCTTCTCGCCATCGCCCGGGATCGGCCACAACCAGCCGCCGGAGCCGGTGGATCCGATCGACGGGCTCAACGCCCGGCTCGCCGACAGCCACGCCGATCTGGTGGCGAGGTTTTGCGACCTCGAGCTCGCCTGCGGCCGGGTGCCGGATCCGATCGCCAGCGAGGAGGACGCCGCGATCGCAACCGATTTCATCGCCCAGTGCCAGGCGCATATCAAGAACACGGAGGCCGCGCACAGGCGGGAGAAGGCGCTGTTCCTCGCCGCCGGTCGCGCGGTCGACGCCTTTTTCAAGCGGCGCTGCGACACCCTGAACGCGGCGCTGGCGCCGGCTGTGTCCGGGCTCAAGGCCTATCGCGACACACTCGCCCGCGCCGAGGCACGGCGGCACGAAGAGACCCGGCGCGCGGCGGCAGAGGAAGCGCACCGGTTCGCGGTGGAGGCCGAAGAGCACCGCGCCGCAGCCGCGCGGCTGGCGGGCGAGGCACAGAGCTTGGAGGGCCGTAGCCGCGCCGCCGAGGCACTGCGCCTGGCCGAGGAAGCAACCGCCCGTGCCGCGGCGGCAAGCGAGCAGGCGATGGCGGTGCTGGAGCCGACCCGCATCCGCGGCGATTACGGCGCCACCGCTTTCGTAAGGCGCAGCTGGAGCTTTGAGGTCGTCGAGCTCGACCGGGTGCCGCGCGAGTATATGAGCCTCGATGTCACGGTTGTGCGCGAGGCAATCACCCGGGACGGGGTGCGGGAGATCCCCGGTCTGAGGATCTTCCAGGCGGAAGCGCTGCGGGTGCGGAGCCCCTGAGATGCCCGACGACACCGGCGCGATTACTAAAACGGCTCGGGACGAGGCGTCCGCCTGCCCGGCGCCGCGCTTCGAGGTGCCAGAGTTCATGGTGCCCAAATCGATCGCCGAGGTGCGCGAATTGGCGCGGCTGATCGCGCTCGCCGAATGGGCGCCCGATGCCTACCGCGATCTCGACGGCAATTACGTACAGCAGAAGATCGAGCTGGCGATCATGCACGGCGCGACGGTCGGCTTGGGGCCGATCGCCGCGGTGCAGTCGATCGCGGTCATCGACGGCATGCCGACGATCTGGGGCGATGGCGCCTTGTCGATCGTCGAGCGCTCGGGGCTCTTGGAGGACATGCTGGAAGAATACCAGTCCGATCCCGAGGAAGGGCTGGCGGCGATTTGCACGATGCGGCGGCGGCGCCGACCGACCCCGATCCAGAACCGGTTCTCGATGGCGATGGCCGAGCAGGCGCAGCTGACCCGGAAGGAGGGCCCGTGGCAGAGCTACCCGCAGCGGATGCTGAAGATGCGGGCGCGCTCCTGGACCATCCGCGACGGCTTTGCCGATGTCCTGCGCGGGCTGCACATCCGCGAAGAGGTCGAGGATTTTATCGAGATCCGCGCTCTCGCCCCCTC
>Ga0209380_10002249_pt1 | contig 12507 bp, 7 predicted proteins | sample HubBroMetageWFT6_FD_188347 | JGI IMG/M metagenome (GOLD analysis project Ga0209380, IMG submission 188347) | Warmed and freeze-thawed soil microbial communities from the Hubbard Brook experimental Forest, New Hampshire - Hubbard Brook CCASE Soil... | ecosystem: Environmental > Terrestrial > Soil...
CCGCACGGTGGTGGAGAAGCCCGCCGCGGATGCGGCTGCCTCGAAGACCCAACCGGCTGCCGAAACGGTGGCCGTGTCGGCATTTGCTCAAAGCGGCTTGCCCAAGGATGTGACTCCGGAAGAGGTGGCGGCGATTGCGGCGGCAGCGGCGCAGATACAAATGGCGGGCGCGGTGGTTGAGCGTAACCAGCCGGTTCCGGAGAATAGAGTTTTTGAGCTTGTCGTTCCTGAGAAACTCGCTTCTGAAGATCAGGTTTCGGAGAATCGGGCTCCCGTAAATCTGCAGGCGGCATCGAGCGGAGCCCCGGACAGTAGTCCGTCCTTATCGGAGGTCCGACGCGAAGCCGTGGGGCAAGCGGAAGCGAAGACGGAAGCCACGCCGGAACGTCAACCAGAGAGCAAGGTCGAAGTTCCGGTTAGCGAGCCCGTAGCGGCTCAGGCCCTGGTAGCCCAAGCCGAAGTTCGCGGGGGGAACCAGATCTCGGACAACCAAGTCTCGGATAATCGAGTCTCGGACAACCAGCTCCCCGAGGAAGCACACGATGAGCCGGTGACGATGGCCGCGACGGCCGAATCGGTGATTACGGCAGCTGGGGGCGAGTCGCGATGGACCGCGGTCTCGATTGCGCTCAACGCCGAAGAAGCAGCGATCTCGCTCGACCTGGAAATGCAGAAGGCCCACGCCGCTTCCGCGGGTGCTGACTCTGGCGCGACGGCAACTCCTCCAGTAGCGGAGGGCGTAGCGTCGGAGCCTTCCTTTGCGCACACAGGATCTGCCGTGGAAGAAGCGGCTGCGGAAATTCCGAATCTTGAAACGAAGTCTGTTCCCGAACTGGTGCCTGTGGTTGAGGCTGCCGAATCGGCACCGGCGCCAGCACCGCAGTTAGAGACGGCGGCGATTGCTTCTGCACTCGTTGAGCCTGCGATTTCTGAACCAGCCAGTGTGGTTAGCGAACAGCTTGAGCCAGCGTCTCCGGCACCTGTTGCTGCGGAACCTGTTGCCGCAGAATCGGCGCCGGTTGAGGCCAATGCCCAGTCGGCGACTGTCGATTTTGGCGAAAAGCACGAAGACTCGAAGGCGGAAGTGGAGGTGTCTGCGGCTGCGGCTTCCATAGCCCCCGCCGCCGGCCTGGAAATTCCCGTGCCGGAGTCGCCCGTTGGTGTTCGTGCGGAACCTGAGGCGGGAAATGCCGCGCAGAACGTAACGGAATCAAGGCTCGACCCAGATACCGTGAAGAACACAGCGGCAGCGTGGGCCAGTTGGCGTCAAACCCGTGATATTGGCAAGGGCAGTGACACGTCGGCGCAGTCCGGCGAGGCCCAATCCGCAGAATCCGATACGCCCGAATCGGTATCGGTGGAGACCGCCAGAGCCGTGGCTGCGGGCGCTGAGCAGATATCGCAGGAAGTCTCGGCGGCCACGCCCGCCGAAAAACCTCAGGATGTTGCCAGCATCGTCGACAGCGTACTTGCCGACCTTCGTCCCAAGCTGATGGAAGAAATCTCCCGCAAGATGGCGATGAAGAAGTAGCCACGTCGTCGTCGCCTCTTCTCAGCACTTGTCTGTTTGACCCTTGTTTTCCCGCACCTGTAAGATCAAAGCAATTAGCACTTAGCAGTTGGCATCCAGCCCTCCACGGAGTCGACCGTATCTGTTCCGTTGAAGGTTTATGACCAACCGCTAAGTGCTAATTGCTAACTGCTGACTTTCCTCATGCCGCACGAATTGCCAAAATCCTACGAGCCGGGCGCGATTGAAACGCGCTGGGCGGAGTACTGGATTAAAGAAAAGCTCTTCTCCGTTCCCACGCCGCCCGATGGGGAGACGCGTCCGGTATTCACGCTGTTGTTGCCCCCGCCGAACGTGACCGGACGCCTCCACATGGGCCACATGCTGAACCAGACGCAGATGGATATCATCGTGCGCTGGCATCGCATGCGCGGCTTCATCACTTTGTGGTTGCCCGGAACGGATCATGCCGGCATCGCTACGCAAATGATGGTCGAACGCGACCTTGCGAAAGAGGGCAAGAAGCGCCGTGACCTCGGCCGCGAGAAATTCATCGAGCGCGTGTGGGAGTGGAAGAAGCTTTATGGTGGCGCGATTCTCGACCAGATGAAGCGCCTGGGCGCATCCGTCGACTGGGACCGCGAATATTTCACCATGGATGAAAATCTTTCGCGCGCAGTGCGCGAGGTGTTCGTCCGGCTGTATGAAGAAGGGTTGATTTATCGCGGAAAGTACATCGTCAACTGGTGTCCGCGGTGCGAGACGGCAATCTCCGATCTCGAAGTGAAGCATGAAGAGGTTGCCGGAAAGCTATGGGAGATTCGTTATCCGGTCATTGGATTAAAGCCGGGCTCGGATGAATTTATTACAGTAGCGACCACGCGGCCGGAGACGATGTTAGGTGATGTGGCGATCGCTGTTAACAAAAACGACGAACGCTACGCGCATCTGCATGGAAAACGCGTTCTGCTGCCGCTGATGAACCGGGAGATTCCAATCATTACTGACGACCTGGCGCAGCCGGAGTTCGGTACCGGCGCGGTGAAGGTGACGCCCGCACATGATCCCAACGATTTTCAGGCGGGGAAGCGGCACAACCTGCCGCAGATCGACGTGATGGATGAGCACGCGCACATGAATGCGAATGCCGGGCGCTTTGCGGGTTTAGACAGATATGAAGCGCGGAAGCGTGTGCTCGCAGATTTGCAGGAGCAGGGATTTTTGGTTGCGGAAAAAGATTACACTCTGGCGCTCGGCAAATGTGACCGCTGCGGCACCGTGGTGGAACCGCGGCTTTCGGAGCAATGGTTCATCAAGATTCAGCCGTTGGCGCAGAAGGCGATCGAAGCCGTCGAGAGCGGCGAGATCACGATTGTTCCGGAGAATTACAAGCAGATTTATCTCAACTGGATGAACAACATCTACGACTGGTGCATCTCGCGGCAGTTGTGGTGGGGACATCGCATTCCAGCGTGGACGTGTGGCGATTGCAAGGAAATTATTGTTGCGCGCGAGGCTCCGTTGAAGTGTATGAAATGCGGCGGCGCGACGCTCGAGCAGGTTTCCGACGTGCTCGATACGTGGTTCTCTTCCGGGCTGCTGCCGTTTACGACTCTGGGGTGGCCGGAGAAGACGCGCGACCTGGCGGTTTTTTATCCGACCACGCTGCTGATCACTGCTTACGAGATTCTATTCTTCTGGGTAGCGCGCATGATCATGTTCGGCTGCCACTTCATGCAGGGGCACGAGCAGGATCCGGCGATCAGGAAGGCGAGCGGCTGGGCGGACAAGAAGGACGACAGCGTGCCTTTCCGGCAGGTTTACATTCACGCGCTGGTGCGCGATGCTGAGCGGCAGAAGATGTCGAAGACCAAGGGCAACGTAATCGATCCGCTGGAGATCATTGAGCGCTTTGGTACGGACGCGACCCGCTTTACTTTGGCGGCCATGGCCGCGCCGGGCACGGACATCGCTTTCAGCGAGAGTCGCACCGATGGTTACCGCGCCTTTGCCAACAAGATCTGGAACGCGGCCAGATTTATGTTCATGAATGTGGACAGGATCGAGCCCGGCCTGCGGCCCGCGACAGCCGAGGGCGGCTGTCATCACACGGGTATTGCGGCCTTCAGGAGCGGAACCCTTGAGGATCGCTGGATTGTTTCACGCTTTAACCGCGTGACTGCGGAGGTGAACGCAGCGCTGGAGACCTACCGCTTTCACGAGGCCGCTAATCGCATTTACGACTTTTTCTGGGGTGAGTTCTGCGACTGGTATTTGGAATTGATCAAACCTCGGCTGAATTTTGAAGAAGGCGCGGATAAATCTCAAGCGCGGGTGGCCTGCGGGAATCTGGTCAACCTGTTCGATGCTTCGTTGCGGTTGCTGCATCCAGTGATGCCTTTTATCACCGAAGAAATCTGGCAGGCGATCTATGAAGGCAATCCGCCGCTGAAGTCGATTGCGCTGGCGGAATATCCGCAGGCGGACGAGAAGCAGTTCAATCTGACTGCGGAGACGGAGATGGCGATCCTGCAGGACTTGATCGTGAATGTGAGAAACCTGCGGGCAGAATTGAAGGTTGAGCCGAAAGTTAAGGTTCCTGTGGAAGTATTTGCGCCTGAGCCGGCGATTCGCGCCATGATCGAACAGAACCGTGGCGCGGTTGAGAGGCTGGCAAATGTGGAGAAGATCACGTTTGTGCAAGAGTCGCTCGCCAGGCAAGCGGGTGCCCGCAGCACTGCCCGGTTTGACGTTCACGTAATTTACGAACGCAAGATCGACGTTGCTGCCGAATCTGAAAAGCTGAAGAAAGAGCTGGAAAAGATCGAAAAAGAATTTGCGAATAATCAGAGGCAGTTAGGAAATGAACAGTTCCTGGCAAAGGCTCCGGCGAAAGTGGTGGAAGGACTGCGCCAGCGCGCCGCGGAACTAGCGGTGCTGCAAGAGAAGACGAAGAGTAAGCTGACGGAGTTAGGCAGCAATTGAGAATGCAGGCGGGCTTCGCCCGCCGGACAGCCGAGGGCGGCTGTCCCTACATGTTTCTTACTGGCAACTGAGCACCGGCAACTGGCCACTGCGTTATGGACTTTAACAGCCGACGCATCACGGCGATTCTGGAGAACGCGCTGCTCGAAGACCGGGCGACGCGCGATGCAACCAGCTACGCCTGCATTGATCCCAACCAGCGTGCCTCGGGGACGATTCTCGCGAAGCAGGATTGTATTCTTGCCGGAATCGGTTGCGTGGGCAGAATTCTCGACGTCTATGCCGTGCTCGACGGCGCGGTGACTTCGCACTATGAAGTGACTACGCATCCTGAAATTTTCGATGGGGTGCGCCTGCATAAAGGCCAGTCGATCGCTGTGGTCCGGCACAATGCGCGCGTGATTCTCTCCTGCGAGCGCGTGATCCTGAACTTTCTGCAGCGCATGAGCGGAATCGCCTCGCTCACCCGCAAGTTCGTGGACGCTGTCTCCGGCACCAGGGCGCGTATTCTCGACACCCGCAAGACCGCTCCCGGCTTGCGCGTGATCGACAAATACGCGGTGCGCTGCGGAGGCGGGCAGAATCACCGGCTCGATCTCTCCGATGGGGTGCTGATCAAGAACAACCACATCGCGCTTGCCGGCGGAATTGTTCCGGTGCTCGATCGCGCCGTGCGTAACCGGCGCGGGTCGCAACCGATCGAAGTGGAAGTGCGTTCGATGGACGAACTGGAAGAGGCGCTGACGCACGGTGCGGAGGCGATTCTGCTCGACAACATGCCTCCCGAAGAAGTCCGCCGCGCCGTCGAGCGCTGCGCCCAGCTTGAGCGCCGCATTCCACTGGAGTGTTCCGGCGGAATCCGACTGGAAAATGTGCGCGCCTATGCCGAGACTGGCGTGGATTTTATTTCAGTCGGGCTGGTGACGCATTCGCCACAGGCTGTGGATATGAGCCTGCGGGTGGTGCCGGCTTAGGGCCGAGTTCTTCTGTTTCCGCTTTCCCCGTTTGTGCTTTTCCCACCGCTCCCGCATAATTCCCGCATCAAGAAGACCGGCACAATTCGAGGGAGCAGGATTGCGCGGGTGCGGGCCCCGTTCGGCCCCGCTCAGGGAAGGTCTCTGCCCCAGCAAGAGTCGACTGACGTTCGGCTCGGCCGCATCGTCCGCTTGTTGATGGAGCATGCGACCGTGGTGGTGAGCGGCACGAAGATCGCGCAGGAGATTTCTTCGAATCGCTCGGAAGTATGGCGGCTCATTCAACAGTTGCGCGGCCTCGGCGTCGATGTGGCGGGCCATCCGGCGACGGGATATCAGCTGAAGTCGGTTCCCGATCTGCTGCTGCCGGAGATTTTGGTCCCGCTGCTTCGTGGCACCGTTTTCGAAACTCACCTTCATCACTTCTACAAGATTGGCTCAACCAACACGGCGGCCATGGCAGCCGCGGGGCAAGGCGCTGTCGAAGGCGCCGTATTTCTTGCCGAAGAGCAGACCGCCGGCCGCGGTCGCGGAGATCACTCCTGGCAGTCGGCTCGATCGGCAGGCATTTACTGCTCTGTAGTGCTGCGGCCGGCGCTGCCACCTGCGCAGGTGCTGGTGCTCGCGCTTGCGGCAGGGCTGGCGGTGCAGGCTGCGATTGCGCAAGTCGATGGGCGCGTCAGGGTTGATTTAAAGTGGCCGAACGATGTGCTGATTGCGGGCAAGAAAGTGTGCGGCATCCTCACCGAGATGAATGCCGAGGCTACGCGAGTACGTTACATCGTGGTGGGAATTGGCATCAATGTGAATCAGGCGAGCTTTCCAAAAGAAATCGAGGGCGAAGCGACCTCCCTGCGGTTGGCAACGGGCAGCGAATGGTCGCGGGTGGAGCTCACGGCAGCTTTGCTAAAATCGCTTGACCGGGAATATCGGCTGCTGGTCGAGCAGGCGAAGCAGCCGGATGCGCGGGCATCGATTCTGCGGCGCTTTGCCGAGCAATCGTCGTGGGTGCGGGGGAAGCAGGTTCGTGTAGAGGAAAATGGATCTGGAGTCGAGGGAATAACCGAAGGGCTGGATGATCAAGGGTTTTTGCGAGTGCGCACTGCGCAGGGATTGCGGACGGTGTTGAGTGGAACGGTGAGGCAGCAGACGAGCAATTAGCACTTGGCAATCAGCGTCAGATCCAAAACGGATCCGCAGGGGCTAAATGCTAATTGCTAACTGCTGGCTGCTTGAAAACGGTCAACCATGCTTTTTGTTGTCGATGTCGGCAATACGAATACGGTGCTGGGGGTCTTTGCCCGGGCGGCAAGGGTGCATCCCGGCGCAAATGCCAATACCGAAGACACGCCGCGCTACGACCGCCTCGTCGCGAACTGGCGGGTCGCTACGCGGCAAGGCAGTACGGTCGACGAGTACGGGGTTTTGTTCCGCAATTTATTTTCGATGGCCAGCCTGGAGGCGTCTGGAATTCACGGCATCGTGATTTCATCGGTCGTGCCGCCGCTCGATCCGGTTCTGCGCCAGGTCTGTGAGCATTACTTTAATTCCAAGCCGCTGTTTATTGAGCCCGGCATAAAAACCGGCATGCCCGTTCATTACGACAATCCCGCGGAGGTCGGAGCCGACCGCATTGTGAACGGCGTGGCTGCGTTCGAAAAATATGGCGGTCCCTGCGTGGTCGTCGACTTCGGCACCGCAACGACATTCGATTGCGTTTCGGCGAAGGGAGAGTATCTGGGCGGGGTGATTTGTCCGGGCATTGGCATTTCGGCTGATGCGCTGTTTCAGCGCACGGCGCGCCTGCCGCGAGTGGAGATTCGAAAGCCCGCGCGCGTGATCGGCACTAACACCGTGGGCAGCCTGCAGTCCGGACTTTACTACGGCTATCTCGGGCTGGTGGATGGCATTCTCGAACTCCTGCTGCAGGAACTTGGCTCAGAGGCGCGCGTGATCGCCACCGGCGGGCTGGGGCCGATGATTGGCACGGGATCGAAGTACATCAAGACGGTTGACGATTTCCTGACCCTCGAAGGCTTGCGCATCATCTGGGAGCGCAATGCGGCCGCGCGGTCGGGCATCGCAGCTAAGACCGCGCAAGGTTCGCGCAAAATGAAAAACGGCGTCCGACAAGAAGCTTCGGTTCCGCGTTCCAGCCGTTGAGCCGCCGTGAACGATCAATTCAATTACTTCAACTACTTTACGGAAATTGAGGAGCAATTCCTGCGCCGCCGCGGCGGTGGCCTGCTGCTCACTACGTTGGACTGGGCTCTGATCGAAACCTGGAAGGACGCAGGCATTCCGCTGGAGGCGGCACTGCGTGGCATCGACGCTTCCTTTGACCGCTACGAGCAGCGCCCGTCGAAAACCAAGAAAGTGAATAGCCTGGCGTATTGCGCACAAGAAGTGTTGGCGGCCGCGGAGGATATGAAAGAAGCCGCGGTTGGCGCGGCCGCTGGGCAGGCGACCTCGAGCAAATCAAGCGCGGTACAGGGATTTGAACCGGAGACGATCGTGGCGTTTCTCCGCCGCAATGCCGATCTTCTGCAAGCTGCAAAGCTGCCGCAGAGTGCCGGAGTTTCGATGCATGCCGTTGCCGAAGAATCCGCCGCAACACTGCGCAAGTTGGCGAAGGAAATTGAGGCTGGGAAGGTGTCGTCAAGACTTGAGGATTTAGAACGGCGACTCACGGTGCTCGAGGAAAAACTCTTTGCCGCATTGCTCGCCGCCACGCCGGATGAAGAAATCGTGAGCGTGCGTGCGCAAGCCGACCGCGAACTCGCGCCCTACCGCCGCAAAATGGCCCCGGCACAGATCGAACAACTGCAAAAACAATACGTTCACAAGCGGCTTCTGGAGAAATACGGCTTGCCTCGCCTGAGCCTGTTTTACATTTGACCCAGTTTGCATTTGACCCAGTTTCCATTTGACCTATGCTCTTCACGGAAGCCTGCAGCAACGTGCAAGAGCGGCGCTTTCAGCGCCGCGTAAAGCTCGATAATAAATGCCGGCTTTAGCCCCTGAGCTATTCATGACCCATTCCTTCGATGCGCTTATTCTCGGCGGTGGCGCGGCGGGGTTAATGTGCGCCATCGAAGCCGGCAAGCGCGGCCGTCGTGTCGCGGTGCTGGAACATGCGCAGCGGCTGGGCAAGAAAATTCTGATCTCCGGCGGTGGACGCTGCAACTTCACCAACCTGCATTGCCGGCCGGAGAACTTTCTTTCTTCGAATCCGCATTTTGCCAAGTCGGCATTGGCGCGCTATACGCCCGCCGAGTTTATCGCGCTCGTCGAAAAGCATGGCATTCCGTATCACGAGAAGACTTTGGGGCAGCTTTTCTGCGACCGCTCAGCGCGAGACATTCTCGGGATGCTCGAAGCCGAGTGCCAGAGCGCAGGAGTGAGCATCTTCCTCAGTACGAAAATTAAAGAAGTCGAGCGGACGACAGAGTTTGTGGTGCGCGCGGCGAACGTAGAGTTCAGAGCGCCGGCGCTTGTGGTTGCGACTGGCGGGCTTTCGATTCCTAAAATCGGCGCAACATCATTCGGCTACGACCTGGCGCGGCAATTCGGTCTCGCCATCCGCGAGCCCTGGCCGGGACTCGTGCCGCTTACGCTCGCCGCGGAGGATTGCTCTCGCTATTGCGATCTGGCGGGAGTTTCGGCGGAAGTGATTGCATCATGTGACGGGCAGCAGTTTCGCGAGAGGATGCTCATCACGCATCGCGGATTGAGCGGTCCGGCGATTCTGCAAATTTCCTCGTATTGGAACGAGCGGCGGAAACAACAGCAGCCCATCCTGATCGATCTGGCGCCTGCGCGCGAAGTCACCGCCGCATTTCGCGATTCAAAGATGCCGAGAAATCTGATTACGCTGCGCGCTGAGTTGCGCAGGTTTCTGCCTCATCGTCTCGCCGACCGCTGGCTGGATTTGTACATCCCGAATTCCTGGACGAATCATGCGCTAGCTGATTTAGAGAAGCAAATTCATGCGTGGCCGATTACGCCTGCAGGTACAGAAGGCTACGAGAAAGCCGAAGTAACGGCAGGCGGCGTCGACACCGACGAACTCTCAGCCAAGACGATGGAAAGCCACAAAGTTCCGGGATTATTCTTCATCGGTGAAGTGGTCGACGTGACCGGCCATCTCGGCGGCTTCAATTTTCAATGGGCGTGGGCCTCAGGTGCAGCGGCGGGGCGGGCGCTGTGACATTTCCGAGTTTGCCGATTACCTTCTCGCGTAGCAATCTCTCACTGACGTAACCTTGCCGCACCCCGTGGCCAGCAGTAACGTTCACAGTGAGGGCTCATCCTTCAAATGGGGCGTCATCTGTGACCGTCAAAATATCGACCAAGTCAATCGCAGGCCTCCCTGCCAGCTACCTCAATTCTTCCTCAACGGTTCTTAAGACTAGCATTCTAGGGTTACTGCTGATTGTGACGAGCGGGTTCGCCATCGCGGCTGATCAAAAATCGAACCCTAACCCCTGCAACGTCACTGAAGACGAAGCCGCTGGGCTCAGCGGCGACCTCAGCACTGACGTCCGCGCAGTGCACAGCTACGCGAGCACGATCGCGGGCATACTCAAGGAGGACAAGTTCGAGGAACTCGACTGTCTCGCCGATCACGCGCGATCGGCCAAGGAAAGATTCCCCGGTGGAACGTGGAAAATCCACGAACTCTACGCAGGCCTGTATGAGCCGGTTCAATATCCCGTGCACGCCACACAGGATGACTGGAACGACCTTTTGGGGCATCTGCAGCATTGGGTGACCGCGCGCCCGAAATCCATTACCGCGCGCGTCGCACTGGCTCGAGCCTATCTCACCTACGCCCACGATGCGCGGGGTAGTGGTTACGCCAACACCGTTAGCGACAGCGGATGGAAGTTATTCGGGGAGCGCACCGCTGAAGCCAAGCGAATCCTCGACGAAGCTTCAGCCCTTCCCACCAGGTGTCCGGAGTGGTACGTCGACATGCTGCTCGTTGCCCAGAACCAGAGCTGGGATCCAGCACAAGCGCGCTCTCTCTTCGAGGAGGCTTTCAAATTTGAGCCGGGTTATTACTATTACGCTCGCGTACTTGCCGCTTACCTGCTGCCCAAATGGAGCGGGGAGGCAGGCGATACCGAAAAATTCCTCCAGGAGACTGCCGACCGCATTGGCGGAGATCAGGGCGACATCTTCTACTTTCAGGTAGCCAGCGCGAGCTATGTGATTTGCGGTTGCGAGGACAATCCACATCTGTCCTGGGAGAGAATCGAAAGAGGCTTTGAGGCATCCGAGAAACGATATGGGGTCTCCACGCTGAACTTGAACCGCATCGCTTATCTGGCCGCTCATTTTGACAAAACGGACCCCATCCTCGCAGACAAGTTCCTCACCCGCATCGGCGATCAATGGGACGAGGAAACATGGAAAAGGAAGGAGGACTTTGACATGGTGAAGAAATGGGCGGCTTATGCTGCGCCCTTTGCGGTGAAACTCCATGCCATGGAAGCGGCGGCGGAAGCCAACATGAGAACGCCGGAAGGCCCCCGCTACAAGGCCTCTTTCGAGAAAACCTATCGAGGATTGCTGCAGGAATGTGTGCGCTCTGACGGTGCCAGCGTAGATAAGTGGGAGGGTACATTCGAGGTGCTGACCAGCGTGGGGGCACGAGGCACAGTCGAGGATAACAGGGTCTACTCGATGGGCCCCGTTGTTGGGTGTCTGAATCAGAAACTGCTCACTCTCCATCAAGAAAAGGCGACGCCGTTTCCAGCACCGCCGCAAGCGCCATATTGGGTGAGGCTCGATCTGGACTGGGCGGAGTTTGCTCCGGTCGCAGCCAAGTAACGACTTTTGGGATTCGGCACAGATCGAATCCCAGAAGCTGAAAGCCGCCAGTCGGTGAAAGTCCGCAATCTGTTCCCGCTCTTCCCATGCCGTAGAATCAAAGCTTGCTCCTAACCATTGAAAAGCTGATCTACGGCGGCGACGGACTGGCTCGCCTTCCTGCCGGATCGCCACAAGAAAGATCGCCAGAAAATGTCCCGCCCGGCAATGAAGACCGCGGGCGCGGCAAGGCCGTGTTCGTTCCGTTCGTTCTTGCCGGAGAAACAATCGAAGCCGGTATCACCCAAGAAAAACCAGGCTTTGCCCGTGCCCAAGCCACCGCGATCATCGAGCCTTCACCGCACCGCATCCCGCCACCCTGTCCATATTTCACCCGCTGCGGCGGATGCCATTATCAGCACGCCAGCTACGAGCACCAACTCGAGATCAAGAAAGAAATCCTGCGGGAGAACCTGCGGCGCATCGCCAAGCTCGAATTGCAATGCGAAATTGAGGTGCATCCTTCACCGCCGTGGAATTATCGCAATCGGTCGCGGCTGCAGGTGCGAACGCGGCCCGAGTTCGCGATGGGATACTTCAAGTTTTCCTCGCACGAATTGCTGACGGTCGAAGAGTGTCCTATCAGTTCGCCGCTGATCAATCGAGGCATTGCGGCTTTGTGGAAATCGGGACGTGCAGGCCAGGCTGTAGAAGGCGTGCGCGAGGTCGAATTCTTCACAAATTCGGACGACTCGAAAATGCTGGTCGAGTTCCTATGTGTTCCCGAAGCGCGACGCGCCGCAGTGCGTGCCTGGGCCGAAGAATTATGTGAGTCTATGCCCGAGATTGCCGGCGTCACGGCGTTTCGCGAGCCCCAGAAAGGTGTGCAGGAGCCGCTGGTCACGGTCGGCGCTGCGGATTTGACCTACCAGACTTTGATATCCCAGACCAAGACAGCCGCCTACCGGGTGAGCGCCGGCTCGTTCTTCCAGACCAACCGATTTCTCACCGATAAGCTGATCGACATCGTCACAGCCGGCCGCTCGGGTGACCTGGCGCTCGATCTCTACGCCGGCGTAGGACTGTTTTCCACAGCCCTGGCCTGTAACTTCCGTCACATCCTTTCGGTTGAGTCGTCACAGACTGCCGCCGCCGACCTTCAATACAATCTGCCGGGGAATGGAAAGGCGGTGCAAGCGTCGGCGGATCAGTACCTCGCTG
>Ga0209380_10002250_pt1 | contig 12505 bp, 10 predicted proteins | sample HubBroMetageWFT6_FD_188347 | JGI IMG/M metagenome (GOLD analysis project Ga0209380, IMG submission 188347) | Warmed and freeze-thawed soil microbial communities from the Hubbard Brook experimental Forest, New Hampshire - Hubbard Brook CCASE Soil... | ecosystem: Environmental > Terrestrial >...
CGGAGTCCACGGCGAACGCGCCTTTGAGCGTGCCCTTGTGCCCGAGCAGGTACGACTTCTCCGTCGACAGCTCGGTGCCGTCGACCGTGCTGGTCGCGACCTCGGATACGTGGTAGCTGCTGCCGAGCACCGATACCGCGCCGTCGTAGCGCGGCTGGATGTTGCCGGTTCCCGGGGTCGCGATGAAGATCACGATCTCTCCGCCACCGGGCACGAGCGTCTTGATCTGCTCACCCATGGCCTGCCCGGACAGGTAGAGCGCCTGCCCGACGTAGGCCAGCCGGTTGGTGTAGATCTGGGGCACCCCGTGGGTGTAGATCCCGTCGGCGTTGTAGGTGACCACAGGGATGCCGGCGTCCATGGCATTCTTCACCGGAGTGGCCATCGACGAGTCGATCACCGGCGTCGCGATCCCGCCCGCCTTGGCGGAGATCGCGGTGTTCATGAAGGAGACCATCTCGGAGTCGGCCGAGGTGGCGGAGCCGCCCCAAGTCGGCGCAGGCAGGCCGAGCAGCGCCACCGCGTCGGAGTACCCGTATTTGGTCGGGGTGAAGAACTCGTTCGTGTCGGCGTGGTTGTTGAAGTAGTACTTCTGGTTCGGCACCGCCGGGAACGGGTTGCTGCCGTTGCTGGCTACCGCCGCGTGGGTGCTGCTCGACGAGCTGCAGGCGGCGAGCAGCGCCGACGCGGCACCCGCGGCGCTGACCAGCCCGGTGCCGGCGAGCAGCCGGCGCCGGGTCGGGTTGTCTCTCATGTTGAGGGTCTCGATTGCCTCGTCGACCTTCGGATGAACCTTGCCCATCCGGACCTCCGGTTATCTCGTGCCCTACGGTGCACCATTGCGGGCGAAGCGAACGTGCCGGGCTAATGAAGTTGGTCTATGGCCGATGTGGACGTTAACAGTCGATGTGAACGTTAACAACAGCCTCTTCCGCGCAACTTAAACCTTTGGGTCCTCCGCCGTCAACGCGCTGTGGGCGGTGGGGGCAGCACGTCTTGGTAACGACTGTTGGGTCCTGGAGGGCGGTTGACGCGCACGGTCCCGGTGCCCGTAGCATGACCTGGCGATGTGAGCGCTCACATCAGGCAGACGAGGAGCGCGTAAGAATGTCCGCACCAGCCGCCCCAGCCGTACCAGGCGCCCGCAGCCAGCTGAACGGCCTCGAGATCTGGTTCGTCACCGGCAGTCAGCAGCTCTACGGCGAGCAGACCCTCCGGCAGGTAGCCGAACAGTCCCGCGCCATCGCCGGCGCGCTCGCCGCGGCGGATGCGATCCCGGTTCGTGTCGTCTGGCAGCCGGTGGTGACCACGCCGGAAGAGATCCGGCGGGTCATGCTGGCGGCCGGCTCCGACGACAGCGTGATCGGCGTGATCGCGTGGATGCACACGTTCAGCCCGGCGAAGATGTGGATCTCCGGCCTCAGCGCGCTGAGCAAGCCGCTGCTGCACCTGCACACCCAGGCGAACGTCCGGCTGCCGTGGGCCGAGATCGACTTCGACTTCATGAACCTGAACCAGGCCGCGCACGGCGACCGCGAGTTCGGCTACATCCAGTCGAGGCTCGGCACCCGCCGCAAGACCGTCGTCGGCCACGTGTCCGACCCGCGCGTCGTCGCGGACGCCGCGATCTGGGCGCGGGCGGCGGCGGGCTGGGCGGCGACGCGGGCGCTGAAGCTGGCGCGGTTCGGCGACAACATGCGGTTCGTCGCGGTCACCGAGGGCGACAAGACCGAGGCGGAAGCCGTGTTCGGCGTGCAGGTCAACACCTGGGGCGTCAACGACCTGGTGACAGCGGTCGACGACGTCACCGCCGCGGACATCGGCGCGCTGGTCGAGGAGTACGAGGACAGCTACGACGTCGTGCCCGAGCTGCGCCGCGGCGGGGAGCGGCACCAGTCGCTGCGCGACGGCGCGGCGATCGAGCTCGGGCTGCGCGCGTTCCTCGACAACGGCGGGTTCGGCGCGTTCACCACGAACTTCGAGGACCTGGGCGGGCTGAAGCAGCTGCCAGGGCTGGCCGTGCAGCGGCTGATGGCCGACGGGTACGGGTTCGGCGCGGAAGGCGACTGGAAGACCGCCATCCTGGTCCGCGCCGCCAAGGTGATGGGCCAGGGACTCCCCGGCGGCGCGTCCATGATGGAGGACTACACCTACGACCTGACGCCCGGACAGGAGCTCATCCTCGGCGCGCACATGCTCGAGGTCTGCCCCACCCTCACCACCGGCAGGCCACGGCTGGAGATCCACCCCCTGGCCATCGGCGCCCGGCAGGACCCGGTGCGCCTGGTGTTCACCGCCGACCCGGGACCGGGCATCGTCGTCGCGCTGACCGACATGCGCGACAGGTTCCGGCTCACCGCCAACGTCGTCGAGCTGGTCCCGCCCCCCGAGCCGCTGCCCAGGCTGCCGGTCGGCCGCGCCGTGTGGCGGCCGGCCCCCGACTTCCGCACCTCCGCGACGTCCTGGTTGATGGCCGGCGCCGCGCACCACACCGCCATGTCCACCGCGGTCGGCGCCGACGCGTTCCGCGACTATGCCAGGATGGCGGGCGTGGAACTGCTCGTCATCGACGAATCGACGACCGCCAGGGCATTCGAGGACGAGCTCCGCTGGAACGCCGCGTATTACCGGCTCGCTGGCGGAGTCTGAATGCCGTTCGCGGCTGCGCGTAAGACCCTCGTGCACCTCGCGGACGGCCGCGAGCTCATCTATTTCGACGCCGAGGCCGGCCCGGACGCCGCCCGGGCCGCCTACCCCGACACCAGGCCACTCGACGCGCGGCCGGGATCCGGCGAGTCCCGGTTCGACCCGCTGCTCGGCGAGTGGGCGGCGATAGCCGCCAACCGGCAGGTGCGGCCCTACCACCCGGGACCCGACGTCTGCCCATTCTGCCCGTCCACGTCGGCCAGGCACACCGAGATCCCGGCGCCGGACTACGAGGTGGCTGTGTTCGAGAACCGCTTCCCTTCGCTGTTCGGCCCGCCTGAGCTGCCTGACGAGCTGATCGGCCCGCTGCCGCACCGGCTGCGCGCGGCCGCGGCGGGGCCGGTGCCTGTCGAGGACTTAGGCCAGCTGCCAGGCCGCCGCGTCGTCGCGCAGCGCCGCGTACCGCTCGCGCACCCCGGGCACCGGCGCGCCCTCGTACGTCTCCGCCGCCCGCGCCGGCCAGTCCGGCAGTGCACCCGGGCTGGCACCAGCGGACGATGACGCGGCCAGCGCCCATGCCGCCTGCCGCGCGGCGCCGAGCGCCACGTACTCGGCGGGCTCGGGCACCGTCACCGGCATCCCGAACACTCCCGGCGCCAGCGCCCGCACCGCCGCGGATCGCGCCGCGCCGCCGATCAGCACCACCCGCCCCGGCGTGATCCCGCACGCCCGCAGGTAGTCGATCGCGTCAGCCAGCGAGCAGAGCACCGCCTCGACGGCGGCACGCGCGAGATTCGACGGCGTCGTGTTAGCCGAGGTCAGTCCCCGCAGCACCCCGTTCGCCGACGGCCGGTTCGGCGACCGCTCGCCGTCCAGGTACGGCAGCAGCGTCAGCCCGTCCGCCCCTGGCGAGGCGGCCAGCGCCAGCGCGGAGAACCCCGCCGCGTCGACCCCGAGCAGCCGCGCGGTGACGTCGAGTACCCGCGCCGCGTTCACGGTGGCGACCAGCGGCAGGAACTTGCCCGTCGCGTCGGCGAAGCCGGCGACAAGCCCGGTCGGGTCGGCGGCCGGCTTGGCCGTCACCGCGTAGGCGACCCCGGAGGTGCCGATCGACACCACCACGTCGTCGTCGCGCAGCAGCAGCCCCAGCGCCGCGCCCATGTTGTCCCCGGTGCCCGCGGAGAGCGCCGCGCCCCACGAGGTCTCCCCGACGACTTCGGCGGGCCCGGCGACCCGCGGCAGCTCGACGGGATGCCCGAGCGCGGTGGCCGCGAGGTCGGGCAGCCACCGTCCGTCCGCGGGGGAGAAGTAGCCGGTGCCCGAGGCGTCCCCGCGGTCGGTGGTCGGCTCGAGCGCCGGGTCACCGGCGGGAGCGGGTCCCCCGCCGGCGAGCCGCCAGGTCAGCCAGTCGTGCGGCAGCAGCACGCGGCGCACCCGGCGCGCGTTGTCCGGCTCGTTCTCCGCGAGCCAGCGCAGCTTGGTCACGGTGAACGACATCGTGGGCACGCTGCCGGTCCGCGCGGCCCACTCGGCGGGGCCGCCGAGCTCGTCGACCAGGGCCCGCGCCTGCGGCGCGGACTTCACGTTGTTCCACAGCATGGCGGGCCTGATCACCTCGCCGCCGTCGTCGAGCACGACCATCCCGTGCTGCTGCGCCGCCACCCCCACCGCGTCGGCTTGCTCCAGCAGGTCCCGCCCGGCCGCGGTCAGCGCCTCCCACCAGCGGTCCGGGTGGCATTCTGTGCCGTCGGGGTGCGGCGCGGCAGCCTCCGCGACGACGCTGCCGTCGTCGGCCCGGCAGAGCAGCACCTTCGTGGACTGGGTGGAGGAATCGACACCGGCGACTAGGTTCACAACCGCGACAGTAGCAAGGTGACGGTTGGCGAGTCAGTCCCGCTCGTTCGGGGAAAGATCAAAAAAATCTAGCCAGGACCCTGACGACTAGGATCCTGTCTGCAATCGTTTGTCGCCCGTCGCGGAGGAGCGCCGATGTCGCTACAGGAGTTCGTGCCAACGCCCAGGTTCGAGGAGTACAGCGAGCGGTTCAAGGATTTCTTCACGATGACCCGCCGCGAGGACGGCGTGCTGTTCGTGGAGGCGCACACGCTCGGCGGCCCGATCCAGCTGTCCGTGCAGAATCACCGGGCGCTCGGCCAGATGCTCAAGGTCGTGGGCGCGGACCCGCGGAACGAGATCCTCATCCTGACCGGGTCCGGTGACGAGTTCATGATGGGCTCCGACCCCGAGGGTTTCGCCCTCGAAGAGGAAGACCTCGAGTACTGGGCCTACGAGTACGCGTACAAGGACGGCAGGATCAACGTCTCGGCGCTGGTCAACGACCTGGAGATCCCCACCATCGGGCTGCTGAACGGCCCGGGCTTCCACACCGAGATCGTGCTCATGTGCGACATCTCGCTGGCCGCCGAAGGCGCGACGGTCTTCGACCTGCACTACGACATCGGCTCGGTGCCCGCCGACGGCATCCACAACTGCTTCCAGGAGCTGCTCGGCGTCAAGCGCGCCGCGTACGCCCTGCTCACCGGCGAGGCGATCACGGCGGAGAAGGCGCTGGAGTGGGGCATGGTCAACGAGGTGGTCCCGCGCGATCAGCTGATCGCGCGGGCGTACGCGATCGCCGACCACATCATGACCCAGCCGCGGACCACCCGGCGGCTGACCACGCAGATCGTCAGGCGGCCGTGGAAGCAGCGGATCGTGAACGACCTGGACGGCGGGTTCGGCATCCAGATGTTCGGCCACATAGCGAAGAAAAAGGCCGTCCACGGCGAAGGCCACATCCGCTCGACAGTCGACTACATCCGCGAAGGCCGCAGAAACAACTTCGACTAGCAGCGCCCGGCCCGGCCGGCCGCCAACGTTCCTAGGAGTGGCGGGATTTGGCTGACTCGAGGCGGTAGCGGCCTGCCGCCTCGTAGCCCTCCTCGGACAGGGCCAGGTGCTGGCGGGCGGCCAGGGCGTTGCGGAGGTGGCGCTGCATCGAGTTGGAGAGCGTCAGCACCCGGCCGCCGCCGTACCTGAACAGGTCGCTGACCACCTCGGCGGCGGTCTCGACCGCGAAGACCGACGCCGCCGTGACGGCGAGCTGCTGTTCTTCGGTCGGCGGATCGCCGGCACACGCCATCTCCCAGCAGTCGGCCATCGCCTCGCGGTGCACCAGCCTGGCGGCCCGGAGCTTCGTCTCGGCGCGGCCCAGCTCCTTATGGAAGACGGCGCGGTCGCTGACCGTGGGACCGCCGGGGAACCTGGCGGTGTGCAAGGCGAGCTCGGTCATGTCGTCGAGCGCGCGGCGGGCCAGGCCGACGCACAGCGGCGGAACCTCGTTGGACACGAACGCGGGCATCCCGAGCCGGAACAGGTCCCCGCCGCGCACGGCGGGGATGCCGAGGTCGTAGGTCATCTCCTCGGGCACGAACAGCCCTTCCACCCGGAAGTCAAGGCTGCCGGTGCCCTGCAGCCCGGCGACGTACCAGTTGTCGATGACCTCGGCGTCGCTCTTCGGAGCGGCGAAGACCACCATCCGGCCGAACCCCGTGCCGCCGTCACTAGCCGCCCCGTCGCCCGCCGCCGAGTCCGTCTTGAACGCGCCGAGCAGCCAGTCCGCGTGCAGGATGCCGCTGGAGAACCCCCACCGCCCGGTGACCACGTAGCCGCCGGAGACTGGCTTGCCGGTGCCGCGCGGCGCCAGCTGCCCCGCCACCACAGGCAAGCCCGAATCCGCGCCGCCCGCCTCGCCGACGCCGGCGCCGAGGTCGGCGGCGCCGGCGCCCGGGCGCGGCGTGAACACCCGCCGCGCCCCGGCCTCGGGCAGCCAGCCGCCGACCAGCCCGCAGCAGCCGGCGCCGATCATGGCGGCCCAGGCAGTGGAGACGTCCGTGTACGCCAGCTCCTCGATCACGTCGCAGAACTCAAGAGGCGGCAACGGCGTGCCCCCCAGTGAGGCCGGCGTCTTCAGCCAGAACAGGCCCAGTGAGCGCAGCGTGGCAACCGCGTCCGGCGGCAGGGTGCGCAGTGACTCCGCCTCGTCCCCCGCCGCGGCAAAGGCGGCCCGGTGGCGCTGGATCCCGGTGAGCAGCTCCGCGCGCAGCCCGCCCGCGGCGGAAGCCGCCAGTGTGCCGCTCATGCTGCCGTCGCTCATGCTGTCGCTGCTCATGCTGCCGCCGCTCATGCTGCCGCCGCTCATGTCGGCGGGGCGTCTTCGGCTACGCCGAGCGGACGGAGCTCGGGCATCACCTCGGTGGCGAACAGCTCAGTGCTGCGCGCCACCTGCTCATGCGTCGACGGCCCGATCGCGAACAGCCCGATCAGCTGCCCGAACCCGCCGAGCTCGGCGTAGAGCGAACGCAGCCGGGCGGCCACCGACGACGGCGACCCGACGACGGCCTGGCCCGCGGCGAGCAGGTCCTCGTAGCTCGCGCCGGCGAAGCCCCGCATGCCCGACATCAGCACGCCGCGCAGCGAGCCAGGCGACATGTAGCCAGGGGGGGTCACCATCTGGGGGGTCTGCTTCAGCCCGCGATGGTAGAGCCACTCGAGCGCCGGCCGGGCCTCCGCGTGGGCCTGCGCGTCCGTGTCCGCCACGTAGACGGGCACCGAGAACGCGATCTTCTCCGGGTCGGCCACGTAGCCCAGGTCCGAAGCAGCCTGCCGGTACCCGTCGAACCAGCGGCGGACGATCGGCGTCGGCGCGTACACCGACATATATGTATAGCGATGCAGAGCGCAGAACTTCATCGTCTCTGTCGACCCGGCGCCAGGTATGTAGACCGGCGGGTGCGGAGACTGGACCGGCCGCGGCCAGATGTTCACGTACCGGTACTCGTAGTTCGCGCCGTACCAGGAGAACATCTCCTCCGACGTCCACGCCTTGACAATCAGGTCGTGCGCTTCGTCGAACCGCGACCTGGACTTGGTCGGGTTGATCGAGTGCGCGAAGTACTCCCAGCCGATGCCGCGGACGAACCCGGAGTCCACCCGCCCGCCGGACATCAGGTCGAGCATCGCGATCTCCTCGGCGACCCGCAGCGGGTTTCCGCGGATGCCGATCGCGTTGCCGAGCACCATGATCCGCGCCTGCGACGTGCGCCGGGTCAGCGCCGCGGCCATGAGGTTCGGCGACGGCATCAGCCCGTAGGCGCTCTGGTGATGCTCGTTGACCGCGACGCCGTCGAACCCGAGCTGGTCGGCGTACTCGAGCTCGTCGAGGTACCGCGAATACAAGGAAGCGCCCAGCTTGGGGTCGAAGTTGGCGTTCGGGTACGTCAGCGCCGACGAGTCGTACCGGGTATCGAAGTCGTCGGGCAGGTACGGGTACGGCATCAGGTGAAAGAAGCTGAACTTCACTGGTTCGCTCCGCTCAGCGCCGACTGCGCCGTGTGCAGGAAGGACGCCACCACGCGGGCGAACTCCGCGGGCCGTTCGAAGTACATCGCGTGCCCGCAGTCCGCTACCTCCGCGAACCGCGCCCCGGGGATCAGGGCGACGTACCGCTGGGCGTGCGCGACCGGGATGAGCCGGTCGTCGGACGGCGCGACGACCAGCGTGGGCGCGCTGATGCGGTGCAGCCGCCGCTCCAGCTTCGGGTTGTTCAGGTACGGCGTCCAGCAGATCCGGGCCAGCGCCGTCGTGTCCCGGTACGCGGCGAGCACCGTGTCGATGTCCGGCGTGGCCCCTGGCTCGGCGGCGGGGACCGGCGGCGGGTCGTGGAACAGCGTCTCGAGCAGCCGCGGCGGCGGCATGAGGAAGATGTCGGGCACCGGATGCTCGGGCAGCCGCAGCCCGGCGGCACTCAGCAGCGTGAGCGACCGGAGGCGGTGCGAGGCGGCGACGGCGAGTTCCGCCGCGATCCAGCCGCCGAACGACGCCCCTACCACGTGCACCCGCTCAAGCCCCAGCGCGTCGAGCACGTCGAGGTAGTGGTACACGAGGTCGTCCATGGCCTCCACGAGCGGGAAGTCGTCGGACATGGCGAACCCCGGATGGTCCGGCGCGATCACGTCGAACCCGGCGCCCGCGAGCTGCCCGTGGAACTCCAGCCACGCGCCGGCGCCGCCGGCGGCGTGCAGGAACAGGACCGGCTCGCCCGAGCCGCCGCGGAACAGGTGCACCCGCCCTCCGGTCAGCTCCAGGTACTCCCCGGTTGGCGCATCATCTGGCACGGCGCTGCCTCCTACCCCGACTACCGATCTACAGTGATCCGTACTTCGACCACGGGCGTGATAGCAGAATCAGTTGCCCGCCCGACGCAAGTCAAGGCTGTCGGACGGCCGCGAATCGGCGGCTGTGGGCGGCAACGAACTGGGGCGACCGCCTTTAGATCAGGCCATCAAGATCGGGCCCGCACGATCGACGATCAGCCCCTGTCGAGCCAGCGGGCGATCTCGGTGTGGTCGGCATCGCCTGGCAGCTCGCCGAGGGCCGCCTCCCACGCGGCGAGCGCCGCCTCGCTCACCAGGGACGGCGTTCCCGTGGCGTGCTCGATGCCCAGCGCCAGCCGCATGTCCTTCACCATCAGCCGGATACTGAAGCCGGCGTCGAACTTCTCGGTGAGCACGTAGTTGGGCCACTTGTTCTCTGTCGAGCCGCTGCGCCCGCTGGACCCGTTGATGATGTCGAGCATGACGGCCGGGTCGAGCCCGAACCGGCGCCCGGCGATCAGCGCCTCGGAGCTGACGATCAGGTGCGCCGCGGACATCAGGTTGTTCAGCGCCTTGACCGCGTGCCCGGCCCCGGTGTCGCCGGCGTGCAGGACCCGCTTCCCGATGGCCGCCAGCATCGGCCGGGCCAGGTCGAACGCCTCAGGCGGCCCGCCGACCATGATCGTAAGCGTGCCGGCCCGCGCCCCGGACACGCCGCCGGACACCGGCGCGTCGATCAGCGTCACGTCCACCTCGTCGGCCCGCGCCGCGAGCGCCCGCGTCCGCGCCGGGTCAGAAGAGCTCATGTCGATGACCATGCCGCCCGCCGGCACGCTGTCGAGCAGCCCCTCGGCGAGCAGCACGTGCTCGACCACGTCGGAGTCGGGCAGGCAGAGCATGACCACGTCGGTGCCGAGCCCGGTGATCCCCGGCGCGGGGGTGAACCCGTCCACCCCAGCGATTTCCCGCATGATCTCGGCCGACGCGTCGTAGCCGACGACCTGGTACCCGGCCGCGGGAAGCCGCCGCGCCATCGCCATGCCCATGTTGCCGAGCCCGACGAAGCCAATCTCTGACGGTGCCACCTGGCTTACTCCTCCTCGCCGTATGTCCGCGCGTCCAGCGCGGCGAAGTCCCACGCGCCGGCGCCGCCGGACGGCCGTACCGTGCTCACGATCGACGAGCCGCCGTCCACCGATACCACCTCGCCGGTCATGTACGCCGACTCGTCGCTCAGCAGAAACGCTACGACAGACGCGATCTCGTCGGTCGTCCCGGCCCGCCGCAGCGGCGCCGTCGCGGCCCGCCGCACCATGTCCGCCCGCCCCGCGGCGGAGAACAGGTCGGTCGGCACGATCCCCGGCGCGACCGCGTTCACCCGTATCCCGAGCGGCCCGCCGTACATCGCCGCGCCGCGCAGCAGCCCGAGCACCGCGTGCTTGGAGGTGTGGTACGCGATCAGGTCGGCGCTGCCGCGCAGGCTCGCGATCGAGGCGGTGAGCACGACGCTGCCGGCCGTCCGCTGCTCGCGGTACCGCAGGAACGCGCCGCGCAGCCCGAGGAAGACGCCGCGCACGTTGACCGCCATGACCCGGTCGAAGTCGGCGGGGTCGAGCTCGGGGAACCCGCCGGGCGGCCCGGGAATCCCCGCGTTGAGGTGGTGAAAATCAATTTTCCCGAACGTACGCGTGGCTACGTCCAGGTACTCCGCCACACCCTCGTCCGTGGCGACGTCGGCTCGTACCGAGGCGCTTTCCCCCGGCAGTTCCGCCGCGACCTTGCGCGCCGCCTCGCCGTCGAGGTCGACAACGACAACCCGGCACCCCTCCGCGGACAGCCGCCGGGCGGTGGCGGACCCGATCCCGCCCGCACCACCGGTCACGACCGCCACTTTGCCCTCAAGCCCGCTCAGCACTGATCGATCGTCTCCCGCCGCCGGTTTATCTGTCTATAGTCACTCATCCAACCAGGCGGGATCCTGCGCGAGTTTCCCGGCGATCCGGTCGTGGAAGCTCTTGCGGGCGAGCGCCGCGGCGATGTCGTCGGCGACGCGGCTGAGCGGATAGGGGATCTCCGCCTCGAGCTCGGCGACGGAAGCCTCGGTGGCCCGCCATTCGGCGGCCAGCTTCGCGGCGATCCGTTCTGCCTTGGGGGTGAGCGCCACCTTCTTGCTGCGCGCGTCGGGGCCTGGAGAGGTCTCCAGCCACCCGGCGGCCCGCATGGCCGCCACCTTCTGGCTCATCGCCGAATGCGTGCGCTCCACGGAGCGGGCGAGCTCCGCGATCGTCATCGGCCCGCGCACGTGCAGCCGGATGATCTCCATCACCCAGTTCGGCTTGAGGTCGGGGATGCCGTTCTCGGCGTAGACGCGCGCGATCTCGTCGTCCATGCCGTACAGCATCCGGAACACCGGCCGCCAGCGGCTCTCCTCGGTCGGGTCTTGCATGACGTCCATCCTAACAGATGTAACAGCACTTATATAAGCACTGTTATAGTGGCGGAGTGAAGCTGCTCACCGACATCACGCCGTTGCGGGAGTACCCGGCGTTCCGCCGACTGTGGCTCGGCTCCATGCTGTCGCAGGCCGGCAGCGCGATGACGAACTTCGCGCTCACCCTGCAGGTGTACGACATGACCCACTCGACGGCGGCGGTGGGCGGGCTCGGCGTGGCGACGCTGGTCCCGATGCTGATCATCGCGCTGCCTGGCGGGTCGCTCGCCGACACCGTCGACCGCCGCAAGCTCGTGCTGGCCATGACCACCTGCCAGACGGCGGTCTCCGTGCTGCTCTTCGTCCAGGCGCTGGCCGGCCCTGGCCCCGCCGGGGTGTGGCTGCTGTACGGGCTGGAGGCGGCCTCTAGCTCGATCGGCGCGATCAGCGCGCCCGCGCGCACCACGTTCATCCCCAGCCTCGTCAGGCCCGGACAGCTACCGACGGCGATGGCGCTGAACCGGATCGTCTTCCAGACGACGCTGATCGCCGGTCCCGCGCTGGCCGGCGTGGTCGCGGGCGCGGTCGGGGTGAAGGGCTGCTACCTCGTCGACGCGATCACGTTCGCGGGATCCTTCTACGGCGTCGGCCGGCTCCCCGCCATGCGCGCGCCGGGAATCAGGGACAAGGCGCGCGGCAAGCTGGCGCTCACCCGCGAGGGACTGTCCTTCATCCGGCGCAGCCAGGTGCTGGCGGGCGCGTTCGCCGCCGACGTGAGCGCGACGTTCTTCGCGCTGCCGCTATCGCTGTTCCCGGCGATCAACGCCGAACGGTTCGGCGGCGACCCGCGCATCCTCGGACTGATGCCGGCCGCGATCGGCGTGGGCGGCATGCTCACCGCGGTGCTGGCAGGGCCGGTACGGCACGTGTCGCGGCACGGGCTGGCGATGATCGCGGCCGTGTGCGTCTGGGGCTTGTCGTTCGCCGTGTTCGCGGTCACCCCGTTGCTGTGGCTGACGCTGCTGTCGCTGGCGATCGCGGGCGCGGCCGATACGTACACCGTGGTGTTCCGCCAGGTGATCGTGCAGACGGTGACCCCCGTGGAGTTCCGCGGCCGGGTGAACGCGGCGGACTACGTGGTCGGCGCTGGCGGCGGCCAGCTCGGGTCGCTGGAGTCGGGCGTGCTCGGATCGCTGACGTCGCCGGCGATCAGCGCGCTGAGCGGCGGCCTGCTGACGATCGCCGCGGCGCTCGCGCTCGCCGTGGCGCTCCC
>Ga0209380_10002251_pt1 | contig 12505 bp, 11 predicted proteins | sample HubBroMetageWFT6_FD_188347 | JGI IMG/M metagenome (GOLD analysis project Ga0209380, IMG submission 188347) | Warmed and freeze-thawed soil microbial communities from the Hubbard Brook experimental Forest, New Hampshire - Hubbard Brook CCASE Soil... | ecosystem: Environmental > Terrestrial >...
TGGGCTGGGTCGAGCGGGCTCGCCGGCAGGCTGACGGCGAAGATCTGGTTTGGCCTGAGACTCGCATCCGCGCCGTCGGGGCCGTCGATCACGTCATAGAGACCGGCGCCCCCGGGCATCACAAAGCGAGCAAACCCGTCGCGGGCATGCCCGGCCATATCGCGGTAGCTGGCACCCGATTTGCCGGCCACCTCGGCCATCTCCGCCATCGCGGCGAGCGCGTTGTACCAGAGTGCGTTGATCTCTACCGGCTTGCCCATGCGCGGCGTGACCACCCAGTCGCCGACCCGCGCGTCCATCCAGGTGAGTTGCACCCCAGGCTCGCCGGCGTGCAGCAGTCCATCCGCCGGGTCGACGCCGATGCCATAGCGGGTGCCCTTGACGTGCCAGTCCACCATGTCGGCGAGCAGCGGGAACACCTCGCGCAGGGCGGCCACATCGCCCGTCGTTGCGACATAGGCCCGCCAGGCCTCGAAGAACCACAACCCCGCATCGACCGTGTTGTAGTCGGCGGTGTCGCCGGCGCCCGGAAACATGTTCGGCAGCATGCCGCGATCGACAAAACGGGCGAAGGTCATCAGGATCCGCCGCGCGGTGTCGAAGCGGCCGGTGGCGAGGCACAGGCCGGGCAGCGAGATCATCGTGTCGCGGCCCCAATCGCCGAACCAGGGATAGCCGGCGACGACAGATTGGCCGTCGGGCACCCCGGCGAGCGGGCGGGCGAACACGTAGAGATCGGTAGCAAGCGCCAGCCGCATGACCCAACCCGGCGCGTCGGCATAGATCGGGTCAGCCGCGATGGCTCTTTCCAGGACTCCCCGATCCCAGGCATGCCGGCGGGCGAGCGCCGCATCGAGATCCACCGACGGCGCTCCCTCCACGCTCGCCGCGTAACCCGCCAGGCGACCGGGCGTCAGCGGCAGGCTGCCATCGCCGACATGCCGGTGCGCGTCGCGCTCGGCCAGGCCGCGCTCGCGCTCCACCGGCAGGTCGAAATTCTCGTACCAGTCGCCGCGCGGGTCGATCGAGCCGCCGGTCCCGCCAATGTGCAAGGTGAAGCGGGATGGAACGTTGACGGTGAGGCACGCTCCCTCCGCGGCCAGCTCCGGATTGAAGCCCGGCATCCAGGTCTCGCCGTGATGGTCGCGGCCATTGGCGGTGAATGACACCGAAAGGGTAGCGGGAGAGTCGTCGGGGCCGCCGTCAAGCCGCCAGGCGACGTAAACGGTATTGGCACCAGGCTCCATCCAGACGCGCTCTTCGACGATGCGACCGCCGCAGGCGAAGCGCCAGACCGGAACCGTGCCCTCGAGATGAAAGCTTTCCAGCAGCAGATACCCGCTCGGCGCGACCGAGCCGCCGCCCCAGCGGTTGGTGAAAAGCGGGTACTGTCGACCGTCGGCGTTCAGGGTCGCATCGGCCTTGGTCAGCACCACGGCGCGACCGAGCGGCGGATCGATGGGCGCGATCAACAGCCCGTGATAACGGCGCGTCAGGTCGAGCGCGGTCGTGCCGGACGCATAGGCGCCGCGCCCATTGCCCAACCACCATTCGCGGCGCTCGGCCTCGTCCAGATCACCGAGGATCGCACGCCCGAAGCGGATCGGCGAGAGCCGGGTGAGGGGATCGGCTGACTCAGCGGCTTCCTGTCGGCTGCGCCGGCTGGATGATTTCACTTCGCCGGTTCCAACTCGGCCTCGGCGACCGGCACCACGCCAGCGCCGGCGCGCGGCCGCGGCCGCAGCAAGAGCGAAATGAGTCCGGTCCAGCCGGTCTGGTGCGAGGCGCCGACCCCGGCTCCGGTATCGCCATGAAAATACTCGTAGAACAGCGGGTTCTCGCGGAACCAGCGGTCGTTGCGATAGAGCGGGCTCGCGCCGAGCGTCGGGCGATGGCCGTTCTCGTCCTTCAGGAACAGGCGGGCGAGCCGCCGCGACAGCTCGGCCCCGACTTCGGCGAGGTTCATATAAACCCCCGACCCGGTCGGGCACTCGACCTTGAAATCCGGTCCGTAATACCGGTGGAAGCGGCCCAGCGACTCGATCAGCAGGAAATTGACCGGCATCCAGATCGGGCCGCGCCAATTCGAGTTGCCGCCGAATAGTCCGGATGTCGATTCGCCCGGCAAATACGCCACCTCATAGCGCTGCCCTGCATGGTTCAGGATGAACGGGTGCTTCTCATGGTATTTCGACAGGGCGCGGATGCCGTAATCCGACAGGAATTCGCTTTCGTCGAGCATGCGGCTGAGGAGGGCTTTCAGCCGGTGTCCGCGCAATAGCGACATCAGGTGCTCCTCGCGGCCACTCGTCTCATGCCAGCGCGACACCAGGCTCGCCAGATCCTGGCGGTGCTGGAGGAACCAGTTCGCATGCCCGGCGAATTCTTTCAGCTTCTCGAAGATCTCCCCTTCCAATACCTCGACCGCGAAAATCGGTATGAGCCCCACCATCGAGCGCACCTTGAGCGGGATCCGCTCGCCGCCCGGCAGGTTCAAGACGTCATAATAGAACTCGTCCTCATCGTCCCAGAGCCCAATGCCCTCGCCGCCCATATTGGTCATCGCCTGGGCGATGTAGAGGAAATGCTCGAAGAACTTGACGGCGATATCCTCGTAGACCCGGTCTTCCATCGCCAGTTCGAGCGCGATCCGCAGCAGGTTTAGCGTGTACATCGCCATCCAGGCAGTGCCGTCCGACTGGTTGATATGGCCGCCGGTCGGCAGGGGCGCGCTGCGGTCGAAGATGCCGATATTGTCGAGGCCGAGAAACCCGCCCTGGAAGATATTGCGTCCGCCGGCGTCCTTCTGGTTCACCCACCAGGTGAAGTTCAGCATCAGCTTGTGGAAGACGCGTTCGAGAAAGCGGCGGTCGCCCTGGCCGCCATTCGCCTCGCGGTCCATTATATAGACGCTCCACGCCGCCCAGGCGTGCACCGGCGGGTTGACGTCGCCCCAGGCCCATTCATAGGCCGGCAGCTGACCGTTCGGGTGCATGTACCACTCGCGCGTCATCAGCACGAGCTGCTCCTTCGCGTAAGCCGGGTCGATCAGCGCGAACGCGATGCAGTGAAAGGCCAGATCCCAGGCCGCGTACCAGGGGTACTCCCACTTGTCGGGCATCGAGTGGATCTGGTCGTTGTAGAGATGCGGCCAGTCCCAATTTCGCCCGTGCACTCGTGAGGCGGGCGGCGTCGGCTGTGTCGCATCGCCCTTCAGCCAGGTCCGCATGTCGAGGTGGTAGAATTGCTTGGTCCACAGCATCCCGGCGAGCGCCTGCCGCTGGACGAGGCGCGGGTCGCCTTCCGCGACATCGACGCCGATGGCGTCGTAGAACTCGTCCGCCTCCTGGCGACGGCGTTTCATGACCGCGTCGAAATTGCCAAAGCCGGGATCGGCTTCGTCGGCCGCCAGGCTGACGCGGACCGTGACCGAGCCGCCCGCCGGCACCTCCCGACGGTAATGCGCCGCGACCTTGGTGCCGACCCGCTTCGGATTGACGGCGCTGCGATCGCCGCCGACCACGAAATCGTTGATGCCGTCCTTGAAGTAGCCGGTCTCGTCCATGCCGAACAGGTGCCGGCCGTTGGTCTCGTTCTCACAGAACAGGAGGGTCGGCGCGCCGTCGAACACCGCCCGCATCGGTGGCAGCTGCTGATGCTCGATATAGACACGCCCGTCTGAGCCGCCGCTGAGCTTCGGCTTCTTGACCCCCGGGCGCCACGACCAGATGTTGCGGAACCAGATCTGCGGCAGCACATCGATCGCGGCGGGGGCGTCGCCCCGGTTGTGCACCGTGACCAGCATCAGGATGTGGTTAGGCTCGGCCTTAGCGTATTCGACCTCGACGTCGAAATAGCGCGAATTGTCGAACACGCCGGTGTCGGTGATTTCCAGCTCGGGATCGAGCTGCCCGCGCCCGTGATTGGCGAGCTGGCTGTAAGGATAGGCCTGCTGCGGATAGCGATAGAGCATCCGCTGGTAGGAATGCGTCGGCGTGCAGTCGAGGTAGTAGTAGACCTCTTTGCAGTCCTCGCCATGATTGCCTTCGGAGTTGGTTAATCCGTACAGGCGCTCTTTGAGGATCGGGTCCTTTCCGTTCCATAGCGCGAGACCGAGACACAGCCATTGGTAACGATCGCAGAAGCCGGCGATGCCGTCCTCGCCCCAGCGATAGGCGCGGCTCCTCGCCTGATCGTGGCTGAAATATTCCCAGGCGTTGCCGTATTCGCTGTAGTCCTCGCGCACGGTGCCCCATTGCCGCTCGCTGACATAGGGCCCCCAGATGCGCCACGGCACATCATGATCCGCCTCGCGCAGCCGCTTGCCTTCGGCGGTTTCGGCGGGCTTCGCCGGCCGATGCCGGTTACGGTTCTGTCTCATCAGGGCTCCCTGGCCGGCGCGCTAGCCCGCCGGCGATTTGTCTTCGTTCAATAACACGATAATAGCCGAAGGATCGTGCGCCACGCGTCGCTGATTGGTCAAGCGCGCCGGTTCTCGGCGCAACATCGGATGCGCGGGGGTGCGGGCTTGACATGAGGTTGCTACGGGTAATGTACTACTATGCTACATCGGAGCGAGTTCGATGAGACACGTAACTGCCCGCGATGCGAACCAGCATTTCGCCGAGATGTTGGCCGCCGTCGAAGCCGGCGAACAGGTGGTGATCAGCAAACGCGGTCGGCCTGTCGCGGTTGTCTCTCCGTATAGAGCCGAGCTGACTCCCGAGCGCCAAGCGGCTATCGACCGCATGATCGCCTCAATGGATGAACCTGTTACCCTGGAGGGCGGCTTTCGCACATTCACCCGCGATGAAATGCATGAGCGGTGATGGCCTGCACGTTCGATACCAATGTTCTTATTTATACATTGCCTGACCCGGCCAACAGTAAGCGTGAACTAGCGCGCAATCTCCTCATTCGCGGTGCTCGGCCTGGGTCGGCGATGTTGCTGTTACAGTCGCTTGGCGAATTCAGCTACGTCGCGGCACGAAAATTTGGATTGAGCATCGCGTCGGTCCATCGTCGCGTTCGTGACTGGCGGGATGCCATCCCGATACACGCGGCCAGGGAGGATGATCTTTTCGCCGCTCTCGATCTGGTGCGGGATCATCGACTTGGATTTTGGGACGCTTTGCTGTGCGCGACCGCAAATCGGGCCGGTCTTCGCTATTTTCTGACAGAGGACCTGCAAGACGGCAGACGGCTCGGCAATCTGACCATTGTCGATCCATTCAGGCCCGAAAACGCGGCTCTGATCGATCGAATCCTGCCCGCTTAACAAGACGACGCAACATCGAGCGCGGCGATCCGGGCCAGCGCTTCCGGCTCCTCCTCGATCTGCAGCGCGTCGTTGAACTTGTTGAAGAAGCCGCAGAGCGTGATGCGTAAGGTCAGTTCGACGATCTGCGCCTCGCTGAAATGCTCTCGCAGCCGGGCGAACAGCGCGTCAGGAATGCGGTTGGGTCGCTCCCAGGCGGCGATCGCATATTCGACGACGAGTTTGTCGCAAGCGTCGAGCTCGGGGTGGTCGCGGTAGCCGAGCAGTCGATCGGCGCCGGCGGCCGAGACGCCTTCGACCGCCAGAAACGGCTTGTGATGGGCGACGCAATAGTGGCAGGCATTGAGCTGCGACACGGTTACGATTGCCAGTTCGAGCGCGCGCTTCGGCAGCGTCTTGGCGGCGCGCAATTCCATCAGCATCGGCATCAGGTGGCGCAGCGCCGCCGGGACGTGGGCGAAGACCGCGACCTGGTTGCGGAAGGGGCCGTAGGTGCCAGCGAATTCCTGGTAGATCCGCGTAAGGTCGGGGGAGAGTTCGCCGGCGGCGATGTCGCGTACGCGGGCCATATCCGCCCCCTATTTCTTGGCCATGAGCTGCTGCATCTCGGGATGCGCAATCGCCGGGTCGATCGCGTCGAACCGTCCGGTCGCCTTGATCTCGCGCGCGATTTGGCGAGTTGTCGCCAGCGCCATCAACGTGATCTGGGTCGCAGTGGTGATCCGGGCGACGCCCAAAGCCTCCAGCTCGGCGACGCTCGGAAACCCGGCGCGCACATTGATGTTGATGGGCGCCTTCAGCGCCTGCACGAGCCGGCCGATCGTCGCCGGATCGCGCAGCGTGATCGGGTAAAAGCAATCGGCGCCAGCGGCGAGATAGGCGCGGCCGCGCGCCACCGCCTCGTCGAAGCGGCTCGCCTCGTCGCCGATCTGCTTCAGGTAGAGGTCGGTGCGGGCGTTGATCACGATCGGCACGCCGGCCGCGCGCGCCGCCTCGCGCGCGGCGCGGATGCGCGCGACGGCGTCCTCGATGGTGCGCATCGGGGTCGGGCCGTGGACGCCGTCTTCGAGGTTCACGCCGACGACGCCGGCGCGGATGATATCGGCGATCGAGCCGCCGACCGCTTCCGGCGTGGCGCCAAACCCGGCCTCGATATCGGCGGTCACCGGGACAGCAACCGCGTGGGCGATACGCGCGGTCTGCTCGACGACCTCGCCCCAGGGCGCGGCCTCGCCATCGGCGTAGCCGAGCGTCCACGATACCCCGCCGCTCGTCGTCGCTACCGCGGCAAAGCCCTCGGCCTCGAATATCCGGGCGCTCATCGCGTCCCACGCATTTGCCATCAGCAGCAAAGGCGGTCCGCGGTGCAACGCGCGAAACGCCTCGGCCTTCTTCGCCTGCTCGGCTGCGTTCATGGTCCCCTCGCTCGATCGAGATCGCGCCCGTCCAAGCCTCGGGCGCGAAGCGCGGTCGGTCAAGCCTGGACGACAGCGGCGCGCGACGATATGGGTTCCCAAACACGCCGCAGCAGAGGCGACGGAAGTTGATTTCGCGCTCCGGCCTCGTCCGGATCATCGGGCTGTGCCTGATCGGCATCGCGTCCTCACCCGGCGCCGGCCATGCCGAGGAGGCTACGGTCGCCGGGCTCACCCGCGCGCTTGCCGCGGTCGAAGCAAAGGAAGGCAAGGCCAGCCCCTATCTGCTGCCGGTCATCGAACAGCTCGCGCAGTTCCGGTTGCGCGAAGGTGAGCTTGGTGAATCGTCGGCGTTGCGTCGGCGTGCCCTCGATATCGCGATCAAGAGCTTCGGCAGCGGGTCTGCGAGCGCCGCCGAGGCGATGACGGCGCTGGCGATGGTCGCTATCGATCGGCGGCGGTATCTCGATGCCGAGCCGCTGCTGATCGTCGCCGGCAATTGGCTGGCCGGGCGGGTGGCGCCCGATCAGCCGGTGATGGTGACGATCCTGGCCGGCCGCGCCCGCATCGCGTTGGCCCGCGGCGAGACTGTGTCAGCCGAGGCCTGGGCCCGGCGCGCGGTCGACATGGCGCGCCGCAACCCGCACGGACGCTCGACAGAGGCGCTGCGGACGCTCGGCGCCGTGCTGACCGCCGAAGAACGCTTCGACGAGGCCGAGCCGCTGTTGACCGAGGCGCTGGCGCAGGACCGCAAGCAGCACGGCGCCGATGGTGTCGATACCGGCCGCAGCCTGTCGCAATTGGCGCATCTCTATTGGCGCGAGGAGAGGCCCGACCGCGCCTTGCCGCTGATCGAGGAGGCGACGGCGATCGATCAGGTCGGGCTCGGACCGGGCCACCCGTTCATCGCCGACGATTTCTACGACCTCGCCCTGATCTACGAGGCGATGCACCGCAGCGATGCGGCATTCAAGGCGCTGACCAGCGCGGTCGATGTCCTCGAACGCGGCGTCGGCCGGGAAACGTCGCGGGTCGCTTATGTCGAACTGGAACTGGCCCGCCTTTACCGTGAACAGGGCCAGGACGCCGACGCCGACGCCGCTTTCGCCGACGCGCGGCGCATCCTCAACAAGGCCGAAGCCGAGGAGCACAAGCGTGAACGCGAGGTGTGAGCGGCTGCCGCCACCCCTTAGTAGAGCCGGGTGCGGTAGCTTTCCGCGGTCATCCGCTCGCCCTCGACGGGGTCAGTGCCGATCTGCTCGGCGATGATGCGGCCGAGCGACGGCCATTCGCCGCGCGCGATATGCTTCTCCGGGTTCCACAGATCGGAGCGGATCAGTGCCTTGCCGCAGTGGAAATAAACCTCCTCCGCGGTGATCAGGATGCCGCTGCGCGGCACCTTGCCGTTGACCGCAAGCGGCTCCAGCAGCGCGAGATCGGTGGTGATGCTGGCGCGGCCGTTGATCCGCAATGTCTCGTTGACCCCGGGCACGAAAAAGATCAGCCCGACCCCAGGGGAGGCAAGGAGATTGCTGATCGTATCGACCCGGTTGTTGCCGAGCCGGTCGGGGATCAACAGCGTCGTGTCGTCGAGCACGTGGACAAACCCCGGCGCGTCGCCTTTCGGTGAGGCGTCGCAGCGCCCACTGGGGTCGGTCGAAGCGATCACCACAAACGGCGACAGCGCGATGAACGCGCGCGAATGCTTTTCCAGTCGCGGCAGCTGCTTCTTGACCGAGCGCTCCATCGGCTCGCCGTAGATTTCGCGGATCTCGGCGATGTCTTCTACGATATCCACCCTCGCCTCCTCTGCCAGACCGCGCCTACTATGCACGACCGAAGCGTCAGGCTCCAGGCGGAGAAGCGCGCGATGGGCGTGAGCATTGCCCGTGACGATCGACCCGAGGGCGGCCACGTCATCCGGCTGACGATCGACAACGCCGCCAAGCTCAATTCGCTGAACCGCGCGCTGATGGTCGAGATCATCGATGCGGTGACGGCGCTTGGGGCCGATCCCAGATTGCGGCTCCTGGTCCTGACCGGCGCCGGCGAGCGCGCCTTTATCGGCGGCGCCGACATCGGCGAACTGGCCGCGCTCGACCAGGAGAGCGCGCGTGAGTTCATCACGCTGGTGCACCATTGCTGCGACGCGTTCCGGCGTTTGCCGGTGCCGGTCATCGCCCGCATCGACGGCTACGCGCTCGGCGCCGGGCTCGAGCTCGCCGCCGCCTGCGATCTGCGGGTCGCCAGCGACCGCTCGGTGTTCGGCATGCCGGAGGTGCGGGTCGGTATTCCGTCGGTGGTCGAGGCGGCGCTATTGCCGCAGCTGATCGGGTACGGCCGCGCCCGCCGGCTGTTGCTGACCGGTGTGACGATCGACGCCGAGGAGGCGCTTGCCTGGAGTCTCGTCGATGCGGTCGCGCCGCCCGACCGGCTCGATGCGGTGGTCGAGCGCTTCGCCGCCGCGATCCTGGCCGGCGGCCCACAGGCGATACGGCTGCAGAAAAAGCTGATCCTCGACTGGCAGGAACTGCCGACCGACGCGGCAATCGCGCGCGGCATCGATGTCTTCGCCGAGGCCTACGCCACCGACGAGCCGCAACGGATGGCGGGCGCCAGGCTCGCCGAGATGCAGGCCCGCCGCGGGGGCCGGCACTGATGCCGCGAAGCACTGGTTCGTCTCGGCGGGAGCTTGACGATGCGGCGGGTTTTGCGCCGCACTATCTGGGGCATCGCCAGCGCTTGCAGGAGCGGCTGTTGCAGGGCGGGGCGGAAGCCCTGCCGGATTACGAGATCCTGGAAATCCTGCTTGCCGCCAGCAATCCACGCGGCGACACGAAACCGCTGGCGAAACAGCTGATCGACCAGCTCGGCGGGTTCGCCGCGGTGCTCAGCGCGGATCCGGAGGCGCTGCGGGCGGTGCGCGCCGACGGACGCGCGCTCGGCAATGCCGGCATCGCCATGTTGAAAGCCGTGCGCGAGGCGGCGCTGCGCCTGTCGCGATCGGATTTGCACCAGGCCGACGTGATCGGCTCCTGGGACAAGCTGATCGACTACTGCAAAGCGAATATCGCGCATGGCGCGGTCGAGGAATTCCATCTGCTGTTTCTCGACCGCAAGAACGCACTGATCCGGCACGAGCGGCAGCAGCGCGGCACCATCGACCACACCCCGGTCTATCCGCGCGAGGTGGTCAAGCGCGCGCTGGAGCTCAACGCCTCCGCGCTGATCCTGGTGCACAACCATCCCTCGGGCGACCCAACCCCGTCAAAGGCCGACATCGCCGTCACCCGCGACATCGTCAAGGCCGCAGCCCCGCTCGGGGTCACCGTGCACGACCACATCATCATCGGCCGCAACCGCCACACCAGCCTGCGCGATCTGGGGCTGCTCTAGCGCTGCTCAGCCGCGCCCCTTCCGCGCCAGCCGCTGGATGAAGCGGTCGTGATCGATGATCGCGCGCTCGTGGAAGCCCTCGCCGATCACATCGATTTCGTCGCGGCAGCTCGCCTTGAAGCGGAGCCGGCGGCCGTCGATCTCGACCAGCTCGATATCGGCGGTGACGGTCATGCCGATCGGCGTCGCCGCGAGGTGGCTCATGTCCACCCGGGTGCCGACCGTCCGTTGATGCGGTGCTAGATAGGGCGCCAGCGCGGCGACGCAGGTCCATTCGACAAAGGCGATCATCTGCGCGGTGGCGAAGACCGCCGGCATCTCAACCGCGCCACCGAAGAGCCGGCCCGACGCCGGGACCGCCAGCTCCTCGGTCACCCGGATCGTCGCGCTGTGGCGCAATCCGGGCTTGAGGTCGTCGAGGGTCACGCGCGCCCGACCCTCTCAGCCCTTGTATTGCAGGATCGTCAGCCCGTCATTGACGTCGGTCAGATACATCAGCCCGTCCGGCGCGACATAGACATCGTTCGACTGGATGATTCGCGGGCGGTTCGGCCGCGGATCGACCATCTTCTCGGGCGCAGGCGGCACGAAATGCGCGACCTCGCGCGGGCTGAACGGGTCGCGGATATCGAATACGCGCACCCCTGCATTCTGATAGGTGGCGAAGATCAGCTCCGAGCTCTGGAATGAGCCAGGCCGGTTTTCGTGCAGATTATGCGGGCCGAACTTCGCGCCCTTCTGGCAGTAATCCTCCTCGGCCGGCGTTGGGAAGGCGGCGATCTGCACCGGGTTGGTCGGCTCGCGCACATCGAACACCCAGCAGCGCTGGATGCCGTTGGCGCAATTGTCGAGATTGCCCTCATCGGCGAAGACCGCGAGATTGCGGTCCGGCAATGGCAGCGGCGTGTGCGTGCCGCCGCCAAAGGGCGGGCACCAGTTGCGGTGCGCGAGCAGTTTCGGCGCGGTCGGGTCGGCGACGTCGAGGATCGTCATTCCGCCGTCGCGCCAGGCCGCATAGGCCAGATTGCCGGCGACGATCGCGTGATGCAGCGCATAGCGCTTTCCGGTCCAGCTCGGCGTCTCGCCGCCGGCGGCGTGCATGCCGGGCAGCCACCAGCGCCCGACCACCTCGGGCCGGGTCGGCTCTTTCATGTCGATGATCGCCAGCACGTGGTCGGTGAAGCCCTGCCAATGGCAGGAGGCATAGGCATACCGTCCGCCGACATACCACAGCCGGTGCAGCCCCAGCCCGTCGACCGGCATGAACGCTATCTCGCGCGGCTCGGCCGGCTTGGAGTTGTCGAACACCCGGAGACCCGCTGTAAAGGTCTTGTCGCGCTTGGTGAAAGTCTCGGTGATCGAGGCTTTGAAATAGTCGTTGGGGTCGGAATAGCCCTGCAATACCCAGATATTCGGCGAATTGACCGTCAGCAGCAGGTCGTCGTGGGTCTGCAGATGAAACGCACGCGAATTGGCCGGCGCCGCGATGAAGTTGACGGGCTTCGGCTGCCTGGGGTCGCTGACATCGGTGACGGTGAAGCCGTCGCTGAACATATGGCCGACAAAGGCATGGCCCTTGTGCACCATGACCTGCACGCCGTCGCCGCGACCAGCCTGATCGGTATGGCCGACGAATTCGATGTTGTGCGCGGAAACGGGGTTCATCGCACGGCTCCCTGACGGCGTTTCGGTCGGGGCATATTGGCGATGCGCGCCGGGAAAGCAAAGCCGCCGGGCGGCTGGCGGTCGGACTGGTAGATTCAACCGGGGAGACATCGACATGGGTCACGAAGCCGCGATCAGGCAGGACGACATTGCCGAGACCGAGCACCTGATCCGGCCGCGGATCCGGCGGACACCGGTCATCGAAATCGATGGCGCGGATTTCGGGATCGAAGCGGCTCGCCTGAGCTTCAAACTGGAGCTGCAGCAGCACGCCGGCTCGTTCAAGACGCGGGGCGCGTTCGCCAACCTGCTGACTCGAGACATCCAGAAAGCCGGTGTGGTCGCCGCGTCGGGCGGCAATCACGGCGCGGCGGTCGCCTATGCCGCGATGAGGCTGGGAATTCCGGCGAAGATTTTCGTGCCGACGATTTCCTCGCCGGCGAAGATCCAGCGCATCCGCGATTACGGCGCCGAGCTGGTCGTCGTCGGCGAGCGCTACGCCGATGCGCTCGCCGCCAGCGAGATGTGGGCCGCGCAATCCGGGGCGGTCCCGGTTCACGCCTTCGATCAGCGCGAGACGTTGTTGGGTCAAGGGACGATCGGTCTGGAGCTTGAGCAGCAAGCTCCCGATCTCGACACGCTGCTCGTCGCCGTGGGTGGCGGCGGGCTGATCGGCGGCATCGCCTCCTGGTATGGCCGCCGGGTGCGCGTCATCGGGGTCGAGCCGGAAGCCGCGCCGACGCTGACAAGG
>Ga0209380_10002253_pt1 | contig 12486 bp, 8 predicted proteins | sample HubBroMetageWFT6_FD_188347 | JGI IMG/M metagenome (GOLD analysis project Ga0209380, IMG submission 188347) | Warmed and freeze-thawed soil microbial communities from the Hubbard Brook experimental Forest, New Hampshire - Hubbard Brook CCASE Soil... | ecosystem: Environmental > Terrestrial > Soil...
AAGAATGGGTACGCCGAACTGTTAGCGGACGACTACCAGGGTGTTGAAGTGGATGGCAAGGGCGAGCGCAACAAGATTCAAGCGGTGAGCGAACTGGCGGAAACGAACGTCTTCACCTATACGCTCTGGGGGTTCAAGCTGATTCCCCTGGGCGCGGATGCCGCCTTCGTCATCTACGAAAGCACCATGCAGTTTCCGCCCAAGTCGCAGATACGCCTCTCCCGGGTGTATATCACTGAGCTATGGGTGAAGCGCGCCGGGAAGTGGAGAGAACTGCATTATCAGGAAACTCACGTCAAGTAGCGCTGCTTTCGCCGGAGATTCATTGCAACCGCAGCCATCGCATCACCATCCCATTGAACAGAGGCTTCTATGCGTATGCGACGGTGGTGCATTGTGCTGCTGTTTTCGGTTGGTTCGCTCCTCGCGCAGGACGGCAGTCCCAGCAAATCCAGCCCGCACAACTCGAAAGATTCCAAAGGGCAGGTAACCGTACAAGGCTGCGTCACCCGATCCACCGGCGATTACATACTGATCAAGCAGGATCCCGGCATGACCTACGAACTTCAGGCGACCGGCAAAATAAAATTTCACCAGTTTCTGGGGCAACGAGTGGAAGTAACCGGGACGGAATCGCCGTCCATGAGCACGAGCTCCGATGCTCTGGCCAGAACGGGTTCTCCGTCCTCGGTGACGTTAACCATCACCTCGATCAAGACCATCGAGAAGGAATGCCCGGCGCGATGAGTCCGAGGCCAGTTAGCCCTTAGTCGCAGTCGGGCGGCATTGCCATGATTTCTGAATTCGAATCACAGGGCGGCTTCTTCTTGGCGGGCTCCAATGGGGCCGGACGATTGTAGCGAAGAATCCACAGGCCCTCGTTGTTGGTGAGATAGATCAGGCCGTGACGACTGTCCGGAAGAAGACTGGTGACTTTGTCAAAAGTTTCCAATGTCTTCGGATTGCGCGGGTCGGTCAAATCGAGTACGCGAACGGTTTCGGTGGTGTGGTTGCTGCTGGTGAGAGTGGTCGGCGTTTTTTCTGGAGCTTCCGCGATGGCCACATCGGGACTGACGATCTGCAGGTTCCCCGCGGTCGCCTGGTTCGATTCCGCCGTCCGCTTCAAAAGTACCGGCTGCTCCGGCTTGCTCACGTCCACGATCATGAAGCCCTGCTTCGCAGACTGTTGCACGTACAGGTATCGCTTTGCATTTTCCGCTTGCAGCAGCATCTGACTTCCGGTGGCCTGTGGCAAAGGCAAGTGCGCGATTACGTTCGCAGGGACGTCGGTAGGTTTTGGCGCGGGTTGCTCACTGGCGTTGGCCGTCGCGACCAGCGCGCAAAACAGCGACAACGCCAAGGTATACCCACGTGCATCGGATGGTCTAAGTGCGGATGTAGAGGACATAGAAACTTCTCCGGGATACGAACCAAGCTTGCGCTGCCGCAGGGGAACTATAGCACCTGCGTATTCACTGTTAGACTCCGTGAGACGCACTCTTAACTCGCTCTGCATTATTGTTCTCCGATAACCGCGACGCATCCGTTGGCGCTCTGCGTGGTGCAGATGGTACCAGGCTGCATGGGCACAAATGCGTGGTTGGTGCTGGGGTCCACCGAGACGCTGTGCGAGTTTGAATTGGTGGGAAAGTTAGCTAGCCAGAGGTTCGTCTTGGCATCAATCACACCCATGACCGCACCCGTGGGCATGTCACGCGCCGCGAGGTAATATCTGTTGTCGCCCGGGTTATACCAGACCTCGTCCACGCCACCCACGTCCCAGATGGTGGCGAGGATGTTGCCCGAAGTTCCATCAATTACGTACTCGTTCGGTGGGAAGGCCTCGCCGTCGTGGTCCGCGCAACCCACAAGGAAATTGTTGCCGGGGCCTTGCACGACGCTGGTCGGCATGCAATCCGGCATGACGAAGCTGTTGACTACGACCGGTCCGCAAGGCCCGCCGCAGGTATTATTCCCAACCCGAGGATCGATTTCGTCGATGCTGCCAATGTTGGTGATGGCGATGGAATTCGAATTCGGCAGCAGCAAGTGTCCGGTGTTGGGATTCCAGGCCATGGCTCCGATCCCGGCTGGAGATATGGCGCCAGAACAGGTTGTACCAGGGGCGGTCTGATTGCAGAACGTCCCCATGGTTTGGTCGACGATGGGCCCGTGATGGCACGGAATCGTGTACGCGGTGCCGGCGGGAGTTACGCCGATCCCCGGGATCATCGAAGCTGCCGCCGATCCGGAAACGCCTCCGAAGGTTTGAGGATTCGATGGATCGGGGCAGGGGAACGTGCCCGCGACATTATCGACCGGAGCACCCGGATTGAGTCCGAATCCAGCGCCTGACCCACCGGAGGCTAATCCTCCGGCGCCGTCATAATAAATCTGTCCAATGATGCAGCTGGGCGGGTTGAACGATGCACCCGCAGCGGGCGCCACCCAGGTTTCTGCCGATCCCTGGTACGGATAAGTCGCCGGAGTTGCGCCCGCGGGATAGGGCCCGTAGGCGGACGTCTGATCGATGGGCAAGCAGTGTTGCTGTTGCAGCGTTCCGGTTTTGCCCACGACATTGGTTACGTCGATGAACGTGACGAACGGAAATCCCGGATCGCCGTTGATGATGGCGACAACCTGGTGGGTGCTTCCATCGGCGGCCGTGACCGCGGGGTTGTAGGCTAATTCGTCAGCCCGGTCATCTCCGCAATCAGCCGCAGAGCCGGCTTCGCCGCTCCAGGAAGCGATGCAGGGGGCGATGCCCAGCGGACCGTCGTAGTCGGCCGAGACGCCGGTAGGAATGGTGGCCAGCACGGTAGGTGCAGTGGGCGGATTCACGCTCAGATTCATTGTCGTCAGATCGAAGACCACCAGATGGGCGCTGCCGTTCCCGGTAAACAAGAAGTTGCCATCGGGAGATACCTGCTCGCCATCCGGGCCAGACATGGGATTGATGCTGTTGCCGCGCGCTGCGCAGCACTGCGCCCCGGGAAATCCTCCGAAGTTATGGTTCGCACCAAAGCCGGAGATGAGATGGAAGGTGGGCGCGGTCGCGCCGCCCAGCCCGGTCATATCCGTTCTGCATCCATATCGCGTGAAATTGCCAAACACATCTACGATCGGCGGAATAATGTCCATCGGTGGGGTCGTGCTGCTTTGAACGCACGAACTGGCGCCATCGCCAGCGTCCGCGACCGCGTTAGAACCCTGGATGGCGTTTACCGCGATGTTTTGGTTGATGTCGATCACATCGACCGCCAGGCCGATACGGTCGGATACGTAGTCGAGGTGGCGAACCGGATCAATCCAGCTGATGTCGAAGGAATTGAACGGACCGCCCGGCGCTCCGGTGGGATTGTGTTCCGGCACCGGAATAACATTGAGCACGGCGTAACTGCCGTTCGTGGTCGTGCCGCAAACCGGACAGTTGGGCGTACTTCCACAGCCACTCAGGATTACGAATAGCGCGGTGCAAAGTATAAGAAGAAGCTTCGGTCTCATCAAATTTCCTCCTGCGATTTCCTTCGGGGCTGGTCGCCAGCTCCGGCATCTACCGAACTCATTCAGAGTTCGCTCCGCAACGAGCATCCACGCGGAGCATCTCTGGGAATCTAGAACCTGAACTGCAATCTCTGCAGAACCACAAAATAGTTTTGCGGCTCCGCACCGGTTACGCTGGGATCCTTCAACTGGTCAATGCCAACATTGACCACGTACTTGACCCAATAGTTGGGGTACCAGTTGAGCCCGGCGGTGTATTCGAAAGTGTGATCGTCGAAGGGCGGTACATAACCCGGCGTGTAATAGTTCATGAAGCTGGCACTTGGTTCTTTGGCCTGAATGCCTGTGAATCGGAACGCCAGTTCCCAGGCTCCCAATCCACGTCCCTGTCCACCGGGAGTATCCGGGCCAAACAGCGGATGCTTTACGCGGGGCGTGCCGTTCTCCGGCCGCTTTTCTCCCGTGAGCAGATAAGTTGTGCTGAGGTCCCAGGCCTTGGCGGTGATTCCCGGCAGACTCAGAAATCCGAGTCCGCCCGACTGCTCGGAACCGACGCTTTGCCGGAACTGATTCAGCTGATCGTATTCGCCGCGCAGAGCGAAGCGCGACTTGATGTAAGTGAACTCGCCGTTGTAGCGCTCGATGGGTCCGTTGATGGCGAACTGCGGGAAAAAGGTGTAGGCGCCATTGGGCAGCGCTCCGCTGAAGCTTTGATCGCCGGACAATCCCCGCGAGCGCGCATGATCAATGGATCCGCCAAAGGCAAGTTGCTTGAACCATGCACTGCTGGATTTGCGCCACGGATAGAAGCGCAACCGGCCGATGATTTCGGGTTCGTTGGTGGTGTTGGCAAGTGCGTATCCCTTGCCGTTAAACGCACCCACCCAGTACTGCAAAATGCCGCCGGAAATATCGCCATGCAGCGCGACGCCGGGACTGCGGTAGGCCGATGCGGCCGACGGATAAAGCATGGACTGAAACCCGCGTTCGACAAAATCCAGGCTGGTATCGCCGATTCCCGTTTCCTGCGCAAATGGAGCCTTAAACTGACCAGCCTGAAATTGCAGCTCGGGCCTCCAGCGCACATTGAGGTAAACGTCGCGCACCACCGAACCGGATGTTGTGGCGGCATCGGAGAGCAGCGCAAAATCAAAGTGCGAACCGTAGCTGCCTTGAAATCCGAAACGAGCCTGACGCAGGAGAAATGTGTCAGAGGGCGCCCCGTCGCCTTTGTAGGCGCGGTAGTCGGTGTTCACGTAGCCGTAGGGGCTGATGCTGAATTGTCCGTCGGGGCTCTGAATGAAGAAGTGTTCGCCGTTCCATCCTGCTGTGAGCGGAGTATCTTTCTTCGGAGGCGCGGCGGGCTGAGGCTGATCCACGACCACTGCCTCCGGGGCGGGGACAGGCTGCGCGAGAACCGCGTGCAGCAGTCGAGCACTGCTAGCGCGCGGAGCATGATCTGTCATGGCATGAATCGCGCCCGCATCAACTGCCGAAGTAGTATTCACTGAAGTATCAGATACCGGAGTCACAGCGGGAACCTGAACCAAGCCGTCCGCTGCGCGAGTTTTCTCCTCCGCAAGTTTCTCGACTAAGGCCTTCAGTTCTGCAATGGTCTGACGCTGCGCAGCAAGCTCACTGCGCAACTGGTTGACCTCTTCCTTGGTGGCGCTCCCGGAGGTCGATCCGCCGGCCGGGCTCGCCCGTTCCGTGTCTTGAGCGCGTGCGGCCGAGCCTGTTACCGTTAAACCGACCAGAAGCACAAAAAAAGTAATCGACGAGCGCATGTGTCCCTCTTAAACAGAATGATTTGCAAAACGGGCCTACCCTAATCCGTACGGACGGGCACTGCTTTGTGTGTGTAAGTTATGTCGCGAACTGACTTCCAGCCGTGGGCAACCTGCTTTTGCGCGAGGTGTGCAAACGCCTATCCGCTGCGCAGATGAGGTTGATCTCAGTGCTTATCTCAGCCGCGCGAGTTCTCAGTTTTTTCCGCAATCGAAATATCAAGATTCGTTGTCGTAACGTGTGATTCTATGGATGCGATCGCGCCTTTGGATAATTACGACGGTAACCCGCTCAAATTTGAGATGATTTGGAGGAGAACCTCCTAGGCTGAGAGCGCTTGGGCTGGGTGCGGAGATTTCTATGGAATCCTTATTTCAAGACATACGGTATGCGCTGCGTCAATTGCGCAAGTCGCCCGGATTCACACTGACTGCGGTGCTCACGCTGGCCTTCGGCATTGGCGCCACCACCGCCATCTTCTCCATCGTCGAGGGAGTGCTGCTGAGGCCGTTGCCGTTTCCCGAGCCGGGCCGGCTGGTCACACTCGGCGACGTTCTGGAGGGCGTGAAATACGGCGCCGATGCGCCGGGCGTCACCGCGCCCGGCGTTCGTATCTATATGCGCGACACGCGCTCCTTCTCCAGCTTGGGCGGTTACCAGTCGTCCACTTACGAACTCTCCGGCGCGGGCGAGCCGGCAGAGATCAATGCTGCGCGGCTCACGGCAAGTATGTTCACTGTGCTCGGCGTCTGGCCCCTGGTCGGCCGCGGCTTTACCCAGCAGGAAGATGACAAGAGCGAACAAGTGGCGCTCCTGAGCTACCAGACCTGGCAAAGCCGCTTCCATGGCGATCGCCAAATTCTCGGACGGAAGATTCTTCTTGACCGCAAGCCTTACGAGATTATCGGCGTCATGCCGCGCGAATTCGAATTTCCTCTGGTGCCCGGGCAGTTGAACCGCAGCGAGCTCTGGGTACCTGTGAGCTTTACCCAGGCAGAACTGGTGCAGGGCGCGGGAAACTGGGGCTACTACATGGTCGGGCGGCTGAAGCCCGGCCTGACTCCGGCACAGGCGCAGCAGGACGCGGCCGACGCAGCGCGGGAGATTATGCGCAACTTCCCGCCTGCGCTCTCCAGCCGTCGCATTCATCCCGCGGTGCAGCCGCTCGAGGAGACCACGGTAGCGCAGGCTCGGCCGCTGGTCGGCACGCTCTTCTTGGCTGTGACTGTGGTTCTGTTTATTGCCTGCACCAATCTTGCCGGGCTGTTGCTGGTTCGCGTTATCCGTCGCCGCCGCGAAATCTCCGTACGCCTCGCGCTGGGCGCCAGCGGAGCGGCCATTCTTCGCCAATCCCTGGTTGAAGCGCTGATGCTCAGCATCTCCGGCGGATTGCTTGGACTGGCGCTGGCGTGGGTTGCCCTCCGCGTCGGGGTCAGCTTCCTCCCGGAAACTCTGCCCCGGGTCAGCTCCATCAACCTTAACTGGCAGGTCGTAGCCTTCGCACTCGGGTTGGCTGTGCTCACAGGGCTGCTCTGCGGTCTGCTTCCCGCATTCGCCGCCGCGCGCACCGGAGTGAACGAAGCGCTGAAAGAAGGTGGACGTACCGGCTCCGCTGGGGGCGGTCATGCGCGGTTGCGCTCGTCCCTGGTGATTGCGGAGCTGGCAGTCGCGCTGGTGCTGCTTATGGCCTCGGGCTTGTTGCTGCGCAGCTTCGAGAAGATGCGCTCCCTCGGCCTCGGTTTCCACACCGATCACACGCTGACTGCCGCCTATAACCTGCCGCGACAGCATTACTCCACCCAGTCCGCCATCGACGGGTTCAACTTAACCATGCGCAACCGCCTGGAGCAGTTGCCGGGCGTGCTCGCGGTCGGTGTCACCAGCATGCTGCCCGCGGCTGGGGTGGGGTTCTCGGGCACATTCACGCCCGAGGGCTACGTTCCTCCGAAGGGAGCCGGTTTGAATCTGGCATGGATACCGCAGGTGATGGGCGATTACTTTCAGGCGCAGGGCATACCGATTATCCGCGGCCGTGACTTCACTTCGGCCGACCGAGAGGGCGCTCCGCTGGTCGTCATCGTCAACCGCACGCTGGCCGAGCACTACTGGCCGGGTCAGGACCCCATCGGTAAGCGTCTGCACCGCGGCCCGAAGGAAGCCGACTTACCCTGGCTGACGGTGGTGGGAGAAATTGGCGACGTGAAAGAAATTGCGGCCGACGTGCCCACGGAAGAACAGTTCTACGTCCCCGCCAGCCAGGCGAAAGCCGATGCAGGATCGTTCGCGCCTCCCGGCATGCTCACTGGCCGGGGTGGTTCGATCGTGGTGCGCGGCGAACTGCCGCCCGAGCAGATGGCGAACTCCCTCCTCGCGGTCGTCCACTCCCTCGACCCGCAACTCCCCCTGACCCAGGTCGAATCGATGGATCGAGTGGTCTCCGAAGGCCAGGCGCCGCGCCGCTTTAACACGGCGCTGATCTCCGCGTTCGCCGGTGCGGCTATTCTGCTGGCGCTGCTCGGCATCTACAGCGTCATCGCCTTTTCCACCGCGTTGCGCACCCAGGAGATGGCCATCCGCCTGGCGCTCGGTTCGCAGCGCTCGAGCATCCTGCGGATGATTCTCGTCTCCGGCGTCAAACTCGGTTTGGCTGGTTGCGCCATCGGCGCCTTCGCTGCTGCTTTTGCCACTCGCCTGCTGCGCTCGCTCCTGTTTCAGGTCGATACGCTGGACCCCACCGTGCTTGTGCTTGCCATCGTATCCATTCTCCTGCTCGCGGTCGCGGCCTCCGTCATTCCCGCCCGCCGCGCTGCTTCGGTAGAACCGATGGAAGCGTTGCGAACGGAGTAGCCCACTACGCTGGGCTTGGCGAGTCAGTCGCGCTCTGACGAGGAGATCTTCCGGCTGCCGCGAGTTGAGAGGCAAAGACGGGTCACTCCGGAAGCACGTCGGCAAAAACAAACCCATCGCGTTCCACCACTTCTCCGGTCCGCACTGCGATGGGGTCAGAAAACACCGGCGCGTCGTACACGAATGTGTGAAACTCCCCGTTCTCTCCGCAAGGATCGATTCCGGCGGGCAGAGTCTCGAGCCAACGCGAATCGTAGTCCTGGCCCACAAAGGACTTCGCGAGCTTCCCCGGGTCCACGCAAGTAATCTTCGCCTTCACGCCGGCAGCGATCATTTCGCGAGACAGTTCTTGCGTGGGGATTTGCCAGACCGGAAAGAGCGGTTGGAGCCCGCTCCCCTGCAATTGGCGAACCCGGTAATCGCGCACATCCTGCAGAAAAAGGTCGCCGAAGGCGACCGCCGTAATCCCCTCGGCCGTTGCCCGTTGGCAGGCAGCGCGCATTCGATCTTCGTATTCCAGGTTGGAGCAAGGCCAGGGCAGTTCCACCGCCCAGAGCGGAATCCCGGCGCGCTCGGCCTGCATTTCCACCAGAGCGCGCCGCACCGCATGCATCGCCACGCGATTCGCTTGGGAATTAAAGGTCGTGAGCAGCGCGGCGATCTGGATGTTCGGCTGTTGCCGGAGAAGATGCAGCGTCCAGGCGCTGTCTTTGCCGCTGCTCCACGATAGGATAACTTTCGTCACGCTCGCCTCACGGGGGATTGTAAGGCCTTGCGAGACCCAGCGAAAGAATCCTTGAAGCTTTTCGCAGGAACCGCGCCCGCATACCGGCATTCTGCGAAACCGTTAAAACCTAGTGGCAGGTTCCGCTGCCGGAGTCAGTGAACGTTCTGCCGGCCTCCGGGACAAATTCCCAGTCGTAGCTCGTGGCCCGGAGAGTGAGCTTGAGAACTCCGAACGTATCCGCCTGCCGCACTTCGCTGTTGGGTTTGGGAGTCGACAACTTGCGGTGTGAGTTTTTTCCCCCGGTGCCGACGACAAATTCCCGCATGCCCCGCTGAGAGTCCGCCTTTCCCGCTGGGTCCTGCGGAGCGAATCGCTCGTAGTGGTGATCATGACCGTTGATTACAACGTCAGCGTCGGCAGAGTAGAGCGCGTCCCACAGGGGCTTGATTTCCGGATCGTTGCCGTGCGCAGCTCCCGAACTGAACAAAGGCTTGTGCCAATAGGCCAACGTACATTTTGCGGGATGCGCTTTGAGGTCCTGCCGCAGCCACTGTTCCTGGGCCGAGCCGGCTTCGCATCCCCCGACTGCGTCACACTCGCTGTTCAGGACAATGACATGCCAGGCAGCCAGGTCGTAACTGTAATAGCCCTTTTTGGGATCGCCCGCAGCGGCTCCAAAGTAGCGCACGTAGCCGGACGCGCCGTCGCTATGGTACTCGTGGTTTCCCGGGGCCGGGCGAGTGCGATCTTTGAAGCGTCCCCAGGTCGGCCCGTAACAGTTTGCGAACTGTTCGTCAGAACCATCGGGATAGGCCAAATCCCCGGCAGCGAACACCGTGCCGGGAATGTTGTCGAGCAGCTTGGCAGTGGCTTCCGCGCCTTTAAGATCGTCGCAACTCGAGATGTCCCCCGCCCCTACGAGCACCGCCACCGATGCGCTCGATGCCGCGTTCGCCTTGGCAGAAGAGCTTTGGCCAACCATAGATGTCGTTATCAGCAGCAGCCACAGTAGTACGACGGCGGAGAGTTTCATCAGTCCTCGATTGAAGCGCCGAGATATGAAGCAGCCAAGATGTGGAGCACCCAAGCCCCAATTCTATTTTCCAACGACCAGAACTTCGAACTGACCTGACTCAGCCGTAGACAGAAAAAGCTGATGGGTTTTCGGGTCCAACGCCATGGTCTTGGCACGCGGCAAGGTCTTCACGGTTTCCACCGCGGAATACTTATCCGCGCCATCCTGGTGAATTACAGTCACGCTGCCTTCGCCGTTCGAGTTGAAGATGAGCTTGGTTTCGGGATCGAACGCCGTAGCGTCCACATGATCGCCGATGGGCAGCGTGGTGATGATTTGCCCAGTGTCGGCGTTCATCACGGCCATTACTTTACTGCGGCAGCCGAGGAACAAGCGGTGATTAGTCCGGTCAATGGCCATGCTGCTGGGGGAAGCGCACGGCGCCGTCGGCCAACGTTGTTCCACGGTGAGTTTGGTGGCGTCAATCTTCACCACCAGGTTTTCTTCTTCCAGGTTGTTGTAGACAAAACCCTGGCCGTCTGCCGCAGCAAACTCGGGACCACCTTTGAGATCAACGGTGCCGGCGACTTTGCCGGTGGCCGCGTCGATGGCGGTGGCGCTGTCGCTACCGCCGTTGAAGGCGAAAACCCGCTTCGTGGCGGGATCGTAGATAATGGCGTCGGGCTTCTTGCCCGTTGGCACGTCCGAGATAGGCTTCAGCGATTTCAGATCGAAGATGGTAACCGTCGACGATTGGCCGTCGCTCACAAATCCGCGGCCAAACTCAGCCGCGATGGCGATTCCATGCACACCCAGGGTGTTGGGGATGCTGCCAACCACAGTCCCCGAATCCACATCGAGCACTTCCACCTGCGTGCCATGCGAGACGTACAAACGGCGTCCGGACTCGTCAACCGTCAAATAGTCAAAACTGCCCTGGCCGGGCATGGGAATTTTCTTCGTCACGCTGTAACCGCCAAGCGACGGCACGCCTGCGCCCATCAGGAGGAGCGACATCAGGAAGGTTAAGAGCGAACAAAAAGTGGCGCGGGCAAGCATTCGCCCCGGAATCGCGGTCATGGAATCTCCTGTTGGTCGAGCTTCAGGCTGGCACCTTGTTTGCCTGCCAGCGTTATTGCATGCTACACGGAGAACCTGAAAGCTTCCTGAACTGCGCTGAGCCAATTGGATCGCAGCTCAGGTGCTCTCAATATTCCCTGCGCGGTTCCCAGCGGATACCGAAGGAATAAGTCGGCCGGTAGTATTCGCGCTGCGTGACGTACCAGGGGCTGCCGTTGTAGAAACCGAAAGCTTGGTCGGTGAGGTTCAGGCCCTGCCAGAGCACGGTCAGAGTCCGCTGCACGCGGAAGCTGGCCTGCGCATCCACCTGCAGGTGCGCATAGAGGTAGTTGTCTCCCGCCGGTCCCTTGGTGCCGAGATTGCTAGGATCTTCGCAACCACCGCCCGCGGCGGCGGCGGCAGTGCATTGCTCCCACTGATACTGGTAGATGCTCGTGCTGTTGTAAGTGGCTCCTAGCCGTGCCGAGAAACGGCCCCGGTCGTAGCTGGGACCGAGGTTCCACATCGTCGGGGTCTGACGCTGCAGGGCCGGATTGTCGTTTCGCAGCGGCAGAGTGCCGGCGCTCGAACCAGTCTTGCTATAGTTCGCCGTGAGGCCGAAGCCGCTCCACGCGCCCGGCAGGAATCCGAAGCGCTGGATGTAGGCAAGTTCCACGCCATACAGCTTCGCGTTCACGCCGTTGGCAATGTAGTCGAAAATGTCGCCCGCGTACTGCGGATATTGCGTTCCCTGGTAGTTGGGATCGGCAAGGTAATAAATGGGCTGGCTTAACTGTTTGTAGAAGAAGCCCGCCTGCAGCTCGCCATACGGCTTCAGGTAATGCTCGTAGAGCAAATCGAAGTCGTTGGCATGCTCCGGCTTCAGATTCGGGTTCCCGACCGAGACGGAAAGCGGATTCGAGCTGTTATCCAGCGATATATAGGGCACCATGTCGTACGGGTTCGGGCGGGAAATGGCGCGCGCGTAGACGGCGCGGATATCAGAATCATCGGTGATCCGGTAGCGAAGCTGCACGCTGGGCAAAGGGTCCCAATACCAGTTGGTTGCCTGTTGCGGAGTAACGGTCGCCTGTGTGCTGGTGGCGTTGTTGACCACCAGGAAGCCGAGAATGTCCAACTGCGTCGCCTCGATACGCAAACCAGTCTGCAGACGGAAGCGTCCGAACTCGATCGTGTTCATGGCATAGGCAGCCGAAATGCGTTCGGTTAAGTCGAAGTTGCTTGCATCGGAGCCGAAGGCCGTCGCCGGTTGATCCAGCGCGAGGACACTCTGGTTGAGGACGCTGTTCAGGTTCTCGACAATCGTGTTGTAGTTGGTGACTCGTCCGTACGGGTAAGCCCCGAAGTAGTAGTGCGGATTGGTGAACCCGTTCAAGTATATTGACATCGGCGAGACCGGCGGATTCGAGGGGTTCAGGATGAATGACTGATCGTAGGTTGGAGAATAAGCGTCCTGCCCTTTGTGCGCGTTGCGCTCCTTGAAGCCGAACTCAAAGGTGGAGAAGTGTGAACCTAGATGGTAGTT
>Ga0209380_10002254_pt1 | contig 12484 bp, 12 predicted proteins | sample HubBroMetageWFT6_FD_188347 | JGI IMG/M metagenome (GOLD analysis project Ga0209380, IMG submission 188347) | Warmed and freeze-thawed soil microbial communities from the Hubbard Brook experimental Forest, New Hampshire - Hubbard Brook CCASE Soil... | ecosystem: Environmental > Terrestrial >...
AGCGCCGCGAGCGCAAGACAAAGAAGCAGGCTGGGCACACAAATGTATTGAAACGCACGTGAACTGCGTCGCATGGTTCCTCCTAAATTTTGTCTTTGCTAAATCCGTTAAATGAAATTCGCCTAGAGCTCCAAATTCACAAACGGATTCGACGACGGGGCCGTTCGACCGTCCTTGTCTTCCAGGAGAGAAAAGAACGCGAAAACTACTGATAGTCTGGCGGGCAATATACGCGCGGAAAACACAAAGTCAAGTAATAAGTAAACAATTCGTAAAAATTTTATCCGGCGTTCAAGGAGTGCGCAAAGATTTACCGATTTGTTACGTTCCGAAACATGGCCAGCAATCGCTTTCTAACGCTGCGTGGGTACGGCGGGGACACAAAATCAAGAAACCGACGAAAACAAAGGCGGAAGGCTCGGCGAAAGTTCCGCCGACCCTTCGCCTCTGATCTCACGACAAGAAGGAAAACGGCGCTCTTGCGCGGCTTTGGGTTCCCGGCGCTTACGCGCTGGGCTAACTTCTGCCAGGCCTTCGGCGTTTTGCGTGTTCCGCGGAACCGTACGGCAAGAGGCAATTCTCGGGAATATTTAGGGGCCTTGGTGTGTCTGGATAGGTGACTGCAGAGCTAGCAGCAAATAAAAATTGCATGAGCAGTGAGGAGGATTCCGATGAAAAATTATTTGCAGGACGAGATGAAGGCGAGAGCTTTTAAGTCAGTGGCGCGAGCGGGAGTGATGTTTCTTGCGATAGGGATTATTGCGGCGCCTTCCATGTTTGCTAAGCCGAAGGAGAAGAAGGCTGCGGGTTCGAACCTAGGTGTTATCGCGCACGTACGGCTTGACGGGGGAGCGGCGACGCGGATGGTGCTGGTGCACACGGACGGCAAGGAATATCTGTACGTTGGATTCGGTTCGTCGTCAGGTGTTTGCATATTTGACGTTACGAATCCTGCGACTCCGCGGAAGGTCGAAAAGTTTGCCGGAGCGAGCGGAGAGCGGACGGCTGACTTACAGCTAGTGGGTGATACGCTGGCGGTAATGACCCGCACCGGGGATGGGCAGGCAGGCTCGTCCGATGCGGCCCCTCGTTCAGTGACAATCTTTAAAACGACGGATCCTGCGAATCCACAACCGATCCAGACTTTTTCGGGCGTGACGAGTGTAGTCGGCGATAACGAGCGCGGACAGATTTATTTGTCGAACGGTGAAGGACTATGGATCGTGCAAGCCAAGCAGCAGTCGCAGCAAGCCGACCCGAGCGGTTACGGCGGCTAGAAAGGTCTTCCTTTACTCCTGCAGATGCCGGGGCAGGGCGGTGAACGCACGCTTCACGCCGCCTGTCCCGGTCCGCGTTTCAAAGCGATCGCGCTCAAAATCCAGGCCCACCTTTTGGTAAAGACGCTCGGGAATCTGTTTTTGCGTATGCACTTGGTCTAAGGCAACATGGTGACGAGAGGTGATGCGCGGATGGCGCGGAAGTCGAAGGGTGCGGAGCAAAGAGCTGGCGCGCGGCCGAAGAAGCTGAATGGATTGAAGAAATGGCAATACATCGCGATTAACACCTTCCTGATGTTTCACATTTTAGCGATTACCTGCTGGTGCATGCCGCTGAGCAGTCCATTTATTGCAGTGTGCAGAGACGCGCTGCGGCCGTATTTTGTTTGGTCCGGGTTGTTTCAATCGTGGGACATGTTTTCTCCGCAACCGAAGGCGACGAATAGTTATATGGAGGCGCTGGTTTTGTACAAGGATGGGTCCACGAAGATTTGGAGTTTTCCGCGGATGGAACAGTTGACGCTGACGGAAAAATATTCGAAGGAGCGCTATCGCAAGTTTGTGGAAACGATTTTGGATAATAAAAACGCCGCGCTGTGGCCGGATGTGGCGCGTTATGTGGCTCGGCTGCCGGAGATTCGCGCGGGTCAGCCGCAAAAAGTGATGCTGGTAGCGAAGTGGTCGGACATCGTGCGACAAGAGGATGGGACATTTACGCGCGCGCTCTGGGACGAGCACGTTTTTTACAGCTACGACGTGAAGCCTGAGGATTTGCAGTGACAGGGAAGTCGTTTGTCGAAGCGTGGAACGAATTCTTTTTTGCGGAACAGTCGCCGATTCCGATTGCGTTGTTTCGCATACTTTATGGAATGGCGGTGCTGGCCACGCTGTGGTTGTCGCGCGAAGACTGGATCGCGTGGTACGGGCCGCACGCGTGGGTGAGCTTGTCAACGATGCAAGCGTTCGAGCCGGGGCCGCGGCTGAATTTGTTTACGGTGATGCCGGCGAGCGTTTTCTGGGTGCAGATGCTGTTTTGGGTTTTCGTGGCCTCGACGGTTTGCTTAACGATCGGCTTCCTCACGCGGCTGAATAGTGTTGTGGTTTACGTTTGCCTCGCGTCTATTCAGCAGAGAAATTTATTTATTCTTCATGGCGGTGACACGTTTTTGCGCGTGGCTGGATTTTTTTTGATTTTTTCGGCGGCGGGAGCGGCGCTGTCTGTAGACCGGCTGATTCGGATTTGGCGCGGAAAAGAAGGCGTCGAAATCCGGCCGCGAAGACCTTGGGCGCAACGCATGATTCAGTTCGAGCTTTCACTGGTGTATTTCGTGGGTTTTTGCTGGAAAGTGGCGGGGGCCATGTGGGTACAGGGAACGGCGCTCTCATACATTTATAGGTTGGATGAGCTGCAGCGTTTTCCGCTGCCGTCTTGGTTTCTGAATGAGACGTTGATGAAGCTGGCGACGTGGTTCACGCTAGTCCTGGAATTCGCGTTGGGAGTGCTGATATGGATCAGGGAGATTCGTTACTATTTGCTGGCGATTGGATTAGTGTTTCATCTTTCAATCGAATATTCGATGAACATCCCAATGTTTCAGTGGGACGTTTTAACGGCGTACGTTCTATTTATTGATGCAGCAGATCTGGAGCGCGTCTGGAATTGGATCAGCAACCATGTTCGGCCATTTCCGGGTGAGCGAATGACCGTGATTTATGATGGCGGCTCGGAGCGGCTGCGCAGAGTTGCAAACTTGCTGGGCGCGCTCGATATTTTCGGGCGATTGCGGATTACGGATGCGCGAGATTTGGGGACGCCGAGCGGCGTGGATGCAAAAGCTGCGCGAAACGAAATTGTGGTGGTGACGAATTCTGGGGCACGGCAAGGACTAGAAGGAATGCGAAGAGTGGCGGGGGTAGTGCCGCTGATGTGGCCGGTTTTTGTTGCGTTGTCGATCAGAAGGTTGCGGGCGTCCTAAACGGAATGACGCTGCCGACAAGCCAAGTCCATTCTGTCCGCAGAACGAAACGGACGTTTATATTTTCCCGCCGCAAATCAGTTGCTCCCACTTGGCTTGGGGGCGGATTCACATCCCTGGCCCTTGGTGTTTCCGGTCAACACGTTATTCGCTGCGGTGAGCGAACGGCTGTAGCAGCCGTGTAGGGTGTCGAGCGAGTAGTAATCCTGGGAGCTGGCTTGGTCCTGGTTACCGGTGATTTCGAACGACGAGTTGATGAGGAGATCATCGGTGGATGAGACGGTGTTGGCCAGGGTGCCGAAGTAAATAGGAATGCCATTCGCCTTCTCGGTGTCGGTTACTTCGTACTTTTGCGTGATTTTGGAGATCTGCGCGAAATTACCGTCGGGATAGGCGATAAATTTAATGTCGGCGACGATAGGGAAAGACCATTGCCTGCTCTGGATGAAAGTCAGAGCCGGGGTGCGGGTAGTAGTGGTGGAGTCAACGGTGCTGGTCTGGTCTACGTTTTCCACATCGAGCGATGAGGTGATGCCGTATTGCTGAGTGTTTGCGAAATGGATGCTCTGAAAAACTTTGGTGTCCACTTTTCCGTGCGAAGTATTGACGTAACCTTCGACTGTGAAATTGCGTTTGGAGGCGACGGTTAACGAGCCGGTCACGTCGCCACTGGAATTCACGGATAACTTATTTGTGACGGTCGGGCTGGGCTCTGCGGAAATGGTGTTTTCGGTGACTTCGCCGGTTATCTGGCTGGAGCCATGATCTTGGTACAGCAGGAGTGTTGCGTACATATTGAAATAATATTCGGTGTTGAATTCGCTCAGCGAAATAGTGTGCGACGCGCCGTCGCTAAGCACACTGGCGAACGGCGTCAAGTCCACTCGATAAGGAATGAAATTGAGCGTTTGGACCCCAGGGATGGGGGCCCAAAGATAGGGATCGATTCCTCCGGTGTAGATCCACGGGGAAACGGGCGCGACGCCGGCAGGCGTGCCGTCGATGGTGATTTCTGTTTCGCGGAAGGCGGTATTGCCGCAGAAATCTTCCAGCTCGGTTTCGAGAGCGGTCGGCGGACATAAGAACCATTGTTCGTCTGTCTGCTGGCTTTGTGCGATTACATCGAGATAAGCGCGTTCGACGTTGGTGGGTAGCGTAAATGTTTCGGAGAGAGACTGGGTCGGTAAACTGAGTTCGACGGCGCCACCGGCAGCATCGGGAATGGGCAGAACACTGTCGGGCGTTCGCGGAGCTGGGTTGAGAGCGTCCGGAGGATAGAACTCGATTTTCGCGGTGCCGAAAATAATTCCGGTGTAAGTGGAATTCACGATGTTGTAAATGTCGGCTTCGCCCGATTGCGGCTGAGTAAGAAGAGCGCTGTAATCGGTGATGTTGCGTTCAACGTGCCAGGAGGGGCTGAGCGTTGGAGTGGGCTCGGGCGTAGTGCCGTAGTAAAAGTTTACATGGCCGACGTAAATGGCGGCCGTGCGGTCAAATTGAATCCCCTCGGTAACATGAAAATCACCCACGAAAATTACTTTAGCCCACGGACCTGCGCAGCCAGCGGGAGGCGTATAGGTGAAAGTCTGGGCGCTGTAGTCCGCGAACTCCTGCTCCTTGAACAGCGTAACCACGCATGGTTTGGTATTCGGATGTGGCACGGGTGGATCCGCAGTGACGGTGTTGCCCGATCCGATCGTCGCTGGTGACGGCGTGGTCTGCGCATGCGCGATTGGCGACAGGGCAAGGAACATCAGCAGCAGACACGCCAACGTAAAACGTGGATTTCGGATGATTCGAACCATGGCAACCTCCGAGCGGCACACCTGAATTTCAGGGCCGAGCGTCGTTAGAGGATAAGCCAGTTCATTGCGTTGTCAAGGCGGTGTTTTACGGGTTGGTTCGAACAGCTTGGTCGTACGCAGCCTTCGCTATGCGGGCTATTACTGCGTCCCGGGTATCTTCATTAGCGGAGGAATCGGTGACAAAAACCGCGATCGCTAGACGACGGCCGTCGGGCAATGTGATGAGGCCGATGTCATTGGTGGCGAAAGTCACGCCGTTTCTGGTCCCCGAAGTGCCTGTCTTATGCATAACGATTGTGCCGGCGGGCAGGTCGCCTTTGATTCGGTCCAAGCCACTCGAGGAATTTTTCATCCAGTCTAAGAGAGTCTGCGTGTGCTCGGGCGTGAGCGGGGAATTGTCGCTGATGCGGCGGAGCGATTGGACTGCAGCTGCGGGCTCCAACCAGTTGCGGTACTGGGCTTTAAGGTCGCGAGCCAAGCCGGCCTCGCCATCCTCCAGATGAAAGCCGCTTACTCCGATAGAATTGATGTAACTATTGACAATTGACGGACCGCCGATTAACCGCAGCACAATGTCGGTTGCTACGTTGTCGGATTCAGAGATTGACAGGTGTAGAAGTTCTCGCAGAGGGATGTCGACATTGCCTTGGGGAAATTTGTCCTGAAGGGGACTGTGGGTATGAGGAAGGATGCGATCGCTGGGGAGAAATCGCACAGGCTGGTCGAGCGAGAGCGTGCCTTGTTCCACCAAGTGAAGCGTGGTGATTGCCAGTGGAAATTTGAAGACCGACTGCATGGGAGGACGCGCGTGTGGGTCGAGATCGCAATTCAAGGGGGAGTTGGGTAGCGAGCAGGATGCGGAGACTTTGCCGTGAGCGTCAGCGGCAATGGCGCGGACCTGCTGTTGGAGAGTGGTTTGAGCAAAGAGTGAACTGCTGAAGAGAAGTAAGGTCAGAGCGATACGATGCATAATTTGGCGTCACCTGGGATTTAAACGATTCGAATCATCTCGAGCAGAGATGATGGCTTAGACGGGTTCAAGGGGGAAACGATAGATGTTTTCAAGGCGAATTTTCGAATGCGTTGGTTTCGTGTGGCCAGAGCAGCACCTGCCCTTCCGAAGCGAGACTGCTTCCTCCCAGTTTTTGGGTGGAAGCAAATTGCCTCAATACATCGCCGATTTCATCGCCCGTGTCCATGATTAAAGCGAATATCTTAGTGTCGATATCAATTTGTTTGAAACGCATTTTTATCCCCTCTTTTGAATTGCTTATTCCGACAGCGCGCTTTCAGCCGACTGCTCTTTTTCCTCTCTGATGGAGAGTGCAGAGAACTGGTCGGTGGCCAAACTGATGAGCAGCAGACCAACTGCAATGAATAACGCTCGCATGCCTAGAGAAGAAAACGTCCAAGTTCCAATCGCGGCGCCTCCCACATAGAAGAGCCAAACGGCGGAAAGGAAAAGAGCCTGCTGACGATCACGTCTTTGATCGCGGTGAGCTTTGGCGCTTCGAGCTTTCGAGTGCAGCAAGTCGTAACCGCGAAACATGATGTGCGAAATAAGTTGGGCAAGCTTGTTGATCATTCCTGTGACGAAGGTGGTGTGAACCGTGAGCGGGCCGATTCCCGTTAGGGTCGCGGTTTGGATGGCCATGGCGGCCGCTAGCACAGCTAAGCCCCAGAAAGGGCTGATCGTGAAACCTGGACGAACTTGCGCTAAAGCAGCCAGCATCACCGCTTCAATGGCAAGTGTTACGGACGCAATCCGCCGGATGTGTTTTCGGGAACTCATTTCAATCAGGATGCGACCCAGAATCGATCCGCACAAAAATGAGGCCAGGATAATCGCGGCCGCGTAAACATTCACCCAATTGTGATTCGCCAGGCCGTGGCCAAGCTGCAGGCTAGTGCCGGTCCACCGACGTAGCCAACGATGCCGACCAGACCGGCTGAGAAGCTGAGTGAAAGCGCGACAAGGGCCTTAGGAAGATTTTCTTGGGAAAAATTTTCTTCAGACATTTTGGAAGTCCTCAATAGGAGCGAATAATTCAGCGCTTAAAATTGCAGGCGCTGGCCCACAACAGAACGAGTTCACGAAACACAGTTTGCCAGCACCTTTCGGTGGCTTCTAGATTGTTCTGCACGGTCGGATGAGTCCCAAGTGCGTTTCCGGGCGCTCAGCCCGCAAATTTTGATACAGATATAAATATCACTCCGACAATCGGGTTCCATTGTTAGATACACATAGAAATATCCTCCTGCATATACACGGCATATCCGAATTTACGTAGCTGACTGTTAGTAAACGTCTTATTTTGCGCAAATCTTGGCGACCAAAGTGCCATATGACTCCGCGGGGGAAGCTAAGCTTCTTTGGCAAAGGCGCCCCATAAATTGAACGAAAACTGGAGATGAATATGCGATCGAACCAATACTTTAGGCTGGGCGCGTTGTTCGCGGCCTTGCTGCTCCTGCTGCCGTCGCTGCTTTCGGCGCAGAGCGTGGTTACTGGGGCTCTGAACGGCACAGTAACTGATCCATCTGGCGCAGTAATCGTGGGCGCTACGGTGACGTTGACGAGCACCGATACAGGAGCTTCGTTGACGACTCAATCCAGCTCGAGCGGTGGCTACTCCTTCGGGCTGGTAAAGCCGGGCCGGTATACCCTCGTTGTTTTGCAAACGGGCTTTAAGCAATCTACGCAAGCTGTAGATGTGGCGCTTGGTGAAACCGCCGTAGCCAACGTGAAACTGGAACTCGGCAGCGGTTCGGTGACGGTCGAGGTTACCGGCCAAGGACAGTTGCTTCAAACCGAGAACGCAAACATTTCCACCAGCATCGAGACCGCTGAGATTGAGAACCTTCCCAATCCTGGCGGCGACCTGAGCAACATCGCGCAGACGGCTCCAGGCGTTACGATGAATACCTCCGGCAACGGCTACGGAAACTTCAGCGCATTCGGATTGCCGGGCACCGCGAACCTATTCACCATCAACGGCAATGACTACAACGATCCTTTCCTGAACTTGAACAACTCAGGCGCGAGCAACTTGCTGCTCGGCTCGAACGAAATTCAGGAAGTATCGGTGATCAGCAACGCCTACACCGGCCAGTACGGACGCCAAGCAGGCGCGCAGATTGATTACGCAACGAAGTCAGGCGGCAACGCGTATCACGGCGACGCGGTGTATTACTACAACGCGGGCGGCATGAACGGCACCGACTTCTTTGCGGGCTATAGCCCTGAGGTTAACAACCAGTGGGCAGCGGGGTTGGGCGGACCGGTTATCAAGGACAAAGTGTTCTTTTACGTGAACACGGAAGGGCTAAGGTACTCCTTGGGCGCTGGTGGTTTCGTTGAGTATCCCACGACCGCATTTGAGAATTACGTGTTGGGGAACGTGGCAAAACTTCCCACCGCTTCAACGGCGCTGCCTTTCTACCAGAACATTTTTAATGTATACAACGGTGCGAAGGGTTACGCCGCGGCCAATGCCGCTCCCCAAGCATCAAGCTGCGGGAGTCTGAACGGTAACAACGGCCTTGCGATCCCGAACGACGCATGCGCCGGAAGGACGTTCGAATCCAGCCCCAATGGAAACCAGGAATGGCTACTTTCTGGACGCGTGGACTGGGATATCAACGAAAACAATAAGATTTTCGGACGAACAAAGTTCGATCGCGGTACGCAGCCGACTTTTACCGACCCGGTCAGCCCTGCGTTTAACATTCACAGCATTCAGCCACAGGACGAAGGGCAGTTGAACTACACGCACGTATTCAGTCCCAATGTGGTCAATAACATCGTTGGATCTGTGTTGTGGTATTCGGCCCTTTTCCAGAGTCCCAACACGCCTGCCGCGACTGCAGCCTTTCCTGGGTTGTTCGCATTCAGCGATCTGGGCATAGCGTGCCTGGGGCAGGGTTGCGCAGATACGGCAGCCGGTCTACCTTCTCCGTTCCCACAGGGCCGCAACGTCACCCAGTGGGGCATCGTCGACGACCTATCGATCACCCGCGGAAATCACAGCTTTAAGATGGGAGTCAACTTCCGTCGCGACGACGTCAGCGACTACAAAGCGAGCGAAGGCGCATTTCCAAACGTAGTCCTGAACGCGCTAGATTTTTCGAACGACGTGATGAATCCCGGGGCCGTGGGTTCGGCGGGCGACTCGGTGTTTCAATCGTTCGCGTTAAACCTACGGCAGCCGCTTGCAATCTACAGCGTCGGGATGTATTTCCAAGATGAGTATCGCATCAATCCCAGACTGAAACTGACACTCGCACTTCGAGCAGACCGCAACTCGAGCGGCGTTTGCCAATCAGACTGCGGATCGGCTCCGTTTGTTCCGTTCGTACAGATGAGCCATGACGCAGCCTTGCCATTCGATACGATTACGAATCCGGGATCGCACAGCATCCTGCCCGGCATCGAGAGGGTTGTGTTTCAGCCGCGTATCGGTGTTGCCTGGACGCCATGGGGAGACAAAACGGTCATTCGCGCCGGCGTAGGTCAGTTCTCTGATCTGTATCCCGGCACGATCCTTGACAGCTACACGACAAACTTCCCGCAAGTAACGTCGTTCAACTATGCCGCACCCAGTAATTTCGCCTTCACCGATCCAGGCTCAGCTGTGAATGCGGTATCGGCTTGCAACGCAACCTTTCAGTCGGTGTACCACTCGGGCGGAAACTTGGCGAATTACCTAGCGCCAAATCCGAACTGCGCGGTTCCGAACCTGAACAGCGTAGGGAAATTGCTGAATCCGAAATACACCGAATGGAACGTGGAAATCCAGCGCACCATCGGCACCAGGACCGTGGTATCTGCGAACTACGTTGGCAATCGTGGATATGACGGGCTGCTGTTCAACAACACCGAGAATGCGTTCAATCCGAGCGGCTTCGGCGGTCTTCCAACCACTCCGCTGGACATGCGCGTAGCAAATATCGCCGAATTAACTAACAACAACGCCTCCAATTACAATGGCATCACCCTATCGGTGCAAGAAAACATGTGGCACGGGTTCATGGGGCGATTGAATTACACCTATAGCCACGCGCTTGATGATGTCTCGAATGGTGGCGTGTTGCCGTACCAAATCACAGCCTCTCAAACCAGCATCCTCACTCAGATCAACCCCAACTGCCTGCGGTGCCTGAATTATTCAAACTCAGACTACGACCTGCGTCACAATCTGACCGCCAATTACCTGTATCAAATGCCGTTCCACAGTGAAAATCGACTGGTGGACGCGGCGCTTGGCGGCTGGATTATGTCCGGCACGGTATATTTCCATACCGGATTCCCTTTCAGCCTGGTAGATGCGGGCGATTTCTTTAACCAGCTGGCAACAAATAACGGCTCAGGAGGAGCCTTACTGGCGCAGCCAATCACGGCGGTGTCGAGCTCTTGCACCAGCCCAAACGTGGCATGTTACACGTTGGCTGAATTCGCCGGCCAGCCGAATCCCGCAATTACAACTGGGACCAATCCGTCTAACGGCTTGCCTTGCGGCCCCAGCAACGTCTGTAACAACCCGGCCCCCACGGGTTTCGGTAATGTCCCCCGGAATAGCTACCGTGGACCGGATTATTTCAACACGGACTTCAGCCTGCGGAAGAACTTCCGCGTAACAGAGCGGATGGCACTGCAACTGGGAGCCAACGCGTACAACGTGCTGAACCATCCCAACTTCCAGAATCCGATCAATTCGACCGCGTTTGGTCCGAGCTTCGGTACGATTCTGCAAACCACCAGCCCACCGACCACGCCGTACGGTGCGTTCGCGGGCTCCTTGGCCAGCGCCCGGATTCTGCAGGTAATGGCTAAGTTCACCTTTTAACCCAGCTGTAGAATTGCGTCAAAAGAAAAAGGCGGCCCCGCCCCAGGGTCGCCTTTTTCTTTCTTCGCTTCGCTTCGATTTTAGCGGACGAAAATCGGGTCGTTTCGAAAGCAAAGAGGACGAAGGAAGTTGAGGTGTTTACACCAAAAACTTTTGAAATTCTTTTTCGGAGCGTTTTCGCATAGAAGTAGTTTGAGCATCTGCTTTGCGCATTGAAGAACGCGGACGCCGGTAGTTTGTGGGCATCTCCCTCGTTGGATTCGTCCCCAGCCAGTCCTCGTAATTTTGTTTCATTTGATCGAGATGATGCGGAATATGGCGTTCTTGAATTTCGATCCATTGGCTCAGGGTTAAAGGACCTTGCGCGGGATGTTCTACGGTACGTTCCCACACCGGCTCCGGCAGCGTGAGGAGCAATTGATAGGTCATGCGGCGCAGTTGACGGACAAGCGCAAGCGCCTCACGGGTGCTTTGATGAAAATATCCCAGAGTTTCAGCCCAGCGCGCACCATCGAAGTTCAATAAGGGACTTCCCGGCTCCGCGATGAAACGTCTGCAAACCATATAGGCGATAGCTTCGCTGTCGGCGAGATGCAGGATGATTTCGTGGACGCTCCAGCGTTCCGGCGAAGGTTTATATAGCCACATCTGTTTAGGAAGCTCTCGGAGCGCGGATGAAAGAAGCGATGGGGCGTGGCCGAAAGATTCCAGTTTTTGTAACCTCATCCCACTAGCCATACTTAACACCGTCCATGCTTTGTTAGACGCGGAAAATTGCCGTTCTGCTGCTTGTGACGTTGCTTAATTTCATTTGATTTCATTTGAAATTGACAGAAAAGTGGAGTGGGCTTATGGTTTCTGCCAAAGATAGGAGTTCTGTACAGAATGCGCCCATGGAAAACGTTCCTGCTGCTCGCGCTTCTTCTATTGGTCGCTGTGGAGGGGTGTGAAGACCGGCGTGTTGCAGACCTCGATCAACGCGTCAAGGCGTTGGAACAATCGGTAAAATCGCTACAGACCGCCCAAAGTAAAATCACCGAGGAAGAGACCAAACGCCATACCCAGCTTCAAGTGTGCATTTTCGAAGCAAATTCCAAATTTCAAGGAAGCCTCGGGCGAAACGGCACGAAGCGTGGTGATGGCGCTACTGCGTCGGACATCGAAAAGCAGAAACGTGACGCGATCGAACTGTGTAAGGCGCAGTACGGGAATTAGCGTGAATTTGCGTCGACAGAACTCTTCGTCTTCCACGATCTGGATTCTCATGTTGTCGGGATTTGAACGCCGACGGTAGACCAAGGCAGGATCTGAATGTGAATATTCGATGAATAAATGTAAATAAATCGTCGAGGCTGTCGGACAAGACGTTCTGCCCGATTGACCTGGCAGCGTGGGTTACCTGGGTGGGTACTCCGTTGGCAGCGCCATAAAGAATCCGGCTGCGGTGATGTCTATCAAGACTGCATACTTAGCCGGCCGTCCTTGTTGAACGTGACCGACCATAAATATACCCAACGATTCGTGTGTGTCTCAGGGATTGCGACATCATCCGATTTTTTCGTTTGGTTTGGCTTCTTGTG
>Ga0209380_10002256_pt1 | contig 12479 bp, 8 predicted proteins | sample HubBroMetageWFT6_FD_188347 | JGI IMG/M metagenome (GOLD analysis project Ga0209380, IMG submission 188347) | Warmed and freeze-thawed soil microbial communities from the Hubbard Brook experimental Forest, New Hampshire - Hubbard Brook CCASE Soil... | ecosystem: Environmental > Terrestrial > Soil...
GACTTCTCCTCGTTCGACCTCACCTCGCTGCGCACCGGCATGATGTCCGGCGCGCCCTGTCCCATCGAGCTGATGAAGCGCGTCCTCACAGAAATGCACATCGGCGAACTGGTCATCGCCTACGGTCAGACAGAAAGCTCGCCCGTTGTCACCATGTCCGACGCGTCCGACCCCATCGTGATCCGCGTCAACACTGTCGGACGCGCCATGCCGCAGACGGAAATCAAAATCATCGCCCCCGTCACCGGCACAACCCTCCCCATCGGCGAACAGGGCGAGATATGCGCCCGCGGCTACGTGGTCATGAAGGGCTACGACGCCGAGCCCGCCGCCACCACCGCTGCCATCGATGCGCATGGCTGGCTGCACACAGGCGATCTCGGCGTCATGCACGACGACGGCAACATCCACCTCACCGGCCGCTCCCGCGACATCATCATCCGCGGCGGCGAAAACATCTATCCCCGCGAAATCGAGGAATTCCTCTACACACACCCGAAAATCGCCGAAGTCCAGGTCGTCGGATTGCCCAACGCCCGCCTCGGCGAGATCGTCTGCGCGTGGGTTCGCCTGCGTCCCGGCGCCTCCGCCTCGGAAGACGAGCTGCGCGACTGGTGCCGCGAGCAGATCGCCTACTTCAAAATCCCCGAACACATCCGCTTCGTCGAAGAATTCCCCGCCACGCTCAGCGGCAAAATTCAAAAATTCAAAATCCGCGAATTCGAAATCGAAGCCCGCGGCCTCGAATCCGTCGCCACAACGCAAACGGCGTAAACGAACCGGTTGTCATCCTGAGGAGCGCCAGCGACGAAGGACCTCGCGTGCGGATGGGTTCCCCACAACTCCGCAGTATTCGTCCCTGTGGGTTCCTCCAACATCAACCAATACCCGGGTGCCCCACATCTCCGCGATGTTCGGAGATGTGGGACTCCACCGACATGAACCGCATCCGTTCCATCCTGCCGAAGCCTCATTTCAGGCGGTTGAGCCCATTCAACTCCTCATCCGCATCACTTCCTCCCGCACGTCCCGCACCAATTCCTCCGGCCCCATCACGCGCGCCCGCGCCCCCATCCCCATCGCGACAAATTTGGCCGCATACGCGCTGTCGAACTCCGCCTCATACGTCTTCCACTCGCCCGGCCCGTTCTTCAGTTCGCGCAAAGGAACCCAGGGAGCCAGTTCCGTCCGCCCCTCCTCGCGCAGCGCCAGCGTCGCCATGTACTTCTTCTTCCCTTCCCGCAGCGACGCCGTGCTCTCCTTCCAGAACTTCGCCAGATCAAAGTGGCCCGGCCGCTCGAAGCGCACCGCCAGCGCCACCGGCTCCCGCATCCGCGAAATGCGATACGTCCGCAGCCCCTCCGCACTCCGCGCCACCAGATACCACGCCGCCTGCTTCGCCACCAGTCCCAGCGGATCCACCGTGCGCAGACTCGCCTTCCCGTCCGCCCGCGTATAGCGAAATGTCAGCTTGCAATCGCGCGCCACCGCGTCCTGCACCACCGGCAACGCCGACAAATCTTCGGCTACCGGCCGCCACCCCGTCGGATCCACATGCAGCCGCGCCCGAATCCCCTCCGCCTGCGTCCTCTGCGCCGCCGGCATCGAGGCCATCAGCTTGTCGAACGCCCGCCTCGCCGCCGCCGTCAGCCGCCGATCTCCGCCCGCCTGCGGCTGCGCCATCAACAGACCCCACAACTCCGCATCATCCAGACCCGGAACCCGCGTCCGCCAGCCCTTCTCGAGCTCCCATCCGCCCCGCACGCCGCGATACGCCGTCAGCGGGATCCCCGCAGCACACAACGCCTCCATATCGCGATGCGCCGTCCGCTGCGACACCTCCAGCCGCTCCGCTAGCTCCCGCTCCGCGACGCGCCCATGCGCCTGCAGCAGTAACAAAGCCGAAAGCAGCCGTTCCGATTTCATAAATCTCCGCACCCCTCCGGGTGCCCCACATCTGCGCGGTCTTCGCAGATGTGGGCTAACCGCTAACCGCTAACCGCTAACCGCTAACCGCTAACCGCTAAAGAATTATTTCCCAATCATGACACTCACTGTCATATTTTAAGGCGCAATCTGCTCTTGTCAGGCGCTGAATTGCCCTGCCGAGAGGAATTCCCATGGAACTGAAGAAGTTTTTCCTTGAACAACTGGAAATCGAAGCCGCCTCTTCCCGCAAAACGCTCGAGCGCGTCCCCGAAGGCCAAAACTCGTGGAAACCGCACCCCCGCTCCATGGAGCTCGGCTATCTTGCCTCGCTCGTCGCCACCATGCCAGGCTGGGTAGCCATGGTCATCGAGCAGGATGTCACCGACATCGATGGACCCGACAAGGCAATGCGCACGCGCTCCGTCGAATCCCGCGCTGAGCTGCTTCGCCTCCTCGACGAAGGACTCGCCAATTCCCGCCGCGCCCTCGAAAACACCACGGAGGAGCACCTGATGAAGCGCTGGGCTCTCAAAATGGGAGGCCAAATTCTCGTCGAAGGTCCGCGCTACAGCCAGCTCCGCGAAGGCACCTTCGCCCACCTCGCGCACCATCGCGGCCAGCTCACCGTCTACCTGCGGCTTCTCGAAGCGAAAGTTCCCGCCATCTACGGCCCCAGCGCCGACGAATGGCATTGAGTCCGTCGCGTTTTGCGCAAGCGCAATGCCGGAGTGGTACGATTTCGTTTCTTCGGGGAGGCAGCGCGTTTGCGCACGAACGCACGAATGTCCGACCATCGCGCATGCCCGCTTCCCGGCACTGCGCGGGGCTTTCTGATCGCGCTTCTCCTCGTGCTGGCCGCGCCGCACGGGCTCCGCGCGCAAAATCCTGCCGCGCCCATCCGGACGATTTGCGTCGACGCATTCCAGGGCAAATTCGGCGCCGCCGACCTCCGCACCAAAGTCATCGGCCGCCTCCGTGCCCTTGGTTCGTTCCGTCTTGTCGACAATCCAGCCGATGCCGACGCCGTGCTGCACGGTTCCGGCGAACTGTGGATCAAAGGCTATCTCTCCTTCAGTCCCCACAATCCTTCCGGTTCGCGCGAGCCGGTTTACGGCGGCTATCTTTCCCTCGATCTGCAGAGTCGCAGCGGTGAAACCCTTTGGTCGTACCTGGTCACTCCCGGCCGCCTTCACTGGAAAAGCGCCGGCGAAGACATGGCCGATCACATTGTCCACCTGATGGCTGCGGCGATCGCACAGCGCAGTGAAACAGGCGTCGCGCCTTCCTCGTCAACCAGCCCTCAGCTCGCCCTCACCGGCGCCGGTTCCACTTTTTCCGCTCCGCTCTATCAGGACTGGATCGAGTCTTTCGAGGAGCGCCATCCCGAAATCCGCACCACCTACCAGGCTGTCGGCTCGGAAGAGGGAATCCGTTTGCTCGAGGAGGGTAAGGTGGATTTCGCCGGATCCGACGTGCCCTTGTCCGACGACCAGATGGCAGCCCTTCATGTTCGCTTCGATCACTTTGCCACCGTCCTTGGAGCCATCGTTCCCGCTTACAATCTGCCCGCCCTGGGCCGCGACCTCCACTTCACTCCGGCGGTGCTGGCGGACATCTACATGGGTAAAATTCTGCGCTGGAACGATACGCGCCTGCGCGAGCTCAACCACGGGATCAGCCTTCCCGATCAGCCCATCGTCGTGGTGCACCGGTCGGACGGCAGTGGCACCACCGCCGCCTTCACCGCGTTCCTCTCCGCCACCAGCCCCGCCTGGAAATCCGCCGTGGGTTCCGGCATGCGCGTGAACTGGCCGGTCGGAGAAGCCGTGCAGGGAAACGAGGGAGCCGCCCAAAAAGTGGCAGCCACTCCCGGCGCGATCGGCTACATGGAGCTCACGTGGGCCATTCGCAATGAACTGAATTTCGGCATGGTCCGCAACGCCGCCGGATCTTTCGTGCAGGCGAACCTTGCCACGCTCAGCGCCGCGGCCGCCTCCGTTCGTCCCGCCGCCGACCTCCGCGCCTCGCTCGTCGATGCTCCCGGCCGCGATGCCTGGCCGATCACGACCTTTACCTGGATCCTGCTGCCCATCCCCATAGCCGACTCACAGAAATCCGCGGCGCTCCACGATCTCCTCCGCTGGATGCTCACCACCGGCCAAAAGGAATGCTCCGGGCTCGGCTACCTGCCTCTTCCCAAAGAAATCGCCGACCGCGAACTACGCCGGGCAGACGCTCCCAACGGCGCAATCCCCGCTGCTCCCGCAAACGCCGCAGCTCCGTCGGACGCGTCTGGCAGCAGCCCGCAAACCTCCGCTCCCTGACACTGGCCGAACTGCAGCGCAAAAAAAAGCCTCGCCATCCCGGCGAGACTTTTCCTGTTCGCAGTTCGCTGTTCGCTGACCGCTGCCTCTAGTGTTCCGTCTGCGCGTAGAACCCATCAAGATCGTGGGTCAGATCCTTCAGCGCGTCCACGTTCAGATACACCATGTGTCCGGCCGGATAGTACCCGAACTCGACGTTTTTCCGCAGATCGGGAGCCAGCATCATGTGGCTCAGATCCTGCTCCGTCAAAAAGAATGGCGTCGCCAGGTCGAAGAGCCCGTTCGCCGAAAATACCTTCAGCTTCGGATTCTTGCGGATCGCGTCCGCCAGATCGCCAGCCACATACGGCATCTGCTGCTGTCCGCCAAATCCGCGCCCGCCGCCGCCGGGCGGCCGATGATGCCAGTCCCAGTCGCCATTGGTGCCGGCCGATGGCCGATACTCATCCGTGGTCTCGAACTTCAGCTCCCGCGTCAGATAGTCGTGAAACGCCGCGATAAACGCTCCGGAGATCCCCGTGTCCGACGGGTCGTATCCGGGAAACTCCCCGGCGTTGTCCACGTCCGTGCCCTCGAACCGCGCGTCATACCGCCCCAGTATGTCGCCCTCGTCGCGCAGCAACTCCTTGCGGAACCGTGTCGCATTCACGCGCAGGTTCGCTTCCTTCACAAACTGCGCGCTCAGCCCCGTGTATTGCGCCACTTTCGCCGCAATCGCGTCGAAGTGTTCCGGGGCAATCGTATCGCCCTCGGCCAGCGCCTCGGCGTAATCGCTGCGGGCAAACGCCCGCACCTCGTTCAGGTACGCCTTCAGGTCGGACGGCTTGTTCGCGAGTTTGTTGTGATACCACGCAATCGCCGCGTACGACGGCAGATTCCCGACGTAGTCGACGTCCAGCCCCGGCGCCGATACGTAATAATTCAGAATCGACGACAGCAGGATCACGCCGTTCAGAGAGATTCCATCCCCCTGCAGCGAATCCGCCAGCCCCGCCGAGCGCGTCGTGCCGTACGACTCCCCGAACAGATACTTCGGCGAGTTCCACCGCTGGTTCACCGTCACCCAGCGGAGAATGAACTTGTCGAACGCCTTCAAATCCTGATCGACGCCCGTAAAATCCTTGGCTGTCCCCTTGCCCACCGCGCGCGAAAAGCCCGTCAGCGGCGCATCGATAAACACCAGGTCCGTCTTGTCCAGCAGCGTGTATTGGTTCGGCACCAGTTGATACGGCGCCGGACCGGTCGCCTTCGGGCTGTCTGTCACCACGCGCACCGGGCCCACCGAGCCCATATGCAGCCAGATCGTTGCCGACCCCGGCCCGCCGTTGTAAAGGAACGTCACCGGCCGCGTATTCGCATCTGCGCCATCCAGCGTGTACGCCACGGAAAAAATGCTGCCGTACGGATGATCGTCTTCCCCGTCGCGGATCAGCATCGTGCTGGCCGTCGCGGTGTAATGCAAAGTCTTCCCGTCCAGATTCAAATCGTGATGCGTTACCGAACTCTTTTCATTCGGGATCGGCTGCGTCTCCGGCTTAGCCGCGCTCGCATCGGAACCGTTTTGATCGCCCGTGCGCGCGTCATCCGGCCTGCGCCGCTCCTGGCCCCGCATCGGCTGTACCGCGTACCCAACCAACAGCGCCCCGACCACCAGGGCGCACAGATTTCGCTTGAACTGGCTCAACGTATCCTCCGAAGGCACGCAACTGCACGAGATTCGCGGAAGCGCTCATTGCAAGTCCCGTATCCCGCGAACCAGTCTGCGTCAGTTTCGAAGGGATAGCAAGCCCGGCCGCGCGTCGCAGCGCCTCTGGCCTGAATGAGAAAGCGCTCTAAGTCCCGGTGCCGCGCAGTACGACGTCCGCCGTCCGAACCAGGATTTTCAGATCCAGCCAGATGCTCCAGTTCTCCACGTACGCCGTGTCCAGCTCGATGTACTTCGCAAACGACGGATCGTGCCGCGCCTGCACCTGCCATAACCCGGTCAGCCCTGGCATCACTTCCAGACGCCGGAAGTGTTCCAGTTCGTACTTTTCCACTTCCGAAGCCAGCGGCGGACGGGGCCCCACCAGGCTCATCTCTCCGCGCAGCACATTCAGGAACTGGGGCAGCTCATCCAGGCTGTATTTCCGCAGGAACCGGCCCACGCGCGTGATGCGTGGGTCGTTGCTCATCTTGAACAGGATCCCATCACGCTCGTTCTGCGCCGTCAGCGCTTTCTTCATGCCGTCGGCGTTCTTCACCATGGTCCGGTACTTGAAGCACCGGAAAACCCGGCCCCGCTTGCCGATGCGGTCCGCCACGTAGAACACCGGGCCGGGGCTGTCCAGCTTCACCGCCAGCGCAATCGTAATCATCAGAGGCGCAGTCGCCAGCAGCGCAGCCAGCGACAACGCAATATCCACAAGGCGCTTGCAGAACAATCCGACTTCCCGCGGCTCGCAGTGGTGCAGCGTCGCCATCGGGAATATTCCCATATACTCCACCGGCGCATTCGTCGTCAGCTCGCCGTAATACCCGGCGATCGCGCGCAGGTCGATTCCCAGCTCGCGGGCATCCTCCACCAGATGAATCGCCTGCTCGGTCGGATGGAATTCTCCAATCACCACTTCATCGACGAAGTGCTGGCGCGTGAGCTGCCGGACCTTCTCCACGCCGCCTAAAATCTGTTGCGGATCAATCTCGGAGCTCACCGGCGATCCCGGTGAGGTCACAAATCCGACAAAGCGGTATCCCAGCCGCGTGTGTTTCTCAATGTGCCGGCTAAGCGCGTAGCTCAGCTGATTGGTCCCGAGAATCACGACATTCCGCAACTCTATGCCCTCTGCATAGCGGCGATATTGCGACGTCCGCCACAGCGCGCGCCGCACGCTCAGCGTGATCGTTGCCATCAGTACCAGCAACAGGACCAGAGTTCGAGAGATTTCCAAACCGTGGAATAAATACAGTGTGCCGCACAACAGAAGTCCCGCATTGAGGCAACCCTGAACAATCAGCAGCAGTTCGTGGCTGATGCCACGCGCCGACATCGGCCCGTACAGCCCGTAGCGGCGCGCCACCAGAATGTACGCCAGCATAAACCAGCTTAGGTACGCCAGGTCCACGGGCCCAACCCACGAACGTGGACCTGACAGGAGCAACGGAAAAACTTTGGCGATCACACCGGTCCGCAACACGAGCGCCAGCCCGAATGCAACCAGGACCATCAGCATGTCGTTCACGACCATCACGGCGGCCGTTGCCGCGGTATGGCCGAAGAACCTCTGCCGCGCCGCCGAAGGAATCGACGCAACCCCTTCCTGGGTCCTGGTCTCTGCGTTTCGATTCCTGATGTATTCAGATGTTGCCATGTCGTTACCCCGGCTGGCCTCGTGCCGAAAGACTAAAGAAATTCAATATGCAACATCCGGCGGATGCTCGGTCTCATACCTGTGGTTATTGAATAGCAGAAGTGATTTCCGGTGCCTGGGTGTCGCCGGTCCTCAACGCAGAGAACTTTTTTCTTTCCCACTCGGTAATTTTGCTGGGTCCGTGGGCTCGTGACTGACTGCGCGCGAATGGAATATCTTTCGCCGTTGTAGCGTTATACAGCACGATACAACAGTTCGCCCCGATCCCGCACCATTAATTTTCTGGTAACCTCCCCGCTCCACGGCGAACCTGCCATGGTGCCTCATCTTCGTCACAGTCACGGTGTCAATTTCAATGAATTTTTAATAAACCGTGAATCCAAATCCACTCTTACTGTGACACACGTGTCCCTCCCTCAGATGCTTTGCGGTACAAAAGACCTATGCAAACGGGTTACGTCGAGGTCCTCCAGCGTCTCATTTTGGAACAGGCCAGGCCTGTGGATAAGTTCGGCCACCAGCCCCGCCTGCAATCGCTTACACTTGCGATTGGCCACGGCCTCCATTACGACGAGGACGTGGTCTGCGCCGCCGCCTGGCTTCACGATCTCGGCGTCTTCATCGGCCACCGCCCTGAAGAACCGGAAGCCCTCAGCCGCTGGGATCACGTCTCCTACGCCTGCTCCCAGGCCCCGGCGATTCTCCGCGATGCCGGCTTCCCCGATTCCAAAATTCCCGCCGTCCTCGAGGCCATACGGGAGCACCAGCCCAAAGACTCCCCCACCTCCCTCGAAGCCACGATTCTGCGCGACGCCGACATCCTCGAGCAGCTCGGAGCTATCGGCATCCTGCGCACCGTGAGCAAGGTCGGCCGCGATACCCGCTTTCCCCGCTTCACCGACGCCGTCGCTGCCCTGCGCCGCAGTCTGGACCAGCTGCCAGGCCAGATTCGCCTCGATTCCACACGCCGTCTTGCCGCGCCGCGCATCCGCATCCTGCGCGACTTTCTCGCCGCCGTGGATGACGAAAGTGGCCCCAGTCTTTTCTGAGCGACCCCGTCCACCGTCCTCGGTTGGCGCGCCGAATCCGCGGCGAACTCCGAGACGCGCCAACTTACCCCAGGCTTCTACGCCGCCTTTTCGCCCGAGCCCGAAGGCCCCGGCAGCGACGCCGTCAGACCCTCCCGCCGTCTTATTGCACGGTCGCCTGGAAGACCATTGACGTCGCGTGATTCGGCGTCGCCACCGGATTTCCACTGCTCGCCGTCAGCGTCCCATCGGCGTTCATGGTGAATAGGTAAAGCGCATTCGTCGAGCCGTTGCTCACCGGGACGTACAGGTATTTGCCCGCCGGTTCCATGAACACGCCGGTCGCGTTCTCGAGCGACACGCCCAAATTCAACGCAACCGGCGTTAGCTTTCCTGCATGGATCGCAAACGCATTCAGCCCCGCCGGTCCCGCCGCATAGACGAAGCTGCTGGTCGGATTCACAGCCACCGACGCCGTATTCGTCCCCAGCAGTGCAACGTCGGACTCATCCGTCAGCGTTCCCAGCCCGTTGCTCGAGAACATGTGGAGCTGCCCATCATCGCCCGCAACAAAAATCAAATTGCCGGTTGCGTCAAACGTCACAGTCAGCGGCGTAAACGTGAGCGTCGTGGCCGGAGTCGGCGCCGCCCCCAGCGGTTCGATCAGCGAAAGGCTCTTTGCCGTCTGGTTCGCCGTTACGATATACCGCCCCGATGGATCCATCGCAATCGGTCCCGCCCCCGCCTCCGCATTGAAGGTGTACAAATCATTGCCCGGAGGTCCCGTCGTTTCCGCACCCCAGTATCCGGAAGAGCCGCCGATCGCATCCACCAGCCCGTCGGCAGGATCGCTCACAAACCCGGTCTTACCGCTTGGGTCCATCACGATAGCACCCGGCGTCGTACCCAGCCCCAGAGATGTTCCACTCCCGATCGAGGCGCCCGAAACTGCGTATCCATCAAGATTCGACGTTCCCCCCTGAGTCGCGAACAGCAGGTCCGAGCCCCACGGCAGCGTGCTCGCGCTAAATGGCCCTGCCGCCGTCGTCAGGCTCGTTCCCGGGATCAGGGTTCCGTCCGAATTCACTGAGTACGGCGTCACCTTGTTATCTCCTGCGGTTGTCACATAGGCGCTGGTCGTCGTCCACGTCACTGGAGTCGCCCCGCTCATCAGGACCATGGCGTTTTCCAGCACATGCCCGGCGATCTGTTCCCCCAGCTTCAGCGAACCATCCGGCTGCACCTGGTAACCCAGCACCACGTTGCCCGCAATCTCATAACTATTGCTCCCTGCATTCTCGGTGTCGCTGCCCGTTCCGAGGATGTAAAGGAATTTCCCCGCTTCATCCACCTGCATCTGCATCGGAGCCGGTCCCGCAAAAGCCGTGCCCTGAAACGTCAGTTGTCCATTGCTGCCCACCGAGAACTCCACGATCGGAGCGTTCGTCACACTTTGCCCGCCGCTCTCCCCGCAAAGCGAATAAGCATGGCTGCCATCCGGCAGAAACTGTAGCGCCGAAGGATTGATACACGTCGAAGCGACCGTTGCCGTATTCGTCAGCGCGCCCGTTCCCCGGTCCACCGTGTACTCGTAGACATTCGTGTCGTTCAGGTCGGCGGCATACAGATAGCTGCCGGTGGGATGAAACGCCAGCTGGCCGTAGGTCCCGGCGGGCAACGACCAGGGGCTGCCGTTCAGAGCGGTGAGCGCGCCCGTCGTTCCGTCGATGCTGTAACCGTAGATCGAACTGGTCGCCGCCGTTCCTGCGGGAACATCCGTCGTGGCCACATAGAGGTACTGCCCGATCGGATCGACAGCCATCCCGCTCGGGTAGTAGGGGTACGGTATCGTATTTTGCAGCGCGAGACTCGCATCCGCGTTCACGGAAAAGATCGCGAGTTCGTTCCCTGCCTCTTCGTTACCGCTGATCGCGTACGCAAACTGCCCTGAGGGAGCGAACTTCAGGCACCCCAGCGCGAAGGAGAGAGAGAACGGGCTTCCCGGGACCTGGGTCAGAGCACCCCTCGAAGGATCGATGGAGAATACCGCCACCGTTCCCGCCTGGCCAGATCCGCTCGCGGCCTGCACCTGCGTCGAGAGATACGCGTGCGTGCCCGAGGGATCCACCGTAAAGCACGGAAATCCGATATTGCCGCTCACTCCGCCTGAATATCCAGTAAACCGAGGCTGCCCGCTGTTCCCATCAACCGCAAGGCGTGAAATCGTCCGGCCCGCATCGGCGGCCACATATAGATATCGGGGGCTCGCCAGCACGGTGGCGGCGCTGGTCACCGTCTGGCCGCTCACCGCCGCCGTTACCGGCGTGCTGCCTGCACCCACCGATGTCACCAGTCCGGTTGAGCTCACGTTCGCAACGTAGCCGTTGCTCGCGCTCCACGTCGCCGTTCCGGTCAGGTCCTGTGTGCTCTGGTCTGTGTACGTGCCGGTCGCCTGCATCTGCGTCGTCGCGCCCAACTGCACCGTCACCGGCGTCACCGTGATCGACACCAGAGTCGCCGCCGTCACCGTAAGCGTCGTCGACCCGCTCACCGTTCCCGACGTTGCCGTGATGGTCGCCGAACCCTGTATCTTCGACGTCGCCAGCCCCGACCCATTAATCGTCGCCACGCCGGCCGTCGCCGACGACCAGGTCACGGAACTGGTCAGATCGCTGCTGCTCCCGTCGGAATACCCGCCCGTGGCCTTGAACTGCTCCGTCAGTCCCGCGGCCACCGACGGCGTTCCCGGCGTCACGCTGATCGAGGTCAGCGTCTTCGGCGGAGGCGTCGTGGACCCGCCGCCACCGGAGCACCCGGTGAGCGCCGAAATAAGAAGACCCGAGACGAGAAACAAGGAGAAAGAGCAGGAGTAACCAGAGCGGAACCCAGGCATTTTCGTGCGACCTTAGGAATGTTTTTTTTAATTCCGTAAGCAGCATAGTACTGGCCGTCAAAAATGCAATGGATTTTCCTCAGGAGGTTACTTTCATACCATCCGCCGGCTCCCTATCCTGACCACAAAGTAACCTATCTCCGAGTTGATCACGTTGGAATGCCCGATGCCTGCCCGCTCCTGGCAGATTGTGGTCTGAGCAGACCCGAGCCTTACTTCGACCACGGCGGCACCACGCCCGTCATGCGCGCGTATGCCACCAGCTGCCCCATGTGCTCATTGTCGTGAATGATGATGCGCAGATACATCGCGTCCACCGTCGAATCGCCGCCCTGCACCTTTACCCTGCGCGCCAAATCCGCTGGCGTCTCGGCTGCATGCGCCTTCCTGACCGCCTCCAGCGACCGCTTCAGCCACGCAAACACCTCGGGCTTCGACGTCACCGTCTTTTCGGCGTCCTCTTTCAGATCGGGTGGCATCGGCGGCCCCGTCACGCTCAGCAAATAAAAATTCGCAAGCACGATGTGCATATAGACTTCGCTCGTCGACCGCACCCCCGGCGCGGGACGCCATGCGAACTTGTCTGCCGGCGTCGCCTCCGCCAGCGCAATCAACTGGTTCGATACATGCCGCCATTCCCCGTCATAACCCTGCCACAGCCCGTCCATCGGATCCGGATGCAGCGGCGTCGCCTGTGCCGCCAGCCGCGGCCCCACCATCAGAACCATCATCCCCGCAAGAGCCAGAAATCGCTTCATAACATCCTCCTGCACACTCCCTAACCCGCTAACCTGCTAACTCGCCGGGTGCCCCATGTCTGCCCGGTTTTGGCAGACGTGGGATACCGCAGATCCTCCAACTCGCTAACTCACTGCCCACAGACTTCGATCCCGCTCCGCCGCCGCAATCGACTCCGGCTTCCCCAAATCCAGCCAGTAAAATTCGTCGGCACGGA
>Ga0209380_10002260_pt1 | contig 12457 bp, 16 predicted proteins | sample HubBroMetageWFT6_FD_188347 | JGI IMG/M metagenome (GOLD analysis project Ga0209380, IMG submission 188347) | Warmed and freeze-thawed soil microbial communities from the Hubbard Brook experimental Forest, New Hampshire - Hubbard Brook CCASE Soil... | ecosystem: Environmental > Terrestrial >...
CGAAGCGAAAAGCTGTGCTCGACCGCAAGCCTTTTTTCTTCGGGAAATGGCTGCCTTGCCAACTGAGCCAGGCAGCGCAAGTTGGAAATGAACGTTTTCGTCACGGCTGATAGGTCGACAACACGCCTTCTTGATCATGAATTCCAAGACCCGGAATTCTTTCACGGTGAGCGGAATCTGCACGTGGTCGCGAACCACTTCCGTTTTCACAAAGTCCATCTTCACGGTCCCAAACATGTAGAAGGGACAGAGACGGCTACTCTCCGCGTGAAGCGAGCGGGATGGCTTGTGGTCACCACAAGCTCCGCGGGGTCAGCCGGATCCACCGTTCCGAAAGTGTTGGCGTCGCGCGCAATGCCGGGATAGATTTTGCTCTGCGCCGAGCTCATCGTGAATTCAATCACCGTGCCCTTGGGGAGGCTGCTCTGGGCGGACATCTCGGGAGGAACATCGTGGGTAGGGCCGATGATGAAACTGCCGTCCACGTTCGCGGGAGGCGTAGAGCCGTCGGCCATTTCCTTGGCTGTGACATAGCCGGGAGTGTTGGGATCACGTGTCGACGGGGCCGGGCGCTCCGTGTGTTGCGCCGACGGCGGAGTTTCGGCGGAGACCGGACTGGCAGCCGTGACTAGGCTTACCACGAGGCAGATGGTGACGGGACGCGGGAGTAGAGGCATGGTGCTATTTTGCAGCATTCGGAATTCCGGGAGAAGGGTGTAAACAGCTCAGAATGGGGAGCAGCAAGAGCTTAAGGCAGGCCGCGGCCTTCACTGGCGCACGTCGAGGCGAATTGCGTGGCATGTTTTGGGAAAACTACCGGGACGGCGAGTTGCTAATCGCGCGCTCGATCTGGAATGGGACTACGACGGACCGAAAGAGCCGCAAGAGTAAGGCGCCGATCCTCAATCATTCCGAAACTGGCCGCCAAACTCGACGCGCATCGCGCACGCCTGGAAAACCGAAAACAGGGCCGATCTTTCCCGGACTTCATCGCGGTAAACAATGTACTTGTCGACAAAAACTGTAGAGGACTAATTGAAGGGCCTCAGAACATCAAGTTATCGCCTAACTCCGGACCAGTTGGAACGGCGGTAACAATTACCGGACAAAACCTTGGAGATATGAGGAGTTACGTTCATTGACCTGTCGATGAGCTTAACCGTGGTTTTTCACCAATAATCAGTCCTAAAGCCGAATCAGCGTTTCGGAATCGACGTACTCAGTGCCGAAACCTTCACCCCATATTTGCCTTCATCTTCTCCCAAGGATCTCAGTTCCAGTCTGTATTCATCCTGTTCGTGCTCACCCATGGGTCGCATCACAGGCTTGACCTCGTAGTAATACACTTTGCCCGGCTCCACAGTAAAAGACGCCATGCCAACCAGCTTGTTCAGTGATCCGATAGCCGACTGCCAATTCGCGCACAAATGATGCTCCCCAGGGGCTACGGAAAAAGCCAAGTGCGACTTGTCGTGGCTGGCTCCCACCCATGACCCATCCATGCCAATGCGAACAGTTACATGACAGGTGGGGCCCGCGCACTGCGGATCCAGTTCTGGGTTTTCGACAATCACGATTTGGGCCTTGTCAGCGGCAGGACCACCCGGTGCCAGTTGGCCTTTTTGATTGCTAACCTTGAACCGGACACTGTCTGCACCGCAAGCATCCGGCAACACCGTCGCCCAAACCGGCAAAACATTCGCAAGTGCGACTGTCAACATCAAGCCCCACCACTTCGTTCTCATTTAGGAATCTCCCTTCGCAGCATTGACTTCACATAAAGCCCGGTCCATGTGCGGGGCTGGAATGCATCGTTGGTTCTTACCGATAGGATGACTTGGTTCACAATCTGTGATGCTGGGTCTCTAGCGGGCGTTGCACCGACTGTCGCCAGGGAAATTGAAGATCTGGACAGTTTATGTAAGCAGGCGTTTTGGCTTTTTGGCTAATCGAAAATTGATCGAAGAGGTCACTGAGGGCGATTGACGCGATGTTACGCCAGGAATCGAACGACACCGGGTGAATTCCAAATCTTTTGTGCCGACCGGAGACGGCACGATAGGTATCGCCCTTCCACGATCTCCAGGATCCCCGCTCTGATTCTGACGGAGAGCAAAATTCCAAGAAATGTTACACACAACTGCGCGAAAAATACGATGCTTTCAGGCTGAGGTTAGTTTCAAAGCGGAGAACAGATGTCCCAAGTTATTGAAAACACTGTAAAGGGAGGCACGTCCGGTTACTCTTCACCCGACTCGATCGTTGGATGATCGGACGCATCTGGTCGCATCGTCTCAACAGCGATAAAGGAACCAAGCCGCCTGATTGCTTCTTCTGCGCCTCGGTGAACACGCCGGCAAGTTTGCACTCTATGATACCTACCGGAAACCTACTTATCTCTCGGGCGTGCTGTGATCAAAGACGTGCTGGCAACTGGTAGCCGGGCTACTACAACCGTTCCTGTGTCGTTCGAATTGATTTCCAAGCTTCCGCCCAGCTGCCGGAGTCTCTCCCGCATCCCCCTGATTCCGACTCCCGCCGTGCCCCCTGAGTCCATGGCCTGCCGCTTCTCTGCGGGTATGCCTTTGCCTCTGTCCTCCACTTCCAGGCTGACCTCGATGTCAGTACGCCTAATACGAATTCTGGCGACCGGGCTTTCCGAATGGCGGTGAATGTTCGTGAGGCACTCCTGAACGATCCGAAAAATGGCGGTTTCCGAATCCTGCTGGAGACGTCCCAAATCCTCTGGCAGCTCCAAATCGACACTGATCTTGCTGCGTTCTGTAAACCCCTCCAGGTACGAACGAAGACCCGAGGCGAGCCCAACTTCATCGAGCAGGGGTGGATGCAGCAAATGAGAAATGGTGCGCAGTTCTCGCGACAGTTCCTGTACAAGACCGACACTTTCCTGGATTGCCTTGGCAGCACGGGGAGCGATGTTGCCGTTTTCAGACCCCACTAACGACAAGTTCATACCTAGGGCAGCGAGTATCTGCCCTGCGCTGTCGTGCAACTCGCGCGCGATGCGCCGCCTTTCCTGATCTTGAAGGTGCAGCAACTGGCCAGAAAGGAGACGCAAACTCTCTTCTGCCCGTTTCCTCTCGGTAATGTCACGGATGGCACTCGTAACCAGCGTGCCCTCGTCCGTCTGCAACGGACTGAGGCTAATCTCCACTGGAAATTCTTGACCATCCCGGTGCAGACCAAATAGCTCCAGACCCGCGCCCATGGATCGCACTCGGGGTTCGCCAAAAAAAACGGTTCGGTGTCCCGGATGCATACGGCGAAACCGTTCTGGCACCAGCATCTCAATTTCTTTACCCAGCAACTCTTCCCGTCGATAACCGAACAACTTCTCTACCTGGGCATTGGCCAGGACGATCTTGCCCACCGGATTCACCACCAGCATGGCGTCTGGCGCTGCCTCCAGCAGTCCCCGGAACTTCGCCTCCGCGCGCTCACGCTCACGAGCTGCTTCTGACTCGGAGCGAAGGTGTTCTTCCGCGAGAAGCCGCTTTTCAACTTCGCGGCGAGCAAGTTGGTTGCTTCTTGCGGCGCTCCTCACCACTCTGACAACCAAGGCGTATACAACGATGGACAGAACTGCAATGGCCAGGCACGCGAGTACTATGGTCCACTGGCCGCGGTTGGCAAGAGACGCCCGCATCGCAAGAAGTCGATCTTCCTCTTTCTCCATATCAGTTACGACTCGACGAAACTGGTCCATACGCTGCCGGCCGACGCCGGAAAGCATAAGCTGGCCTGCTTCCAGGTCTCGACCTTCTTTGTCTAGTTGGACAGTTTGCTGCAGTACGGCGAGCTCATCTTGTTCGATCCGTCGAAGCTCGTACATCCTTTGCTGCTGCGGGGCGCTGTTTTTCGTGAGACTGTCAAGTCTTGCCAGTCGGGCCTCGATCTGAGCGGTCGCTTCTTGGTACGGTTCTAGGTAGACTGGATCATCCGTGATTAAGTAGCCACGCTGGCCTGTTTCCGCATCGACCACAAGGCGAAGAACGGCACTCAACTCTTCCTTCACTTCGTGGGTTCTCTGAACCTGATCGTTTAGTCTGTCATAACCTAGGGCGGCTCGGCAGGTGTACGCAACCACGCCGAGGGTGAGGAACAACCCGATTGTAAGGATTAGGAGCAGGCGTCGCTGCAGAGTAGCTAACATGCAGCCGCCTGCTGTTTCGGAAGGATCGCGACAACGGCAGCGGCCCCGACAGCGTAGCTCACCCGATTGTGCTTTAATTCTGGTAGCAGATGCGAGACGTCGCTGTCCATGATCCCAACCTTTCCGTTTCCATTCGGAAAATAAGCGGGAGAGGAAGCAACTAGTTTAACAATCATGTGACAACCAACCCCTGAAGTAAAGCAGAGTTTTGCGGAACCTTATCGAGCCGATGAGCGGATGGGGCCTTCGAGCCCTCTTCGCTCCAGGCACTGTGGCAAGTCGCACCGCGAACATTGCCAGTCGTTGGATACTGAACTTGATGAATCTAAAGACAAATAGCTCTCGCCGGTGCCTGGCATGCATCACCAGTAAGGTGCCTTACGAGAACTGCGCCTTTCTATTACGGTGTCTGCCGGATATCCTCCGTCGGCTCAAAGGGTAAAGGTTTAGTAATACTTGTGCGGGTTACCGGCCCCTATTTTGTGGCGCGGCCAGGGGCCTGGCAGAGGTTCCCAAGGCTGCATATGGTCTCGCCGGCCTGCTGACACTGCACATAAGAAGCCCCCGCCAAAACCACCAGGATCGAGATAGCCCAGCAGCGCGGCCCGGACCTGCTTTGCTCTCAGGGGCATGTCTTCCGAATTCACCGCGTCTTTTGGATTCGTCATTTTTCATAGAGATGCCATCCGGTCTGTCCGATTTCACATTCGCCATAAGCTGCCCGCGCATACGCACCAGTCTTCGCTGCGTTTCATGCACCCACATCCCACATTCCATTTTATGGAAGACACGAGCCTCGCGTGAAGGGGGCTGAAAACTTGGATTCGGACGGTAACTCAGCTTGATCAGGTCTCCGTCCCAACCTGCATAAATGAAGGTAAGAGCATCTGGAATCATCTTGAAAAATGCTTGGCATTGCTCCGCATCTTTTTTCTTCGTTCGTTCGAGTCTTTGCTGCTCTGCCGGATTTCGGACTAGGTTCCCAATCCTCGCCCTCTCGTCCTGCTCCTCTTTGGCGTTCAGTGGTTGTCCGTCAACTGCCACCAATCGGTCGAGGGAGCCCTGCCCGGTCTGAACAACTTCTTCTGCTTTCTTCTTGCTTTGTTCTTCTCTGTCTACACGGTACATCCAGCGACCGTGACCTCCGGCTTGAGCGTTGAGTTCGTTAGCGACTACTGCAGGTACCAAGTTACCAAGTCATTGGCCGATATGGCTGGGCACTAAACGCCGCAGCGATCAGCGAAAGAACAATCCAACCAGCAGGGACGCATCTTCCGAGAAAACGCAATGACATTGCTTCTCCTGCCTTTCTAGCAGCAATTCGCAGGGGACCGCCGTGTTCAACGTTCCACTCAACAAGCAACGTTCCTCTTGCTTCCTCTTGACGAAGGGGCAAATAGTCCGTTGCCGGATCACGGATCAGACTGGCCTCAGGCTGCTTGGGCGTAGCGGCTATCCGCGTTGGCCAGGAGTGCCATCATTTCATGGAGCCTAGCAATGTCGAGCTCTGCAATCGAGTTGACGAGTTCAAGCCGGTCACGCACAGATCCAATAGGATTGAACAACTTGAATTGAATGTCGTGGCCGTAAGCCCATCGTTGCAGAAACAGGAGCATCCCTAGACCGCCGCCTTCTATCGCGCGTACTTCCGAGAGATCAAGCACAATAATTCGCGCTTTTCGTAGTGACGTGACTGCTTCACGTAATTTGAAGGCCGCTTCGCTCCGTACGATTCTGCCTTCGCACTCAACGACTGCCAGGTCACCTATTTTCTCAATGTGAAGGTCCAGCATAGCCTCCTCCCGGCCTTAGTCGCTCCCGAGAGCACGAATCGTGCCATCAGATGCGGGGCTGTGTTTTGTGCTGGGTTAGAGGGCTGAGGCGGCGAGCGAGCGGAACTTTCGGGAGGCGACCGGGAAAATATGCGCTACAGCAACTGCTGTATCTCTGCACGACTCGATGGTACTCACTTGAAAACAGAACAAATAGGCGCGGCGCGTCCGAGTATGGATCACAGCGATTTTTTCACCAACTGACCAATGGCTTCAATTCTCGAGAAGCTGTTTGTACTGAGGCTCCAGCTTCAGAATCAAGAGGCCTTGCAGATCAGTCTGCCCGTTGTCTTTCCGGTCGATGGATACACTCTCTGCGAGAATCCGAGAATCGTGTATCCAACAGCAAGAGCTAACTCCCCACAGTCAGCCCGACCGCGAGTGTCCAGACACTTGCCTCATCACGAGGAATGAGCAGTTTGCCGCTACGCTCCCAGAGCCATGCGAATCCCAAATTCATGGGTCCGCTGCCCACCGAATACGCGATGACTCCGTAAAATACCTCTTCAGAACGTCAGGCGTTGCAAACTCACTAGGCTACCCCTGTCGCTTGGCAGCGTAGTCAATCGCCATATTCTTCCGGCACTGAATCGCTGCGAAACGTGCGGGAAGGCAGAGCGAGGCCACGGAGCGGGCCATCCCTACAGACGTGATGCTCGCATCCCAGAATGGCACGCGGCGCGTCGGAGACTCGGAAGCAACCTGTATCGACTGGGAGTGCCCGACATGGTAATTCAGCGAATCTTGAGACATGCGAACGTGAGCACCGCGGCAACGTATTACATCAAGACCGAAGATGTTCGCAAGGCGATGACTACGCTGGAAAACAGCATCGCGGAGGCTAACACAATCCAAAAGGACACAATTGGGACACCAAGCGGTAATTCAGACGTGGAGCCTTCCACGGTTCAAAAGAGGCTAAGTGATTGGGATTGCAAGGAACTGGCGGAGAGGGAGGGATTCAAACCCTCGGTGCAGGAATTAGCCCGTACAACAGCTTAGCAAAGCATCGGGCTTATTTCTTCGTGAGTGTATTCGAGCATTTGGCAGGCTGTGAGTGTTTCTGAGTCGTACTGAATACACCCCAAAATCACCTTAACTGACACCCGAAGTGTCACCCAGGAACCCAGGATGGCAGGTTAGCAAGATTGAACTGTGCCTTCCGCCGCGTAAGGACTACTTGACAGGTTCTCGACATGAGCGTACATTGTACGTACGTTAAGAGCCTAGTGTACATACAGAGAGGCGCTAATATGCCAGCAGCAGCAAGCAAGAAACGATCGCAAAGGTTCAATGTTCGAGCCAGCGATAGAGAAGCGAGGCTGATTCGCCTTGGCGCCGAACGTCGGGGTGTGAACATCACGAGCTTCATATTGGAGAGCGCCTGCGTGCGGGCAGAACAGGAGATCGCCGACACGCGCTCTTTCAAGCTCAGTGCGAAAGACTGGCAAAAGTTCAGTGAGGCCCTAGACAGACCTGCACAATTGAAGCCCAGACTCAAGAGGCTGTTTTCAGAATCCACTGTCCTCGAACAGAGCTGATGAACCACCAAAAACCGCCGCTATCGAAGGTGGAGGCGATCTCGGAGTCACACGATGTGAGCCGGTTCGATTGTGGGGATCACGAGTCTCTCAACGATTGGCTCAAACGCTTCGCCCTTACAAACCAAAGGAACGAATCCGCGCGAACTTACGTTGTCCATCGCAACTGTTTGGTAGTCGGATACTATTCAATTTCCGCTGGCAGTGTGTCTGTCGAGGAAGCCCCGGCCCGGATTTCCAAGGGTCTTGCAAAGCATGCCATCCCAGTCATCTTGTTGGCAAGGCTAGCGGTCGATAAGCACGAGAAAGGCGCTGGGTTGGGGAAGGCGCTTCTGAAAGATGCCCTGGCGCGAATCGCTCAAGCGGCGGACATCGTAGGAGCTCGTGCAGTTCTCGTCCACCCGATTGACCAGCAAGCACGAACGTTCTACGAGCATTTTGATTTCGAGGCATCACCCAGCCACGAGTTGCACCTGATGTTGCTAATGAAAGATCTTCGCAAAGCGTTGCAATAGACCGACATTCTTGCCGACTTCGAACTCGACGAGTGCACCTTGAAACCTTGAAATCCGTAAGCAGAGGCTTTTAGCTCGGAATTACGCTGCAAGTGGTTGGAAATAAAAGCGTAGAAAATCTGGCGGAGAGGGAGGGATTCGAACCCTCGGTACAGGTGTTAGCCCGTACAACGGTTTAGCAAAAGGGTCATCTCACGCCGCCCTCACTCGTTTCAAGGACTTACAGTCCCGGACTCAGTCGGACTCAGGGCCTCCAAGTCGGGCTCAGGGGTTCTCATTCGGCAGTTATTGTGCTCCGCTTTGTGCTCCAGATCTGTCCCGAGAATTTGAAACGGCCGAACCAGCAGCTCGAGCCTGTTCATCCGTGATTCCTTCCCGTGTGGCTACGCTTTCGGCAAGAAAAGGCTTTCCTCTTGGCTGGACGAAGGGACTCAAGCCGCCGTTCAGGAAGACCAGCGGTAGCCGGCAATGCCGGTTCCGGCGGCGACTCCAGCGAGTGCCTTCTTCGCCCCGCGTACACGCCGGGCACTCTGGCGCCGCTCTCTCGCCAAATTCCGTATCCGACGAGACGCCAAATCATTGCTGGGACAAGTTGTCGAGGCTTGACTCGGCTCCCGCGCTCGGTACACTCTCCAGCGAAAAAATGGTCCCGCTCTTTTTCCCAAGACGCCTACGCCGAGGACTCCACCTCGACCACTGCGCCCGGTTGAATGGTTCGCAACGCCTCGGCGCAGGCGGAGAAGTGCGGCTCGAAATCCACCACACGACTCGAACGCGAACGCACGATCAGCGCGCGCGTCCCGTCGGGACCACAAAGAAGTCGATGGGAGGCCATCTGGTCCATATGATTGGTCAAGGAGGTTCGCCACTTCTTAGGAAGGGTGGCTTCCGCGGCGAAGATATTTGCCACAGTCGATTGTGCGACCTCGATCCCTAACTTGAGCAGTTCCCGTTGAATGCGGGGGGCTCCCCACAACGGGTTCGCTTGGCTCATGTTCCGAATCAAGTCGCGAATTTCTGCCGGCACGTTTCGTCTTCCCGGACGCTGTCGTGATTTCCGCGTCCACTAACAAGCAAAGGCTCTACGGTGCCAACCGATCACTGTATCGGGGCGAACGATGTATAGACTCCGGCCCCCAACCGGGCCACCATCGCGAGAGCAAAACCCCACAAAAGCCGGTCGGAGCGCTGGAAGCGCAAACGAGGTGGCGCGTTCTTTTGGAGAACGGTGAGTTGGTGACGAAACGCGAGGATCTCCGCCTGCAGGGCAGCGCGGGTTAGAAAGCTGGAGGCGAACAGCGACAAAAAAGCGACGAAAAGAGAGCGCATCGTGGTGAACAACAGGATCTCATGAATGCTCGGAACCTCTGCATTTTCAACTCGGATGGAGTTTTCGGTAACGACAGGGCCCAGAGATTTGGCCCTCACGAACACACGCTCAGACTGGGAAGAGATTGGCCGGTTATGGCGATATTTCGCCAAGCGGCGAATATGGGGCGAGCTAAGATGGCTGGCTCCCACCAACGCTTGCAGTGAGCAATCCGCGACGCTGCCGCTCAGCCGGTTCGCTGGATGGACACCAGAGTTAGGTCATCCAATGAAGGGCCGTCGACAAAGGCTCGCAGATCGCTCAGGCAAGCGGCGACTAGCTCGGCGGGGCGCTTGGCAGATGCCTGACGCACCACACGCGTGACGCGATCCACGCCGTATTCCTCGTCCGCGCAACGTGCTTCCGACAATCCGTCGGTGTACAGGAGTAGCATGTCGCCAGTTTCCATGTGCAGGCGCGTGGCGGAGAAATCGACTTCGTGGAACATCCCCAGGGGCAAACCGGTGGATTCAATGCGCAACACCCCACCGCTTCCGACCATGATTGCGGGACAGTGGCCAGCGTTATGAATTTCCACATCTCCCGTGGGCTTAGCCAATCCGCATATTAGGGTGGCGTACTGCCCAGCCAACGCGCTGTCGCAGAGAACGCGATTGGTCTGGGTGACCATCTGGCCAAGCGGCAAAGCCATTCCAGTCAGGCTGCGGAACAAGGCGTGGAGTTGCGCCATCAGCATAGAAGCGGCCACGCCCTTGCCGGAGACATCGCCAAGCACAAAAAAGAGCTGCCCATCGGACGGGATTAAGTCACAGTAGTCGCCACTGACGGGACCGAGCGGGGCGTAATAATAACTTGTGTCCCAACCACCTGCCTGCAGGTTCACTTGTGGCAAAAGGTTGCGCTGCACCTGGGAGGCCAGATCGAGGTCGCGTTGCAGCGCAGCTCGTTGGGACTCCGTCAGGTGATCGAGGCAGTACCGCACCAGCGGATCGGCCAGCAGTCGGTCCTGTTCTATCGTCTCGTGGCATTCCTGGCACAGGCCGTAGCTACCTTTGGCCATACGTTCCAGCGCCGAATCTACTTCCCGCAGAAGACCAACGAATCCAGCCTTCTGCGGTGCGAGAGTAATCGCTGCTTCCAAGCGGCGCTTCCGCACTTCCAATTGACTGTGTAGGAAAGCTACCTCTAGTGTGGCCATAACAACCTCCAACTGCTAGGCGGCTTGCTATTCGATTGCGGTTCCCCGTACCAAGTCGCAGTTTCTTGCCTTGAATCAGCCAACGATTTCAGGAAGTGCGGGCGGTCTATCTCATGCCTGTGCGCCGGGCCCAGATCGATGGTGAAACCAGGCCGTTACACTCAAGTTCCCCCACAAGGCCAGAGGAGCGCTATGGCTATTTAACAACAGTTATGCTCTGAGTTGGACGCCTTGCTACCATCGACAGATGGATCGGTCCAATGGATACGAAGCAGTCTCGGAAGAATTTCTTGCGGGTCGTGGCAGTAGAAGTCGGTCTGCTGGAATCGGCGTGAAGGAAGTGCGGAAGTGGGCGAGAACTCTACCACGAGGCAGCAGCGTCATTGATCTAGGCTGCGGGTCCGGCTTTCCCATCACGGCGGTACTGGTTGACGAAGGACTTCACGTCTTCGGGGTAGATGCAGCACCATCCTTTGTCGCGGCATTCCAACGCAACTTGCCCGGCACACCCATCATTTGCGAAGCCATTCAAGAGTCGAGATTCTTTGATCGAACCTTCGATGCTGTCTTGGCATGGGGGCTGATGTTCCTTCTCAAGTCTGAAGATCAGCATCCCCTAATCCAGAGATTCGCCGAGATTGTGGTGCTGGGTGGCAGCCTGCTATTCACCTCAACCGACCAGCCGTTTGGAACGATGCAATGACAGGGTCGGAATCGCTCTCCCGGGGGGCCGGGCAGTACGGGAAGTTGCTCGGAGCCGTTGGTATATCCGTCGCGGAGGAGTGCGAGGATGAAGGCGAAAACCGCTATTTCGATGCCTTCAAGGGAAAAATAGAGTTAAGAGAATCGCTCCCCTGAAGTCGGCTAGTGTTCCGATCGCTTACAACTCAGGCCCTCAACTGTCGCAACCAGTGCGATACCGGCCAATGTTTCTAGCAGGCGATAGAATGGGGCGTTTGAAATTTGGTCGAGTCACAATTCTGTTGCAGCGCTCTCCGGGTCCCAAGCCGCACGTGAAGGCATGATCGATTGCAAGGTCGAGGGCTTGAGTATGGGGGGTTCCAGTCCCCTTGCGCATTACGCCATTCAGCGTTACGCTAATCAGCGTAACATGGCGTCCCACGAAAATCCGTTCGTTTTTGGCGAAATCATCGACGACGCAAATTTCGTCAACCGAACCGATGAACTCAGCAATCTCGTCCGGGACTTGGCGGATGGCCAAAAAGTATTCTTGTTGTCTCCAAGGCGCTTTGGCAAGAGTTCCCTAGTTGCTCTGGCCCTCCTCAAACTCAAGAAGAGGCACATTCACACCGTCAACTTGACGGTGAGCAGCTACTCCAGCTACGCACAATTCCTAGAAAAGTTTGCTGAGAAGGTGTTGCGAGCCGCCGGTCCTTGGGAGCGGGTTAAAGATTGGGTTACGCGATTTGGTCGGCAGGTAAAGCCCGACGTCAGCATCAACATGGCAACTGGGGAAATCAGTTTGTCCCTAGGCAAAGGGGCAAGTTTTGATCCGACACCGATCGCGCCGGACGTTTTTGCCCTGCCCGGAGAGTTAACCAAGAACGCAGGCTTTCGCATGGCGATATGCCTTGACGAATTTCAGCAGATTTCCCAATTCAACGGGGGGGCCGTCGAAAATGCCATACGGAACCAGGTTCAGGAGCAAAGAGAGGTAGGGTATGTTTTCGCGGGATCTCAACCGTCCTTGATGGAGGAAATGCTTTCCGCCAAACATCCCTTTCATAAAGCCGGTCCGCAGATGTTCCTAGACAAGATTCCGGCAAACGACTGGAAGGACTTTATAACTCGCCATTTTCGCAAAAGGAGCAGGACGCTTGACGAACAGGGTTTGGAGACCCTGCTG
>Ga0209380_10002261_pt1 | contig 12453 bp, 9 predicted proteins | sample HubBroMetageWFT6_FD_188347 | JGI IMG/M metagenome (GOLD analysis project Ga0209380, IMG submission 188347) | Warmed and freeze-thawed soil microbial communities from the Hubbard Brook experimental Forest, New Hampshire - Hubbard Brook CCASE Soil... | ecosystem: Environmental > Terrestrial > Soil...
CGGCTGGCGGCCGCGTTTTCAGTACCCAGGGTTCAAGAGACGGCATATCCGGATTGTCGTTCCGGTACATGGCGTCCATCTTGTTGTGCAATGCCGACCAATTGCGGGCGCTGGCGGCTTTGATCAACGCGGTGAGGGCTTCTTGATCGGCGTACTTCTTATGGAATTGCTTCAGGTAATGGGCCGGGCAGTAGATGAACAGCGGATCGGCTCCGGCCAACGCCGGCAGGAATAGCGGGTTCGGTTGCGACCAGCTGTACCGAACCGTTCGTTCGTCGAGCACGGTGAATTGCGGCGGCTCGCCGTTCGGCAACAGCGCCATCGGCAGGCCGGAGGGCGTCAGCTCCGGATTTTGCGCGACGTCCTCGAACCAGTAGCGGAAATCCTCGGACGTAAACGGCTTGCCGTCGGACCATTTGTGCCCGGCGCGCAGATGCAGCGTGAAACTGCGCCCCTCCGCCACATCGACCGCTTCCAGCATGTCCGGGACGAGCGCCAGCGCCGGCGTATAGGCGACGAGCCTGGCGTAGCCGTACACCACCATCATGCGGGTGTCCTTCGGGCTGGCCATCAGCATGTGCAGCGTGCCACCCGGCCGTCCGATCGTCTCCAGTTCCGCCAAGGCGGGCTCGCGCGGGATACGATCGGTCACCGGCGGCAACGCGCCCTGGGCCACTTCGGCCGCCAAGGACGGCGTCTCCTGCAACGCCGCGTGGCTGGTGCCGCCGGTGGCGAGGAGCAGGGCTGCGGACAGGAAGGCGATTGCGGCAGCGGACGCAGCGATGCCGCGGCAACCCGACGATGCCGTGCTCCCCGCGCGCATCAGCCCGGAGCGGCGAGGCTGACCTCGCGCGCAGCTGCTGCGATCGGCATCGCGGTCGCCTCGACGAAATGACCTGGCTCGACTTCGATCAGCTCGATCGGCCGTCCGGGCTCCCGCCGAAACGGCTCGGGCCAAGCGCAGGGATCGGAGGCTCGACCCTCCATCAGACGATGGAAGTCGAGGCGGTGGGTTGGGTCGGGCGTCGGTACCGCCGCGAGCAGGGCCTGAGTATAGGGATGCACCGGGTTGCGGAACAGGACGCCGCGTCCCGCCATCTCGACGATGCGTCCCGCGCACATCACCGCGACTCGATCGGCGATGTAGTCGACGACCGCCAGATTGTGCGAGATGAACAGATAGGTCAGGCCGAGCTTTTTCTGCAAATCCATCAATAGGTTGAGGATCTGGGCCTGGATCGAGACATCGAGCGCGGAGACCGGCTCGTCGCAGATGACCAGTTCGGGCCGCAGGGCGAGCGCCCGGGCGATGCCGATGCGCTGGCGCTGGCCGCCGGAGAAGCTGTGCGGGTATCGGCGCATATGGCGGCGGTCGAGCCCAACCAGGGTGACCAGCTCGGCGACCATCTCGTGGCGCGAGCGGGAATCGCCGATGCCGTGGATCACCAGCGGTTCCGCAATGATGTCGTAGACCGTCATCCGCGGATTCAATGATCCGAACGGATCCTGGAAAATGAATTGCACCTGGCGCCGGAAGCGCTTCAGCTCCTCGCCCTCCAGCGCGAGGACATCGGTCTCCACGCCGCGGTCGTTGAAGATCACCTGACCGGCGTCCGGCTGCACCGCACGCAGCAGGATCTTGCTCAGGGTTGTCTTGCCGCAACCGCTCTCGCCGACAAGGCCGAGGCATTCGCCTCGCGCGATCTGCAGGCTGACGCCGTCGATGGCGATGATGCGCGACCCCGAACCTCCACCGAGGAGCCCGCCGCGCAATCCGAAGCTCTTGCGAATGTCGACACATTCCAGCAATGGCCTCGTTGCCTCTTTCGGCCATGGCGCCATCTGCGCCATCAGATGCGGTGCGTCGCCAGCCGGAATGTCGCGGATTGGCATCAGCCGCTCGCCCGGCTTCATATCGAAGCGCGGCACCGCGCGCAGCAATGCTTTAAGATAGGGGTGGCGCGCTCGATGAAAGATGTCGTCGAGCGTGCCGCTTTCCATGATCTCGCCGTGATACATCACGACGATCTCCTCGGCGATGTTGGCGACGACACCGAGGTCGTGGGTGATCAGCAGCACCGCCATGTCGAGTTCGTGCTGCAATTCGACGATCAACTTCAGGATCTGGGCCTGGATCGTCACGTCGAGCGCCGTCGTCGGTTCGTCGGCGATCAGCAGCGCCGGGCGGCACACCAGCGCCATCGCGATCATCGCGCGCTGGCGCAAGCCGCCGGACAACTCGAACGGATAGCTGCGCCACGCTCGCGCGGGATCTGGAAACCCGACGAGACGGAGCATGTCTACGGTCAGGTCTTTTGCTTCCGTCGCGCGGAGCGTGCGATGCAGCCGCAACGCTTCGCTGACTTGGTCGCCGATCGTGTGCACCGGCGACAGCGAACTCATCGGCTCTTGGAAGATGATCGAGATCCGGCCGCCGCGGATCGCCCGCATTTCAGGCCCGTCGGCGGGCAGCTGCGCCAGATCGACGACCGCGCCGTTGCTGCGCGGGTCGGCAAACTGGATCGCGCCGCGGGCGATCTGACCGTTGCGCGGCAGGATGCGCATGATGCTCTGGCTGACGACCGATTTGCCGGAGCCCGACTCGCCGACGAGCGCCACGGTCGAGCCCTGCCGCATCCGGAACGTGACGCCCCTGACCGCCTCGATGTAGCCGCCCGGCGTGTCGAACCGGACATGGAGGTCTTCAATCCGGAGCAGATCGCTCATTGCCGTGCCTCGAATTCCGGCACGCGCACGCCGAGCGCCTGCAGATTCGCGACGGTCGCCTCGCTCAACTCAAGCCCGCGCGCCGCCGCGGCAACCGCGGCTCGCCGGACCACCTGGTCGAACCCGCCAATGCGGCTGTCGAGCCGAAGCCGCCGGCCGCCGGCCCCAACCTCCAGCTGCATCCAGCCGCTCTTTCGGTCGCGGCGGGTCGAGTAATAGGCAAGCTTCATGCTGTCGAGCTCGGCCCAGGCGATTGTTTCGCTCCGGACGCCGCGGGCGCATAGCTCGGTTTCGCTCATTTCGAGACTCGTCCCATGACGCCACGCCGTGCGCAACCCGAATACGGCGAAGATCGCCGCAAAACTGCCGAGCACCACAGCAGCGACCTCACTCACGGGTACGGTCGCAAACAACAGGCCAGTGGGCACCAGCCCCGCCGCCGCGCGCAGATAGTCGCCGATCATCGCCGAGCTTGGGTAAACATGCCGTGTAGTTCCGGCGGACTCGTGCCCGATGGCGTCCATCGAGGTCAGTGCCACGTTATCAGCTCGGCAGCGGCGACCCAGCGCGCGGCACCGTGAGCTGAGACCACCGCGAGCAGCTGTTCGAGAAACGCCGCGGTAGCGCTGTCCATCACCAAGTGATGGGTGAGAATGCCGGTTGCGCGGGTCGAACCGGTGGCGTTGACGCGTCTTGCCCGCAAATGACCGACAAGGAGGCCCAGCGCGGCACCGGTGCCGATGAAGCCGCGCCCGGCTTTCCAGGCGACGAGATCGACATGGACATCGATCGGCACGACGCTGCCGGCCGGCATAGCCGACAGCTCGCTCGCCATAGTCGACAGTCCGGCGATTCCAGCCGGGGCGAGGAGCGGCAGAAACTCCATCGCAAAGTTGTTCCACGGCGGCGCCAAGATTGGCACGATTTGCGGACCGAACAGCGTCCACAACCGGCTTGCCCCGGCGACGAGATCGGCGGCTGCTTCACCCGCGGGCCGGGTCGCGGGGAACTCGCTTTTCTTGCTCTTATCGCTGGCGACCGCGTGGTTGGTATGTCGCCAGCCATGCTGCAGCACCGCCACATGCGACATTCCACGAAGCGCTTGTGCGAGGTCGGGCTCGGCCGATCCCGGAATCACCGCCACCGCAAGCGGCACGCCGCCGGCGAGCCGCAGCAGCTCTTCGAGCTGCGGCGTTGCCGCCACCGCGTCGTCGTCGCGCCACCACAAGTTGGCAACATGGCCGGCCTCGCCCCACCGATCGAGTTCGTCGACAAGATCGGGCCAGCACGCGGGCGTCGCTGCATCCAATCGCGGCAGAAAAGTCATTGGCCGATGGTACCCCGGCTCAGGCTGGCGGCCAAATCCGGCGCCGCGCCCGCTCCGGTGCCGATCATCGCGGCAATCAGCTGGGCCGAGCCTGATGCTCCGTCGGTATCGATTGCGATCTTCGTCGCGTCGCGCGTCGCGGCACGCTCGATCGCCCGTGCCAGGCTGTCCGCCGACAGCTCGCTCTCGCGCACCATCTCCGCTACGCCGAGCGCGGCGAGCCGTTCCGCCCGCAGCAGCTGCTCGGTTTCCCGCTCCGCCGCGAACGGCACCAGGACCGCGCGGACCTCGGTGGCGAGGATATCGAGCACGGTGTTGTAGCCGGCCTGGCTGACCGACAGCCGGCAGCGGCGCAGCAAGGCACGGAAATCGCGGCGGAAGCGCTCGATCGTGACTCCCGCGGGTGCGTCCTGCGAGAGAGCGACGAATTCATCCTCCGGCAAATTGGCGCCGGTAAGAAGCCGCCAGTGCAGATCGGCGAGGCAGCCTTCCTTCCGAGCGGTGAGCGCGGTGGCGAGCAGGGCGAGCCCCGCGGGACCGCCGCCGCCCGACACGATCACCTCGTCGGCAGGGGCGCTTAGGACGGCGCCGGGCGGCTCGGCGCGCGGACCGACATAGCCGGTGTAGATCAGCCGGTCGGCGAGCTGCGACGCCGGCGGAAAGCTCGCGTCCAGCGGTATGAACGCCGGATCGCCATGCACCAGCACGGCGTCGAACTCGCCGCGCACGCGCTCGACGATCTGCCGGTGACGCGCCGGATCGTCGCGCAAGACCACGATGTCGCGCACCGAGCACAAAAGGTGCGGCCGCGGCCGGCTCTCCCGCACGGCCGCGATCAGCGGGTCGAGTTCGAAGCGGAAGGCGCGCCGCGCGAATGGAAACCCCTCGATGATCACGACATCGGGTTGGAGTTCGGCGAAGACCGCAAGCAACGCCGCGCGCCGCCGCTGACGCAGCGCATCGTCAATTGGATTGCCGGCGCTGTCGATCAACTCAAAGCGCGCATCACGCGCCTTCACTGCCTCCAGCTGCACGAACCGGATCGCGGGATGCGTCGGCAAACCAGAAATAGGCTCGCCGCCGCAGACCAGCGTCACCGCGATGCCGTTATTCGCCAGCGCCTCGGCAATATGCAACGAGCGCTGCAGGTGGCCGATGCCGAGCAGGTACTGCACATGGAACAGAACGGACCCGCTCACCGCCGCTCCAGTGAAAGGTTCAGCCGCTCGATTGCTGGCTGCCCGGCGGCATCGAGCCGGAACTGATGTGCAGCCGACCAGCTGAGGCGATACGGCGGCTTCCCGCACATGTCCCACCCGGTGGCGAGCGCCAGCACGGCGCGGATCACCCCCTTATGGGTGATCGCCCCGGTAGGGCGCCCCGCTACGGCGATCTCGCGCAACAGCAGCGCCAGCCGGGCTTGCACCTCGCGCGGGGTCTCGCCGCCGGGCGGCCGGAAATTCAGCCCCTTCGCCTCCGACTGCACCATCTCCGCGCCGAGGCTCGCGCGCAGCTCGGTCAGCGTGGTTCCCTCCCATTCGCCCCAATCCATCTCGGTCAATCGCGGCTCGATGATCGGCCCAGGGATGCCAAGGATCGCGGCGGTGTCGCGGGCGCGGCGTAGCGGGCTCGACATCCATTCGAAACCGTCGAGGTCCGCCGGCAGCTGCCAGCCGCAAGCGGCATTGGCCGCGAGCGGCGGATCTCGCCGGCCCTGCAGCCGCTCTGCCTCGTTCCAGGCGGTTGGCGCGTGCCGGATCAGCGCGAGCAGGGTCATGCCGCCCGCTTTCTACAGAGCCGCTCGATGATGGCGCCGAGCCGGTCGGCCGCTTCCCGCAGATCGTGCTCGCAGCACGCGTTCCGTTGCGCCGCGGCGCCCATCATGGCGCGCGTCTCGGGATCGAGGATAAGGGCTCGGACTGCAGCGGCGAATGCTTCGACATCGCCGGGCGCGGCGAGCAGCCCGGTCGCGCCCGGCGTGACGATCGCATCGACCCCGCCGCTGGCTCCGGCGATCACCGGCAAGCCGCTGGCCTGCGCTTCGAGCAGCGCCATGCCGAAGGCCTCGTTGATGGCCGGCCAGACGTACAGATCGGCGTCGGCAAGCGCGGCGGCGACGGCGTCGTCGCCGAGCCTGCCGCGATAGGTGACCCGGGCTCCGAGCGGCCCCAGCGCGCGCTCGACCTCTGCCCGGGCCGGACCGTCGCCTACAATCTCCAGCGACCAGGACAAGTCGAGCAGCCTCTGCAGCGCGGCGCCAAGGAGTCGATACGAGGCGAGCTTGTCGCCGGGCCGCATCATCGCCACGGCGATCAGCCGTGGCGTAACCGCCGCGCCCGACTGCCTCACCGGATACGCACGCGCATCGAGAAACGGCGGGAGCGGGATCCATCGCCCTGGATCAGCGAGCTGCGGCATCACGCAGTCGCGATCCGCCGGATTGAGGCCGAGAACGGCATCGGCTTGGCCAAGCGCGGCGGCAACGGCGCGGTGTCCGATGGCCCACGCGCCGTCCGACCGTTTTGGCGCCAACGACGCTTCCGCGACGACATAGGGGATGCCGAGCGCCCTGCTGATGGCCGGGCCGAGCCAATCCGGGGCCTTGTAATAGAGGTGATAGGTCAACCAAAGCTGCGGCGCCGTCTCCGGAGCCCGCCGCCAATGCCGCAGCGATCGCTCGGCGGTGCGCTGAGCGATCGCGGAGAGCCGCGCCTGGCGCACCGGATCGCCCGCGCCGTCGTAGCTTCGCAGGTGCGAAGCGACGAACGGCATGTGACCGGCAAGACGCAGCGCCTCCACGAACAGTCGCGCGATCCGCCGATCCCCCGACGGGACCGGGTGATCCGGCGGCTTCAGCGGCGCGTAGAACCCAATCCGCATACCGAGGGTCAAACAAGGGCCCTTTCCCGCTCCACCGTGCGGGAGAGGGTCCTTGTCGACGGCAGTCCAAACTGTTCGCTGAGAAACTCGATCCCACTCCGCATATCGAAATCCCGGCGTACCCGCGCCTCTCCGGCCGCGCCGAACTGCCGACGCAGCAGCGGAGAACGGATCAGGCGTTCGAGTGTCGCGGCAAGTTCCCGTGGATCGCCCGGCGCGACGAGGAGCCCGGTGCGGTCGTCCTCGATCAATTCGGCGATGCCCGGCAGCCGCGTCGCGATACACGGAAGAGCCTGGCTCTGCGCCTCGAGCAAAACATTCGGCAGCCCGTCGCGGTCGCCATCTCCCGCTACCTTGGCGGCGAGCGCGAAAATGTCGGCTTCGCGATAGGCCGTAAGCACCTCGGGCTGGGGTCGTGCGCCGCGCCACTCGATCCGGCGGTCCAGACCGAGATGCGCCGCCTGCCGCTTCAGCCGATCGGTTCCGACGCCGCCCCCGATATGGACGAAACACCAAGCCAGGTCGGGCGGCAGCAGGCTCAGGGCGGCGAGCAGATCGTCATAGCCCTTCTTCTCGACGGCGCGGCCGACCGAGAGGATCACGACGGGCTGCGCCGGATTGCTGCCGTCGCGGGCATCCGGCCGCGGCGATGCGGGCGGAAACCGTTCGAGGTCGAGACCGTGATAACAGAGCGCCACAGCCTCCGCCCTCGGTGCAAGGTCCGCCAGATGCCGGCGCCCGCTTTCGGTGCAGGTCACCGCCCACCGGGCCGCCGCAAGTTTCTCGCGCTTTTCCCAGCCCGGAATGGTCCAGATGTCCTTGGCATGCGCCGAGACCGACCAGTCGAGCCCGCGCAAGACGGCCGCGTACCGCGCCACCGACGCCGGGGTGTGCAGGAAATGCGCATGCAGATGGCCGATGTCTGCCGGCAGCTCCGCTGCCAACACCAGCGACTGCCCGAAGCGGCGGATGCGGTTCGGCGTCGGATCGCGCCGCAAATCCGCCAGCCAAAGCCGCCGCGCCTCGCGGTAGCCGGCGAGCCGCCGCGCCCGGCGCCAGCCGCGCCAGACCCGAAGCGGTTCCTGATGGAGATACTCCGGCAGATAAAGCACCGGCGCGCGAATTTCGCGATGCACCGGATGCGGAGTGCGGTCGGTCGGGTGCCGCAGCGAGACGATGTGAATGTCGAGCCCGCACTGTTCGAGCGCGCGGATCTCCTGGGCGATAAAGGTTTCCGATAGCCGCGGGTATCCTTTTAGGACGAAGGTGACCCGCCCGGCAGCCGGTGGCCCGGATCCGCTCATGCATTGCCTCTGGCGCGCAGACGCAGGCGCAGGCGTTCGCCGCGGCCCAAGGCCAGCCATTTTTGCGTCAGCCGATTGACGCTGGCCATGCCGTCGAGGAGCCCGGGGATGACCACCGTAGATGGCCGCGGCTGCTGCGCGAGGTGAAGCAGCGCCGCCGCCATCCTTTTCGGGTCGCGGCCGCCGTCGTCGGACAGAATGGCGACGAGGCCGAGTTCGGCGGCGCGCTGGGCGCGAATGAACTGCTCCATGCGCGGCATCGTGCGCGGCACGATCAATGCCGGTTTGTCGAAGGATAGGATTTCGCAAAAGGTGTTGTAGCCGCCCATCGCGATAATGCCGGCGGCGCGCGTCATCAGTGTTTCGAGCCGCGTATCGAAGGTGATCGTGCTCACTTTCGGCAAACGAGCCGCGCGCACGGCGAACGCCGCCTGGAGGTCGGAAAGCATGAAAGGTCCGAAAACGAGCACCATCGGCGGCAGCCCGCCCGGATCGTGCTCGTAGGCGGATAGCACCCAATCGATCAGCCCGTCGCCGTCGCCGCCGCCGCCAGCGGTCGCCAACAGGAATTCGCCGTCGGTCAGATCGGCCATCTCCGGCGCCGCGACCGCGGCGGGCGCATTACGGTGCAGATATCCGGTATAGACCATGCGCCGGCGCACGCTCGCCGGCAGGTGGAGGCCGGCCAGCGGGTCGCAGATCTGCGGCAGGCCGTAGACCCAGATCTCGTTGTAATAGTCACTGAGCGCCGGGATTGCGTTCTTGCGCTCCCACTCGCTTTCGAGAGCACTCGGCTCGTCCATCACATCGCGCAAGCCGAGCACCAGGGGCGTGCCGCGCGCCCGCAACAGGTCGAGCGTCGGGCGTACCTCGCCGCGCAGACCGAGCGGCTCCTTGTCGACGATCAGCATGTCGGGGTCGAAAATCTCGGCGGTGTGGCGGATGATCGAAGACCGCATCGCCAACGTCTCTTCAATGTCGATGTGCAGATTGAGCGATACGTACTCGCCATTGCGCAGCTTGATTACGCCGGGAATCCGCACAAAATCCACACGCGAACGGAAATCGAAGCTGCCGATAATCGGCGATCCCGATAAAATAAGGACCGAAAGTGACGAATCAGCCTCGACCAGCGAATGCGCGATAGCCCGGCACCGGCGGAGATGCCCAAGCCCAAAGCTGTCATGGCTGTAGATGAGGATCCGCTTATGCTCGCGGCCGCCAGCCATGCGCTGCCTCCACCGTGAGGGCCGGGGGCACTATGCCACGGGTGGTTAACACGCGCGATACGCTGTTTCGGACGCCGCGGCAATGAAGGCGATGGCCGCCGTCGTCACGCCAGTCGACGAGGCCCTGCACCCCGAGTTGTTGTCCGACTTGGCCTCGCCGGTGGATGCGGGCGCCGTACCAAAGCCGCCGCCGCCCGAGGATAACGACCTCGAACCGACGATATATCGCTTCATCCTGAAATACAGCCTGCGTCCGCAGATCCTGTTGTTGTTATTCACACTCGCCTCGTTTCCGTTTCTTTACCTCTCACTTAATCTACCAAAGACCATCATCAATCATGCTATTCGCGAAGATGCCAAATTTCCTCAACCAATTCTAGGTATAGAGTTTGATAGAATTCCGTATCTCATGGTGCTGTGTGCCATCTTTCTTTTGCTTGTCTTCGTCAATGGCGCGTTCAAGTACTATATAAATACCTTCAAGGGGCAGATGGGCGAGCGGATGCTGCGGCGCTTCCGCTATCAGATGTATCAGCGGCTGCTGCGCTTCCCGCTCGGTTATTTCCAGAAAATGTCGTCGGCGCAGATCATCCCGATGATCACGGTCGAATGCGAGCAATTGGGCGGTTTCATCGGCGATGCGTTTGTGCTGCCGCTATTCCAGGGCGGCCAGTTGCTGACCATCATCGTCTTCATGTTCATGCAGGACTACGTCCTGGGGGCTGCGGCGATCGCGCTCTATCCGATTCAGGGCTATATGATTCCGCGGCTCCAGCGCAAGGTAAACCAGCTTGGCAAGCAGCGTGTCCGCACGGTGCGCCAGGTCGCCGACCGTGTCCAGGAATCGACCGCCGGCATCGTCGAAATCCAAGCCAACGATACCGTCAAGCTGCAGCTGACCGACTTCGCCCATATCCTCGGTTTCATATACGAAATTCGCTTCGAGATTTACCGCCGGAAGTTCTTTGTCAAATTTCTGAATAACTTCATTGGGCAGCTGACGCCGTTTTTCTTCTATTCCATCGGCGGCTACTTGGTTATCCGCGGCAATCTCTCGTTCGGCGCGCTGGTCGCGGTGCTCGCCGCGTATAAGGATCTGGCCTCGCCGTGGAAAGAGCTGCTCGACTTCTATCAGAACAAGGAAAACTCGCGGATCACCTACGACCAGATCGTTGAGCAATTTCAGCCCGCCGGAATGGCGGACGCACGGCTCCTGCTTGAGGAACCGGAGAGCATCCCGCCCCTGCGCGGCGATCTCGTCGTCGCCAATCTTTCGCTCGCCGAGGACGACCGCAGCCGCGTCGTCGACAATGTAAGTTTCACAATGCCAATCGACGAGCATGTCGCCATGATCGGTCAGAGCGACAGCGGCAAGAACGAGCTGGCGCTATTGCTCGCGCGATTGATGCAGCCGACCGGCGGCGGGGTCACGATCGGCGGATTTGCTCTCGCCGAATTGCCGGTAGCGGTGATCGGACGCCGAATGGGCTATGTCGGTGCAACCCCGTATCTCTTCACCGGGACGCTGCGCGAGAACTTGCTCCTTGGGTTGCGTCATCGCCCGATCCGGCCGGCCGAGTACGACGATGGGATAGCCCGGCGCCGCCAGCGCCAATTGATGGAAGCGCAGCGCTCCGGCAATATCGATTTCGATCTGCACGCCGACTGGATCGACTACGCCGCCGCCGGCGCCGCCGACGCGGAGGGCTTGTCCCGACGCGTCGCCGAACTGCTGGCGCGCCTCGATTTCGAGGAGGATGTCTACGGCTTTGGGTTGCGCTGGCGGATCGATCCCCCGGAATATCCCGAACTAGCGGAGCGACTGCTCGAAGCGCGCCGTGCCCTGACCCAGCGCCTCTCCGACGAGGGTATCACCAAGCTGGTCGAGACCTACGATCCCGGCCGGTACAACACCAATGCGAGCGTCGCCGAAAATCTGCTGTTCGGAACTCCGATCGGGCCCGCTTTCGATTTCGAGGCGCTCGCCGACAACACCTATGTCCAGACCGTTCTCGACAAAGTCGGGTTGACGGACGATCTCGTCGAAGCCGGTCGGGAGGTGGCGACAACAATGACCGAGATGTTCGCGGGTCTGCCGCCGGGACATGAGTTCTTCGAGCAATTTAGCTTCATCAACGCCCACGAGCTGCCCGAATTCAGCGCTATTGTTGCGGCCCTCGACGGCGGCGGCAGCAAGGCGCTGTCGCCCGAGCAGCGGCAAAAGCTGCTGTCGCTTCCGTTCAAGCTGGTCGCTGCCCGGCACCGGCTCGGCGTCCTTGACGACGCGATGCAACAGCGGCTGCTCGAAGCTCGCCGGGTCTTTCGCTCCGATCTGCCGGCGCCGATGCGGGAGGAGATCGAGTTTTTCGACCCGGCGCGATACAACGCCGCCGCCTCGCTGCAGGACAACATCCTGTTCGGCAAGATCGCCTACGGCGAGGCCGACGCCCCGACCCAAATACCGGTGGTGTTGCGCGAGGTGCTGGACTCGCTCTCGCTGCGCCCAGCGGTCATTGATGTCGGCCTCGAATACCATGTCGGCACTGGCGGTGCGCGCCTCTCGCCGGCACAGCGTCAGCGGGCCGCGATAGGGCGGGCCCTGTTGAAGCGCCCCGATCTGATGATCCTCAACGAGGCGACGGCAGCGCTCGACGGGCCGACCCAGGCCAAGGTGACCGACGGGGTGCGGCAGGAAATGGCCGGGCGCGGCCTGATCTGGGTGCTGCATCGCGCCAGCCTCGCCCGCAATTTCGATCGGGTACTGGTCATGAGCGGCGGCAAGCTGCAGGAGCAGGGTCGGTTTGCCGATCTCGACCGCAAGGACTCGCTGACCGGATTGTTGATGGCAGCCGAATGATAGAGCGCCATATTACAAAACAGACCGGCGTCGGAGGTGAAACCGTCGCTGCCGGCGTCGTCGAACGGATACAAAGTAGTCAATAAACCCGCAGGGGTCACTTGAAAGATCGTGCCCAGCGAGTTGGCG
>Ga0209380_10002262_pt1 | contig 12449 bp, 9 predicted proteins | sample HubBroMetageWFT6_FD_188347 | JGI IMG/M metagenome (GOLD analysis project Ga0209380, IMG submission 188347) | Warmed and freeze-thawed soil microbial communities from the Hubbard Brook experimental Forest, New Hampshire - Hubbard Brook CCASE Soil... | ecosystem: Environmental > Terrestrial > Soil...
AAGCCATCCCAAACAACAGTAGCCTCATCATCCCGATGCGTCTAACGGCGAGCCCGTAGAAATAGAGGTACGTGGAGGAGAAGGGTGCACTTCGGTAATCTGTTCGCGATTACCAACTCGCGCTAGAGTTAATTATCTGCTGCACCACGCAGAACAAGACCTTAAGAAAAGAAAAGTTTCCGGGGCCTACAGGAGAACCTGCCTGTTAGGCCCCGCAGGTTTTTACGACCCGCGAATTTGCTGTTCTGCTGTCGCTAACCGTTTGGGAAAATCTTCGCTGTCCTGATTCCGCTGTGGCGTCTTGTTCTGCGCGGTCGTGGTGTGCCTGGTGAGGAAAACGCCCTTCGCCGTCAATTCCTACCCTCTTCCCTCGGGCCTCCGGGTATTAAGCAAATGTGCGGGTGTGCAACAGCAATAGACCACTAGGTCAGAGCAGGTATGCAGAGAGGCAGTGGAAACGCGATAGAATTGCACCGACCATGCTGAAACCTTTGAGATATTTCGCTGCAACGTTCATGCTCGTGTCGTTGGCATCGGTGTGTTGGGCTGGCATAGTGTACACCGCTGAAATGGAAAAATTTGGCAAGAAATCGAGTATTGAGGTCTGGGCAACGGACACCAAGGCGAAGTTCTCGGTCTTGCAAAGCGATGATCCCTCGATGCCTACGGGAACGACGGTCATTGCTTTGGACCGGGGCGAGAGGTACATAATGCTGATCCCGACGAAGGGCGTATATCTTGACCTCACGAAACAGCAATTCAAGAATCTCAAGGGGAAACAGGCTCAAGACAGCGGTTTCGAGTTTCAGAACGGCAAACTGGAAGAGCTAATCATTGATGAAGAGGGCGGAACGGTTGCTGGAATTCAAACTCGCCACTACAAAATTAGAATTTCTATAGCCGGGTCCGCACCGGGCCAGAAGCTCGACGTGGTCGCTACCGAGGAGTTTTGGACAGCCCCGTCTATTCCTAATCCAGCGCCCTCTCTGGATATGCTCACCGAGCAAAAATCGGGTAACCGTCAACTTGATTCCCTGATGGCCTACAAGAAGCTCAGGGGGTATCCATTGAAACGAGTCGTCGAACTCTCGATGAATGGAGAACCTGCTGGCACCAGTCTTGTGGAAGTCAAAACGATCCTCGAAAAAACAGTGTCGGATTCGGATTTCGAGATTCCGCCGAACTTTAAGAAGTTGGAGATACCGGCGCAAGTTGGAGCGAAGAACGACAATGAGTGAGATGGCGATGGGGACGAAGCCGCTGGCGCAGCAGACGCTACCGCTTGTCCGGCGACTTCCCGCCGATTCTCTGCGCAGGGGCACTTGTCGGTGGGGTACGAAGATTTAACAACAGTAATGAGCTTTCATTTCGGTTGTGGGCAATTGGGCGGGAACGGAACCGGATCGCGAAAGGCTTCGCTCCAATGTCCTAGTACCCTGTAACCCGCCAATGACCACAGACGGCGAAGCTCGGCGAAACGGTTGGCCGCTACTTGGCAGCAGCGAACCTTCTTGGTGCAACTTGATCCGACTCTTTACGAATCTTCTTTCGGGCACGCTTTTGCGCCAAAGCCTGTTTGACACGGCGTCTCTCGCCGGGCTTCAGGTAGAAAGAGTGGCGCTTAATTTCCTTAATGATGTCTTCCGTCATGACCTTGCGTTTGAAACGCCGCAAGGCGTTCTCCAACGACTCGCCTTCTTGCAGTCGAACTTCTGCCATTCACATCACCCCGCCGACCAGTTTCAATCGTATACCTAGACCTTACTCCCTTTGTGCGGCGCTCCGGGAAACTAACTGCCGAAATGAGTGGTCAACAGGCCTACGAGTTGCATGAGCAGCGCGGTAGGTTTGATGGGGAATGCGGAAGTACCCGCAAGAACATTCGCTGCGCACATGGCGCTCCCAAAGCTCATTTGCTATTGGTTATGCAGAAGACTAGGCTTGACGAGTCCCTTTCGCATCTCTCCGTCGCAAGTTCCGGGCACCTAATCCTTCCCGACTTCGGCCCCTTTGCGCAACCGATAGAAATGGGGGTTCACTCATGGAACCCATCCTTCATTCCCTACGGGCAGTCCTGTGGGGCACTTTGATTGTAGCCTTATCCTTGCCTGTCTTCGCGCAGATTCCTGCTGCTCCGGACGACTCTGGTTTTCCTTCGGGCCGCAAGGCTCTCAATTTTCCAGCGACGGTTCAGACTCCTGCTCTGATGAAGCGCCCCGTTTTCGAGTTTCGCGGGATTCGGATCGGCGATGAAATGAAGGGAGCCGAACGAACGTTTCTTGCTTTGAAAGCACTCTCGCTGTCTTCGAAACCCGGCTTGTGCGGCTCCGATGGCGTCAATCGGATCGACACCTGTACTGATGTCTTGGACACTGGGGAGTATGTGAATATGACGATGTTGGATCGGAGGGTGGCGCAAATTTACGTATCCACCGACCGTCGCACACAGGGGAACACTTACAACAGCTACGTGGTGGCGTTGAGTACGAAGTACGGTAGCCCCGACAAACTCGAAACGAAGTACTACCGCAACGGCATCGAAACGGGGTCTTCAGGGGAACACCTTCGGTGGTTGAATGGCGATCAATACATGGAAGGTAGCGAAACCGAACGCTCCATCACCATCGGGAGCAGAGCCCTCGATGCGGAAATCGCCGAGCAGGAGAGCATTTATGACCACAATTAGCGTTTCCTTCGGTCTCATGATTGTGCTGTTCGCGATCCTGCGGCTCCACGAGATTCGCAGGCGGAAACCACAGATCGCCGGATACGGATCACAAAGGGTGTGTCCGTCATGCGGTTTGATCACGCCCCGGTTAAAGGCTTCTTGCATGGAGTGTGGCAAGTCTTTCCTCTAGCAACGGAAGCGCGAACCGGTTAACAGTTGCGCTGGCTGGCTGGCACCGCGGTCAACGAAGTCAGAACCTTAACGACGAAGGAAGCGTCCGATGCCGGTTACACAGAAGCTGATCGGGGTTGCCGTGGATTTCCGTGAGAGACAGATTTCCACTCGACGGTTATGAGTGCGCTCTTGTCTGTTATGCCCCGGACTCCGGTGAGCCTAAAAGAGGAATTGGGTATCGACTGAACGGAAACTGGAAAAATTCAGGATTCTGCGCTGGCGCGGTGCGATGTCCGGGCATGGCTCGAACTTCCTCTTTCCCCGTTCAGCCTTTTAATGGACGCGCTCTGCCGCGACGATGTTCCGCGCCTACCTCCGGTTGCGAAGAGCGGGAGAACCTTTGGGGCTTGTTGCAGTACGTGATGTCCGACCCCAATACCGGGATTCCTCGTCCTCTGCTCGACTTGTGTACGTGGCGTGTACGCGGGCACACTATCCCCCGGATTCGATTGGGAGGATAAGGGTTACCGATGAACGAAAAACAGGAAGGCCGGTAGAGTGAACCCTACCGGCCTTTGGTGCTAAATCGACCAAAAAGCCTGTTATTCGGCCTTTTTCTTTTTCTTGGCGACCGGCTTCGGATGGTCCGGAACCGGCATTACTTTTGTCTCGTCGACCGGGGTGGTGCTACCGGCCTCGGGGAAGGTCGCTCCGGACGGAACGATCCACTGTTCCGAAGTCGCCGTGCCAGCGTTACCAGTGCGCGCCTCGATGCGGCTGGGATCGATATTCTGTTTCGCCTCGCCGCCCGAGATGTAGGCTTTCACGTTGAGCGCGCGCTCAGCCGCCAGGTTCTTATGCTTGGACTTGGCGAGTTCCGCTGGATCGGCGTTCCCGACGACGACCAGCTTGGCATCCGGATCCTGCTGCAGCTTGAGCGCAACATCGTCCAGCTCGGCTTTGCAAGTGTTGTCGACGCGCCATAGTTTCTTTTCGTTCGGATAGGCACACTCGTTGACTTTGGTGGCTTGCGGCGGCGGGGGTGGCGGATTTTCAACCGTCACCGAGCTCGAGGTCGAAGCGGTTAAGCCTCGCGAGTCTGTGCAAGTAGCGCTGACGGTAATCGTCCCCGACGGCGCGCCAGTGGTTGTCAGCGTAGCGGAGCTTCCGTTGCCCGAGATGCTACCTCCGGTCGCGGTCCATCCACCAATTGTTACCGGAACGTTATCCGGGCTGGTGCAGGTGCAGGTGATGGTTGCGGTCTGGCCAGCCTGAACCATCGACGGGCTCGCCGAACAGGAGAACTGCGGCGGGTTCTTGGGCGGTTCTTTCACCGTGAAACTCGCGGTGGCGCTCGCCGTGTTGTTCTTCTTGGCCTTCGGATCCGTGACGGTGACGGTGACGGTGTAACTGCCCCCGCTGAGGCCGTTGGTATCGATGTTCGCGGAGGTGTCCTTGGCGTCGATCTTTCCCCCGCTGCTCGACCAGCTATAAGTAAGAGTGTGCTTCGGGTTGAAGTTACTGGCAGCGGCAGTGCCATGCACCGGTTCACCTACCATGACCTCTGTGGGCTGCAATGAGAGGGACGCAGCGACCGGAACTTCGGGAGCTCCGCCGCCAAAGTTCAACACAATACCGGTGCGCAGCACAGCGCCATCAAAGTTGGGGCGACGCAACGAGGGATCGTCTGGCGGCACGACGCTACCGAAATTCTGGTGCGACCACAGGAAATCGGCTTCGAACACGCGGAATGTGATCGGCCTCCAGAGCTTGAGATCCATACCGCCGCCCAGCAGGGCGCCAACGCCGTTGCTGCTCGTAGCGTTCGGATCGTGCACGCGGTCCAATCCGACCAGTGCGTGCGCGAAAAAGTCCACGCCCTCTCCGCGATAGGTAGCCTTCGGCCCCGCACCGATGAAGTTATCACTGAAATTACTGCCATCGGAACTTCCACCGTAACTTCCTTCCAGGGCGAAATTCTTGGTGAAGTTATAGGAGAGGCTGGTGGCGAAGCCTTTGGCCAACGAAGGCATTTGAATCGAGTTCGGTGGAGAGTTTGAATCCGGAACATTTCCACCCGGATTCAACCATTGATAGCCAAGGAATAAGTCCCACTTAGGAACTGAGTCATCCGACATTACGGGTGCGGGCTTGGGTGGGGGCGCAGTTTGTGCCATCAGCAAAGATGGCGATGCAATCAGAACCATGACCAAAACGAGTACGACACTCGCGCATCTCTTGTATGTTGGGTGGCAAAGCGACATGGAGTCCTCCGAAATCAAATCCACAACAAAACCATTTGAAATAGAACTGGAATCAATAAAAGCCTTACGGCCCGCACGGGTAGGCTGCACCTGGGAAACATCGAATTCTACAGCAAATGGACATTTTTGCAAAAAGTTTAAGAGTTTATCCGGAACATTTTTCGGGGCGCAGTTGCTGCTTTCCACGATTAGTACGTCGCAGAATCGCACGATTGAAATCCGAAAACCGTTCCTTTTTGCTCACTTGGGGCAGGTACTATGCGGGTGCGGAGCCTGGTCATCGGTCGCTGGCCAGCTTCTCGGAAGAAGGCTGTGCTGAATTAATCTCAAATTGATATAAGGTGGTTCGTGCAGGTTGCTAGGTGGCGCACTTCCCTGAATAATGCTGAATAGCTTATGCCTCGAGGAATATGACCCAGGAACGCGTGCTGATTGTAGAAGACGAAGAGAATGAACGAACCGGGCTAGCCGAACTGGTGTCCGGTTGGGGCTATCGCACCGACACGGCAGCCGACGGCCAGGAGGCGCTGGAGAAAATTCCCGTCTTCGCTCCTTCCATTGTTATTACGGACGTGAAAATGCCGCGCATGGGCGGCATGGAACTGGTGGAACGGCTGGCCGATCTGGCACAGTCGATCGCAGTGATCATGGTGACCGCACAGAAGGCAACCGAGACTGCCTTCCATGCCGGACGGCTCGGCGTCCAGGATTACATTGAGAAGCCAATCGACTTCCGCCGGCTGCGCTCCATTCTCACCAACATCGGCGAGATTTTGAATGCGCGCGTGGAAAATGAATCGCTCCGCCGCCGGTTGCGCGATAAAGGGGCGCTCGGAAGCCTGGTCGGCGCCTCCGCTCAGATGCAGGAAATTTTCCACCTGATCGAGCAAGTCGCTCCGAGCACAGCGTCGGTGTTGATCACTGGGGCGAGCGGCACCGGTAAGGAGCTGGTGGCGCGAACGATCCACGAGCTAAGCCCGCGCCGTGGCAAACCTTTCGTCCCTATTAATTGTGCCGCCATTCCAGAAACGCTGATCGAGAGCGAAATTTTTGGCCACGAAAAAGGCGCGTTCACGGGCGCCGCCGAGCGCCGCACTGGATGCTTCGAACTCGCCGAAGGCGGAACGCTGCTACTCGATGAGATCGGCGAAATGCCCGTAGGCACGCAAGCGAAGCTGCTGCGCGTGCTCGAGGACCATAAGTTACGGCGTCTCGGCAGCAAGGTCGAAACATCGGTGGACGTGCGCGTGCTCGCCGCCACGAATAAGGTTCCGGATGACGCCGTGGCCAATGGAGAGCTGCGCCAGGATCTTTATTACCGCCTCAACGTTTTTAACATTCATATGCCGGCGCTGCGCGAGCATAAAGACGATATCCGCGAGTTGGTCAAGAGCCTGCTCGCAGACATGAACGAGAAGCACAACCGCAAGGTGGCGGACGTAAGCGAGGCGGTGCTCAATGTTTTTCAGAGTTACTCGTGGCCGGGCAACGTGCGCGAGTTACGCAACACACTCGAACGCGCGGTGATCGTCTGCGAAGGCGGCCTGATCGAGACTAAACATCTGCCGCCGGGCTTTGGCCAGAATGTGCGTCCGGTGGTCAACGACCCTGACGCAGTGCACCTCGGCGTGGGCACGACGGTGGAAGAAGCGGAAAAGCTGCTTATCCTGAAGACTCTGCAGGCAACTAATAACAACAAAACGCGAGCCGCGGAGATGCTAGGCATCAGCCTGAAGACCCTGCACAACAAGTTGAAAGAATATGGCCGCCCGCAGGATGCGGTATTGGCTGAAGAGGCGTAGAAGAACAGGTCTCAGGCCTGAGGAAGAGCAGGATCAATTTCTTCCTGGCGCAAACGCTTTTCCTGAGACCTGACACCTGCTTTTAGATGACTCGCAAATTCATCATCGTGCTCGTGATCACGACATTGTTCACGACGCTGGTCGTCGGCTTTTCCTGGTTTTATCTGTCCCAATTGCTGCGGCAGCGCTTGCTCTGGGCCGACGAAACTGCCTCCCAACTCACCAATCAACTGGAATACGCCGCCTCCAAAGCGGTGCCCGATCTCACCAGCACGCGCGTCAATACCGAAAATCCCAAGGCGATGCGCGTCGCCATCACTAACTATCTGCAGACCGATCCGAACCTCAACGACATGCTGGAATCGGTCGTCGGCAATTCTCGCATCATCTACGACGCCGCCATCATCGACCCAAACGGCGTGGCGATTCTCGACACGAATCCGGCTCTGAACGGCAAGCCGGTTCCGAGTCGCGCGCCGCTCAGTGTATTGCGCGACGCCGGCTTCCGGCGCCAGTTGCGCCTGCTCTACGCTCCGGGCACGGTCTATGACGTAAGTATCGGAGTCGAACTCGACGGCCAGACATTTGGCAGCGTGCGGGTCGGAGTCTCCACGGTTTTCTTGCGCAACGAACTGACACCGAAATTGCAGCAGGCCGCTTTCTTTTCCGTGCTCGCGATTTTTTGTTCGCTGGTGCTGGCGGCGGTCGTCTCTAACGTTGCGCTTGGCCCCTTGAAAGTCATCAGCCGCAACCTGGACAGCGCCAGCGCCGGCGATCTCCTGCCTGCGGAGGAATCAGGTTCGGAAGACGAAGTCGGTCTCGTCTCGCTCAAGATCGCTCACCTCGGCCGCCAGATTCGCGACACCAACCAGATTTTTTCGGCGTTGAAAGATAACGTCGAGCAAGTCATGACCAAATTGCAGGACGGGCTCATGCTGTTCACGCGCGATTCGCGTGTGGTGCTGGTGAGCGCCTCGGCGGAAAAATTCCTGGGACGTCCCCGCCGCGAAATCCTCGGACGCACCGCCGAAGAAATTTTCTCCGATGGAACGGTTCTGGGCGCGGTTGTGCTGCCTGCGTTTCAGAAGCAGCGCCCGCTGGTGCAATACGAATTCGACGCTGTCGATGGCCGTCGGGTGCAAGTGTCGCTCGACTTCATTCAAGAGAAAGGCACGCCGATCGGGGCGCTGCTGACAATGCGCGACGCCGAATCGGTGCGCCGCATTGAAGACGAGCTTGAAATTTCGCGTCGCCTCTCCGCCAGCGGACGCCTCACCCGCGGCGTCGCTCACGAAGTAAAAAATCCGATCAACGCGATCGTGCTGCACCTGCAGTTGCTGCAAAATAAGCTGCATCAGGATGATCCGGACACGCGCCGCCACATGGATATTATCGGCAACGAAATTCATCGCCTCGACCGCGTGGTGCAAATTCTGGTCGACTTCACCCGGCCCCGTGATTTGCGGCTCGATGACGTCGACCTGCGCAAACTGCTCGAAGAGGTATCGGCGTTGGCCGCGCCCGATGGCGCGCGCCACGGGGTGAAGATACTGCTCGAGTTGCCCGGCCGTGGGTCAAACGCGGATCTCCGAAGTGAAGAGGACGCGCTCATGGTGCGCGTCGACAGCGATCTGATGAAGCAGGCGATCCTGAACCTGGTGCTCAATGGCGTGCAATCCATGACGGCGGGAGGAGCGCTGACGCTGAAAGCCCGGCGCGACGACGATATGATTCTCGCTGAAGTAATCGATCAGGGCGGCGGCATTCCTCCCGAGGCGCAGGAGAAAATTTTTGAACTCTACTTCACCACCAAGGGCGACAAAGGAGGCAGCGGAATCGGCCTTGCGCAAACCTACCAGATCATGCAGTGGCACTACGGTTCGGTGGACTTCGACACGGTCGTCGGGGCCGGCACGACATTCCGCCTGAGAATGCCCGCAGCCACCGCAAAACCAGACCGCAAACTGGACCAGGAGATGACAGCCTGAACGCGCCTAGGAGATTGGTCACAGCGATTCTGGCATCGTCGCTCAGCGTGCTTCCAACCCTGCCGAATTCTGCCGCTCGCGCCGCCGCGCAAGCTGGCTATATGGGCTTCGATCGAAACGATTTTCCCGGCGACGCGAACCTAAAGATTCTGCGCCAGACGTTTTCTTACTCTGGCTATTGGCTGAACAATCCGCCGGGCGATCAGGCAAATTCCTGGGTCGGAAAGCGGAAGAGCCTCCAGACTGCCGGTTTCGGCTTTCTCGTTCTTTTCAACGGCCGCACTTATTCAGAGATAAAGTCGTCTGGAGACGCGCAAAAGTTGGGCGACTCCGACGCTGCCGCGGCGGCTAAAGCGGCGCTGGCCGAAGGATTTCCAGCGAAGACCATAATCTTTCTCGATCAGGAACAAGGCGGCCGTCTGCTTCCCGAACAGCGCGCCTATGTTCTTGCCTGGGTCGATGGAGTAACTGCCGCGCACTTTGGCGCGGGCGTGTATTGCTCGGGCATCGCCGCGAGAGAGAGTTCCGGCGTCTCTATCGTGACGGCGAAGGATATCCGCGACCATACGGACGGAAGAAAAATAGAATATTGGATCGTCAACGATTCTTGTCCGCCATCGCCCGGGTGCACTGTTTCGCAAAAAAATATGGCACCTCAGGGAAGCGGGCTTCGGTTCGCCGATGTCTGGCAATTTTCGCAATCGCCGAGGCGGCCTGATTTCGCCAAGGGTTGTCACGCTACTTATAACAAGGATGGAAACTGCTACCCGCCAAATATTTCTGCCACCCAACGATTACACATCGACCTCGACGTGGCGTCGTCAAGCGACCCATCCCACGGCAGAAGACCTGACTAATCAAGAGGTGTCCCTGAAAACTCTAGCGTGGATTTCGGCCCTGAATGATCCTGATCAGCACCGTGATGATGAAGGACGAGCAGCAGATGTAGGTAGGCGCCCAGGGCGTGAAACGAAACCATCCCCCAGCAGGGACAGGATCGCCAGAATGACGGCAACGGTCACAAGCATATTTATCTCCGCGACAAAAAACAGCGCTGCGAAAATATCCAGTGAGACGAGCAAAGCGAAAGACCTGTGCATGTAACCGTCCGAACGCACAGGTCTTCCGTTTCGCTTCAAGATAACAACCGGAGTTAAAAGAGACCTATTTCGGAGGCCTCCCCGCCGGACGCGCTGCCTGTACCCTTTGCTGCAACTCCGTGTTCTGTTGTGTGTGCTTTTGCTGCAATTGTTGCGTCTGCTGCGAGTGCCGCTGCTCCTGCTGCTGCTTTTGCGCATCGGAAGCCTTTTGGCTCGCCAGCTTCTGATCTTCTTTCTGCTGCTGCTGCGCTACTTTTTGCCGCTCCTTCTGTTGCTGGTTATAAAGCTTTTCCTGTTGCTTCTGGAGCTTCTGGTCCTGCTTCGCGTCACCCGTATTTGGAGGCGCCGGCCGTTCTGCCGGTGGAAGTTCGCTCACGTGCGTGGCGCTCGGACGCGCGGCATTACCCTCCGGTCGCGCCTGACTTCCGCGATTCGGCGCAGGCGTGTAACGTCCCCCGGCTTCCCGCGCCTGTACGACCCCCGCGCCTTTGAAATCCCCGGGCCGGGCGGTAGCCGCAACTGCGGGCCTACCCATGTTCACCGATGCGCGTTGTTGCGGATCGGATCGCGCCGCCTGCATATGCTGAGTTTGCGCGGCCACGGGTCCGACATGCCGCTCGCGAGCCGCACCCTCTTCTTCAGAAGTTGGCCGACGGTCAACCCCGCCATTGCCGCCGTTATAACTGATGCGGGTATTGTTGTTGACCACTATATTCGTGCTATAGACGTTGTGGATCTCCGTGACATTCACGTTCATCACTGCGCGGTTATAGAAAAAGTGTCCGCCATCCCATCGTCCACCCTGAAACCCGACTCCAAAATATCCGAAGCCGTAATTGATTCCGCCATAGAAGCCGATCTGCGGTCCCCAAAAACCTTCATTCCAGACAAACGCACCGTCCCCCCATCCCCACCAGCCCGGAGTCCACAGGAAGCCGACCTCCGGAGCTAACACCCAGGTGCCCGGTACCCAGTAATAATCGTCATAATCGTAGTCCCAAGCCCAGTATCCCGGGGTCCACAGATAGCCATCACCCGGACAGATCGGTTGATCATAGACAGGAATCGCAGGCGGGCCGAAAGTGATCGCCACGCCAACTTCCGCGAACGAGGTTGCTGAAATCGTCAGCATGATCGTTAGCCCCGCCAGCGCTAACAACAGCGTACGAATGACACGGTTTTGCATTGTGATTCCTCTGGCCCTCCATCCCTCGTTTGCCCGGTGCTGCTGTGCTGCTGCGGGTTTCGTGGATTAAGTGGGCGAGACTCGCCGGGCCGGTACGTTGATGGTCAACTTGAAAACGTCTGTCCTGTACACAAGCCGATCTCACGTCCAGGGCACGACACCAGACTCTACAGTAAAGCACTCGGCGCGGGCCGCGCCGGAACAACCGAAGCTCGACTGCGCCAACGATAATATGAGATTTTAGATTCCGCTTCTACTCTATCGGTTTGTTTTCAGAATCCCTTTTTTTCGATCACTGCTTCTTTCGATCCTTGCTTCTTTCGATCCTTGTTTCTTTCGATCATTGTTTCTTTCGATCATTCGGCACCTGTCGACTGGCTTACTGATGTCTCGCTTTGCGGCCGATCTCATCACAACCTCAATCTTACTTAGTCGCCGGCCAGTTCACGCGCGAGCGTGAGCGTAGTCGCCTGATCAACGGCGAAGTTCTCGGCGCGCTTCATCGGGACCCTTCGCATAAATTGACCAATTTCCAAGAGCCATTGCATGAACTGCACTGCCAGCGCCGTCATGCCGAAACTAGCCACAGCGATGATCATCGCCGCCAATGTCATCGCCGCGTAATCCGAGAGCATCCATGCCTCCGTGCCGCACTGACCACATCGATTTGTACAGCGGCAGTAAGATGCCGCATGGCTGCCGAGCGGCGCGTTACTACTTATTGAAACTAAGAAATATGCAGATTGCTCTACATGGTTACTTGTAGCAGGCGACGCTCAATGATGTAGAGGCTTTACAGAACGCAGAAAATTGGGCGGTGGCGAGGCGAGAGGGCAATCTACGAGAGCGTAAACCACGGAGGCTTTCCCACCTCACCGTAAATCCACCGCCTGCGCGAGACGAAAGTTGAGACGGCGGTCGAGGGCGAAAACAGCATCCCTGTTTTTGTCGTTTTTATCGTTATCTTCTTTAAGACGACCGGAAGGCGCGGCGATCGACGGTTTGCGTTCTTCGCGCGAACCTCCTTTGGCAAAGATGCTGGAGGTCTCGATCGCGACGGGCTTGCCTCCAACTCTTAAACTCACCAGGACAATGCGAAGATAGCCTGGCTCGAGCGCGCTTTCATTTGAGCTCTCACGGGAACTCTCAGGAACACCGGCAGCCTTCGCCTCGAGCACACGGCCGGCGACCGGGGTACCGCGAGCAATGACAGTCTGGCCGTCAATCTCAACGGGTTCATCGACGCTGGCGTAGAAGCTGTCGCCGG
>Ga0209380_10002263_pt1 | contig 12443 bp, 10 predicted proteins | sample HubBroMetageWFT6_FD_188347 | JGI IMG/M metagenome (GOLD analysis project Ga0209380, IMG submission 188347) | Warmed and freeze-thawed soil microbial communities from the Hubbard Brook experimental Forest, New Hampshire - Hubbard Brook CCASE Soil... | ecosystem: Environmental > Terrestrial >...
AACGGAATCGCATTCTTGTTCACCGTGATCCCCGCGTCGCCCAGCGCCTTTTCGGCTTCGCTTCCCAGCATCCCTTTCGAGAAAACGTCCACCAGCATCAAGTGCGTGTCAGTCCCGCCGGAAATAATCCGGAACCCTTCCTCCGCCAGAGTCTGCGCCAGCACCCTGGCGTTGGCGACAACTTGCGCCGCGTATTCGCGGAATTCCGGTTGCATGGCTTCAAGAAAGCAGACCGCCTTCGCCGCCATGATGTGCACCAGCGGCCCGCCCTGCATCCCCGGAAACACAACCTTATCGATCGCCGCACCAAACTCCGCCTTCGAAAGAATCATCCCAGAGCGCGGCCCGCGTAATGTTTTGTGGGTTGTCGAAGTAACAATGTGCGCATGCGGCACCGGCGAAGGATGCGCCCCACCGGCCACCAGTCCCGCAAAGTGCGCCATGTCGACCAGAAACAGCGCTTCAACTTTGTCCGCAATCTGGCGCATGCGCGCAAAATCAATAGTCCGCGGATAAGCGCTGCCCCCGCCGATAATCAGCTTCGGACGTTCCTGCTCGGCAATTCTTTCGAGTGCGTCGTAATCAATCGTCTCCGTCTCTTGGGTCACGCCGTAAGGAATAATCTTGTACGTCTTCCCCGAAAAATTCAGGTGATGCCCGTGCGTGAGATGGCCGCCATGCGCCAGGTTCAGTCCAAGAATAATGTCGCCCGGCTGCAGCACTGAGGCATAGGCTTCCATGTTCGCCTGCGATCCCGCGTGTGGCTGCACGTTGGCATGCTCGGCGCCAAATAATTGCTTGGCCCGATCGCGCGCCAGATTCTCCACGATGTCGGCAAACTCGCAGCCGCCGTAATAACGCTTGCCGGGATATCCCTCCGCATACTTATTGGTGAACACCGACCCCGCCGCTTCCAGCACGGCTTCGCTGACAAAATTTTCCGACGCAATCAGCTCGAGCCCCTCGTGCTGGCGTCGTTCTTCGTTGTCGATGGCCGCCGCGATCTGCGGATCGTTTTCATACAGCGGCATATACATTCGGGTCGAAACTGAGGATGAGACAGAATGGGAAGCAGAATTCTTCATGTCGGTTTCTTAAGGCCTCTCGTAAACGTTCGGATCATGCCGTTCCATATATCGCTCCGGTGACTTCACCGGAGCGAAACCAAACTGCGCATAGAGTCCGTGGGCGTCTCGTGTCGTAAGAATCCAGCGTCGTAAATTCTGCAGCGCGGGATGCTGCGTAATGCACTCCATCAGCCACTTGCTCAGCCCGCGCCCACGATGCGATTCCAGCACAAACACATCGCCCACATAAGCAATAGTCGCAAAGTCGCTGATCACGCGGGCAAATCCCACCTGCGCGCCGCTCCCATCATAAATGCCAAAGCACAACGCCTGTTCGATCGAGCGCTCCACAACCTCGCGCGGAATTCCCCGAGCCCAATAACAATTCGTCAGGAAAATGTGGATCACATCCAGATCCAGCCGCGCGGGGTCGGTGCTGATCGAGAATTCGCCGCGTCGCTGCTCGACGGTCTCAGTCGCATCGTTACTGGCACGCGGAGATTCCACACTCATATTTTACCTTCTACGGCGCGCCCACACGTGAGATATAAAGACGGAAGAAACCCTCCGCATCCGAATCGAGGCAGACCTGGGCATTCGGAGCGCCGTTCTCCGGCCGCGTGAAGCCCTTGTCATCCACGCGAATGTGCATTGCCTGCACCGGGCAAAGTTTCGGATTCAGGATGTAAGCCACCGTCATCACGTCAAAAAGCGTCGGCGTCTCCTGCCCCCACTCGTGGTAAAGCAGCGTCAACGCGTCCGTAAGCGGCGTGCCCGACCGAAACAAAATCGCCCGCCTCACCTCGTCCAGCTTCAGTTGCGTGGAGTCGAGCGGCATCACATAGAGCGGCACACCCGAAGCGAAAAGTTTCCGCGCCGAAGGAATGTCGTTCAGGACATTCCATTCCGCCTGCGGCCCTTGCGGCGGGAAATATCCCATGTCGCCGTAACCGCGATAAATCGATCCGCCCATCAGCACCACTCGCCGCAGCTTCCGAAACGTTTCCGGGGCCTTATCGATCGCAGCCCCCACGTTCATCAGCGGCCCGATCGCGATCAGCGTAATCTGTCCCGGATGAAGCCGGATCTGCTCCAGAATAAAATCCACGGCCTTGGGATGCGACACCCGCGCGAAGTGCGCGCCCTCAGCATAGCGGCGTTGTGTGAAGCGATCATCGGCAGGAGTGGGCGTGGGCGCTCCCACAGCGACCGGAATGTCCAGCCGGTTAACTTCGCCGAGCAGCCGGTCCACAAGCTTGGCGCGAGTTTCTGTATCCCCGAAAGTGGTGGTGATGCCGAGTATCTCCAGTTCCGGGCTGCGCAGGGCAAGCACGACCGCGAACGCATCATCGACGTCGTCGCCAATGTCAGTGTCGATGATGATTTTTTCCCGGTGTCCCTCTGGCCCTGTTTCCGGAACGGGCAGTTGCGCCGATTGCGCGTGACCACAAACAGCAAGCAAGCTTGCGAGTCCAAAGTGCCCGATGACTGCAGCGAATCTGGAGACGGCCATCACTGTTTCTGTCCCTCAGTCAAACGCCGTTCGCAAAAACGACGCCAGCTGCCATCCGTCCATATAACTATAGGGCGCTTCGCCCATGGTGTAGTGCCCGCAAGGCAGCACCGCCACTTTATGATCCAGCCTATGCCGCTCGAATTCCGCCACCACGTCGCGCGAGAGCTCCGGCAAAAAAGTCAGATCATACTTCGCATAAACGATGAGCGATTTCCGCGGCCAGCGTGAGAACTGGTTGAAATACGCCATCGGACTCACCGCCAGCCAGGATTGTCGCAGCGTCTCCAGCGTAATCTGCGACTCAATACCCTGCCGGATGTGCCGCGTCGACTGCCCGTGCCACACCACATCGGCAACATAAGTCGACGCATGATTAAACGCGGCCACCCGAATCCGCGGATCATGCGCCGCCGCGATGAACGCATAACACGATCCCAGACTCGTGCCCAAGATCCCGAGCCGGCTGTACCCTTGCTCCTCCAACCAGTCGAGACAACATCGAATATCGACGACGCCCTGCCGCACCGCATCCAGCGTGCGCCCAATATTTGCAGAGACCGCATAATCCGCGCGGCTGATTTCCGCCGGCATGCGGATGTCATGATAAGGCATGCTCAGCCGCAGCACGGAAATCCCCAGCATGTTCAGCACTTTGCACAAGCTCACGTAAGCCACCGCGTCCGCGTTCCAGTGCGGCAACAGAACAATCGCTCGCCGCCCTCGCGCCGGAAACCAGCGCGCATTCACCAGATTATTCTCGGGATACGGTGTTTTCACTGGCGCAGTGAAACGCAAGAACTCCGCGAACGTTCCCTTCACCTTCGCCTCAAGCTTCGGATCAGGAACTTCACGCGTAGAAAAAACTTTCACCTCGCGCTTCTCCAGCCTGAAGTCTGTAGGCGGCGTGTAGGAATAGAAATCATCGCTCGCCGCCACGATCCGCCGGTTGAAATCGACAAAAAACTTTGCCGGATCCTCCACGCCCTGCCCGGGACGCGCGCCGTTGCGGCAAGGCCAGTCCCGTGCCCACTCCACTCCCCACTCCAGGGGACGCACCACGCGGTTATTGTCCACCGACGTAAGCCGGTGCTCCCAGTCATACATCCATTGTGCATACCGAGAAGGTGCGTAGAGAGAAGGCATAGGCAACCTTCTAGTCTAACAAGCAGAGGGTGCGCCGTTGGCTGCGAAACATTCAACGGCAGCAATTAGCAGTTAGCACTTGCCATTTGGCCCTTGAGTGGGCTCCCACTAAGAAGTATACGGAGCTAAGAACGGTTTTATTCCTGCACGCTGACCCCTGACCCCTGCCTTCTAGCCCCCGTACCTCCTCGGCACCCTCTTCGAAATATTGCAAAGAATTTCGTAAGGACTGCTGTTAGCCAACGCGGCGTGTTCCAGCGCATCCACGCTGAGCCCGTCCCCGGACCCGAGCAGGATCACTTCATCCCCTACCGCGACGCCCGGAATGCCGGTCACATCGGCCAGAGTCAGGTCCATGGAAATGCGGCCCACGATCGGCGCATAGTGGTCGCGCACAATCACGCGTCCGCGATTGGATAGCTGGCGGTTATACCCGTCGGCATAGCCCACCGGCAGCACCGCAACATGCGCCGGCGCCTTGGTAACGTAAGTCGCGCCGTAGCCCAGCGCCTGGTCGCCCGGAAAGCTTCGCAGAGAAAGAATGCGCGTCTTCCAGGTAAGAATCGGTTTCACCGGCAGGCGCAACGTTCCCCCGCTCACTTCGCGTCCCGCGCGCTGGAACGGCAAATAATATCCATAGAGCGCAATGCCCGGCCGCACCATGGTGTTCCTGTTCATGCTGGCCGATGCTTCGCGGCGGGAGATCACTGCGCCAGTGTTGGCCACATGCACAAACGTCGGAGTCATCCCGGCATCGTGCACCGTGCGCCGCGCTTCTTCGAACTTGTGTAGCTGATCGGCCACCGAGGGCGCGTCCAGAATTTCGGACGACGCCAGGTGAGTCGACAATCCCCCCAGTGTGAGATGCTTAGCCGCTTGCAATGCGGCGAGCAACGCGGGAAGTTCTGCGACAGCAACTCCCAGTCGCCCCATGCCAGTATCCACTTTCAAGTGGACGGGATGACGCGCCCCGCTCAAAGCGGCCGCCTTCTCCATCGCCTTGATATGCCAGAGCTCCCACACCGTCGGAGTCAGGCGCAGTCGGACAATCTCACTTTCTTCGCCGCGCCAGAATCCGGTCATCAAAAGAATGTCGGATTGAACGCCCGCCTCGCGCAGAGGAATCGCTTCGTCGAGCGAAGTCACCCCCAGCCAGCTCGCGCCTTCGGCTTCGAGCGCCCGCGAACACTCCACGGCACCGTGTCCGTAAGCGTCAGCCTTCACCACCGCGCATACCGTCACGCCCGCGCCCACGTGTTTCTGCACGGTGCGAAAATTTTCCCGCAAGGCGCCCAGAGACACCTCCGCCCATGTAGGACGCGTCGCCACGCGGCTTAGGATTTCTGCAGTGGTTGCCACTTTCGCGATTATAGCGGCAGCGGCCGGCGTCTAAAGGTTACGCCGGGGCTACTCCCGCCCGGACGACGATCGCCCGGGAAGGGCACGAGTTCAGAGGCTGCGGAAGAACGCGCAAAATGCATGCAGTACCGGCGGAAGAGCGGCTACCGCGGAAGACGGCGCTTCGGCGAGTGAGGGGATCCGGCCCTCTTTCTGTTCGTTTTTCGTAACAATTTTCCCACGCGTGCACCGCTCCACCCTTTTCGTTCTAGGATGAGCACTCCCTCCCCCTTCTCTCTGCCGCTGGCGACGCAAGTCGCCAGCGGCGCGGTCTGCTGCGAAAGATCTTCCCCCGAAGCTCGATCCATGTGGGGACGGGCACTCTTGCCCGTCCGCCGAGCGCAGCTCGGCTCTTGCCTTTATGGTTTTGATTTTTCTTGGTTTTGATTTTTGCGGTTTGACTCTTCGTCGCTTTGGTCTTTGCGCCAATCTCGGAACCGCCTCGCACGCGGCTTCAGCCGCTGAGGTCAGGTTTCGAGGCCCACTTGGCAAACCCGCCCCACCAGATAATCGCCGGCGCTCTTGCCCTCGGCCATGGGGATTACTTCAAGGGGATGAGTCTGGTTGTGCGGGCGCAGGATGAGATGGTTGCCCGCTACCTCCACATACCTCACCGTGCAGGTTCCGTCCTTGAGCACGGCGTAGAGATTAAACTCGCCCTTGCGATAGGGCTTGAGTGAATTGTAATGCCGGTCGAGCAGCAGGGTCGCTCCCGGCGCCAGCCGCGGATACATGCTCACGCCATCGTGGCTGTCGGCTTTGATCAATACGAATCGTTCCCAGCTCCCGCGGCCGCCTTCGCTCTCCGCCCGCAGCTTGCGCAGGAATGTTTTTTTGAATTTCAGGATCTTCTTCACGTTCATGCTGGCGATCAGAGGCTGGGTCGCGGCGACCGTCCCCTCGACTTGCAGGATGTTTTCGAACTCATCCCCGCTGGGCGGCAGGATCGAGGCGCGCTTGTTCACCTCGGCGGGATCCAGCAGGTCAAGCACCGAAAGATGTTGTACCGCAATGACTTTGTCCATTCCTTCCAGGCTCAGCCCCCGCTTCCGGTTGAGGAAGTTGGAAATGTGCGCCTGTTTGAATCCGGTTTGTTGCGCCAGTCGCAGCCCAGTTAATTCATGGGCCTCAATGCGATCCCACAGAATCTTGCGGAGATTTTCTTGCAAGACGCGGAATTTCATAGCTTTGGAGTATAGCACCGGTGTCCATAGCAGGCGCTCACTTGGAGCGTTTTCCACAGCCCGATTGGTAGCTCAACCTTGACTGAGGAAATTAGCAGCTATACCATCGCGCAGCATCAAACAGATTTCCGGCTCAGGGATGAAGAGGTGATGAGCAACGGAGACATCGTCAATGAGGAGAAGGGCTTCGTCGAGTTCCGCCGCAAGGTGCGGTCCGCCGAAGTGCTCTCCGCAGCCATGGAGCGGCTGCTGCTGTCCCTGCAGTTTACCGGACGCGGGAGCGTGGTTGTGCAAAACGGACGCGTTCTCGAGTCGATCTACGCGGACGGCTATTTCCGCCAGCGCTAGGACGCCCAATCCGGCGGCTGCGGGAGCTTGGCAGACGAAGCACCAAAGTGTCGCCGATTCGGGAACCAGCGCCGACGGGAAACGTTCTCCCGGAGAACAAGCGACGACGGCCGAAGCGAGTGAGGACAGTATCGTAGAATGAGACGACGGCGCCCGCGCATGGCCAAAGCAGAGATGGGAACTCCCTTCGAGGCCGGTGGAAGCGCCAGCTTGCATGGCAACCCTCGCTTCGCTCGGAATGACAGAGTTTAGGAGAGCTGCAGGGTTCCTCGTAACATTCGCGCCGCATACATTGCGGGACACAGGACGGGAATGGACATTACGTGGTTGACCGACCGGATCGCGGTCGGAGGCGGAATCTGGACTTCGGACAACATGGGGAAGGTGGCGCGAGAGGGAGTGACGCACATCATCGACATGCAGATGGAGTTCGATGACACGCCGCTGGGAGAAGCAGCCGGCATCGAAGTGTTGTGGAATCCGACGGACGACGATTTTGATCACAAGCCGCGGGAGCTGTTTCAGCGGGGAGTGGATTTTGCCAGGATCGCGCTGGAAGAACCCACGGCCAAGCTGTTCATCCATTGCGCAGCCGGAGTGCACCGGGCGCCGATGATGGCGCTGGCACTGCTGGGGTCGATGGGATGGACCGTGGAGGATGCAATGGCATTGATCGAGAAGCGGCGCCCGGTGGCGGATTTTGCGGACGTGTATGTGCGCAGCGTGGAGGAATTTCTGGAAGGGCTGACGCCGCAGGGTTCACGATTTTCGACTTTTTGATTTGCAGGGTTCGAAGAGAACAAAGCCTTAGCCACCGGGGACCCAGAGGTCACAGGGTAGAGCCGCGCAGAGTTAGAGCTTTCCTTTGACGGAAGCGAGGAAATCAGAAAGGGCCGCTCTTCCACGGTCGCGCCTCCACGGCAACCTAGGCATCTCGCAACCTCAGCCCAACGCTCAGCCGATTTCTTCGCTCCAGGTTTCCATGGTTTTTTTCACGAGGGCCATGAACTGGTCGGCGACGGCGCCGTCGATCAGGCGGTGGTCGTAGCCCAGCGTGAGATGGACGACGGAGCGGATGGCGATGGAGTCGTTGCCTTCTTTGTCGGTGACCACAAGAGGCTGCTTGGTGATGCCGCCAACACCCATGATGGCGGAGTTCGGCTGGTTGATGATGGGCAGGCCGAAGACGGCTCCGAACTGGCCGGGGTTGGTGACGGTGAAGGTTGAGCCTTCGATGTCTTCGGGCTTGAGTTTCTTGTTGCGCGCGCGCTCGCCGAGGTCGGTGATGCCGCGCTGCAGGCCGAGGAAGTTGAGGTCTCCCGCGTTCTTGAGGACGGGGACGATGAGTCCCCAGTCGAGAGCGACGGCGATGCCGACGTTGATGCCGCGGTGGTAGCGGATGTTGTCGCCTTCGAGCGAAGCATTGATGATGGGCCACTGCTGCAAGGCGATGATGGCGGCGCGCACGAAGAACGGCATGAAGGTGAGGCGGACCCCGTGGCGCTGCTCGAATCCGGCTTTCTGTTTGGCGCGCAGGGTCACGATGCGGGTGAAATCCACTTCATACATGCAGTGGACATGGGCGCTGGTGCGGCGCGACTCGATCATGCGCTGGGCGATGATCTTGCGCATGTTCGTCATGGGGACGAGATCGCCGGGGTAGGGGGCGGGAGCTGGGGTTGCGGGACGGACGGCTGCGGGCTGAGCAGGTCCTGGTGACGGTGGCGCCTCGCTTCGCTCGGCGGGACGGACGAATGCGTCCATCCCCACACCGCCCGTCCCTGCACTGGCAGGTTGTGATCCCTGGTGCTCGATGAAGGCCATGATGTCTTGCTTGGTGATGCGGCCACCGAGGCCGGAGCCGGAGATTTGCGAGAGGCTGACGCCGTGTTCGCGGGCAATTTTGCGGACGAGCGGGGAGGAGCGGGCTTCGTCTTCTTCTTCTTTGTGGGATGAGGTTGCCGCTGGCGCTGCGGAGGGCGGCGGGACGGGAGTGGTTTTCTTTTCTTCTTTTCTCTCTTCTGGTTTTTTCTCGGGCGCGGCGGGCGCTGCCTTGGCGGGCGCGGCGGCGGCGGCTTCGCCGTCGGCGGCGATGGTGCCGACGACTGTGTTCACGCCCACCGTGGTGCCTTCGGCGACTTTGATTTCGCGAAGGATGCCGGAGGCGGGGGCGGGAATTTCGGCGTCCACTTTGTCGGTGGAGATTTCGAACAGCGGTTCATCGCGTTGCACTTTGTCGCCGGGCTTCTTCAGCCACTTGGTAATAGTGCCCTCGACGATGGACTCGCCCATCTGGGGCATGATGATGTCAGTCGGCATGATTTCCTTCCCTAGGCCCCACGGGTCGAGAGGTGGGGCCGGACGCAAACTTTATATTATAGCGGGTGCGGGATTGGTGGTGGAAACAGAGAGCAGGCTGGCTGAATGAATGAGATGTGTGACTCGAACCGTTTGGTTTAGCAGGCTGCTGAAGAACTCCCTGCGGACACAGAATGCGACCACCGGGGCTGTAGCCCGCGCGCTTTTGGAGAGTTTACGCGGCGCTGAAGCGCCGCTCTTCCACGGTAGTATGCGTTCGTGAAGGTCGCAACCGACGAAGATGAACCCCTTCCAAGCCCACTCGCGAGAAAGCTTCTAGTGTTTGTGGCCTTCTTTCTTTTCGTCTTCCTTTTTTTCGTCAGAGGCGGCGGGCGGGACGACGGTTATGTTGTTTTTCCAGTAGTCCTGGACGGCGGGAGGGAGTTTATCCATGTGGGATAGGAATGAGGTGAGCTTCCACATGTCTGGTTCGGAGAGGACGCCGTCCCAGGCGGGCATGGCGGTGAGACGGGAGCCAGTGCGGATGGTGAAGAAGATGTGCCACTCGGGGTCGTCGGGGGGATCGGAAATGAGATTGGGAGCCGGCGGATAGAAATTCTTGGCGAGGGCGGCGGGCTTGCGGTCGAGGGTGCCGTGGCAGAGGGCGCAGTTCATGGTGTAGAGCTTCATGCCATCAATCAGGTTCTGGTCGCTGGGCGTGAGCGGGTTGGCGACGTGGGGAGCGTGGCGCTCCATGGAGGCGTCCATGGCGGTGTTGGCCAGGTGCAGCTCGAGGTGGGAGGGGGCGACGTTGGCAGTGGTGGGAATGAAACCGAGCATGGCGATGCCGAGTCCGCCGAGGATGAGTACGAGAACAGTGACGATGACGCCGAGGATGAACTTGCCCATGGAGCCTCCGGAGCGACTATTGTGGCAGAAGGGGAGGGTGGGGCGCTAGTTGTGTGGGGGCTGTGCGAGTTCTGCTGTTAGGTTGGCGGTTCTCGGACAACATTTGAGACACTGCACGCTCAGAGCGCGCCTCGCTGCGCTTGGCGGGACGGGCGAGGCGCCTGTCCCTACAGGTTCCTGCTTGACTCCCTCCGATTTCAATACGACTTCAGGCGGCGGGATTCGCGGACTACGTCTTCTACTTTGGGGAGGTAGTGTTCTTCCTGCGGCGGCGAGAACGGAATCGCGGAGTCGAGGCCGGCGATGCGGACGATCGGTCCGTCGAGATCGTCGAAGGCTTCCTCGTTGATGATGGCGGCGATTTCGCCGGCCAGGCCCCCAGTGCGGGAATGTTCGTGGAGGATGATGACTTTGTTGGTCTTCTTCACAGTTTGCGCGATGGCTTCGCGATCGAGCGGCGAGACGGTGCGGAGGTCGAGGATTTCTATTTCGATATTTTCTCGGGCGAGGATGTCAGCGGCTTCTAGAGCCGAGTGAACCATCGCGGCATAAGTGATGATGCTGAGGTCGCGGCCTTCGCGGACGAGGTTGGCTTTGCCGATGGGGACGACGTAATCTTCGCTGGGGACTTCGCCCTTGATGCGGCGGTACAGATATTTGTGCTCGAAGAAGATGCAGGGATTGTTGTCGCGGATGGCGGCTTTGATCAGGCCTTTGGCGTCGTAGGGCGTGGCGGGGCAGATGACCTTGAGGCCGGGATTGTGGACGAACCACATCTCGGGATTCTGCGAGTGGAAAGGGCCGCCGTGGACGTATCCGCCGCTGGGGCCGCGCAGGACGAGTGGGGCGGGCGCACCCCAGAGGTAGTGCGTTTTCGCGACCATGTTGCTGATCTGGTTGAAGGCGCAGCCGATGAAATCCATGAACTGAAATTCGGCGACGGGGCGCATGCCGGTGAGCGAGGCTCCGAAGGCCGCGCCCACGATGGCGGACTCGGCGATGGGCGTGTCGATGACGCGCTCGGGCCCGAAGCGGTCGATGAATCCGTCGGTGACTTTGAAGGCGCCGCCGTAGATGCCGATGTCTTCGCCGAGACAGAAGACGGAGGGGTCGCGGTCCATTTCTTCCCAAATTCCTTGGCGGATGGCTTCGAGGTAAGTGAGGAGCATAGGGTCTAAAATTCCTAACCACCGATTGCACGAGTTATCACAAGTAGAACTATTCCTTCTTCTTTCGAGCGAAGCTTTTAATTGTCGGTCACGCTCGTTGCTCTGTTTTCAGAATTTTGCCATTTCCTCACTTAAGATGCACCGCCGCTTCGGTTTGCTTGAAACCGCCGGTTCCCTTTTTTACTTTGGGTATGCCGTACTTTGGTTTGATTTCGTGGCAGCCTTCTTCGCAGTAGACACCGCCTTCGGCGGATTCTGGTGTTGGCATGGGGGAGTTTACGGCGATTTCGCGTTCCTCTTCGATGATCCGTTCTACTTCTGAAATTAGTTCTGCATTTTCTTTCGCGCTTAACCACTTTTTTTCTTTCACCAGATAATTCTCGAATCTCGCGATGGGGTCGCGTTTCTTCCAGAAGTCGAACATTGGCTTCGGAACGTAGGCGGCGGCGTCGTGGATGGCGTGGCCTTTCATGCGCATCATTTTGGCTTCGATCAGCGTTGGGCCTTCACCGCGATGGGCCCGTTCGACGGCTTCGCGGGCGACGTCATAGACCTGGCAGGCGTCGGTGCCGTCGACGATAACGCCGGGTATGCCGTATCCGATGGCGCGTTCGGCGAGGTCTTTGCAGCGGTATTGCATTTCGGACGGGGTGGAGTAGGCCCAGAGATTGCTCTCGATGAAAAGCACTAAGCCGAGATTTTGGACGGCGGCGAAGTTGATGCCTTCGTAGGTGACGCCGGTGGACTGGCCTCCGTCGCCGATGTAGGTCATGACGGCGACGTGGCGGCCTTGCAGGCGTGCGCCGAGGGCGACGCCGGAGAGGACGGGAATTAAGTCGCCGAGCATGGAGATGGGCGAGACCATGTTGCGCTTTTCGATGTCGCCGAAGTGGCTGGTGCCGTCGCGGCCGCGGGTGGGCGAATCGGCTTTGGCCATGTATTGCATCATGGTGTCGCGGGCGGCGAATCCGCGGACGAGGAGCGAGCCCTGGTTGCGGATCATGGGAGCGAACCAGTCGTCTTTATCGAGCGCGTAAGCGGAGGCGCAGGAGCAGGCTTCTTGGCCGAGTCCGAAGTAGACTCCGCCGACGACTTTGCCTTGCTTGTAGAGATTTTCGAGCGCGACTTCCATTTTGCGGTTGAGCAGCATGAAGCGGTAGATCTCGATGGCTTGCTGCTTCCTCAGATATTTTGAGTCGCGGATGGGCGGGACGGGGGCGTCGAGATTGCCGCTGACCTCGTAGCGGACGTGGTCGGGGGCGTCTTTATGTTTTTCGGTGACCTGGCGGACGGTTAAGTTTGGGTGCTCCTGGCGGAGGTCGGGAACGGAGTAGGTGCGGAGATGCTGGTTAAGAGAGCTGGTCGAACTGCGCTCGACTGGACGGACGAGGGCGTCCGTCCCTCCGCCGGC
>Ga0209380_10002265_pt1 | contig 12436 bp, 10 predicted proteins | sample HubBroMetageWFT6_FD_188347 | JGI IMG/M metagenome (GOLD analysis project Ga0209380, IMG submission 188347) | Warmed and freeze-thawed soil microbial communities from the Hubbard Brook experimental Forest, New Hampshire - Hubbard Brook CCASE Soil... | ecosystem: Environmental > Terrestrial >...
CGGACCCGAGCGTTGAACGCCTCGATGAACGCATTATCCGTGGGCGTTCCCGGTCTGGAGAAGTCGAGCTCCACACCGTTCAGGTACGCCCATTGGTCAAGCAGGCGTCCCGCGAACTCCGGGCCATTGTCGACCCGTATGGTCTTCGGCTTGCCGCGCTCCCCTACGAGACGGTCGAGGACCTCGACCACATTGAGGGCTCTGAAGGTGGCTCTCGGAACCGTTGCGAGCCCTTCGCGAGAACAGCAGTCCACCACGGTCAGAAGCCGGAAGGGGCGGCCGTCGAATAGTGCGTCGGACATGAAATCCATCGCCCAGACGTCATTCGGCGAGATGATCTGTGGCCGGCCCGCCCGATAGCGCCAAGCCCGCTTGCGTCGGGGAAGCTTGGCGCGGATCGATAGGCCTTCTTCATTGTAGAGCCGATAGACGCGTTTATGATTCACCGCCCACCCCTCCCGCCGGAGCAAGACATGAAGCCGCCTGTATCCGTAGCGGACCCGCACCGCCGCCAGGTCCTTCAGCCGGATGCGCAACGCTGTCTGCGGGTCGCGTGCCGATCTGTATCTCTGAGATGAACGCTCGAACCCGGTCGTCTTGCAGGCCCGCCGCTCGCTGATATCGTAGACCACCCGAAGATGAGCCACGACGTCTCGGCGAACAGCGGGCCTCAAAACTTTCGGCGCAGAACATCCTGAAGCATCGTCTTGTCGAGACTGAGATCCGCCACCAGCCGCTTCAGCTTCGCGTTCTCGTCCTCGAGCTGCTTCAGCCGACGGATCTCCACCACGCCCATCCCGGCGAACTGCTTCTTCCACCGGTAGAACGTCGCCTCAGACACGCCCAGTTTGCGGCAGACCTCCTCCACCAAGATCCCGTTCTCCGCCTGCCGCAGAGCAAATGCGATCTGCTCGTCCGAGTACCGTTTGCGCTTCATGGCATCCCCCTCCTTCAGGGATCAGGATGCCCGAAAAATTCTCACTCCCCGCGGACCAGCTTCAAGGGTCAGGACCACCGTTCCGTGGTGGTAGACGGAGCGGATGATGAAGAAGACGAGACGGAAGATCGATGCGGTGCTGAAGGCGAGGATCGCCGTGGAGGCGCTGCGGGAGCAGTCGACTGTGGCAGACCTGTCGCAGCGTTACGAAGTTCACCCGAACCAGATTTACGCCTGGAAGAAGCAGCTGCAGGAGCAGGCGGCCCGCGCCTTTGACCCCGGGGTCGGCCGAGATGCTGAGGCCGACCGGGAGCGCGAGATCGAGAAGCTGCACGCGAAGATCGGGCAGCTGACAGTAGAGCGCGATTTTTTAGCCAAGAGGTCCGGCAGATGAGCGCGTCGGACCGTCGGGCGCTCATCGATCGCGACGCGCCTTCGCCCTCGATCCGCCGGCAATGCGCGCTGCTCGGGGTGGCGCGCTCGGGCGTCTACCGGCCACCACGGCCGGCCAATGACAACGATCTGGCGCTGATGCGTCGGGTTGACGAGCTGTACACGGCTTGGCCGTTTCTCGGCTCGCGGCGGATGACGGCGCTGCTGCGGGCCGAGGGGCAGAGAGTCAACCGCAAGCGGGTGCAGCGGCTGATGCGGCAGATGGGCATCGCCGCCTTGGGGCCGAAGCCACGCACGACAAAACCCGCGCCGGGGCACAAGATCTTCCCCTATCTCTTGCGCAACCTGGTGATCGAGCGGCCGAACACGTATGGGCGGCGGATATCACCTACGTCCCGATCGGGCGGGGATTTCTCTACATGGTGGCGATCATCGACTGGGCGAGCCGTGCGGTGCTGGCCTGGCGGCTGTCGAACACGATGGATGTCGGGTTCTGCCTTGCGGCGCTGGAGGAGGCGCTCGCCCGGTTCGGCAAGCCGGAGATCTTCAACACCGACCAGGGCAGCCAATTCACCAGCGGGGACTTCACCGGCATGCTGGCGGCGGCCGGCATCCGCATCTCGATGGACGGGCGGGGCCGCTGGATCGACAACGTGTTCATCGAGCGGCTGTGGCGCAGCCTGAAATACGAGGACATCTACCTCAAAGGCTACGCCGACGGCCGCGAGGCCAGAGCCGGGATCGGCGAATGGCTGGCTTTTTATAATCACCGGCGTCCGCACCAGGCGCTGGCAAACCGGACGCCGATGACGGTCTGGCGCGACGGTGCCGGCGGCGCGCTCGGCGAAGAGGCTGTGGATATGACGCTGCGCTGGACAACGCTGCCGCGTTGCCCACATACCCACAGCCGCAGCAACAGCAAGTTCTTGTAGCTTGACGATTTCAGGAGGTCGGAACGGCGGCGCTTCCAATTAACAGCCCGGCACTAGTGGTCCCGCTGACGGGGTCCACTTCAGCGCCGTAAAATAAACCGGAGCGGGGCCCATCGGCCCAGATTAAGGGCCGGCACTCTTTCCATCTTGCCAACGCGGCATCGGGTGGGGATGCGCGATCGTAACGGGGCTGGCTATATCGCCTCGACGCCAAGTTTGACGATTTTCCGGCGTTCAATGTCGGTTGCATGGCTCGGCACATAGACCCGCAATCTGGTGCGGGGATCTGCATTCGCTCTCCTGAACTTTCGGACCGTCGCCACTACGTCGCCGAAGTCAGCGCAACGTTGCTCGGCCTGAACTTTGCTGCCCGGTCGAAATGGCTGCACAAGCCAATGCCGCGCCATCAGATTGAACCCTGCCTATCTGGTCCCGCTCACACTGATGTTTTACGGCCTTCTGGGGGCTGCGTTTCCATGCACTACATGCATGGCCGCGTCGCTTGCAGCGGAGCGGAGGCAATTTTGCAGTGTGGTCCTTCGGCAAACTGGTGGGGGAAGCTGCATGCGCCGCACGCATGGCTCCAATCAGATTACGCGGAACGGTAGCAGGCAAGCGGACGCGCTATGGGGGAAACAGCGGGGGAACACGGCTCAGGATAATTTTTAAGCTACTGGTATTATAAGGGTTATTTCTAGAGGAGCACGGATAGTTATTCCGCGGCAGCGAGCAGCGGCGGCACCGCAATGTAGCCTTCGGCCAGCCGCCGGCCGGTCTCGCGCAGCAGCTTCTTGTCGAGCTCGGGCGTCTTCGCCGGCGGCACGCGCACCACCGTATCGTTGCAATAGGTCGGGATCGGCGCGCCGGCGTCGCGGAACAGGCCGACGGGATCCTGCCCTGCCTTGACCGTGCGGATGCCGCTGCGGATCTGCTTGCGAAACAGCGTGACGCCCCGGTCGGTCGTGCCGAGATGCTCGAGCCCATGCACAGCGATCGGCCGCTGCGAGACTTGCGCCTCGAAATCGCCGGGACGGCGCTGACTTTCCTCGTAGGTGCCGAGGCCGAGCTGTCCGGGCAGCATGATGCTGCGGTCGGTCCACCAATCGGGGGTGACGATGCCCGCGGTCTCGCTGACGTGGCGGAGCTCGATCAGCATTGTGTTGGTGTCGTCGAGCGGAACGATCCAGCGGCTCATAAAGGGGCCGCTGAACGGGTGCTCCCGATGGCCGGTCTCCCAGATCGGCGCGACCTGTTGCAGATTGGGCAGCACGTTCTCGACCATGCGCGCCCAGATATTGTCGCCGACCCGCCGCGTGGCGATGTAGATGATGCCGACCGGCGTTTCGGCGAACTCCAACTCCGGCAGTACGCCGAATTCTTCGGTGAACACCGCGCCGCTGACGATCGTGTGCAAGAACGCGGTGTGTACCGCGTCCATCGTATTTTCGAGAATCTGCAGCCAGTTGCACGGGTAGAAATACTTCTGGCCGGGGATCAGGCGGAAGCCCGGCCGCACAAAGCTGTCGTAGGTCGGAAAGGCCGGAATCTGCTCAGGCGGCCCCATATAGGCGAAGACCATGCCGTAGGCCTCGTGCGCCGGATAGGCGCCGTGGCACAGCCGGTCCTTCAGCGTGCTTGTGGACGGCTCGCCGGGCGTTTCGAGGATGGCGCCGTCAACATCGAACAGCCAGCCGTGATAGCAGCAGCGGATGCCCTTGGCGCCGACCAGGCCGAATTCCAAGGATGTGCCGCGATGCGGGCAATGCAGCTCCAGAAGACCGACTGCGCCGCTGCCGTCGCGAAACGCGACAAGCTCTTCGCCGAGAATTGTGAGCTTGAGCGGCAGGTCTTTCAGGTCGTCCGAGTAGCAGACCGGTTGCCAGAAGCGCCGCATGTATTCGCCGCAGGGCGTATCCGGGCCGACATGCGTCAGCTCGTTGTCTTCCTGCGGAACATGGCGGTGGTGGTATCCGCTGTAACGGGTCTTAAGGAACGGGGCCCTTGTCGCCATCGCAAGCCTCATGTCCAGGTTGATTCTGTCGAGCGGTTGCATCGGCCGCTCGCAATTTTTCTGCCAGGATCATGAACCCGCGCGACCCCTGACGGCAAGATCCTCGTGGCCACCTCTGGACGCGGGAAAACGCACTGACCGCCGCCGAAGAGGCCGACCGCTCGTCCGCCTCAGTGGCTCCGCGCCGCGACCGCGCCACCAGCTTCCGGATCTGTCTCGCCAGACTTTGCCGAAATGCAGCGATAGATAGGTGCCGGCGGACGCGACCGCCCCAAGAGCATAATTCGTCTACCAACTATGCCGCTAAGACTCGCCTCCTGCTTCAATATTTCATCGCACCTCCTCATTAGACTGTGTGAGATTATTTTGCCGCACCGTGACGGTGTCGCGTGTCGCGAACTTCATAAGCGGCCTCGTTTGGAGGTTGCCACCCTCGCCGCGCACGGCGCGGACAGGATTTGTAGGAGCGAGGTGCGGGGGACGATGGCTCAAAGGAGTTTTCTGACCGTCGAACGCATTCCAGATTGGCTACCGATCGCCGTATTCGTCCCGCTCCCGATTGTCGGATTGGTCGCCGGACCATCATTCGCCGCGTTGATATTCGGGCTGGGCATCATTCAATTCGGATACGCGGTGGCGGTGCGGCGCACTCTGCCCTCGACCGACCGCGTTCTACTGTGGCTTGCCATCGCATTTGCCGGCCTCTGTTGGGCCAGCGTGATCTGGTCAATCGTTCCGGATCGGAGTATGCGAGGCGCCCTCCAAGTGACCGGCATCTTTGCTGCTTCGATCGCCGTTCTCAGCAGTCAGGCCCCATCGAAGTGGACGGCCGATTGGCTATTTCGTTTGATGCAAATAGCTTTCGCGTTGAGCGCTATAACTATCGCCATTGACGCCTCAACCGGCTATTACCTCCAATCATTGTTCACGGCAGCAACCGACGCGCCTGCGACAAAATACAATCGGGGCGCGGACCATCTTGTGCTGATCGCGTGGCCGCTCTTGGCGCAGGCATCGTCGCGGCGACAGTGGCCGGGGGTTTTTATCCTGGCGGTGTCGGCGGCATGCGTGCTCGTCTTTGGCGTGAGTATGACGGGACGCATCGCGGCTCTTGTCGGGATCGTCGTCCTTGGAGCTTCATTACTCTCGCGGCGGATTGTGTCGAGCTGTCTTGTCGTCGCTACAGCAGTCGTTGCCGTCTTTACACCGTTCTGGCTTTGGATCCTGGGGGAGCACCGGGCGCTTGTCGCTTCTCGACTGCTCTACACACCTCACCTTCGCCAATCCGGTCTCCATCGTCTCGAAATTTGGGATTATATGTCGGCGCGTGTCTTCGAACGTCCCGTTCTCGGTTGGGGGCTATGGAGCTCAAAATCAGTCCCAATCCACCGAGATGAACTAAGCCAGTATCTCTATGCGAATGCGCAGGGAATCTATCCGCATAATCAATGGCTTCAGTTATGGCTCGAAACCGGTGGGATCGGCGTGGCGCTCGCCCTTACGCTGGCCCTTGTCACTCTGACGCGCGCCCGCAAGTCTCTCACGCCCAATATTCAACCATTCGGCTATGCCGCCTTTGCTTCCGCCCTCACAATCTCTTTAGCTAACTTTGAGATCACGACCGATTCATGGTGGGCTGCGCTGGTTGCCTGCGCATATCTATTCGCTGCATTCCGCTGCCATGCGACCGACGAGACGACCGTTCGGCCCCCAGCTGGCGGTCCAACCGGAAGCAACCGCTGACGAATGGAACCAGCCTAGCTACCGCTTCTCTCCAATGCGAAGCGGCCGGTGCACGCTCCAGCCTTTAGGCGGAAATCGCCTTTCAGCGCGCTTGCATCCATATTGGCGGCGCCTGCGGCGGCGAGCGACCGCCTAAGGGGCCAGCCCAGTGCGCAAATGTCGATAATTAGGCCCTGGCTGCTAGCCCCCCGATGGTCCGGGAATCCAATCGGCGTCGTTGGCGCCTCGGCTCTGCTCCTGCTGGTGCTGGCAAGCGTGCCGGTGTTCTCGACCAGCCTGCCGCCGCTTGTCGATTATCCGAACCATCTGGCGCGGTTCTGGGTTCTGGCGACCGGCGGCAACGAATTCTATGGGGTGCATTGGGCGCCGCTGCCGAATTTGGCCGGCGATCTGATCGTGCCGCCGCTCGCGCGGGTCATGCCCTTGGAGCTGGCAGGAAAGCTATTTCTCGTCGCGATCTTTGCTCTGATGCTCGGCGGCGCGATCTGGCTCAATCGAATAGCCACGGGCGCGTGGCGGCTATGGCCGCTGCTGACGGCCGCGCTGCTTTACAACCGCAGCTTCTTGTGGGGCTTCATCAACTACCTCTTCGGGCTCGGGATAGCGCTCTGCGGGGCGGCGTTGTGGCTCCAGCTGGAGACGGCCCGGGCCTGGATCCGCGTGCTTGCCTCCTCACTCGTGGCGTTGCTCTGCTTCTTCAGCCACATCGCCGCCTTCGGAGTATATGCCCTGGTTATCCTCGGCTTGGAGGTGGAGCCCGCGATCAGCGAATTGCGTGCCCGCGCCTGGCGCGAGCTGTGCCGCGGCTTAGCGCTCGCCGTGCCTCAGCTCATCGCCCCGGTTCTGCTCCTTCTCGGCTGGTGGCACTCCACCGCGGGCGGCGTCAGCTACAGCAGGATCTGGCGCAAGGCCGACCTCCTGTTCAGCGTGTTCGACAATTACAGCCGTTCCTTCGACATCGCCTGCTTTGCGTTGCTGTTGCTGCTGTTCGCCGTGCTGGCCTGGCGCCGCCGGCTGGGAATTTCAGCGCGGATGGGGCCGGTGGTCGCGCTGGTGTTCGCGGCCTACCTGTCGCTGCCGAGCCAAATGCTGTCGGGCTCCGGTGCGGATCATCGGATCGCGGTCGCTCTGTTCGTTTTGCTGGTTGCGTCGTCGGCCCCGCGGTTTGCGAGCCCGCGTGCTGCGGTTATCGTCGGCGCTGCGACCCTGCTCCTGCTGGCCGGCCGCTTTGGCGTGATCGAAGCCGCTTGGCTGTCTGCCGACCGCGTCTACACCGCCGATCTGGCGGGGCTCGATGCGCTGCCGCTCGGGTCTAAGCTTGCCGTCGCATTCCCGCCCGATGCCGTCAACACCAGCCCTATTCCGGTGCTGCACCTGCCGACGCTCGCCGTCGCGCGCCGGGATGCGTTCGTGCCGACCGTTTTTGCTTATCCGGCGCAGCAACCGATTGTTGTCGAGCCCCCCTACGACCGTCTAGCCTCGGCTGCCTCACCAACGCTGCTATGGTCGGCATTCGTCGCCGGTGACGTCGAGGCGCGGCAGCAGGCGTGGACAGCGCTTGCCGGTTGGGATGCGATAGCCTTTGTCGATCGGCATCCTTTCCGGGTGCCGGCCCAGCCGTGTCTGCGGCCGCTCGTTGCCGAGCCTAACTTTCAAGTCTTCTTGCTGCTGAAGGGCGGGAACTGCCGCGCCGGCTGACCGAGATGCTCAAGGTCCATGGCATAGCGGTTCCCAGGCGAGGATCTGCTGCCAGCGCTGGCTGTGCGCCTCGGCCGGATAGCGCCAGGCAGCCAGCCGGTGCCACCCGTCGTGGTCGTGTTTGAGCAGGGCCGCGCCGCCCTCCGGTGTGCAGGAGATCAGCGCGAGCGGAAACTTGAGCCGCTCCGCCTCCGCCAGCGCGGCGCCGTCGGCACTGGGCCGATATAACAGGTCCAGATCGCGCCGGCGCGGCTGCGCATCCATCAGCAGCCCCGACAGCATCACATCGACACTGCCATTATCGCCCGGCAACAGCAGCGCAAGGCGACCGCCACGCTGCACATAGGGTTTTATCTGGTTAGCGAGCTCCCAGACCAGCGGCTGCGGCATCACCAAGTCGAAGCGCAGCCGGCCGATGAACGCGATCGGCACCAGCAGGGCCAGCCCGACCAGCGCGGCGCCGGCCAGTTCGCGATAACGGCGCATCAACTCTGTGTCGGCGGTCAAATCGCGCACCGCGAGCGCCAGAGCAAGCACGAGGACCAGCGCAAGATGCGTATTGTAGCGGAAATAGGAGTGCGCCTCGGCGCTCATCCCGGGCGAGAAATGGGCTATGTAGGCGGCGACAAGGTACAGGTTGTAGAGAACAAAGGCCGCCGCGTGGAAGGCGAGCAGACGTGTTGTCGCCGTCCACCCCCACCGTCGCTTCAGCAGCGGCAAGCCCACCAGAGCGATCGCAACGAAGGTAAAGTAGACGGCCTTTTCGCCGATGATTCGGCCGGCGCTCGCCAGAAGCTCCGGTGCAATGCTCCAATTCCATTCCGCCGGTGGCAAGGGCGTCAGCTCGGCCACGTCGGCGTAGGCGACGTAATATCGCCAAAGCCCGAACAACAAGCACGCGGGGAACGTAGAAGCGACGATGAAGCGCAGCAGTGCCTGCCGCGAAACCAGGCGATCGGCGTAACCTGCCAGGGCGGCCGCGCCGGCAAGCGCCGCGACGAGGCCGATCCCCGATTGCTTGGCGTTGACCATCGCCGCGAGGACCAGCGCCAGAGACGCCGCCTGGCTCGCCCGCCGCCCGGCAGCAAGTTCCCCCTGGCTCTGAATGAAGAAGCACGCCGCGAACATCGCCGTCACCGTCAGCGCCGTCTCGCCATACGCCGAGAAATTGAAGCGAGGGACAAAGCCGGGGTTGAGCAATGTGGCGAGCAGGAAGCCGAGAGCCGTCAGACGCCATGACGGCGCCCGTCCGTCCACCAGGTCGGCCGAGCCGAGAGCACGCCCGATCGCCAGCCCGGCGGCTAGCTGCAGCATCACATTGACGAGCGACAGGCCCGCCGGCGGATAGCCGTGATTCAGCAACGAGCCGACAAAGGTCAGCAACTGCACGTTATAGGGCGCCGCCGGCAGATACGAGAAGCTGGGCGGCGACGCCGCGGTCGGGAGACGGGCGTAATCGACCAGGTACATCGCGTTGGGTAGCAGGTTTAGAAAGGTGTCCGGCTGCGAGGGGCGGATCGGCGCCATGATGATCCACAGTGGCAGCGTGACCAGCGCGGTGCGCCCGAGCGCGCGCCAATCATCCGCTTGCAGCCGAGCCCCGGGTTTCAGCTGCGATGCCACCGCGACGGCCACGAACAGAACCGCCGGAAAGCGCAGGCTCACCGGAAGCAGCACACCCCACGCGGTCAGTGCTACGCAAAGCGCGCCCCAGCCGGCCAGCATCCGGTATTCGGGGCCGGACCGGCGGCCAACAAGCGCCGTACCGGCGCAGGTAAGCACGAGGCCGATGCCCCAGGTTATCGCGACGTCGATCAGATCGCCGGGATGCGGGAGGTAGGCCGCTGACATAGCAAAGCAGAACCAATTCGCGCGATTGCTAGCGCATCCAGCTGGTTTGCCGCCGAGGTCGGCGGATGCTGGTAGTCATTGCCCGATTGGCGGCGAGGTCCGCAAGGCCCGGCGCCTTCCGCGGCGGGTTCGACCGGATCATCCCCGACGGCCCCAGGTGAAGATCGATGTTAAGGCGTAATTGAGCAATGCGCCGACGAGGGCGCCACAGGCACCGGCGAAGAGCCATAGGCCGGTATCGTCATAGAGGTCCTGCGCGACGGCGACATTGGCCACGGCTCCAAGGCCGCAAAGCGCCATGAAAGAGGCTAGGCCACGCACAGCCTGCCAGCCGACCAGACGGCAATCGCGGTAAGTCAGCGTATTGTTGAGGAAGAAGTTCCACACCATGGCCGCGGCGGTGGCCACCGCATCGGCAGCGGTAAACCCGACGCCGCCGAGAAGCAGGCATAAGCGCAGCATCATCAGATTGACGGCAACCCCGCTCGTCCCGACGATCCCGAACAGCAGCAGCCGACGGGAGAAATAGCCCCGGCTTGCCTTCTCGGCGAGGAGAAGCGCGTATTCGAGCGCGGTAAACAGATCGAGTTTGCTCTGGCCGCCGTGACGAGCCCGAAAACGGTAAGGCAGCTCGATCACCTTCAAGGGCTGCGGCGCGGAGGTCAGGATGTCGATCAGGATCTTTGTGCCGGTCCCAGCAAGGCGCGGCGCAACCTGGTCGATCAATTCGCGCCGCAGCATGAAAAATCCGCTGACCGAGTCCACAACTGCAGATTTGATCAGCCGCCGCGCTAGCCCTGCCCCGAGCAGGCTGAGGCGTTTGCGGCGCGCGGAAAGCCCTTCCACCTCTCCGCTTTGGATGTAGCGGCTGGCGAGGACGATGTCGGCCGAACCGCGCTTCAGCGCATCGCGCATGCGCGGGAGCAGCGATTCGTCATGCTGCATATCGCCGTCCATCACGGCAACAAGCTGCGCCGAGGTCGACAACATGCCTTCGATGCATGCCGAGCTGAGGCCGCGGCGGCCGATCCGACGAATGCAGCGGACCCGCCGGTCGCGCAGGGCGATCTGCCGCACCCGGCGAGCGGTTCCGTCCGGCGAATTATCATCGACAAACACGACCTCCCAATCGATTCCGTCCAGAACCTGGTCCAGCCGGTCGATCAGGACATCAACATTGTCGCATTCGTTGAACGTCGGAACGACGATGCACAGTTCGGGCGCTGCCGAGCCGCCCGCGCCGACGGTCCGGCGGCGGGATTCGAGATCCAACACTGCAGCGAGGTTGATCACCGGGTTCGCTGGCAATCGGTCAGCTCCGATACAGTCATTTTCGCGGTACGGGCTTGTAAAGAACCCGGGAATGAGTTGCAAGTTGAGCAGAGCCGCCTGACATCCCGCTGACAAGCCCGGCAGACCCTCAGCGCGTATTCACGCTCGGCTTGCACGTGCCTCGATCGCCAACGCCACGATCCGACCAAATTCAGTGTGTCATATCGTTCGACAGGCCCACTTTCTGTGCCCATGGGGGACCCCCGATGAACCGCGTCGCCGTCGCGTTCCTGATTGTCTTTGCTGCCGGCACCGCCCAGGCGGCCAGCCAGCAAGGGAATCTGGTCCAGCAGAAGTGGAAGGCGATGGATAAATGCGCCAAGCTGGCGCAGACCGCCTTCCCCGATTTCACTCCGGAGGCGAATGCAAAGCGGGACGCCAAGCTGAAGGAATGCCTGGAGGGGCAGATGGCACCGCCGCGCGAGCCGCTGGCGCCGGCACAGTGAGCCGACGCGGACATCGAGACAGACGGGGTCACCTTAGACTTGGCTCTGCCCAATCCTTCCTAGCCCCCAGGCGAGCATCTGTCGATGCCCGCGCCAAACCGGAACTGCCCAACAGTTCGTCCTGTTTTCGCTACGTGCAAGCTACTCTCGGGAGAGAACAGGATGAAGCTCAACCTCGTTTTGGCCGGCGCTTTCATCGCCGGTTTGGCCCTGCCGGCCCTGGCCCAGACTTCCTACTTCATCGTGCAGGACGCGAAGACCAAGCATTGCGAGATCGTTGACCGGAAGCCCGTGTCGCGTGAGATGACCGTCGTCGGCGGCAACGGGGTCGTCTATCACACCCGGGACGAGGCCACGACCGCGATGAAGACCGTCAAGGTCTGCACCAGCGACTAACGACCAAACCAAGCGCGGTTTTCATAGCTCGCGCGGGCCGGCGGGTGGGAAATACTCTGTCGCCGGCCGATTTTGGGTCTGTGCGCGACCGATGTTGAAATCCTAGTCTGCGGATCTTCGCGCTGGTGCAGAATTTGTTCGACAAGCGATACGAGACCTTCGGCACCTTCTTCAATCCGAGCCAAGCGCCGTTCCTCGGGCTCAGCGACCCGCGGCCCTTGACCCCGGCGCCGCCGTTTGCCGTTTTCGCCAGGGTGCGCGTCACGTTCTGAGCCGGACTGCGGCCCGCCGCATCACATCAATCTGGCGCCGCCTGACCTGCCAAAAGAGGGCAGCCACTACGATTTGCCGATCGCGCTCGGCCTCATGGCCGCGATCGGCGCTATTCCGCATGACGCGCTGTCCGGCTTCGCGGTTCTGGGCGAGCTCGGCCTCGACGGCTCGATCGCACCGGTGGCGGGCGTGCTGCCGGCAGCGATCGGCGCGAACGCCCGCGGCGAAGGCCTGATTTGCCCGGCCAAATGCGGGCCCGAGGCCGCCTGGGCGAGCCCGGAGATTGAGATCGTCGCGGCCGCCTCGCTGATCCAGCTCGCCAACCACTTCAAGGGCACGCAGGTGCCGTCGCGGCCGCAGCCGAAGATCCTGGAGGTGAAAGGTTCAGCCTCCGATCTCGCCGACATCAAGGGCCAGGAAAGCG
>Ga0209380_10002267_pt1 | contig 12433 bp, 12 predicted proteins | sample HubBroMetageWFT6_FD_188347 | JGI IMG/M metagenome (GOLD analysis project Ga0209380, IMG submission 188347) | Warmed and freeze-thawed soil microbial communities from the Hubbard Brook experimental Forest, New Hampshire - Hubbard Brook CCASE Soil... | ecosystem: Environmental > Terrestrial >...
CTGATCTTCTCCGGCCAGCCTCGCGCGGGCCTTGCCGCGCTCGAGGCCAGCATTCGGCTCGACCCGCGCGATCCGCTCCTCGCCTGGCACCTCAACCGTCGCGATCGCGCACTATTTCACCGGCGACTACGAGGCGGCAATCGAAGCGGCGCAGCGGGTGATCCGCTCCTATCCAGAGTTCCCGCTAATCTATCGGTGGCTCGCAGCAGCTCACCAGCCGGACAGTTCGACCGTCCTCATAGCCCAATTGGCGGAACTGCTCGACAAATTGGGAGAGCGTCGAGTCGAGTGCGATCGGTGCGGCTTGGAGCACTGCAACGGTCGGCAACCCGCCAGCAGACTGCGCCGACACGAGCAGCGGCCAGGCAAGGAGGAAGCCGACGCTGAGCGGGAGCGCGCGTCGCCTCATTCGATGACCTCGTTGGCGCGGGCGAGCAGCACCGGCGGGATCGTCAGTGCCAGCGCCTTCGCGACCCGCATGTTGATGACCAGCTCGAAGGTGGCGGCCTGCTGCACCGGAAGCTCGCCCGGCGCTGTACCCTTCAGCACCTTGTCGACATACTCCGCAGCCTGCCGGAACAGATCGTCGAAATTGGTCGCGTATACGACAAGCCCGCCTGCCTCGGCGAACTCGCGGAACGGGTATATCGCCGGAATGCGGTTCGCCGCCATGAATTCGACGATCGGCTTGCGGTACGGAAACAGCGCTGGCGCCGCAGCGATCAACACCCCGTCGGGATGCGCCCCGCGGAGCTTGTCGAGGCCGCCCTCCAGCCCTCCCGCCTCATCGAGATTGACCTCGGCGAAGCGCAGCCCGGCCGCTTTTGACAACTCCCCGATGCGCCTTCGCGCTATCACCGAATACGGGTTCCCGGCATTGCCGAGCATCGCGACCGCGCGCAGACCGGGAACCAGCTCGCGCAGCAGCTCGAACCGCTTCTCCTCCAGCTCGAAATTCTGCGACGAGAAGCCGGTAACATTGCCGCCGGGATGGGCGAGGCTGGCGACCGCCCCGACGCCGACCGGGTCGGCAATCGTGGCCATCACAATCGGGATCGTTGTCGTCGCCCGCTTGGCGGCGAGAACGGCCGGCGTGCCCCAGGTCATGACCGCATCGACCGGCAACGCCGCCAGCTCGGCGGCCAAAGCGAGATAACGCGTATCGTCACCCTCACCCCAGCGATCCTCGAAGCGGATATTGCGGCCGTCGACCCAGCCCAGTTCGGAAAGGCGCCGCTTGAAGGTGGCGATCGGCCGCAGCGGCCCCGGCGCTAGGACGCCGACCACCTTGGCGGTCTCTGCCATCGCGGGACGTCCCGCAAGCGCTGTCGCGGCAAACGCCGCGAGCAGAACCCTCCGCCTCATTCGATGACCTCGTCGGCGCGAGCGAGGATCGATTGCGGGACCGTGAGACCGAGCGCCTTCGCCGTTTTCAGGTTGACGACTAGCAGTAAGCGGGTCGGCTGCTGCACGGGCAGATCGCCGGGGCTGGCGCCCCGCAGGATCTTGTCGATATAGCCGGCCGCCTGGTGAAACATCGGCACCGGGTCGGGTCCATAAGAAAGAAGGCCGCCGGTCTTCGCGTAAATCGGATTGCTGTAAACGGTGGGCAGCCGGTACCGCGCCGCCTGTGCTTGAATCCTCTGTTGGTTGGTGGCGGTGATCGGATTCGCCAGCACAATCAGGCCGCCGCCCGGCTCGCGCGCGAACACCTCTAACTCAGAATCGTAGTCGGCAATCTCGCGAACAGAGGCGATGGAGAGCATGACACCAAGCGACGGCGCCGACGCCGCGACGGCGTTGGCCAGCAACGACTGAGCCGGTGCGTCCGCTTCCATCAGAACCATCGCGCGGCTGATCTGCGGAGCGACCTCCCGAAGCAGCTCCAGCCATTTTTCGGCGATCGGCACCTCGGTGACGCCAATCCCGGTGGCGTTGCCGCCGGGATGCTCGAGGCTGGCGACAAAACCGCTGGCGATCGGATCGTTGACCATCGCGAACACGATCGGGATAGTTCGGGTCTCGGCGAGCAAGGCCGCCAGCATCGGTCCGCCGACGCTCAGAATCACATCCGGGTCGAGCGCGACCAGCTCCTTGGCGCTGGCCTGGATGCGCTCGCGCCCGGTACCCGAAAAGCGATGCTCGATCGTGATGTTGCGGCCGTCGAACCACCCCAACCCGCGCAACCCCTCGACCAAGGCTCGGGTTTCGAGCACTCCGAGGAGATCTCGCGGGCTGCCCGTCGCGGGGGTGAAATAGCCGATGCGCGGGACGCGCTCGCGCCGCTGCGCGCCGCCGGTCCGCGGTAAGGCAATTACCGCGCCGGCGAAGAAAAAGAGATCGCGGCGCTTCATTCGATGACCTCGTCGGCACGGGCGATGATCGCAGGCGGGATCGTCACACCAAGCGCCTTCGCCGTCTTCAGGTTGATCACCAGCTCGAATTTGGTCGGCTGCTCGATCGGCAAGTCAGCTGGCTTTGCGCCCTTCAGGATCTTGTCGACGTACTCGGCGGCGCGGCGCAGCATGCCGCCGATGCTGGCGCCATAGCTCATCAGCCCGCCGGCCTCCGCCCACTCGCGCAAACCGAAACTTGCCGGCAGATTTGCACGCAGCAGGCCATCGGCGAGCACAGCGCGCTGCCGAAAGAATACCGGCGACATCAGCGTCAGCACCGCGCCGACGCCGCGATCGCGGAACTGCGCAATTGCCGGCGCGAAGTCGTAGGGCGGATTGTGCAGCTCCGCGGTATCGAGCACGAAGCCAAGACGCGCCGCCTCACTTTCGGCTGCCCGCAACTGGTCGACAGAGAATTCGTCCGACAGAACGCCGATCCGTTTGACCGCCGGGACCGCCTCCACCAATAACTCCAGACGCTTGGCCGCCAATTCGATCTGCTGCGCGAAAATGCCGGTGATGTTGCCGCCGGGCCGCGCCAGGCCGGCGGCATAGCCATGTGCGACCGGGTCGTAATCGATTGCGACCATGACGATCGGGATCGATGTCGTCGCCGCATGCACCGCCCGCAACGTGGCCTCGGGGCCGACCGCGACGAGTACCTCCGGGTGCTCCTCGACCAGCTCGGCCGCGATACGGGGCAATAGCTCGGCATGTCCTTCGCCGCTGCGGAAGAGAGTCACGAGGTTGCGCCCCTCGACATAGCCGAGTTCATGCATCCGCTGATCGATGGCAATGCCTAGCGGTGAAGAACGCGGCTGCCCGGTAAGGATCAGGGCGACGCGGTGAGGCGTTTCCTCGGCCGCGGCGAGGCGGCGCCAAGCGAGCCCGACGCTCCCGGCGGCAAGGATCATATCGCGCCGCCGCATTGCCCCTCCCTGACATCCGGCCGCGGAGCTTAGCAGAGCGCCTACGCGGTCTCCGTGAAGATTTCGCGGCCGATCAGCATGCGGCGGATCTCCGATGTGCCGGCGCCGATCTCGTAGAGTTTTGCGTCGCGCAGCAGCCGGCCGGTCGGGAACTCGTTGATGTAGCCGTTGCCGCCTAAGATCTGAACGGCGTCGAGCGCCATCCGGGTCGCCGCTTCGGCGGCATAGAGGATGGCGCCGGCGGCGTCCTTGCGCGTGGTCTGGCCGCGGTCGCAGGCACGGGCGACGGCATAGACGTAGGCACGGCAGGCGCTGAACGCCGCGTACATGTCGGCGAGCTTGCCCTGGATCAGCTGGAATTCGCCGATCGGCTGGCCGAACTGTTTCCGGTCGTGGATATAGGGAATGACCGCGTCGAGGCAGGCCTGCATGATGCCGAGCGGCCCGGCGGCAAGGACGGCGCGCTCGTAATCGAGCCCGCTCATCAGCACCTTGACGCCCTCGTCTACCGTGCCGAGCACGTTCTCCGCCGGCACCTCGCAATCCTCGAACACCAGCTCCGAGGTCGGCGAGCCGCGCATGCCGAGCTTGTCGAGCTTTTGCGCCGGACGAAACCCTTTCATGCCTTTCTCGATCAGAAAGGCGCTGATGCCGCGCGGGCCGGCGTCGGGCCGGGTCTTGGCGTAGACCACCAGCGTGTCGGCGACATGGCCGTTGGTGATCCACAATTTCGTGCCGTTCAGGATGTAATGGTCGCCCTTTTTGTCGGCACGCAGCCGCATCGACACGACATCGGAGCCGGCGCCCGGCTCGCTCATTGCCAGGGCGCCGACATGCGCGCCGGAGATCAGGTCGGGCAGGTATTTACGCTTCTGCGCTTCATTTCCGTTGCGGCGGATCTGGTTGACGCAGAGGTTGGAATGCGCGCCGTAGGAGAGCCCGACCGAGGCCGAGGCGCGGCTGACCTCCTCCATCGCGACGCAATGGGCGAGATAACCCATCCCGGCGCCGCCATATTCCTCCTCGACGGTGATGCCGTGCAGCCCGAGCGCGCCCATCTCGGGCCACAGCTCGATGGGGAACCGGTCATCGCGGTCGATCTCGGCGGCGATCGGCGCGATCTTCTCGTCGGCGAAATCGCGCACCGTCTTGCGCAGCATGTCGATCTCGGGGCCGAGATCGTGGTCGAGCGCCGCGAGCCGAGTGTTCTGCATGGGCGCTATATGGTTCGCTGGCGCAATCTTGGCGAGAGGCCTTGTCTCGCCTTGGCGACGGCTACTTGGCCGGGATCAATGTCTCGGTGCCGGCCCCGTTCTGGTCCGCGACAGTCCACACCCCTTTGAGGATGCCGTCGGGCTGCAGCTCGTAAATAACGAGGCCGTAGGTATCGCCGAGCCGATACGACGCCGCGAACGACTTGTTCGCGAGCATACAGATGCCGCGCCAGGTCGAGTCGGTGTGCCAGACCATGCGGCAGGAATCGCCGCTTGGGGTGATCTCGGCGGTGCCGCCGTAAGAAGAGCCGTCGGGATTGGTGCCCTTAATTGAGTATTTGCCGCCAACGGTTTGCGCCGACGCGGCTGCGCCACAGCCGACGGCGAACAGCAATGCGAGAATGATCGAGCGCACGGTTCCCCCCTTGAGCCAGTGAACGGGGCTCATCGTCGGCCAGGCTCTGCACCCGATCAAGCGGGATCGCCGGCCGGCGAGACCGTTGGCTTCCGACGGCTTCGCCGCTATGTGATCGGTATGGCAAAGAGCCTGAAAGGCGTCACTGCGGAGCAGCGCGCCGAACTGAATACGATGCTGGAGCGATTGGGGGCTCTGTGGGCCGAGCTCACCAGGGCGGCGGCACGTCAGGATCAAGCCCGGGTCGAGGAGATCCACCGCGAGATCGCGGACTGCCGCAGGCGGGTGGACGCGATCAAGCGCGCCGGTACGATCGGCTCGGCCTAACCTGTTTTGGCTGGTGCGGTCGAGAAGACTCGAACTTCCACGGAGTTTCCTCCACAGCGACCTCAACGCTGCGCGTCTACCAATTCCGCCACGACCGCACGTCGTGTAGCCCGCCCCGGGAACCCGCCGGGAACGGGGCGCGTGCTTAGCAAAAGCACGCTACCATATCAAGCTGGGATGGACCGAGATATGGGCATCGAGGCGGCTCGGATCGAATGGCGCCACAGCGACGCGCCCGTGCCCTACGTGGCCGCGGTCGGCGAGATGGAGGCACGGATCGCGGCGATCCGGGCGGGCGAGGCACCCGAGCTCGTCTGGCTGCTGGAACACCCGCCGCTCTATACCGCCGGCACCAGCGCCCGGCCCGAAGACCTGCTCGATCCGCAGCGCCTGCCGGTTTACCGCAGCGGCCGCGGCGGCCGTCACACCTATCATGGGCCGGGGCAGCGTATCGCCTATGTGCTGCTCGACCTGAACCGGCCCGAACGCGGCCGCGATGTGCGCTGCCATGTCTGGCGGCTGGAGGAATGGATCATCACGGTCCTGGCGCGCTTCAATATCAAGGGCGAGCGGCGCGAGGGGCGAGTCGGGGTCTGGGTCGTCGGACGCGGCGGACGCGAGGACAAGATCGCCGCGATCGGGGTCCGGGTGCGGCACTGGATCAGCTATCACGGGGTCGCGCTCAACGTCGATCCCGACCTCGACCATTTCCGCGGTATCATCCCATGCGGCATCGCTGAGCATGGTGTCACGTCGCTCGCCGCGCTCGGCATTACGGCGTCGATCAGCGAAGTCGATATCGCGCTGCGCGCCACTTTCGATGACGTGTTCGCAGCGTCGGTTTGCTCGCCTTAAGCCTGTTCCGATCAGCCGTGCGCCGCTAACAGCACGGCAGTCAGCATCAGCAGCACGCAAAAGCCAAGGCGCAGGCGGCGCTCCGGCAGACGATGGGCAACGGCGACGCCGGCGGAAATCGCGGCAATACCGCCGATCGCAAGCGGGATGCCGATGAGCCAATCGACCTGACCGGCTTCCGCATAGGTGAACAGCGCGACAACAGCGCTGGGGCAGACGAGTGCCAGCCCCAGGCCCTGCGCCTCGATCTGACGGACCCCGAAAAACGCCGTCAACAGCGGCGGCGCTATGAACGCTCCGCCCACTCCGAAAAATCCGGAGACGATACCGCCGATAAGGCCTACGAGCGCCGTCCAACCCCAGGCGAGCGCTGGCCGCGCCACCGTGACCGTCAGGGCACCGCGCCACGTCCGATAGGCGACCACCGCCGCAAGCCCAGCCAGAAACGCGGCAAACGCAAGCCGCAATCCATGCGGGTCAAGCCCGGTCGCCAGGCGAGCGGTCGGATAGGTCGTGACCAATGCCGAGGCGGCGATCGTGCCGGCCATCCGCAGATCGACCCCAAACCGCTGCCGGTAGTGCCAGAACGCGAACAGCACATTCGGTACAACCATCACCAGCGCGGTTCCTTGCGCCGTCTGCTGGTGGATGCCGTAAAGGATGCCCATCAGCGGGATCACCAGGAACCCACCGCCAACGCCGAACAGCCCGCCGAGCAGGCCGGATCCGACTCCGAGCCCGGCCGCCGCCGCTATCTGCAATGCCGTTGCGATCATCGCCTATGTGCCGTCGGACAACGGAAGCGGTGACAATACCCCGCGCGCCTGCGTAGCATCGATGGGGCGGCCAGAAGTGGAGAGAACGAGCATGGCGAGCCGGATCGGCAAAGATCTCGACGGCAAGGTCGCGGTGATAACCGGCGCCAGCAGCGGCATCGGTGCGGCCAGCGCGCGGCTGTTTGCCGAGGCTGGCGCACGGGTCGTCGTCGGCTACAACAGAGGTGCCGACCGAGCCAATTCGGTGGTCGCCGAACTCGCCGGCAGCGGCCATAGGGCGATGCATCTGCCGCTCGAAGACACCGCCCAGATTCGCACGGTCGCGGCCACGGTCAGGGAGGAATTCGGCCGCGCCGACATCCTGGTCAATTCCGCCGGCTTCACCCGCATGGTGGCGCACCACGATCTCGAAGCGCTTGACGACGATTTGATCGATCAGGTGCTGACCGCGAATGTGCGCGGACCCTTCGCAACAATCCGCGCCTTCGTCCCCCTGCTGCGCGAGTCGGGAGACGGGGTCATCGTCAACATTTCCTCGGGCGCGGCGCAGTCCGGCACCGGCAGCTCGATCATCTATGGCGCCTCCAAGGCTGCGCTCAACACGATGAGCATGGCGTTGGCGCGCGTCCTCGGCCCCGAAATCCGCGTTGTCGTGGTCGCGCCCGGCATGGTGCACACCGGCTTCGTCCCCGGCCGCACCGAAGAGATGATGGCCAAGGCGGCGATGGCGACGCCGCTGAAGCGCGCGATAGAAGCCGAGGACGTCGCACTGGCGGTGATCTCCTGCGTCACCCATCTGACGCATACCACCGGTTCGGTCATCAGCGTCGATGCCGGCCGGCACCTCTGACGCGGCGACATGGGCAACATCCTGCGGCAACGCGACATCATCGACCGGCGCGCGCTGGCGGAAGCGCTCGCCCAGGCCGCCGGCGAGGCGACCAACACCGCGCTCGACCGCAGCGTGCTGTTGCCGCCGTTGAAGGCGGCGCTGGCGACCGGCCGGGACGAGATCCGCCGCCGCTTCGAGACGGAAGGCAGCGCCCACCGCACGGTCCGCGAGCAATGCTTCCTCGTGGATCAGCTGATCCGGGTGCTGTTCGATTTCGTTACTGAAGCAGTCTACCCGCTCGCCAACCCGACCGCGGGCGAAAAACTCGCGATCGTTGCGGTCGGCGGCTATGGCCGCGGCGAGATGGCGCCTTTTTCCGACATCGATCTGCTGTTTCTGTTGCCCTACAAGCAGACGCCGCACACCGAGCAGGTCGTCGAATTCCTGCTCTATCTGCTGTGGGATCTGGGACTCAAGGTCGGGCAGGCGGTACGTTCGGTCGCCGATTGCCTGCGCTATGCCAAAGCCGACCTGACGATCCGCACCGCGCTATTGGAGGCGCGCTACATCTGGGGCGAGCAGGCGCTGTTCAATGAGCTGAAGCAGCGCTTCGATGCCGAGATCGTACGCGGCACCGCGGCGCAATTCGTCGAAGCAAAGCTCGCCGAGCGAGACGCGCGCCACATCAGGGTCGGCGACAGCCGCTACCAGCTCGAACCAAACGTCAAAGAGGGCAAGGGCGGGCTCAGGGACCTGCACACGCTTTACTGGATCGCCAAGTACATCTACCGCATCGACGACGTTCGGAAACTGGTCGAACTGGGCGTGCTGTCGGCCGAGGAATCGCAGCGTTTCGAGCGGGCGCAGACCTTCTTATGGACGGTGCGCTGTCATCTGCATTACCTCGCCGGCCGCGCCGAAGAGCGGCTGACCTTCGACCTGCAGACCGAGATCGGCCGCCGCATGGGCTACACCAACCATGCCGGCACGCGGGGCGTCGAGCGCTTCATGAAGCATTACTTCCTGGTCGCCAAGGATGTCGGCGACCTGACCCGGATCTTCTGCGCGGTGCTCGAGGCCGACCAGCGCCCCAAGCGGCGGCTCGCTTGGCTGCGCTGGGGTGCGGGGCGGCGAGGGCTCGATGGGTTCGTACTCGATCGCGAGCGGCTGACGATCCCATCCGAGGATTTTTTCAAGACCGACCCGGTCGGCCTGCTGCGGCTCTTTCATGTCGCGCAGCAGCACGATCTCGACATCCATCCGCGCGCGCTGCGGGCGGTGACGCAGTCCCTGCGGTTGGTCGATGCGAGGCTGCGCGAGGATCCCGAGGCCAACCGCCTCTTTCTCGAAATCCTGACCTCTAAAAAAGACCCGGAGACGGCACTGCGGCGGATGAACGAGGCCGGGGTATTCGGCCGGTTCATCCCGGATTTCGGCCGTGTCGTCGCGCAGATGCAGTACGACATGTACCATGTCTACACGGTCGATGAGCACACGCTGTTCGCGATCGGCATCCTGCACAAGATCGAGGCCGGCCAGCTCAAAGATGAATTGCCGGTCGCCAGCGCGATCATGCCGACGATCCAGTCGCGCCGGGCGCTTTACCTCGCGACGCTGCTGCACGACATCGCCAAGGGCCGCGGCGGCGACCATTCCGAGCTCGGCGAGAAGATCGCGCTGAAGCTGGGACCGCGGCTCGGCCTCTCGGCCGAGGAGACCGAAACCGTCGCCTGGCTGGTGCGCCATCACCTGTTGATGAGCGGCACCGCCTTCAAACTGGATATAAGCGAGCCGCACACGATCCAGAATTTTGTCGAGCGGGTCCAGTCGCCCGAACGGCTGAAACTATTGCTGGTGCTGACCGCCGCCGATATTCGCGCGGTTGGCCCCAAGGTGTGGAATGGCTGGAAGGCGGCGCTGTTGCGCGAGCTCTATCACAGCGCGCTTGACGTGATTTCCGGCGGCCTGACCGCCGAGGCACGCGATTCCCGCGTCGCCGCAGCGCAGGCGCAGGTGCGCGCGCTCCTGCCCGATTTCACCGATGAGGAGTTCGCCGCGTTCACCAGCCGCGGCTACCCGTTTTACTGGCTGTCGCTCGACGCCGAGACCCATGCCCGGCATGCGCGTTTGATGCGCGAGGCCGATACCGGCGATGCGCCTCTCACGGTCGAAAAGCGCATAGACCCGGCACGCGCGGTGACCGAGATCACCCTCTACACCGCCGACCACCCGGGCTTGTTTTCGCGCATCGCCGGGGCGCTGGCGGTTTCCGGCGCCAACATCGTCGACGCCAAGATCATGACCATGTCGAACGGCATGGCGCTTGACACGCTATGGGTGCAGGACCGGGAGGGCGGCCCGTTCGACCGCCCCGACAAGCTGGCGAAGCTCGCTTTCACCTTCGAGAACGTGCTGACGGGCGATTTGAAACCGCATATCGAATTGGAGCGGCCGCCCGCATTCCCGAGCCGGACGAGCGTTTTCACCGTGCCGCCGCGTGTGCTCGTCGACAACCAGGCGAGCCGCTTTCACACGGTGGTCGAGGTCAATGGCCGCGACCGGCCGGGCCTCCTCTATGAGCTGACGCGCGAGCTGACCCGGCTCAACCTGCAGGTCTCCAGCGCCAAGATTTCGACCTACGGCGAGAAGGTCGTCGACGTGTTCTACGTCAAGAACCTGTTCGGCCATAAGATCGAGCACCCGCAGAAACTTGACGAGATCCGCGCCGCCCTCACTGCAGTATTAGAGAAGGGTAAGCGTGCAGTGCCCGCCGCCGCACCCACCCGCCGCGCCCGAGTGGCGGCGGGCTAGTTTCGGACGCTTTTAGCCGGACTGACGTTGCCTGAACCGAACTGCGCTCGATTGTTGCCGTCTGCGAGCATGTGTTAGCATGCCGGGAAATGGACGCCGTGAACGAGGAAAGCGATCCGCTAGCGCCTGTCATTGCTGCAGCGGATCAATTTGCCAGACGGCTTGAGGAAATACGCGGGCGCGTCACGCTCCCCGACGGGCTCAGGTTCTACCCATGGGCTCCAATCATCACAAACGTCTGGTGCATTGGGCAGGCGCTCACGGGTGAAAACCGAAGGCTATTCTCCGACGTTCGCGGCAAACGTATTGCTGACGTTGGCGGGGCTGATGGCGATATGGCATTTTTCATGGAAACGCTGGGTGCCAAGGCTGATTTGATTGATTGCGCCGCCACCAGCAACAACATGCTACATGGAGCACGGGCCTATAAGCACGAGCTAAGTTCGGCCGTAGAACTCTACGATATCGATTTGGACACGCAGTTTGCGCTTCCATTCCGCCGCTACGATCTCGTCTTGTTGCTTGGTATCCTCTACCACCTGAAGAATCCGTATTTCGTGCTTGAGGCGCTCGCTAAGGCGACGGACCATTTACTGCTCTCGACCAGAATAGCCAACTGGTCAGCGCCAGCCGCGGATCCTGCTCGGCGGGAAATCGTCGGTCCGGTGGCATGGCTCCTCGAGGAGGGCCAAGCCGGCGGCGATCCGACAAACTATTGGATATTCAGCGAGGCGGGGTTACGGCTGTTGATCAAGCGGACGGGATGGCGTTTGGCCGACTACACGATCTTTGGCGATATGACGACATCCGATCCCTGGACGGTCGAGGGCGACCGGCGCATCTTTTGCTATCTCAAGCCCGCTTAGTCTTCACTATACCGGGCGAAAACCCGTTTTCTAACTAATCGCCCTTGCAAGCTCAGCGACCCAGCACTGGAACAACAGTGAGGGCGGTTAGCTCACAGCCCGATCCCCCAGTCTGAATCAAATCACTTGAAGAAGTCGCTGTGGACCTGGCTGGGGCTGAAGCCCACCACCGTCATGGTCGTGCCGTCATGGAAGTGCAGCACCGTGCTCGGCGTACTATTGACTGTCGTCGAGGTCGCGCCGCTCATTATCGCGGTGACGGTGTCGGTGCTGTGATTGATGTTGATGAAATCGCCAGTGCCGGGACCGATGGTCTCGGTGAACCCGGTCACGGTATCGGTGCCGGTGACGCCAATCTCGAACAGGTTCGCGGAGCCATGACCGGCGCTGAGGTTGATCGATTCCGCGCCCGAGCCGAGAACAACGGTTGAAGCCCCGGGCCCTGCATTGATCGTATCGCTCTGCGCGCCAAACACCGAGGCGGCGCCGCTGCCCAAGGTGATCGTGTCGTTCCCGGCCAACGCGTTGACCGTGGCGTTACCCTTGCCGCCGGTAAGGTCGAGCTTGTCGCCGGCGCCCAGGAAGATATTCGCGGTGGCGGTGCCGCCGTTCGCGGCAGTAATCGTGTCGTGGCCGGTTGTGCCGACATCGAAAATCGTATCCGAGCCGGATGAGCCGACCTGGATCGACATCCCACCCGCATTGGCGACGACAAAGCCCGCGGTGCTGGCCCCGAGCGAGATCGCGTCGCCAGCCGCCCCGAACACGGTCGCGGCGCCGCTGCCGAGAGTCACGGTGTCGTTCCCCGCCAAGGCGTTGACCGTGGCGTTGCCTACGCCGCCGGTCAGATCCACCTTGTCGCCGCTGGCCAAGATAATGCTGGCGCTGGCGCTGCCGCCGGCGGCCGCGGTGATCGTGTCATGGCCCGTCGCACCGGTATCGAAGATCGTATCGGCGCCCGACGAGCCGACCTGGATCGACATGCCACCCGGATTGGCGATGACGAGACCCG
>Ga0209380_10002268_pt1 | contig 12431 bp, 12 predicted proteins | sample HubBroMetageWFT6_FD_188347 | JGI IMG/M metagenome (GOLD analysis project Ga0209380, IMG submission 188347) | Warmed and freeze-thawed soil microbial communities from the Hubbard Brook experimental Forest, New Hampshire - Hubbard Brook CCASE Soil... | ecosystem: Environmental > Terrestrial >...
TGCGCGAATCCGCAATTCCTGCGCGTTCAGCGGGCTGATTCGTGTGAACGCATTGTCGGCGGACATGATGTCGCCATCAACATTGATGCGAAGATTCTGGGACGGGCGCGCCCATATCCCAAAGATGGCATGATTTTCGTTGATATGCGTCACACCGGGCGGAGTCGGCGGAGTAGCAGCGGAGAACGCAATCGAACCATCAACCGTATTCAGGGTGCAGCCGGCCGGGAGATTCGATTGCGTCAGCGGAAGTGCTGGATCCACAAGTGCGCAGTTCTGGCGCGCGGCATTGCTGGGGGCATTGCCGGGATAGAAGACGGCGCTGATCGTATTGTTGAAATTGTCGGCGATGATGCGGTTGCGATATTCGTATCCCAGGTAGGCACCGACCTTGGGCGAAAAATTGAACCGTGCCTCGATTGTGTTGCTTACATCCTGCTGTTTGAGGAAGTTGCTGTTGAAATTCAGAGCAGCGTCCGGACCGGAGCTCGTTGAGTGGTTCGGAATGCTATCCGGTATTCCGTTTGCCGGCGGAATGCATGTCGCCGGGGGAGCGGACGCGGGAGTGAAAATGTTTGGGGGAACGAGCAGGGTGCCGCTGAAAAAGGAACATTGCGAGGACGCGTATTGCGCGGGTTCCTTCCAGCTACTGTAGTGGAGCGAATCAACGATGCTGATAGCGTTGTTGGATTGCCAGGTAATTCCGAAGTCTCCGAATGTGGCGACGTGCCGACCGCTAATGGGTCCCGTTTCCGTATAATTGGAAAGAAACGACTTTGACGAGAGCCCCACGAAATTCTGTTCGTAGTTGTTGACGTTTAGATCGCCAGCCGTATAACTGAATGTGCCAGCGATATCGATATTTTTGAAGTAAGTCGATTGCATGCTGAACTTTTCCGTGGGGGTGTTCAGGCGGATTCGTCCGCGGGAAAAGTAACTGTAAGCGGCGTTGCAGGTAGGATTAACGATACTCCCAGGGCCGAATGTGGCTGCGCAAGGATTATTGGCTGCAGGGTTAAAGGTCACCCCCAAATCGACGGGAGGAAATCCAACACCAGGAGAAAATTGCTGGTTCTCATCGGTGCTGGACAGATCATTTCGGTAATTGCTCCAGATCTCGTCATAACTGAGGGTGGTTCGCAATAGGAAACGAAAGTCCACGCCCAACCGGTATTGTTGCAGGCGGTAGGAATTGTTCTGCAGGAGAAATTGCTCGGCGCCCTCATGGAACGTGCTGTCGCCGGGACCATACACCGTGTTTTGATCGTACCCAAGACGAAAACGAATTTTCGAGTCGGGCAGTATCGTCAGATTGTAATTTTGCATGTTTCTTCGTGTGTCGAAGGCATGCGGACTGATTCCAATCAGGGCCGTGCCCAGCACATTCGCAGGCGCATTGATGATCGGATTGAAGTTAACCGGAGCGTTGGGTACGGGTGTGTTTGGGTTCAGCGGATTCGCCAGCAAGGAATAGTTCCAATGATTCTGGTCCTGACGAAACATGCCGTTGAAGGAGTACCACTTGTTCTTGCTGATGCGAATTTGCGAGACGTCGTTGGGATCGCCGCCGTAGCCAAAATTGCTAAAGTAAAAGTCGTCGAAAAATGTGCCACGATGATCGAGCGAGCGAAATTCGGTCGTGAATCCCAGCAGCCTTGGACCTTGTTGTAAATTCACCAAGGTGTCGTAGGTATCTTGACTCCCGTTTACGTTAGTGAATCGGTAGCCGAATTCGATGGACTGCTTGATATTGTAGTTGCCCTCGTTGATCCCGGTTTGTTCGTCCGCCTCCTGCGCAAGAATCCTGGGAGCTGCCAGGCAGCCAAGGCACAGCACGAAAAGGAGTATGCCGACGACGCGACGGTAGGGTTTCGATTCCGACTGCTGGTCTTGCCAACGCGTCACGGTGGGCCGCCTCCTTTCGCTAGGGTGTAAAGAACACGTTGCTACTGTTTGACCCGTGGACAGCCGTATGGCAGAGGGTGCAGGCCTGATATTCATTCGCCTGGTTATGAAATGATGGGGTCGCCAATGCTCCAGTGCTCAATGAATGGCAACTAATGCACAGCAGATTCACCTGATTCTGAACGAGCATCCGCTGGTTAGTGGATCCATGTGGCGTGTGGCAAACTTCGCAGCCCTCGATTTTGGCTTCGTGCTGGTACACGAAGGGGCCTTGTTTGTCAGCGTGGCACTTGTAACAAACCTCGTCTTGACCGGCCACTGTGCGCAGTTGGTGCCGCTCGAAGCCGCCATGCGGATTGTGGCAGTCCTTGCACTGCATTAGTCCTTCGTTTACACGATGGTGAAACGGGCGCACGAACTGTGCCCGCACATCCAGGTGGCAGCCGTAGCAGAGTTTCGGTGACGATTCCAGCAGTAATGATTGCGTGTCCTTTGCATGATGCGGCGAATGACAGTCGATGCATGCCACGCCACTCTGCAAATGGAGGGAGCGTCCATAATTGGTCTGTTCGTGACTGCTCTGGTGGCAATCCAGGCAGCGGGCGCTGCTTTCCGCGGGCGAGACGTCTTTAAAAGCGAATATTTTCGTTGTGTCGCCGCCGCCCTCGACGTGTTCCTTACCCGGGCCATGGCAGGCTTCGCACCCGTGCCACTCCGGGCCCTTCTGCGCGTCCAGTTTCGAATCGATGGTGGTGACGAAATGGGGACCCGTCGCGAAAGCGTTGTAAAGATCTTCGTGGCATGTTTTGCAAACTTCTGTTCCAACGTAGAGTGACGGATCGGTCGGGCGCACATACTTGTGCGACTGCGCCGACGGCTTGGGATTGTCTTTAGAGGTTTGAGAACCAAGTGGCTCTGCGCGACCAGCCATGACGACGCTGCAGACAAGCAGCGCCATTGAAACTCTGTGTGCCGCACCGCGCATTTATGGTCATCCCTTAGTTTTCACACTTGGTTCGTCATCCCCAGCCAGCTGTGACCAGTAGGTTAAGTAGATTGTCGTGTGCAACCGATGCTCGATGATCTGCCGACGGAATGTTCAAAATTTCCTCTACGGCATGGATTCAATTCTCGTCTGTCGCTAAGTCAGACCTTTCGATTCAAGCTCGGAAACCCACCTTCTAGGCTGATAAAGCCAACACTTCTGGCGGACGTCAAGATTTCTGAAAAGCTTTCCCGGAGGGAAGAATATTTTGAGGAACTCGCGAAGTCACCTAGGGGTTCCCCTAGTTGTCTGCGGTGAACCGAAGACCTAGCCTCCGACTGGCACTTGGACGACGTGAACGCGCCGCGTCGCGCGGTCGGCTGGTTACTCGAAAGTAATGACTTCAAGCCAGCGCATCCAGGTCTGCTTCGCTACCTGGGTTGGACTGCGTTAGCCCTACATCTCCGCCCGCTCGTGGATGCTTTCAGTAGCTGGCGCGATAAAGAGCACTGGCTCTGCGGCTACTGCCCGGCTTGTGGGTCGCCACCCGCCATGGCCCAGTTGGTCGGCATCGATCTCGGAAGCTTACGGCTCCTCTCTTGCGGCTGCTGCAGCACGCGCTGGCGATACCGGCGCATTGAGTGCCCGTTCTGCGAGACACCCGACGATCACCGGCTCTCCGCCCTTGCTATCGAAGGAGAGAAGTATCTTCGTATTGACTACTGCCAGTCCTGCCGCGCTTATCTCAAAACCTACAATGGAGAAGGCATCGAGCCCCTCTATCTAGCGGATTGGACTTCGCTTCACCTTGACATTATCGCCCGCGATCGTGGGTTGAAACGATTGGCGAATTCACTGTACGAACTGTGACCATCTTCCGGTTCGAGGGAAGTATCAGATACGTGGTTCGACCCTGTGTGCTTCGGCGCCGGGTCGCTGTTCTCACCCTATGCCCCCGGACAACCAGAAATAGCGATAGGCCACGACCCTCGGATAGAACCATGGTTGCCATGGAATTGAATCCTGCCAAGTTTCAAGAATCCACGGACCTTGTCACCACTCGAAAATGAACCAATTAGGGATTTCCCTAGTTGAGTAGCTACGGAGCCAGACCTAGATTACTCCAGAAGCCAAGGCTTAGCCTTGGAGATTTTGGTCGCGATCCAATAACTGAGAAATACGGAGGGAGCTAATGCACCGAAAAATGAGTGTACTTTGTCTGAGTGCTTCGTTCTTTTTGGCATCGGTCTCTGCATTTGGCGCTGATGTCAAAGGGATGATCATTTCCCGGGCTGGAGACACGTTGATCGTGAAGTCCGGGCAGGGAAACGTCACTGTGGTCCTCACCGATTCCACGACTACGAAAGACGACAGGGGCCTCTTTGGCCTGGAGAAGCAGCAGATGTCCGACGTAGTGCTGATCCCAGGGCTCAAGGTGGACGTTGACGGCACGTCCGACAGCCAAGGTCGGGTGGTAGCCAAGACAATAACCGTCGATGGCGACGACTTGGAGACTGCGGAAATGATCCAGTCCGGCTTGCATCCCACCGCCGAACAAGTCGCAGCCAACGTGCAGACTCTCGCGGCCCACCAGCAGCAACTTGGGGCTCACGAACAGCAACTCGCGGCCCACACGGAAAATATCAATGCCAATCAGCAGAACATCTCAGCGAACAAGCAGCAGATTCAACAGAACATGGCGGACATCGAGGAAAACACGGATCGCTTTACCACATTGAGCGAATACGATGTGAAGGGTGAAGCAGACGTGAAATTCGATTCCGGTAGCACCAAGATCTCGGCGCAGGACCAAGAACAACTTAAGAATTTGGCGCAAACCGCCACTAGCCTAAATGGATACATCATCGAGGTGACGGGCTATGCCGACTCAAGGGGCAACGCTGCGATGAACACAACGCTGAGCGAGAACCGTGCTAAAGCAGTGATCACCTTCTTGATGCAACAGGGTAACGTACCGGTGCGTTACATCGTAGCGCCGGGCGCGATGGGGGAGTACGGGTCTTCGGCACCGAACGAGACGAAGGCCGGGCGGGCTGAGAACCGTCGCGTTGTGGTTAAGGTCCTGGTCAACAAGGGCATCGTCGGTAGCTAGCGACACTCTCACAGCAGCGGCGGGGCGCTTGTACTGCCTTCTAATCGAAGGCAGCCATGTGGGTCGCTTTGCCGCTGCCGGGAGTCTGTCGAGAGCCGAACGTAAATCTGTTCCGCTTGCTGAGATTTCATCGAGCTCATCAGGGTGGCAGTACTCCCGGATCGGCCGGCCGAACTAAAGAGGCAGAAGAGACCCTCGTGACCTCGCACACGTCGGCGCCCCATCTGACAGTTCCGCAAGAGTCTCCACGCTGTAACAAGCAGGCTGGTCGAACGGGCTTGAAATGGATCTCCTCATAGTGCAGGAATTTCTTGCGGTGCTGCTCGCACTCGCAGTTTTGACCGGAACAATACTGGTTTTGGGGGTCGGCCTCGTTTTGTTTCAGGAAGGTATAGGACGGGTCCTCCACGGGAGGCGAACGCCTGTCATCTCTCCTAAAGGAGCGAGCGCAAACGACGTGTGGTTCCAAGACCATGGTCGCTCCATGCTCCGCTAAAGGCACGAAAACCCGGCTTACGTGACGGCAACTTGGCTAGGCGGGGCTAGCTCGCGGTCCTCGCTCAAGCTATAAGAACTATGACCAAACCGCGCATCCTTTTCGCAGATGATCACCCGGACGCTCGGAAAGTAGTCGCGAACCTGGTCGGATTCGCGTTTGAAGTTATTGGAGCGGTAGATAACGGCAAGGCTCTCCTGGAAATGGGGCTAAAACTGCAGCCTGACGTCATAATCGCGGATATCTCCATGCCGATCTTCAGCGGCATCGAGGCTGCTCGGCAACTGAAGGAATCCGGATCGCGGGCGCAGTTAGTCTTCTTGACGGTTCATTCGGACCCCGACTTCGTGAACGCTTGCCTGGATGCCGGAGCTCGCGGATACGTCGTGAAAATCCGCATGGACACCGACCTGCTTCACACCCTCCGCGAAGCCCTCGCCGGCCGCATCTTTCTGTCTCCAACCGATGAGTGATGGGAGAGTGAGGCTCAGGGAAACGGAGAAACCCAACCCTCATCAATTGGCTGTCTCAGACCGAATTCATCTTGCTGGTCCTTTTAGCCCGTGTCAGAGCACTCACAGCTGATTGATCGACCTTTCGAGTAAATTGATTCCGTTGGGTTCGAGCATGCGAATTCTTCTGGTATGGGGCGCGTATCTTCTTCTAACGCCGTCGGCGGCGTTGGCTCAGACTGCTCCCGAAGAACTGAGAAAGGTCGCGAGAAACCCATTCGCAGATGAGATCAAGCTTACGTTCGAGGAAGATTTCACCTTCATCCAAGGACCTTATGATCGCAGCGCGAATTCTCTTGGGATTCAACCGGTGATTCCGCTCTCGATCATGGGAGATTGGCTTCTTGTGACGCGAGCTGCGGCGGCGGCGGTTACGTATCAGCCGAATTCACGTGCGAAGAGCGGCGGGACCACTGGATTAGGAGACACTACCACTTCATTCTTCTTGACGCCGGCCAATACGGGGAAGCTGATTTGGGGCATAGGGCCCGCAGTTCTAATGCCGACGGCTACAAGCGATCAACTTGGCGTGGGAAAATGGGGCGTGGGTCCGACGGGCGCCGCGCTGGTCGAGGCGGAATGGGGCTCTGTCGGCGTGCTGGTTCAGAATATTTGGTCCGTTGCAGGCAGCTCGAACCGTTCACCAGTAAACCAACTTCAGATCGAGCCGTTGTTTTCCTACAATCTGCCTCGAGGCTGGTATCTCACCAGCAACCCCACGATTGTTGCGGACTGGACGCAACCGACGAGTGAGCGGTGGCTGCTGCCAATCGGAGGTGGCGCGGGCAGCAGTTTCAATATCCGCGAGCAAGCGATTGATTCGAACCTCACTCTGTATTGGAACGCTATTCGCCCGGCGAATCAGTTTTCGCCAAAATGGCAGCTGAACCTGGAGTTCACGTTTCTGTTTCCGATTCCGAAACACTCAAGGAAGAATCACTGATCGCCGGACCGGTGAGCTCCCGGTGCGTAGCAAATCCGATCCGCCCGGTTGAGCATCACCCCGTCGGAATTGATAAGTTCTCGGTCATCTACATTTCGGGCACTCCCATGGGGCCTAAAGAGTGATCGTACCCGAAATCCCTAGCGAGTATCCCTGGAATGTTGACCTGTTCTCGAATTCTCGAAAATACTTCACGCCAAGGCTCACATTTCGTACTGGCACAATTACATTTGCCGAGCTATCTCTGTCCGGATTCACGATCGAGAGAGGATTCGACAATCGGAAAGTCGGCGTTGCGTGACGGCGCCGAAGTGGGAGACTGTATCGGGAAACTCCTACAGAAGGTTTTGCTTCGTCAACTCTTTTACGATGAGTTTGACGAGCCCATCGATTACTTTTTTCGCCGATTTCGGATTGAATGAATCGCTGGTGCCGGTCCAGATGAGTTCTCCATCCGGCGGGGTCGACGCGTAAAAATTAGTTTCCACTCGAACCGTCGTATCTTCACGCAGGTAGTCGGGAGTGTAAACTTGCCGGTAGGCCGTGCCGTAATAACCATAGAACGAGTGGTAGTAACCGAAAGGAGCGACGTAGCTATGGCCGGGGATGTAGGTGGTTTTTTTATCGACTTTGACCAGCCGCGAAACAAGGATGCTATCGATCTGGAAGTCGCGAATCTGGCCTCTCAAATAGTCAGTCTCCAGCTCGGCAGAGTTGGGGCGGAACAGTATCGTGTTTCCGGGGATCACCTCAAGGCCGTCATTTGCGAGTGCAGACGAAAGATCGTCTTCAAAGTCTGCGCGAACTTCCGGATTCTCGCTCATGCCAATTACCAGAATCCGGCGAGGCTTCGAACCAGAATAGTCGGGATTCTTCCAACTCAGGAGGAGCTTCGCGCCTTTGGCATTCGCAACGGGCAAGACGGGGAGGGAGCACAGTATCAGTGTCCAGATCGCAGCGGCTGTGAAGAGCGTTTGTGCGCGCGTGATTTTCATTGTCATTTTCTTTGCCGTCCAATCGTTTGCGCCGGATCGACGGTGCACAGCTGCGCGCCTGATCACAGCTCTGACCAAGGCTAGCGAGTCGTCATTGGACCTCGTGCCTTACTTTACTTTCCGAACGGGCTGAGATCACGTTTTCGAAGGAAAACTCTTCATCGTCTTTTGTATGAATTTGTCCACGTTCTGTTGCAGTTTGCTCTTGAATTTCATGGGGTCCCGAATCCTGTCGGACGCTGTCGCCTCCCAGAGATTGCTCTTTGTCGCGGCATCCGTCACCGTAATCTTCACTTTCGCCAGACTGGAAATCCAAACGTCGGAGGAAATTCCGCTTAGGTCGCCCCAGTAGTAGCCCACCATGTCCGGAGCGTACAAGGATCGCTGCGCGCCCACATCGGCTTTGGGCTGCCCACCGGCTTCATAAGTAACCCGGAAGTCTGGATTCTCGTCATCTTCCACAAAACCTCTGGATCGCAGATTCCGGTTAATGGAATCGACGATCGCCATGTTGATGCGCTCCTGAACGTCCTTAGGCTGTTGAGTCAACAGGTAGTTTGATCCCCACGTATATTTCTTGTATTTTGTGAAATCTACGGATCTGTTGAACGTAGACTTCGCATCTTGCGCGACGGCGCCACCGGACGTAAGCAGCACGCCAAAACAAAACAGAAACACCGCTTGTTGTCTTCCAGGCATGATCTGCCTCCCCTCCCTACGCCACGGCGGAGCTCCCCTTTGCGAGACCGTGACTAACAGCGGCTGGGGCCCCGGCCCTGTGGACTCGATCCCGCAGCAGTCGCAAAACGTTTAAAAAGACCAGCCGATCCCGGTGCTTGTCCCGAGCTCATTCTTTCTCGCCGGCACCGGCGGTCTGTTATCGAAGTTAGCACAGCAAATCTCTTCGGTGGAGGGCCGGGACTCGGGGAGGCCTGACGCGCAATATTCGCTCCCCGAATCCCGTTGGGGTAATCCAGGTCGGCAGGGGGTGGTGCCGACGGCGCCCATATGGGGTTGTTGTTCTTACATCTCTTAGACCTAGCACCGTCGCCAAACAACTGGGGGAATCCCTAGTGGAGTTCTGCGGCTTTGGGGTCGTGATCTGGCTGTTTGACGAAGTCACCGAATGCGCGTTGGTTGTTCCGGTCCACACTGATACGGTCGTAAGACCTGAGGTCAGAATCATCAGCTCGACCGTGAGTGACTACGGCTCGGGTCCCTCGTCGGGTGGGACTTTTGTCTATCAGAGAGTGGCGCCGCGCGCCAGCTAGGCATTTCCCTAGTTGTGAAAGCATCGGGGCACACCTAGGTTATTCGAGTAACTAGGCTTTGGCCCTAGTTCCGTCGGAGTTCGGCTAACAAATTCCTCGGCGCTTCTCGTCGCGCAAGGTCTCGCCTGAATATAGGGTTTGACTTTGAGCTTCGTCTTTTTCTGATGTTGTTGTCCGTAGCCTTGAGCGTGTGGGCAAGTCATGGGGAAGCGGAAAAGTTCGCGAACCGGGAACAAATGTGGATTGTGGAGACGGTGGGGACGGCACGGGTAAGGAGAAAGGCGATGACTCAAAGCAATCCGAGCGAATCCAGATTTCCCGAATTCTGCTATGGCAGTTTCCTACTCGTAATGCTTTTTTTGGCGGCCACTCTCGTCATTTCCGCGGATGACAGAGGTGCGGAGGTTATCGACGCAATTGCAATGGGCACCAGCACACAGCTCGGTCAGACGGTCAGCGTGAAGGTGACCGTCTATGAATTTTCTACAGACGATGATCGAGCTATCCTCGTCGACGCCTTTAAGCAAGGGCAGAATGAAGGTTTGGTGAATGCGCTCACCAAGATGAAATCCGTGGGCCGTATTGCCATCACCGGGACGATAGGATACGACCTCAGTTACATTCGCCTGATCCCCACGCCAACCGGCCGCAAGGTCCGGTTCGTCACAAACCGCTTGGTCAGATTCGGTGAACATTACTACAACACCCAAAGCAAATCATACAACTTGACCGCAGGCGAGATCGAGATAAACGACTCCGACAAGGATAAGAACTCTGGCGTGCTCTACCCCGCTGCCCAGTTGATTATCAACAAAGAGGGACAGCTCGAATTCCAGCTTCGCCAAAATCCCTGGAAGCTCACCAGCATCATCGACTGGCACAAAGTCGGCGTTAGCGACTAGAACTCGTGGAAAGGTTAGCGTTGGCACGTTTCTTGAATTCGTCCTGTGAGGAGGTTCCGCATGAGAATTCAGTCTAAACTGGCTTTCGGTTTCAGTGGACTCCTGCTATCACTATCCCTAGCCAGCTTTCTAGTGGCCAACGCGCGAAATAAGGGCTCTAGCAAGTACGTTTGCGCGGAAACAAATCCAGCGAGCATCTGCACCGCCTCAAATCTTTGCGGTTCCAATTCAAATCCATGTGTGGTGGATCTGAAACGCAGGGGTGGGACTTCGGCTACAGTTACGCCCGGCATACCGAATTCGAAGTCGAATTCCCCCTTCTGTGTGAAGGTCGGAACGACGGTGACGTGGCAGAGCTCGTCGAAAAATACAGGCTTCATTCTTGATTTTGGACCCTCTTCTCCGTTCGACACCTCCGGCGCAATTATCGGGGGATCTGACAGGCCGATCTCCGTCGTCGCCAAAAGGCCAGGATGCTACAAGTTCTCGCTGGGGGCATGTATTGCCGGGACCATCTACGGAATGTGCGGATCAACGAACTCGGAAATTGTCGTTACGAGTGCTGGCAATTAGCGCACTACTTGATGAGCCATCTCGGGCCCGACACCTTTAGGAGTCGTAATGCATTGCGCGGTCTCAAAGAGTTTGAACATCGGTCCAATTTCCCGCCCCCTCAGTTCTTGGGCGCCGGCGATTCAAATCAGTTTTTCTTCTTGAACATTTGCGTGACTCCAACGCGACGGCAAGCGGGTAATCGTCTGCTCTCAGAGCACTGAGGCAGTTGTTTCGGAAAAAAGTTCGGTCACTGACGGTTCTTCCCGAGGGCGCCGGCCTAGAACCTGCAAACGACTTTCCGGCTTCCTCAGAGGGAGACTTCAGAACCGGTCGCGGTTCCAATCCGATGGGACGCTGCGCGTGTGTGTGGCAGCGCGACGCGTCTTCGGGCACTTCGACTGCTTCAATCTTGGCTGGGCCACTTGTAGAGGATGCGGGCTTCGTGACGGTCGAACCAAACCTTGAAAGCCATCATCCAACCGGAAAACAGTTGCTATTCGCCTACCCGAATGCCTGCATTGCCAGTACAGTGTCCTGAGGACCCACGTTACATGGGCTGGCGCGAGTACCATGAACTGACGAAGCATAGCGTCGAATCGCTGCGGCGAACGCAGCACTATCTTGATTGGGCCAATATGCCCGATCCATTTCGGCATTATGAGGGCGTCCCCGTCCTGGATTTGCCGGCCGACCCGCCCCCTCCACAGATTTCAGCTCTCGAAGTACTCGAGAGCAAAACCGGACATACTCTGGCTTGGGATGGCGCGCAATTCCTTTCGCAGTTGATGTTCTATTCCGCCTCGATTAGCGCGTCCAAGCGAGTCCCCTCCACCGGAGCTGTCTACGCTCTACGGGTCAATCCCTCTTCCGGCAATCTCCATCCGACCGAATTTCACTTCTGCTCGCAAGGATTGGCCGGTTGGCCCGACGGCCTCTATCATTACCGTCCCTCATCCCACATGGCAGAACAACGCGCCATCGGAGATTTTGGAAGGAAGCTTGTCGACATCTCTGCGCCGCTCATTTTCGTTCTGACCAGCATTGCCTGGCGTGAAGCCTGGAAGTACGGGGACAGGGCCTATCGGTATTGCATGCACGACATCGGACATGCCTGGCAGGCCCTCACGCTTGCCGCTCGAGCTATGGGCTGCGAAAGCTTTGCGTTTGGCCATTTCTCAGATGACCGAGTTGCGGAGCAGTGTCTGCTGCATGAGGATGAGTGGCCCATGCTAATCGTCGGGATTCACGGCCAATCCATTCCCGTGAGGATGCTGGATCCGGTCGAGACGATTTTGTTTACAGGTCAGCCCAACCGGTTGTCAGAGAAGCAAGAACTTTATCCACTGATTGAACGAATTCACGTTGCTACGAAGCTCAGCACCCAAGCCACCAGCCCCGTTCTTTGCCAGTCAAAGACACTCGGGCGACGGGGAATCAGCCTGCCGCCTCGTGTTTCCACAAGCCATAGTTTCGGCGACGTCGTTCGTGCCCGGCGTTCCGCTCTTGACTTCAGGGGTGGGGGCGAGTCGATCTCCTTCTCGCAACTTGCGACTATTCTCTCCACGTCGCAGAAGCGTCTCTTCGCGGATTTCGCTACGGCTCGTTTCGTCCGCCTGTATCTTTACGTCCACAGCGTCGACGGCTTGATGCCGGGCGTTTACCGCTACTGGCCGGAGCAAGCAGAGCTAGAGAAAATCAAGGAAGGGGACCAACGCCTGGTAGCGGCAGCTCTCAGTTTGGGACAAGACCTGGCG
>Ga0209380_10002274_pt1 | contig 12422 bp, 13 predicted proteins | sample HubBroMetageWFT6_FD_188347 | JGI IMG/M metagenome (GOLD analysis project Ga0209380, IMG submission 188347) | Warmed and freeze-thawed soil microbial communities from the Hubbard Brook experimental Forest, New Hampshire - Hubbard Brook CCASE Soil... | ecosystem: Environmental > Terrestrial >...
AGTGTCGTATAAATCGAGAAGAGACATTAGCATCAGCGAGCGCGAAAATTCCCGAGCTGGGACGAGCGACGACAGCGGCTCGGCGTCCCTCAGGACGCCGAGCGGCTAAGTCGAAGCTCGTAGCGCTGGCTGTGCATCACCGCATGCCTTAACAGAATCGTATCCCAAGGTCAACCGGAAGTGAGCCGCTAGCCAACCCGGCGGCGGGTACTGGCCTAATTCGGCCAAAACCGGGCGCGCGCTGCACCCGCAGCCATCATGTCCCTTACCCACGTCGACCAGATATTGCCGCGCAAGTTTGGTTACCCGATAAAGATGCGGATTCCGAAAAAAGTCGGCTTCAAGAATCGGAGGTTCGTCGTGGCGTTGTCGGGGACGAACAATTATACGGGCGGCCTCTGGGAAGATTACGGATACAACTGGTTCAGCAGCTCCTAAGAGCTCTGCGCCGGAAGAGAGGGCCGCCTTGCCTCAAGGACGCTGCGCGGTTGCGATCATGGCCAAGGCGTCCGTTTCCGGGACCGTCAAGACCCGCCTCGTGCCGCCTTTGACCCATGAGGAGGCCGCCGAGCTCAATACTTGCTGTCTGAGAGACGTCGCGACGAACATCGAGGCTGCGGCGAGGCAGGCGCCGATCCAGGGTTTTGCCGCGTACTATCCGCTGGGCTCCGAGCCCTTTTTCGATGACCTGCTGCCCGTCGGCTTCAAACTGCTGCCGCCCAGAGAGCCGACAATCGGGCGCAGTCTGTTCCACGCGGCGCGGGACCTCTTTGATGCAGGGTACAGCTCGGTTTGTCTCGTCAACGCCGACAGCCCGACCTTGCCGACCGAATTCCTCGTCGAGACGGTTCTCCGGTTGCGGGAATCGGGCGATCGCGTCGTCCTCGGGCCCGCCGCGGATGGCGGCTATTATTTGATCGGGTTGAAGCAGTTTCACCGGCGGCTGTTCGAGGAGATCGACTGGAGCACCGAACGGGTATTCCGGCAGACGCTCGCCCGAGCCGGCGAGATCGGGGTCACGGTCGCGCCGCTGCCCGAATGGTACGATGTCGATGACGAGGCGACACTGGCGATGCTTGCCCGCGAGATTGGACCGTGCCGGGGCGCAGCGAGCCCGTACCACAACGGCTATCGGGCGCCTAGCACCGCGGCTTTTCTTGAGAAGCTGGCGGCCGGGAATGGCGGGATCGAACGCCTGTTCGGCCGTGCCGGCCCCCCTCCATTCTCCCCCCCGCCGCTACGGGAAGGGTAGGTGGGGGCGCGAACGGCGCGGCCCAAGCTGCTGCTGCTTGCCGGCTTGCTGCTGGCGGGCGCGGCGGGCGGGCTGACCGCCCAATTCGACCGTGATCTGACCGCCTTTGTCATCGTCGCCTTGGTCCAAGGAGCAGTATGGGCGGTTGCTGCAGCTCTCGTCCTGCGCGGCGGCGATCAGCGGCCCGCATTGGCCCTGATTCTCGGAACGGCGGTTCTGCTGCGCCTGATCGCGCTCGCGGCGCCGGTCTTTTTGTCGGACGACATCAACCGCTACATCTGGGACGGGCGGGTCCAGGCCGCCGGGATCAATCCATACCGCTACATTCCGACCGATCCCGAACTCGAGGCGCTGCGCGATCCGCTGATCTTTCCCAATATCAATCGTAACAATTACGCCCCGACGATATACCCGCCGGTAGCCCAGATGCTGTTTCTGGCGGCAACCCGGTTCGGTGAGACGGCGCTCGCGGTGAAGCTGATGTTTGTCACGATCGAGGCCGTCGGCATCGGGACCCTGATCTTTATCTTGCGGGCCGCCGGGAGGCCGCCCGAGCACATCCTGCTCTACGCCTGGCACCCGCTGCCGGTATGGGAGATTGCCGGTTCGGGGCATGTCGACGCGGCGGTCGTCACATTTACCGCCCTGGCGCTCGCCGCCGGCGTTACCGGAAGGCGCGTCTGGTCGGCGTTGGCGCTCGCCGCTGCAACACTGGTAAAATTTTTCCCGCTGGTTCTGGCGCCCGCGCTGTGGCGCCCGGCTAAGTCAAACTTGGGCGATTGGCGATGGCCCGCCACTTTCATCGCCGTAATCGTTGCCGCCTATCTCCCTTATATCGGCGTCGGGTCGCGGGCTTTGGGGTTTCTGCCCGGCTATGTCGCCGAGGAAAATTTGGGCTCCGGCAGTGGCTTCTGGCTTCTCGGCATGGTCCGGCGCGCCGTTGCCATACCGCTCGCCGCTTATTTTGGCTTGGCCGCGAGCGTCATGGCCGGGCTGGCGGTCGGTGCTCTGCGCCGCCGGCCAGATCCGTGCTCGGGCCTGAACTGGGCGATGGCGTTGGGCACGGCGGCGCTGTTCTTCGCCTCACCACATTATCCGTGGTATTTCGTCTACCTCGTCGCTCTGCTGACCGCCGCACCATGGTGGCCGGCATGGTGGCTCACGCTCGCGGCTGTCCTGCTCTACTGGGATCCCAAGCCCGGCAATATCCCGTCTTGGGTGGGGTTCACTCTGTACGGCGGCTTTGTCATACTCTGCGCCGTCGATATCGCCCGGCGAACTGTTTCCAACAAAAGGTCAGGAGCACGGCGTGCCAATGACTGCGCAACCTAGACCCGACCCGCGGCGCTATTTCGAAGCCGTCGGCGACGCGCGCGGCGAGATTGCCGAGCAGGAGCCGGTTTGCCTTTACATCGAGACGACCAATCGCTGCAATTTGTTGTGCGAAACCTGCCCGCGCACCTTCGAAGATCTCGAGCCGCCCGCCGATATGAGCTGGCAATTGTTCACTCGTATCGTCGACCAGTTTCCGCACATAGCGCGCGTCGTTTTGCATGGCGTCGGCGAGCCTATGATGGTCAAGTCGCTGCCCCGCATGGTGCGCTATCTGAAAGACCGCGGCACCTACGTGCTGTTCAACACCAACGGCACTTTGCTGACCGAGCGCAAGGGCAGGGAGATGATCGCCGCGGGGCTCGACGAGCTGCGCGTGTCGCTCGACGCCGCCGAGCCGCACGCCTTTTTCGCGGTGCGCGGCAGGGACATGTTTGCGCGCATCGTCCGCAATGTACGCGCGTTCACCGCGCTGCAGCGCAGCGAAGGGTTCGATCGGCCACTCGTTTCGCTGTGGCTGACGGGACTCAAGGAAACAATCGACCAGCTGCCGGATTTTGTCCGGCTGGCGCACCGAATCGGCGTCCCCGAGATCCATCTGCAGCGCCTTGTCTTTACGCCCGAAGGGCAGGGGCTGGCACGCGCCCAATCTGCATTGTTCGAAAAGCTCGATGGCGATGAGGCGAAGCGGCTCGAAGAGGCCGCCGCGCTCGCGGAGGCGCTCGCGGTTCGCTTCAACGCTTCGGGAGCCACCGAGCCCTGCACCAGCCTCAAGCGCGCGACCGAGGACCAGCCCTGGTCATTGTGCCGGCGGCCTTGGACCCTGATGTATTTCACCGCCCATGGCCGGGCGATCCCCTGCTGCATCGCGCCCTTCTCGATGCGCGGCTATGACGGCTTCACGTTGGGCAATGCGACCCAGGAGAGCCTGCGGCAGATCTGGAACGGGCCGCGCTATCAGGAATTCCGCCGCGCGCTCTTGACCGAAACGCCGCCCCCGGCTTGCGCCTCCTGCGGGGTGCGCTGGAGCCTGTGAAGGACTGCGCCCCTCACTCTCCCACTAACGCGGGCCCCTCCCTCTCCCCGCTGATGCGGGGCGAGGGTCCTCACCGGCCTGCTCCCTCGCCCCGGTTGCGGGGAGAGGGTCGGGGTGACGGGCTGGGCGCCGAAGAAGCGAGGCGAACGCGCATTACCGCAATTATTCCGGTCCTCGACGAGGAGGGGGCTATCGGCCCGGTCCTGGCGGCGATGCCGCGCGACTGGGTCGACGAGATCATCATCGTCGATGGCGGCAGCCGCGACCGGACGGCCGCGGTGGCCGGCGCCGCCGGGGCCACTGTTATAGTCGAGAGAGAGCGCGGCTACGGCCGGGCCTGCGCCAGGGGCGCGGCTGCAGCGGTCGCCGGCGGGGCCGAGATCCTTGTTTTCCTCGATGGCGACGGCGGCGACCGGCCAGAGGCGATCCCGAACCTGGTGCAGCCGATCCTCGAAGACAAAAACGACTTCGCAATCGGCTCGCGCACCCGCGGCGAGCGCGAAAAGGGGAGCATGGGGGCGCATCAGGCGCTCGCCGGCCGCCTGATCGGAGCCGCGATCAGCCTCCTCTACGGGGTGCGTTACAGCGACATGTGCGCCTTCCGGGCGATCCGCGCCGAGGCGCTCGCGCACCTCGGCATGCGCGAGATGACCTACGGCTGGAACCTCGAGATGCAGATGCGGGCGGCGCGCGCCGGGCTCAGGATCCTCGAGGTTCCGGTGCCGCACGGCCGCCGCCTCGCCGGCCGCTCGAAGGTCGCCGGAACCCTCCACGGCACCTTCAAGGCCGGTTCCCGCATCCTCGCCACCTTCGCCCGCATCGCCTGCGAACGGCGGGACGGGGGTCGGTGAAACTTAGGCCGGCCGGTCCCCGACCCTAGTCCTAGTTTTCAGGTATCGCGGGCTGGCTTTGCAGGATCAAGCGGACGAGTTCGGCCTGACGCCGGGTACCGGTCTTGTCGAACACGTGAGCGAGGTGCGCCCGCGCCGTTGCCAACGAGATGCCGAGCCGGTCCGCTGCTGCTTGCACCCCGTCGGCCTTCAATATTTCGCGCGTGAACCCGGCTTCAGCCGGGGTCAGTCCGAAATCCTGGCGGAGCCATTCGCTGCGAACCAACACAGTCTGCTCCGGATCGGTGATGAAGAGGATCGCCGTCGCGCGGAGGGTATCGATCCATTGGATCCCGGTACGGTGCGGCACGACGAGCACGGTCAGCGGCGTTCGGTGCGCGCGGGACAGCCGGAGGCGACCGCCGGTGCCGTCAAGCTCGCTCCTCGGGTCTGTACAGTTGGCGATAGCTTGGCGCAGCAGCCGCGTTTCCCCGAGAGTTTCAGCTCGCAGACCATCGTGCCCTAGGGACAGACCGCCGCCGGCGCGCAATACCTTTCCGGCCGCCTTGTTGGCGAAGATCACCCGTGCAAGTGCGTCCGCCAAGAGCACAGCCTGAGGAAATCGGTTTAGGATCTCAACTGGGCTCGTCGTCGGCCCGCCCAGCGCGGCGAGGTGCATCCGCAGCATCTGCAATCCCCGTTGCAGATGGGGGACCAATATGGCGAACAGCTCAACTTCGGTTGTGTCGAAACCGCCTTTCGAACAGGGACGCGACACCGACATGACCATGGAAATGGGACCGTCGATCGATAGGATTGTTCCCATCGTCGCCTCCGGGCCTCGAACGTTCGGTGATCCCTCGAAAATATCGGTGCGACAGTCATCTTTACGTGAAATCAACGCCTCCGGCACTATCACTGCGCCGACTGCATGCTGTCGCGTGCACCGCGTGATCTTCAAGCAATATTCCGAAAAGCTGCGCAGTTCTTCGGAACTTAGGCGCGGAGCCAGCATCTTTGTGAGGTGGGTCTTCGAATTGTAGGTGCCGACTTGCACTCCGCTCGTAGCGCCGAGCAGGTCGGCGAGACGACTGAGCATGACTGGGCAGGCATTGCGATCCACCACTGAGTCGTAGATCAATCCGACGACTTCCGAGAGATCACGAACGCCCATCCCCCCTCCCGCACGGCGCAGCATGATGCTCGAGCCCGGGAGGCTCGCGCTCACCTAGCCAGCGTGATCGTACGACCACTAGCGCGGCGGAGTGTGAACTAGCTCACACTCAGCAAAAAAATTCGCGGCCGGAAGCCTCTCGTCATCGGAACGGATGATGACGCGGCTGTTGCCGTCACTTCAATTTGACGAGGGCGGAGTCTCGCTGCCTCGCGGACCTCCAGGCGTTGCGGTGAATCCAGAAACATTCAGATAGGGAGACGAATGATGAAGTCCTCGCGTTCAACTGCGTTGGCGACTTTGTTCCTCTGGATTATCGCGCTCGCTATTTTGACCGCCCCAGGGGCGGTATGCGCTGCAACCTGGCGAGCCACTGTGGGCGCCCAAAGTACTGACGAGGGGATACAGGCTCTGGCCTTTTTGCCCAATGGGTTGTGGATTCATGCTCTCGACAGCATCACCTGGACCTTTCCCGCGCCCGAGATTCATACGGTGACCTTCCTAAAACAAGATACCAACCCCGAGCAGATCCGACCTAATCGGCCGGGTGTCCCTGGAGGGGGCTGTCCAGGGATGCCAAACCCGACGCCCGATAACTCTAGCTTTGACGGCTCCACGTGTCTGACCTCCCCGGAATTGGTGAACGGGGACACCTACACCGTGAATTTTCCGACGGCCGGTAACTTCAAGCTCGTCTGTCTGGTGCACAACAATATGACAGGCGCGGTGCATGTCCTCGATCCATCGGAGCCGTTGCCCCATAACCAAGCTTTCTATGACAAGCGGGCACGCAAGCGGCAAGCTGAGTTGCTTTCGGATGGCGCTGTCTTAGATGACCTGGCAACCGACACAGCAAAGCAGAGTTCGGGAGATGCCGTGAGCGTCGGCATCGGAGAGATCGTGGCCACGGGAGACGGCTCCGACACCGTATCGGTCATGCGCTTCCGGCAGGATACGATCCGCGTCCGCGTCGGGGACACGGTGGAGTGGACGAATTTGGACCCGGTGACGCCACATACCGTCACGTTCGGGTTCCCGATCGAGCCTACGCCACCCCAGCCACCTCTGCCTCCTCCTCCCTTTGGGGTGACTGTGGATACCGACGGAGCCAGGCATGCGACGCTAGCCTCGACGGCTGACAACCTGCACTCAGGGTTTCTTGTCGCGGCACTTCAAGACAGAGGCCCGCCCCCGCCCACGCTCCTGCCCCCCGAGCCGCCCCCCGCCGTCGCACCCCTGGCGCAGTCGCCTCTGACAGTGACGCGGTTTCGGGTAACTTTTACCAAACCGGGGATCTTCAACTACAGGTGTGTTCTGCACGACGACCTCGGCATGGTCGGGCAGGTAATTGTTCATCGGTAAGAGCCGGTGGCGCCGATCAAAGCTCAGTGTGCAGTAATGAGGCTGCGCTCTTTCTTCGGATGCTTTGTCGTCCTGGCATTTGTGCTTGGGGGTAGTGAGCAACTCCGGGCAGCGGCGGCGCCACGAGAGGAACCCGCCCTGCCCCAGGCGGGTCGTTCGGTGGCGGCGTACCACGGGGGGCTGGTAACCCCGCCCCTGCCGAAGCCAAAATTTACTCTCACCGATACATCCGGTACGCCGTTTGATTTCTGGTCGGAGACCCAGAGGTATGTCACGTTGCTCTTTTTCGGCTATACTCATTGTCCCGACGAGTGTCCACTCCACATGGCCAATATCGCGAGCAGCCTGCAACAGCTGCCCGCGGAGATCGGGGAACAAGTCAAGGTGGTGTGTGTCACCACTGATCCCGCCAGGGATAGCGCCCCCGTACTGCGTGCCTGGCTGGATAATTTCGATCGACGTTTTATCGGTCTGACCGGTAGTGAGGCCGCCGTCGCCGCAGCCCAGCGCGCTGCACATATCGCACAGGCTAGCAAAACGGCGCATACCCACCAAGATTATGGAGTGAGTCACGCGGCTTTTGTACTGGCCTACACCAAAGATAATCTGGCTCACGTGATCTATCCCGGCGGGGTTACCCCCGAGGACTGGTCACAAGATTTGCCCCTCCTCGTCAAAGAGGCGTGGTCGAGCCGAGAGGAACCTTGAAGGGCGCCGAAAGGGTCCTTCCAAAGCAAGGCTCACTCGGCGCGGGCGGGCCAGGCGGGCTCGTTGTGGCCGAGCGGGACCGAAGGGCGGGCCCAGTGGGGCGGGGTTTCCGACAGGCGCACGGTCGGCCCGAGATGGCGCAACTTTCCGACCGGTGTGTCGCTGTCGATCGACCAGCGGTCGATGTCGGCCTGCGGCAGCTCTTTTGGCACGTCCTTGAGGGCGGGTTCGGGCACCTCGCCGCGTCCGACCAGCCAGCGGCCGGTCTGCGCCAGTGAAATGCGCACGAGCCAGCTGCCGCCTTCGCGCGCGCGGCGGGCCAATGCCACCATCGCCCCGAATGCCATCAGATAGCCGGTCAGGTAATCGATCGCCGAGACCGGGTAGAATTGCGGGCCGGGCTCGACGCCGGGAAAGAGTTCGCTCTGGCGGGTCGTGATCCCGCTGACGGTCTGCACGACTGTATCGAAACCGCGGCGCGAAGCCCAAGGCCCGACATGGCTGAAGGCGCACATCGAGACATAGACGAGGCCGGGGCGCAGCTTTAACAATTCCTCGGGCGAGAGGCCGCGATTGCCGAGCGTCCCCGGCCGATACCCTTGCGAGAACACATCGGCTTCGCGGACCAGACCGCGCAAGATTTCGAGATCGCGCGGATAGCGAAGGTCGAGATGCGCCGACAGCTTGCCGTGGCCGGTGTCGTTTTCCTGGTAGCCGATATTCGGCAAGTGCGGCGCGGTGATCTTCAGCACATCGGCGCCGTGCTCGGCGAGCGTGCGGGCAGCGGTCGGTCCGGCGAGGACCCGGGTCAGGTCGAGCACGCGGATGCCCGACAGCGGGCGGTCGCTTTCGGGCAACCTTTCCCGCGGGCTGTCGCCGATCTTCAAGATCTCCATCAACGGCAAAGAGGCGATCGCCGCGGCTTGTGGATGCTGCGCCCACTCGGCCATGCTGCGCGCCATGCCGCCGGCGCCTTTGGCCTCGATGATCGCTTCTTCGAGCTCGAGCGCATCCCAGCTTGCCACGGCGCGGCGCACCGCATCGCGGTCTTCCGCGACGCCAAGGACTCTGAGCGCAGCCTCGCGGTGGTTCGGAAAATTGGCGTGGATATAGCTCCAGCGCCCGTTCTTCGCCGGATAGACGCCCATCACCCTGTTGCGCTCGGTCGATACGGAAGCGCCGTCCATCTGCATGTAATGCCCGCTGCGCAGCGAGGCGACCGCCTGGCGCAGGTCGACCGCGACCTCCTGCCGGCGGCCGGTGCGCAATTCCCAGAGATCGGCCGCGGCGAGGCCGGTCGCGGCGAGCGCAGCGACGCCCGCCGCCCCGATGCGGAACGGCGTCGGCAATACCGGATCGGCGCCGCCGGTGATCTCAACCGTGCGCGCCCGCTCTTCGGGCCACCCGGCGACGGGCAAAATCGTGCGCAACGCGTCGTGTGCCATAGCCTAGACCTCGCCAATCCGGGGCCGGTGCTTGCCTAGGCACCAGCCGATCGCCGATGATGCCGCGGAATCATGCCGGAGGAAATGCCTATGAGCCGCATCATGATCGTCGTCGAGTTCGAGGTGAAACCCGAGCACCGCAATCAATTCATCGAATTGATCAAAGGCCACGCGCAACGGTCGCGCGTCGAGGACGGCTGCCAACAATTCGACGTGCTGTTACCGCAGGAGGACCACAACCGCGTGCTGCTGGTGGAGGCTTGGCGCGACCAGGCGGCGCTTGATGTGCACTCGAAGGCCCCGGTGATGGCCAAGTTGCGCGAGACCTACCAGCCTTGGCTGGTCAGCCGCAAGGCGACGCGCTGCACAGCTGATTGAGCCGCAGGCGCCTCTGGCTTACCGGTTGCCGCCGAGCGGGCTGGTCCAGTACCCACCACCAAGCCTGCCGCCGCCGGTGCCGCTGCTGCCGTAGCCGGGCGGCTTGGCGACCGCACCGCGCCCGCTGGGCAAGCGTAACGGCGGGCTGTCGCTGGTACCAGGCTCGCCCGGGATCGTCACGCCGGCACCGCTTGGGCCAAGATATTGCAAGGTCAAATTGCGGGGCGCCAGACTACCGGGATCCTGGGTAATGCTGCCTTGCGCATAAGCGACCCCAGCCGCACCGGCGAGGAGCGCCGCACTCACGACGGCTATTGTGAACCGCATCGACATTCCGTGTTCTCCTCTTACGGCTCTGACAGCCGGGCCTCGGTCAGGTTCTCATGTAGATAACGCTCCGATGGCCCCGCTGGGCGCACCTTCACGAAAATAGCTGTCGGGGGCTTTCGATCGGCACATTTACCGAAATTGACGCGTATTTACCCAAATTGAGTAAGGTCCGGTTCAGCTCGCGACGATCATTACGTCCGGCATCCTTGCCAAACTGATCCACAAATTGGGAGCGAACCCCATGAATATAAAGCATCTTCTCCACGGCGTCGCGGTGATTGCCGCGCTTGCGGTCTCCGCGCCGGCGTGGGCGCAAACAGCGGGCGGGAACTCCTATGGCGGAAACTCGATGGGAATCCCCGGTCCGAACCCAGGCGGACCCGAGACCCCCGGTACGATCAACGGGGGCCTTTTCGGCCACACGCCATCGCCCGCGCCGGCTTCGACCTCGGCGATGCCGCCGACGCACCATCACGCGTACCATGTCACTCACGCGGCCGCCCATCACCGCAAAATGGCGCCTCTGACCGGGTCTACGGCCAATCAGCTGAACCAGGAAGAACGCGCCCGCCTTCAATCAGGTAGCTCGATGCCGCCACCGGCTTGGCTGCCCAGCCGGTCAGGGGGGAACAGTATGGGACTGCCTGGTCCGAACCCGGGCGGACCGGGCCTGACGCTCTATAACCGCTGACTCCCGCAATGGTATAACCGGCTCGCGGGCTGCGTCGAGCGCCTGAGCATTTGCGGCGAAGGGGACGGAAGGCCCCCTCGCGATCGGGCGCTGCGGTATCTTCTACCGGTGTGCAACGTTGAAGCGGGCGAGGGCCTCGGCACCGGGGCAAAGTTCCGTTTCGCCGAGGCTGTTGAGCGGCGTCTCGACCGTGTCGAGGAACTTGTGCATGTCGCCGGAGTCAGGCTCGACAAACAAGAGGCCGGTGACGACCTCGCCGGCTGCATGGCGCTGCTGAAGATAGGTCAAGGCCGAGATCCGGTCGCAAGGATCGTAATCGGCGGCCAGTTTGCGCAGCCTTAAGGTCGAGCCGTCGTGCTGCACGACGGTCTGGACGGTGCCCGGCGCGTAGTCGGCGATGATCTCGTCGCGGCCGACAATTACGTCGAGCCGGTTGACCGCCTCGTTATGGGCGCGGACGTAATCGAAGCTTTTGGTCGATTCCGGGTTGTTGTTGAAGGCGACGCAGGGCGAAATCACGTCGATAAAGGCCGCGCCTTTGTGCTCGATCGCCGCCTTGATCAGCGGCACCAGCTGTGCCTTGTCGCCGGAGAAGCTGCGGGCGACGAATGAAGCGCCGAGCTGCAAGGCAAGCGCGACGAGGTCGATCGGCGAGTCGGTATTGACGGCGCCGCGCCGCGCCTTCGAGCCCTTGTCAGCGGTCGCCGAGAACTGGCCCTTGGTCAGGCCGTATACGCCGTTGTTCTCGACGATATAGACCATGTCGACGGCGCGCCGGATGCAATGCGCAAACTGGCCGAGCCCGATCGAGGCCGAGTCGCCGTCGCCCGAGACGCCGAGATAAATCAGCTCGCGGTTGGCGAGATTGGCGCCGGTCAACACCGACGGCATGCGCCCGTGCACGCTATTGAAGCCGTGCGATTTGCCGAGAAAGTAGGTCGGCGTCTTCGACGAGCAGCCGATGCCGGAGAGCTTGGCGATGCGGTGCGGCGGCAGGTCGAGCTCGAAGCAGGCCTGGATGATGGCCGAGCTGATCGCGTCGTGTCCGCAGCCGGCGCACAAGGTCGAGATCGAGCCCTCGTAGTCGCGGTGGGTGAGGCCGAGCGTGTTGACCGGCAGCGCCGGGTGATGGAATTTCGGCTTGACGATGTAGGTCATGACACAACCTTGCGCAGGGGCGTGATCTTCAGCGCGTCGAGATGCTCGGCGACGGCGCGCACGATGAAGCGGGCGGTGATCGGCGTGCCGTCATAGTGCAGCATCGGCACCAGGCGCACCGGGTCGAGGCTGCATTCGTTGACCAGCAACAGGCGCAGCTGGGCGTCGCGGTTCTGCTCGACCACGAACACGAAGTCGTGGTCGGCGACGAAATCGGCCACGTCCTGGTGGAACGGGAAGGCGCGCACGCGCAGCATGTCGATCTGGTGGCCGCGCGCGCCCAGCTCCGCCATCGCTTCGTCCATGGCCGGGCTGGTCGAGCCGTAATAGATCACGCCGTAGCGCGTCGGCTTGCCGGCGTCGCGCCGCACCGGGCGCGGGACCAGATTCTTCGCCGTCTCGAACTTGCGCAGCAGCCGCTGCATGTTGTCGACATAGGGCCCGCCTTCCTCGGTGTAGCGGGCATAGCGGTCGCGGGTCGAACCGCGGGTGAAGAACGAGCCGCGCGTCGGGTGGGTGCCCGGATAGGTGCGATACGGGATGCCGTCGCCGTCGACGTCGAGATAGCGGCCGAAGTCCTTGCCGGTGTCGAGCTCGTCGGCGGTCATCACCTTGCCGCGGTCGTACTTGCGCGTGTCGTCCCAGGCGAGCGGCCGGCACAGGCGGTGGTTCATGCCGATGTCGAGATCGAGCATGACGAAGATCGGGGTTTGCAGCCGGTCGGCG
>Ga0209380_10002275_pt1 | contig 12420 bp, 9 predicted proteins | sample HubBroMetageWFT6_FD_188347 | JGI IMG/M metagenome (GOLD analysis project Ga0209380, IMG submission 188347) | Warmed and freeze-thawed soil microbial communities from the Hubbard Brook experimental Forest, New Hampshire - Hubbard Brook CCASE Soil... | ecosystem: Environmental > Terrestrial > Soil...
GCTGCCGGTGGGATGCTCCGTGTCGGTGAATGGGGGATTCCCGGTGCCGTTGTTGAAGGTGGCGCCGAAGAGTTCATTATCCTGCTGATAAAAACTGTACAGACCCACTTGCAGATTGTTTTTGGCCAGGTTTGCGCCAAAACTTATCTGGCCGCCGCCGTAGGTTGAGCCGCGATGTTCGGTGGTGACTACGGGGTCAGTGGCGGCGCTGTCGTAGTCGGCGGCGTTGTAGTGGAAGAATGGGGAGACAGTCAGCAGGAGTTTTGAATTGAAGGTGTGGACCCAGGAGAAGTTGGCGATGGCATCCGATTCGTGGTCGCCGTCGCGAAGGTCGAGGCTGGGATACTGTCCCGTTAGTTGGCCATTCACCAGATTATTCTCGATGTCGTTGGGGAAGGGGTCGTAGGGGATTTGGTAGTAGTCCTTGCGCAACGAAGTTACGAGACGCAGTTGATTGGACGGGTCGATGTTGAAAATCAGCGAGCCGAAGCCTCCGTAGCCGTTGTCGGCGTCGTGAACGACTTGCGGGACGGGTGTCTGGATGCCGAGATTGCTGCGGTTGGCGTTGAGGCTGGCGTAGTAGGCGAAGCGTTCGGTGTGGCTGCCGAAGCTGAGGGCGTCGTTGGTCTGGTAGAAATTTCCGGCGCTGAGGACGAGTTCGCCCTGGTTGTTGCGCTCGAAGCCGGTGCGCGGGACTACGTTGAAAACTCCGTAGGTGCGATCGCCGAATTCGGCGCCGTAGCTTCCGCGATTGACTTCGAGATAGTCGACGTCCTTGGGATCGAATTGCGGGCCGAGGTTGGAGGCGATGTTGGTGTTGGGGACGGGCACGCCGTCGATGAGCCAACTGGTCTGGTGGCCGCCGCGGATGTGGAGCTGGTCGTGGGTGAAATAGGCTCCGGGAACGTAGTCGGTGATCATGGCTAGACTATTGGTGCGGGCAGCGCCCGGTGTGTGCTCGATATCTAGGCGGCTGACCAGCGTGGTGGGAGTGGCGGAGTCCGTGGGAACGGCTTCGGGGGCTCCGGAGACAATAACGGATTCTTTGGTGGTGGCGACATTCAGAGAAAAATGCAGGACGGGATGCGATCCGGAATTCACCAGGACATCGGAGGCCATCTGATTGAAACCGGGAGCGACGACGGTTACGGTGTATTCTCCGATCGCGATTGCGTTGAAAGAGAATTGTCCGGCGGCGTCAGTGTTGGCAGTTGTGGCCCAATCGGAAGTCTTGGAGCGCAGCATTACCATGGCGTCTTCCACGGGGCGATGCTGGGGGTCGTGAACGATGCCGCGAACTGATCCGAAGATGGAGGCGTAGGCGGCTAGGGTCAGGAACGGAGTTATCAGGATTAGACGGGTGAAACGCATTTGATCTCCCATAGAAATTCGGTTTCCAGGTGCCGGCCAGTACGTGAGGGGCAGAAGCCGTGCCAGGACGCCTCGCTTCGCTCGCTGGGCCCTTCGGCTTCGCTCAGGGCATGCTCGCGAATGCGCCCGTCCCTACACGTGCCAATGGTCGCTTGTGGATTTAGCTCAGGCTATGGAGAGATGCTGGAGGGGCGCGGGTGGATTGGGAACGGGAGATTTCAGTGTTCGAGGAGACGGGACTCGACTGCCCGAGATACGCTTCGACATTCTGCACGAAGGGAGCGGATGCGGACGACTGCGCGTGAGCCCAGCGGGCGGTCGTTACGGCGCGGCAACAGTCGTGATTGCAACATGCGGCGGCGTGGATGATGAGCTGTCTGGCTTCTGAGACCTGTGCTGAGGCCAGGGAATCATGGCAGCGATGGGCTGCTTTGCGGACGCAGCAGGCATGGGGCGCGGCGGTTACCGCCAGGACGAGCGGGACGAAGTTCCCCAAGAGCGCCGCTAGCAGGAGGAATCTGGTGATCAGTCGCTGCATGCTTTGATCCGCGATGCTCGAAGCTTACCAACTTGCGGTTTACGAAAGCAAGAAGGGGGTCCTGCCTAGTGGCGGAAAACTCCGATGCCAGCGGTGTAAGAGCCCGGCGAAGCTGCGGGACGCCGGAGAGATGCTAGGGATCCTTCGACTCCGACACGCGCTTCGCTTCGCGAACCGCGTGTCTCCGCTCAGGACGACAGATCCTAACGGGAGTCTCAGGCTTTGCCCTGGATCTTGGCCCACCACCAGCGGACGCCGACGAACAGAAAGCGCCAGTCGCTAAAGAATTCCGGAGGCTTGCCTTCGAAGGCATGGCCGATGAATTGGAGAAGCCATCCGAGCAGAAAAAGGCCGAGAGCGTAGGGCCACAGGCCATGGACGAAGACGCTGGCTAGAAAAACCGCGATCGAGAGCACAATGGTTGGGATGCCCAGGGTGTGGCAGAGCCGGTTTATGCGGTTCTGATGGCTGGAGGAATATTGCGAGATCCACTGCTCGTGGGTGCGGTTGCCCAGCATGCGGAGGATGATACAACGGCAGCTGGTTGTTTGCACGCCGCGGGCTAGCGCGAGGGGAACTGGCGTGGCGAGCTCCGATCGCCGGAGAGCCGGGGGTGGCTGTCCCCACATTGAATCCGCGCGGGTTGAGGCGTCCGCTTGCCGCGTGGTAGCATCCTAGGTTTTGGCAGGTAGGTTGGGCTGGCCTGTATGCTGTGCTGGTCTTCGTTGTGAAGTCTGGATTCTGAATTCTGGGCCTTCTGTTTTTCCACACCTGCGAAGGAGCCTACTGGTGAAAGTCTATTCCGGAGAAAACATTCGTAATGTCGCGATGGTGGGGCATGGGCATGCGGGGAAGACCTCGCTGCTCTCGGCCATGCTTTACACGGCAGGAGCAACGCCGCGGCTGGGGCGGGTGGACGACGGGTCGGCGACTACCGATCACGATGAAGAAGAGATCGCGCGGAAGATGTCGATTGCCGCAGCGGCGGCTTATGTGGAGTGGGGCAAAACGAAGATCAATGTGATTGATACGCCTGGTTTCAATATGTTTGTCCACGAGGCGCGGATGGTGCTGCCGGTGGTGGATGCGGCGATTGTGGTGGTCGACGGAGTGGCCGGGGTGGAAGTGGTGACGCAGCGCGTGTGGAAGGATTGCGAGGAGTACAAGACTCCGCGGCTGATCGTGGTGAACCGCATGGACCGCGACCGGGCGAATGCGGAGCGCGTGCTGGAGTCGCTGATCAATGCGTTTGGAAGAAATGTGATTCCGATTGAGCTGCCCATCGGGAGCGAGAAGAGTCTGAGCGGCGTGGTCGACCTGGTTCGCATGAAGGCTTACACCTATGAGCTGGGAGGGAACGGGAAGGGCAAGGAGACGGAGATTCCGGCCAATATGCGGGCGCAGGTGCAGGAGTCGCATGAACAGCTGGTGGAGCTGGTGGCTGAGGGCGATGACAAGCTGATGGAAGAGTTCTTTGAGAAGGGGACGATTCCCGAGGAGGACTTGATTCCGGCGCTGCATAACGCGATTCGCGAGGACAGACTTTTTCCTGTCATTTTTAGTTCCGGGTTGGGGAATGTTGGGGCTGACCGGGTGATGGATTTTATTGTGGATTACACTCCGGCGCCTTCGGAGCATGAGTGGGTGCAGGGCGAACCGGCGGCTTCAGGCAACGGGGATGCGCCGAAGCGGCATGAAACGGATGCGGAGCCGGTTTCACTTTACGTGTTCAAGACGATTTCGGACGCGTTTGCAGGAAGGATTTCTTATTTCAAAGTTTTCTCTGGCGTGCTGAAGAATGAGGCCACGGTACAGAACTTCTCACGCGGATCGGCGGAGAAGCTGTCGCATATTTCCATCATGCAGGGAAAAACGGCGGTGCCGGTTACGGAGTTGCATGCGGGAGATATTGGCGCTGTCGCGAAATTAAAGGACACGCTCACTGGTGACACGCTGGGAGACAAGGCGGCGCCGATTCAGTATCCCCGAGTGAAGCTGCCAGAGCCGGCTATCACGTTTGCGATTGAGCCCAAGAGCCGCGCGGATGAGGACAAGCTGGGGCCGGGAATCCACAAGCTGATGGAAGAGGATGCGATGCTGCGATTCTTCCGCGACCCGCAGACCAAGGAGTTTTTGATCGCCGGCACCGGGCAGCAGCATATTGAAGTGATCGTTTCGAAGCTGAAGAAGCGGTATCACACCGAAGTGGTTTTGAAAGCGCCCAAGGTGCCTTACCGGGAGACGATTCGGGCCAAGGCAGACGTGCAGGGGAGGCACAAGAAGCAGACGGGCGGGCACGGGCAGTACGGCGATTGCAAGATCAAGATGGAGCCCATGCCGCGGGGCGGGCAGTTTGAATTTGTGAATGATATTTTCGGCGGCGCGATTCCGAAGAATTTCATTCCGGCGGTGGAAAAGGGAATCAAGGACGCGGCGGCGCGCGGATATCTGGCTGGATTTCCGGTGGTCGACTTCCGTGTGATTCTTTATGACGGGTCGTATCACGATGTCGACTCGAACGATTTGTCGTTCCAGATGGCGGGGCGCATCGCGTTTAAGAAAGCGATGGAAGTGGCCAAGCCTACGCTGCTGGAGCCGGTCATGGTGGTCGAAATCACGGTGCCGGATGAATTTGCCGGGTCGATTATGGGCGATTTGAACAGCCGGCGGGGACGCATCCAGGGCATGGACAACAAGGGTGGTAACACCGTGGTGAAAGCCGAAGTGCCCATGGCGGAGATGCTGACTTACGGCGTGGATTTAACTTCGATGACGCAAGGCCGCGGCAGCTTCAACATGGAAATGCACCATTACGATACGGTGCCGGGACAGTTGCAGGAGAAGATTATTGAGAAGGCGAAAGCGGCACGGGGCGAGGTGAAGGAAGAGGAAGAGTAGAAAGCGTAACGTGGTTTCCCTCGTCGATGACGAGGCGCTTGGGAGAACTCGGCCAGCCGCGAAATTCTGCTGGAGCATTGCCTCGCAGGTCGTGCGCTGGACGGCGCGTGTATAGTTCTGGCAACGGGCTGGGCTAGGGCGTGGGTCGATCTGCGTAGAGGCCGCCGCAAGCCCGAAGGAGTCTTCGGATGTCAACGCCCCCATCGGAGTTTCCCGGCTCTTCTGCCAGCTCGCATACTTTTTCCTTCGGCGGCTATGCCAGCGAGGAAGTTGGTTTAGCCGGCGTCACCTTCTGGCCCCGGGCGGGCGCGCGCTTGATCGATTATGTCCTGCATTATTGTGTTACATACGTGGCAGGATTTCTGTTTTCGATTTTTGTAATCGCAGCGTCGGGTGGTCATATGCCGCTATGGGTGCTCGCGAGATTCAGGCATCCGGGCCTCTTTGGATTCATCCCCGGCGTGGCCGGCTTTTTGGTCTATAACGTGGTTTGCGTGAGCATGCACGGAAGCACATTGGGCAAGCGATTGCTCTCCATGGTAGTAGTTCAGGAAAACGGCACGCGCTGCCGGATGGTGCCAGCCATCATTCGAGAACTCGGTTACTTTATTGACTCGCTTTTCTTCGGCTTGATTGGATACCTTGCCATGCAAAAGACTTATCAGGAACAGCGGTACGGAGACCAGTGGGCGCATACAGTGGTGACGAAGCGCGCGGGCGTGATTCCTGAACAGCTGCGGAGCGACGGCCGCTTTGTTCTGGCTTTGATGCTGGCTGTGATGACCGATGCGGCACTGGCCATGATTGGACTGCTGATTTTAATCAGCAATTGAATTCTGAGGCCTGGACCTGCGCGCGTTCGGGCCTCTGCTTTTTGGAGTTCTTCGTCATCGCTTTCCCCGCCCCTTGCGGCGTCCCCACATGGTCTGCGGCAATTGTCCCTGCATCGTTCGTGGTAACATCCGGCGAGGACGCGAGGTCGGGATGAAAATTGGATCTATTCTTATCTGTTCTCTTATCGCCATGGTGCCGTTCGGATTTGCTGCCGAGACGCAAGTGTTTTCTACCACTGCCGGGCCGGTCAAGATCACTCCGCTGTATCACGCCAGCACGCTGATCGAGGCTGGCGGGAAGATCATCTATCTTGATCCGGCCAAGCCTGCGAAATTGGCGGGGCTTCCGAAGGCCGACCTCATTCTGATTACCGACATTCATGGCGACCACATGGACCCGGATTCGATCAAGGAAATCAGCAAGCCGGAGACGGAGATTCTGGCCGCGCCGGCGGTGGTCGCGACTGTTACCAGCGCCAAGTCCATTGCCAATGGAGAAACTAGGAACTGGCAGGGATGGACGATTGACGCTATCGCTGCGTACAACCTGAAGCGCGGCCCAGCTCCGGGAAAATTCTTTCATGACAAGGGGCGCGGGAATGGTTACGTGCTTACCTACGGCGGCAAGCGCTTTTATTTTTCCGGCGACACCGAGGGCGTCCCGGAGATGCGCGGGCTTAAGAGCATTGATGTGGCGTTTGTCTGTATGAACCTGCCTTACACCATGCCGCCCGAAGAGGCTGCTGACGCGGTTAAAGCCTTCCACCCGAAAATTGTCATTCCTTATCACTATCACGGATCGGATCTCGCGGTGTTTCAGAAAGCGCTGGAAGGGTCTGGCATTGAGGTGCGGGTGCTTGACTGGTATCCCAAGTAGAACGTGCCGACAGCTTACTTCCCGATAAGCGATCAATGGGCCCTCACTCCTTATATGGCCCTCCGCTCCGTACGGCCGGGCTTCGCCTGGGCCGGACCCCTCGGCTTCGCTCGAGGCGCGCTCTCGAGGCGGCTGTCCGTGCGTGGTTCGTGGTAACATCCGGCGAGTGGCTGCTGCTAGAAACAATCCCAACCTGAATTACAGTCCTGAGCGGCTGGTGTCTGCCGCGCCCGTGGAAGATGATTCTACGTTTGAGCTGAAGCTGCGGCCGCAGCGGCTCAATGAATTTATCGGGCAGACCAAGGTTAAAGAAAATCTGGCGGTGGCGATTGAGGCGGCGCGGTCGCGCGGCGAAGCCATGGATCATGTGTTGCTGTATGGGCCCCCCGGGCTGGGCAAGACTACGCTAGCGAACATTATCGCCAACGAACTTGGCGTGCACTTTCAGCCTACGGCTGCGCCGTTGCTGCAGATCAAGGGCGACCTGACGGCGATCATCACCAACATGCAGGACAAGCAAGTCCTGTTCATCGATGAGATTCACCGGCTGCAGCCGGTGCTCGAAGAGCTGCTGTATTCGGCGCTCGAAGATTACAAGCTCGACATCATTATTGGGCAAGGGCCTTCGGCGCGCACGCACACGCTCGAAGTGAAGCCATTTACGTTTGTGGGCGCGACCACGCGGGCGGGATTGATTTCGGCGCCGCTGCGGTCGCGGTTTGGGATCGTGCTGCGGCTTGAGTTTTATACTCCAGAGGAGTTGCGCGTGATCGTGGAGCGTTCTGCGGAGATTCTGGGAGTTCAGGTTGACGACGCCGGCGCGATCGAGATTGCCAGCCGGTCGCGAGGGACGCCACGCATTGCGAACCGGCTGCTGCGGCGGGTGCGCGACTATGCGCAGGTGCGTGGAGCGGGCAAAATCGATTTGCCTACGGCTCAGGCGGCGCTGCAGATGCTGGAAGTGGATAAATATGGGTTCGACGAGGTCGACCGGCGCTTGTTGCTGACGATTATCGAAAAATACCAGGGCGGGCCGGTGGGCGTGAATACGCTGGCGGCGGTGCTGGCCGAAGAGCCGGACGCGATTGAAGAGATTTACGAGCCGTTTCTGATGCAGATTGGATTTTTGAATCGCACTCCGCGTGGGCGCGTGGCGACGCAACTGGCGTATGAACATTTTGGGATCACGCCGAGCCGGCGGCAGAGCTCGTTGTTCTAAATCCACGAACCGGCCTAAAACCCAGCTCTGACACTGTTCGGTAAACCTTAGAACAACGCCTTTCTGTTTTAGGAGGCACGCTCATGGTGTATCTTGCAGAATTCCTTGTCAGAGACGGGGAGCCGTGAGGGCGGTTTGCGCTCGGGTTGTGCTCGAGGTCTCATAGTGAAGAGGTTTCTGAGGTTTCTGCTGGCAGGTGCACTGACTCTGCCGGGAACGGTGGAGTGTGCATGGGGCGCAGCCGCACCGCAGGAGGTGTTAGCGGCCCAGGCGGCGGCCCAGGCACCACAAAACACCGCCGGACAGAATCCTCAGCCCGCTCCGCCGCCATCGACTCCGTCGTTGGAACCCGTCACTCGGAGTCAGCAAGTCTCGGCGGCCGGGCACGCGCTCGCTCCTCCGGCGCTGACCATTCCGCGTTTGACCCGCGCGCCGGCTCTCGAAGACTTCCTGAGTATGAAGCCCGAAGGCGAAATCGCTTTGCAGATGGCGAAGGTGACGGGCTTCGTGCAACGCAATCCGCACGATGGAGAGAAAGTTTCAGAAGAGACCGCGGCCTATCTGGGCTACGACCAGAAGAATCTGTACATCGTGTTCGTGTGTTTCGACGACGCGAAGAAGGTGCGGGCGCGCATGTCGCCGCGAGAGGATATTGCAGACGACGATGAAGTCGCAGTTATGTTCGACACGTTTCATGACCGGCGCCGCGCCTATGAATTTCAGACGACGCCACTAGGGGTGCAATGGGATGCGATTTATACCGAAGCGTCGCGGGACGAGACCGGCGGGAACTTTGACACCTCGTGGGACACAGTATGGGATTCGCGGGGCAAGATAACCAGCCGCGGCTTTGTGGTGTGGATCGCGATTCCGTTCAAGAGTTTGCGGTTCCCGGCGACGAAACAGCAGGAGTGGGGAATCATTCTGTATCGCGGAATTGTTCGCAAGAATGAGGATTCGTTCTGGCCGGAGATTTCATCCAGATTGCAAGGACGGCTGGGGCAGGCGGCGACGCTGTATGGGCTCGAAGGAATTTCCCCTGGGCGCGAGATCGAGTTGATTCCTTATGGAATCATGCGCGGCTTCCGGTCGCTGGACACAGTCGATCCCTACAATCCGTTCTTTCAGAGTGCGACGGCGCAGGGGCAGGCCGGCATGGACGCGAAGTTCGTGATCCATGACCACTTTGTGCTGGATTTGACGGCGAATCCTGATTTCAGCCAGGTGGAATCGGAGGATCCGCAGATCACGGTGAATCAGCGTTTCGAAGTGTATTTTCCGGAGAAGCGGCCGTTCTTCCTGGAGAACGAGGACTACTTCCGCACGCCGTTCGATTTGTTTTTCACGCGCAATATTCAGGACCCCTCGGCGGGAATCCGGCTGACTGGGAAAGAAGGGCCGTATTCGGTGGGGCTGATGACGAGCGATGACCGCGCGCCGGGGCTAGCCGTGCCAAGCTATTGCCCGGCTACCTCCCCGATCTGTTCAGACAGTCTCTACGGCGACCGGTCGTACTTCACAATTGCGCGGGTGAGCCGCGACATTTTCAAGCAGTCGAGTGTGGGAGCGGTTTACACCGATTGGGAGTGTCCGACGACCGGCGAGTTTAACCGGGTCGGCGGGCTGGACACGCGCTTGAAGTTCAACGCCAACTGGACTCTTGACGGTCAGGGGGTGGTAAGTTCGAGCAATTTGCAGGGGCTGAATGCGTACTTTTACGGCAACCCGGAAACCACCTGCGAATACAACCTGTTCCCATTCAGCTCCGGCAATGCCGGAAACGGCAACTATTATGCTGGACCGGCGGACAAGCTGGATCTAAAGCGCGAGGGACTGCACTTTTCCTATGAGGGAATTTATGACGACATCAGTCCGGGGTTCGTAACTGTGCCCGGATTCGTAAACCGCGTGGACATCCGCGATCTTTACCAAGTGATTGACTATCGCTTCCGTCCGAAGCAGGGTTGGATCGTGGACTGGGGACCGTCGCTGAACCAGCGCTATGTATTCGATCATGAAGGCAATCGGCTCGATACGTATTACGATCCTTATCTGGCGATTCAAGGGCGGGGACAGACCGTACTCTATCTGCTTCCTTACGAGGAATTGCGGGAGCGGTTGCGGCCGCAGGATTTTCTCTTTCTTGGTTTGTTGGTGAACCACAACCAGGATTACCACGAACACCGCAGCGGTGCTTCGTTCCAGACCCAATACTTTCCGAAGGTGACAGTTGGCGCGAACTACTACTGGGGAGACGGAGCAAACTTTGTGCCGGCAGCGACCGCGCTGCCCGTGCCTCTGCAGAACGCGCTGCCCCAATCTCTTCTTTCGCGGTTGGACACGGGCTCGGCGACGTTGACCTTCCGTCCCATCAAGCCGTTGAAGATTGAAAACACTTACCTGTTCGAGCGTTTGCGGGCGACGGAGAACGAGTATCTTTTTGCGCTTTCAGAGGTTGCTCAATCCACGACGCCAGGCATGCCCATCGGGAAAGGCATTTTCGACAACCACATTGTGCGCAGCAAGTGGAACTGGCAATTTACGCCACAACTTTCGCTGCGAGTGATTCTGCAGTACAACTCAGTTCTGGCAAATACGCCGGGCAGCCAGTTCTACCTGCCGAACCCGCCGGGCCAACCCATGCCGTTCTACTTGTATACCTACCTCCCCACGCAGAAGGAATTCAATGCCGACGTTTTGGTCACTTACCTGGTGCATCCTGGGACGGCGATTTATGTCGGCTACAACAGCGACCTGCAGAACCTGGACCATGGCCTGATGCAAGATCCGGCAGGTCTGGCAGGGCTGTCCACGGCGAAGGGCTATATCAACGACAGTCGGCAATTCTTTGTTAAGGTTTCGTACCAGTTCCGCTTCTGAAATCAGGTCCTAACTGTTAGCTCCTGGCTTCTACCTAAGAGCCCTGACTTGTGCCGGCCGAAGGCCGAAGCCAGAAAGCCGTGATCCGGATTGCTGAATCCTGGCGCATTCCGGTAGAATCTAAGGATTCTGTCGAGGTCTGACCTATATGAAACCTGCTATTCATCCCGCTTATAACGAAGTGCGTGTGCATTGCGCGTGCGGCAATGCGTTTGTTACCCGATCTACCCACAAAGGTGATATCAGCGTAGAAATCTGCTCGGCTTGCCATCCCTTCTTTACCGGCAAACAGAAGTTGATGGATACTGCAGGACGAGTGGAGCGCTTCCGCCGCAAGTATGCCAAGAACGCGCCGGCTAAGCCGGCCGAGACGGCGGCGAAGAACTAAGTCTTTGCCAACATTAACGCGGATACCCCTAAAAATTCAGCCCTCGCCCAGCGGCGAGGGTTTTGTTTTGCAGGGGCAAGTAGAATAGACCCGTGCGCAAGTCCTGGGACAACTCGGGTGGGGCGGGCGCGGTTGTCCGCCAGGTAGAGGACCTGAAGCCGGTCCCCGCCAGCGTGACGATCGGCGATATCAAAGTCGCGCCTGCCACTGTGCTGGCGCCGATGGCCGGCGTTACCGACACGGTCTTCCGGCGGTTCATCCGCAACCTGGATGGCTGTGGGCTGATCATGACTGAGTTCACCTCGGCCGATGGCGTGCTCCGCAAGAAGGACGAGAAGGCCAAGCGCTACCTCCATTTTTATGAAGACGAACATCCGATTTCGGCGCAGCTTTTTGGCAGCGATCCGCGTGTGATGGCGGAGGCGGCGCGCATGGTGGAGGGGCTGGGCTTCGACATCGTGGACTTAAACCTGGGCTGTCCGGCAAAGAAAGTCGTGAAGTGCAACGGAGGCTCGGGGTTGCTGCGCGATCTGCCAGCGATTGGGCGCATCTTTGAGGCGGTGAGAGCGGCCGTGAAGGTTCCGTTCACCGTGAAGTTTCGCGCGGGATGGAGTGATGACGAAATCGTTTGCGTGGAACTGGCTCGCATGGCGGAATCGTGTGGACTGGCGGCGGTCGCGTTACATGCGCGCACGCGGGAGCAGGGGTACAGCGGAAATGCTCGCTGGGAGTGGATTGCGGCGATCAAAGACGCGGTGAAGATTCCCGTGATTGGCAACGGCGACATCCGCACGCCCGAGGACGCTTGTGCCATGGTCACGCAGACTGGCTGCGATGCGGTCATGATCGGGCGCACGGCGCCGTCGAACCCGTGGATCTTCCGGCAGATTCAGCAGTATTGCGCCGGGATGGAAGCAGCCTTCTCATCTCCTAAGCTTTACGACGAGCCTAGCGAGGCCGACCGTTACCAGATGATCCGCACCTATTTTCAGATGCTGATTGAAGAGGAACTGCCGGACGCCGTTGGCAAGATGAAGCAGTTTGCCTCCTGGTTTACGCACGGCGTGCCCGGCGGAGCGGGGCTCCGCAAGGCGATCTACGAATCGAAGAGCGCGGTGGAGATTCTGGAGCGGGTGGAGGAATTCTTCGAGGCTAGGTTATGTGGCGTGGTTGCCCCTTCGACGAGCTCAGGGCAGGTTCTGGCCCGCGAAGGGTAGGCGCGGACCGCACCACGGCGTATGAGGACTCAGGGCACCACGGCGACGGCAACCCGCACTCCTGGGTAGCGCGGATTAAACAGAAAATACCCGCCCCCAGCGAAATCGATATAGCAGTGGTCGGTGTATGCCCATCGAGCAGGCCAGGGCTGTCCGATTTCGAACCGGTAGCCGCCATACGCGAAGTGCGGATGGCCTG
>Ga0209380_10002276_pt1 | contig 12414 bp, 8 predicted proteins | sample HubBroMetageWFT6_FD_188347 | JGI IMG/M metagenome (GOLD analysis project Ga0209380, IMG submission 188347) | Warmed and freeze-thawed soil microbial communities from the Hubbard Brook experimental Forest, New Hampshire - Hubbard Brook CCASE Soil... | ecosystem: Environmental > Terrestrial > Soil...
TAGAGCGTCTCAAACGTGGTTCGCGAAACGAGTTGAATTTCTTCGCCCAGCAGCTTGACGGCGGCTTCTTCGCTGAATGCGCCGCGCTCGCCTTGAAAGGCGATTCGGGAAGATGGGGGGATTTTCATTCCCATCGCCCACGGACTAGTATTTGCGCGTGCAGGCGTCTCGACATAAGCACTCAAACTAGCAGGGCGCTAAGCCGTCAGTCAAACTTTGCATAACTTTGCATAAATTGGGGCTGTCCCTCGACTCAACCACGAAGATGCCCGTTCCGTCCCGAAAAACGCGGGACGGAACGGCCGCTACAAAACCATCCTGCATTATTGGGGGTGGGTTTTGCAGAGGCCGCCCGTCATATGGGCGGGCAGCCGTTTATTTCATCCAGAAGTAAATTTTTTTGAACTAACAACTCGGGCGAAAGATCACGCGCTAGGCTCGCGGGACCCGCTTTCCGCCGAGCACGGTCGTACTCGGGGAGAGCCGCTGGTGGCCGGTGATTTTGTTATTGTAATTGTCGAGAAAATCGAAATTCCCCTTCTGCAACTCGAGCACAGCGACGTCGGCGGGCGCGCCCACTTTGAGCGTGCCGCGGTCGTTGAACAACGGGAAGATGCGCGCAGCATTGACGGTGGCTCGCGCGATGGCCTGATCGAGCGTCATGCCGTAACCGAACAGCTTCGACATGCAGTTGGGAAGGTCGATGACCCCGGTTTCGTGGGCGTTCGTGTTCCAGTCGGTGGAGAATGTGTCGGGCCAGAAACCGGCCTTCATGATCGCGGCAATGGTGTCCCACCTCATGTGCCCTTTCTGGCCGTTGCCAACGTCGAACCAGACGCCGCGGCGGCGCGCCGCCAGCACTTCGGGCAGGATGTGGCCGCTATCGTCGATGATGCTGTTGGGCGGCGGCGCAAACATGTGGGTGACGATGTCGCCGCGCTTCAGAAGGGCGAAAAGTTTGGGAATGGGCGTGATGGTCTGTCCCATGTGGATCATCACGGGTAGGCTGAAGGAAGTGGCCACTTCCTGCGTGCGCCGCAGCACCTCGAAATCGTTCTCGCCCGCGACATCCTGCGACAGCCGTGCCTTGACACCGACGATGAAGTCGCGATTCTTTGCGATCGCATCGCGGGCCGCGGCGACATCCGCGTTCTTCAGGTCCATCGTGTCGCCATCGGGCAGGATGCCGGCGCGGCCGATGTTGATCAGCACGCGGCCATGCTGAGGTGAAGACCGCGCGACGGCAATCGTGTCGCCGATGTGATCGGCGCCTTGCGATCCCGCATCGATCCACCCGGTCACGCCGTCCTGAAGGACGAGGCCAGGCCCCTGTGTGAAGCGGCCGCAATGGGTGTGAATATCGAGCAGACCTGGTACGACGAGCTTGCCGCGCGCGTCGATGGTGTCGCCTGCGTCGCCTGCGATGGTCGTTTCGATGGCGGCGATGCGGCCCCCCGAGATGGCCACGTCGCGGATCGCATCGAGCCGCACGGATGGGTCGATGACGCGCCCGCCCTTGATAATCAGGTCATAGCTTGCCGCTAATGCTCTCGGCACGCGAGCAAACATCGCCGCGCCCGCGCTTGCTGCGGCAACGGAAAGAAACCGGCGCCGGTTCACCATCTCAGCCTCCAATATGTGTCTTGAGTGTAACTTGCAAACCAGATATTGGGCGCGTCTGACCCGTCTGTCAACAAGCGATCGCCCGGACGCGTTTTTGTAGCGCCCGCCTTCAGGCGGGCACTTTGGAATCAACCAGATGCTCGCATGAAGGCGAACGCTCCACAAACCAATACCGAGTTCTCACAGTTACGCCAGTAGCCCCGGAAAACGCCCGATTGGGATGTGAGGAACAAGCAGCCCACGCACCCAACGCATTCCTATAATTTATTCAGCCCATCCAGGCCGGCGACTTTGTACGCTTCGGCAAAGGTCGGATAATTGAAAACAGTGTCGCGAAAATAATCCATGGTGCCGCCGAAGGTGAGCACAGCCTGTCCGATGTGCACGATTTCCGCGGCGCTTTCCCCGATGACGTGCACGCCGAGGACTTTGCGCGTGTCCGGGTGGAAGAGAATTTTCAACATGCCGGTGTGATCGCCGACAATCTGCGCTTTGGCCAGCTCTTCATATTTTGAAATGCCGACCTCAAAGGGGATGCGCGATTCGGTCAAAGTGGCTTCGGTCTGGCCAACCATGGAAATTTCGGGGATGGTGTAAATGCCGTATGGTAGAAAAGCCGCGCTCATTTCGGCGGGGGCGCCGAAAATGTGGCAACTGGCAAGGCGGCCCTGTTCCATGGACGTGGAAGCGAGCGAAGGGAAACCGATGACGTCGCCGGCCGCGTAGATATTGGGGACAGAAGTTTGGAAGGATGCATTCACCGCGAGCTTGCCGCGCGATTCCGTGGTGAGCCCCGCGGCTTCAAGGTTCAGCAGATCGGTATTGGCCTGGCGGCCTACCGCGTACATCAGGCAGGTGGCGTGAATGCGCTTTCCACTTTCGAGGCTTGCGGCCACGCGGCCGCGCTCGTCGGTTTGAATCGCCGTGACTTTTTCGCCCAGGCGGAAGATAGCCCCCTGCCGGCGCATGTGATAGCGCAACGCTTCCACGATTTCGGAATCGACAAAGTCCAGGAGCTCCGGCCTTTGCTCGATCAGAGTGACTTCCACGCCCATGGCCACGAGCATCGAGGCGTATTCGAGGCCGATTACGCCGCCGCCCACGATGATTAATTCGTGCGGGATTTCGTCCATCTGAAAGAACTGGTCGCTGGCGATGATTTTCTTGCCGTCAAAAGGGATGTCATCCGGGTGGGAAGGCCGCGTGCCGCAGGCGATCAGGACGTGGTTGGCATGAAGCATATGCGCTTGCGTCTCGCCTTGCACTTCGATGGTGTTGGCGTCCAGGAACTGGGCGGTGCCACAAAGCAGGTTGATCCCGTTGCGGTGCAATTGGTCGCGCACGACTCCGGTTTCCCGCTCCACGACCTGCGAGACGCGGGTGGCCAAATCGCTGATCGATATGCGGTCTTTGACGACGTAGTCGGCTCCGTAAAATGAGCGATGGCGGAATCCGGTGAGGTGAAGAATGGCTTCGCGCAGAGTCTTGCTGGGAACGGTGCCGCCATGGATGCAAACGCCGCCGACCATGTCGCTGCGGTCCACCATGGCCACGCGCTTGCCGAGCTTCGCAGCGGCGATAGCGCCTTTTTGACCCGCGGGCCCGCTTCCAATGACGACGAGGTCATATTGGATCGGCTGCATCAATCCTCTTCGGCTTGTTTCACGCTGAATTTCAGTTTGCAAAGGTGGGTACCCTCACGGTTGAAATGGCCTGAAATCCGTTCGCGCCCAGTGTAAGGGAGCGCGGGATGAGAAACAATCGTAGTATCGGAAGGTCGCGCATTCACGGGGCCCCTATTCTACAACCAATCCTTGTGTAAGTGGTTTGGATACAGCGAGTTTGCGACAGCCATGAACATCCGTGCAGATGCCTTCCATCGAGAAATTGAATCGGCGATGCCCGCAATGTCTAATCGTAAGACGCATAAATGAAAGCCAGGTTGCATTCCGAATAATATTTATCGCCCACATGATTCGCTCGCTTTACTGGTTTCCATGTGAATCCAAGTGGTGAGGCTGCGAGGGTCGAAACCGTGGGATAATGTAGGAAAAAGAGACGCGCGCCGCGGAATTCAGAGGAGAATTGTTGTAACCAAAGTGCGCCTTACAGCCCTCTAAGACATTAGAATGAATGATGTGGACAGTAGCGAGACACGGAACCCTACGGACAGATAATGCACATATCCGCGCCATTCATACGACGGCCTGTTGCGACTTCACTTTTGAGCGTGGCGATCCTGCTCGCGGGCGGGGTGGCCTTTTATTTGCTGCCTGTAGCAGCGCTTCCCCACGTTGATTTTCCCACGATTTATGTTCGCGCATCCTTGCCGGGGGCAAGCCCGGAGACGGTAGCCTCGTCATTGGCTACTCCGCTGGAGCGCCAGTTCGGCCGGATTGCCGGCGTCACGCAGATGACGTCCACCAGCCAGTTGGGCAACACAGGGATCACGCTGCAGTTCGACCTGGACAGGGACATCAATGCGGCTTCGCGGGACGTGCAGGCGGCCATCAATGCAGCCGCCGGACAATTGCCTGCCGGGCTGCCAAGCCTGCCGTGGTACCGCAAGATTAATCCGTCGGAAACCGATATCCTCGATTTGTCAATTTCCTCGGATACGATTCCGAGGAGTCACTTATACGATTTGAGTGATTCCATCCTGGCGCAAAAAATTTCGCAAGTCGAGGGCGTGGGCCAGGTCAACACGTACGGGGGAGCAAAACCTGCGGTCCGCGTGGACTTAAATCCCAACGCCTTGGCCCACTATGGGCTCAGTTTGGAGGAAGTACGAAATGCGCTTCGGTCGGCGAACGCCAACACTCCAAAAGGGAATTTGGAAGATTCCTCCACCCGGTGGGTTTTGTATGACACCGATCAGCTCCTGAAACCAGAACAGTACGCCCCGTTGATCGTGGCCTATCGGAACGGGGCTCCGGTGCGCCTGAGCGACATCGCCAGAGTTACGGAGGGAATCGAAGACCTCAGAAATTCGGGTTATTCAAACGGTAAACCCGCCGTGGTGATCGGGATTGGCCGGCAACCCGGAGCCAACATTATTGAGACGGTTGACCGTATCAAAGCGCTGATGCCGGAGCTGCGGGCCTCGATCCCGCCGTCCGTTACGCTGACTCCGACTTTCGATCGCACCACAACCATCCGGGCGTCTGTCACTGATATCGAATTCACGTTGTTGTTAACCGTCGCGCTCGTGGTAATGGTGATTTTTCTGTTCCTGCGCAATGCCTGGGCAACGTTGATCCCGAGTATCGCTGTGCCGCTTTCCATCATCGGGACGTTCGGAGTGATGTACCTTTTGGGTTATAGCCTCGACAACCTTTCCCTGATGGCGCTGGCGATCTGCACTGGATTTGTGGTGGACGACGCGATTGTGGTAATCGAAAACATTACTCGCTATCTGGAAGCCGGGGATTCTCCGCTGGCCGCGGCGATGAAGGGATCGCGCGAAATCGGGTTCACGGTATTGTCGATGAGCCTTTCGCTGATCGCAGTGTTCATACCCCTCCTGTTGATGGGCGGAATCATCGGAAGACTCTTCCGCGAATTTGCAATCACATTGAGCGTGGCGATCCTCGTTTCCTTGTGCGTGTCATTGACCACGACTCCGATGATGTGCGCTCTGTTCCTGAAATCGGAAAAGGACATGAAGCGCGGAAAATTGTATCTGGCGAGCGAGCGTGTATTTCAATGGGCGGTGTCAACCTATGCTTCCGGGTTGCGCTGGGTCTTACGACATCAACCCTTTATGCTGGTGCTGACCGGCGCGACGATTTGCCTCAGCGTGTATCTGTATATCGTCATTCCCAAAGGTTTCTTCCCGCAGCAGGATACCGGCCTGATGGCTGGGAATATCCTCGGATCCCAGGATACTTCGTTTCCCGTGATGCAGGATAAATTGAAGGAATACACCGACATAGTCATGCGAGACCCCGCGGTGAAAGCCACGGCGGCAAACACCGGGGGCGGGGCCGAAAATACCGGGCGTATGCAGATCGAATTAAAGCCGATCGCCGAACGCAAGGTCACCGTCGATCAAGTCATCGCGCGCCTGCGGCGAAAACTTGCAGTTGTTCCCGGGGCTACACTGTTCCTCCGGGCGTATCAAGATATCTCGGTCGGCGGGCGGATCAGCAGTTCGCAATATCAGTACACGCTATCGAGTGAAAATCTGACTGACCTTCAGGAATGGGCGCCCCGTGTCGAGGCCAAAATGAGGCAGATGCGGCGCTTGCGGGACATCGCCAGCGATCAACAGACGCGCGGTTTGCAGGCCAGCCTGGTGATTGACCGTGATACCGCCTCGCGACTCGGAATTTCTCCCTCGGCCATCGACAACACGCTCTATGACGCTTTCGGCCAGCGGCAAGTATCCACGATGTATACGCAAATGAACCAGTACCACGTGGTGATGGAAGTCGATTCGGGTTTCCGGAATAGCACGGACGCGATCCAAGGCCTCTATGTGCAATCGTCGAACGGGAACCAGGTGCCTTTGAGCGCTTTTACCCACTATGAAACAAAGAATACGGCACTCGCCGTAAACCATCAGGGGCAATTTCCGGCGGTCACGATCTCGTTCAATCTCGCCGAGGGAGTGGCTTTGGGCGACGCCGTGACGGATATCGAGTCGACCGTTTTACAAATGGGACTTCCTTCCGATATTCATCCTTCGTTCCAGGGAAACGCACAGGCCTTCCAGTCCTCTCTGTCGAGCCAGCCATGGCTCATTCTGGCCGCGCTGGTTGCTGTGTACATCGTGCTGGGGATGCTTTACGAAAGTTACATCCATCCGGTAACAATCCTATCCACTTTACCCTCGGCGGGGGTGGGAGCTCTTTTGGCTTTGCTGGCATTCCACAACGAATTGACCGTGATTGCGCTCATTGGAATTGTCCTGTTGATCGGCATTGTCAAAAAGAATGCCATCATGATGATTGATTTTGCCCTGGATGCGGAACGGTCCGGGAAAACTCCCGAGGAAGCCATTTATCAGGCCTGCCTGCTGCGCTTTCGTCCCATCATGATGACCACGATGGCGGCGCTCTTCGGAGGACTGCCGCTGGCGTTGATGACCGGCACCGGAGCGGAATTGCGCAGGCCGCTGGGCATCAGCATCGTCGGGGGACTGATGGTCAGCCAAGCCCTCACGCTTTACACGACTCCGGTAATTTATCTTTATATGGACCGGCTGCAAATGCGGTTCCGTCGGCGCAAGTCCGTGCCCGCGATTCCCGGCAAAGTTCCTCCAACCCCGGCGTCCCTGCAAGGCCCATCGCTGACATAAGCATCGAAGTGCCGTAGAATCTGGGACGGAACGCAGCATGAAAATCCTTCCCTCCATTGCGACCGCAGTCCTCCTGTCCGGGCTATGCCTCAGCCTGCTTGCGTATCAGGGCCGCGTGTTCGAGGAAGACGATGAGACCCCGTCGCTTGCTGCCGATGCGCATGCCAATGCGGAATGGGCGTTCGCCCGTTACCATTTCAGGTCGAGCGATGAATACGGCGGTTTCCGGCGTTTCCAGCTGTGGAGAGCGGATTATCCGAAAGCGGACCGGCAATTCACAATGGGTGTGCATCGCCTTACCCGGCTGCATGCACGGGGAGTGGAACAGATTGTCGACGCGGACTCCGACGAGCTATTCAACTGGCCCTGGATTTATATGGAACATGGCAATGGCTGGAATCTCACCGAAGATGAGGCAGCGCGGCTGCGCCAGTATCTGCTGAGGGGAGGGTTTCTGCTGTCGGATGATACGCATGGAGATTATGAATGGGAAGCGCTCGTTCGAGGCTTGGAAATGATTCTCCCCGGCCGGCCGATTGAAGATTTGAAGAACAGTGACGAAATTTTTCATGTGATGTACGACCTGGACGACAGGGTCCAGATTCATGGAACGCGATTTCTCTGGAACGGCTGGCCTTACTCGCCCGATATGGTCGAGCCGAAATGGAGAGCGATTCGTGATGACGAAGGGCGAATCATCGTGGCCATTTGCCACAACTCTGATGTGGGCGACGCCTGGGAATGGGCCGACAGTCCTCGCTATCCGGAACGGGAAACTGGGCTGGCCTATCGAATCGGGATCAACTATATCCTTTTTGACATGACGCATTAATTTCTGCAGGGCGAAGTTGCCGTCTGGATTTGCGGAGGCAAACAAAATCCAACCCGTGCAAAAGTTCCGGGCCTGATTTTGTGCCGCAGGCGATGATTCTTTCGTTCTGCATTTGCGAGGTGTGAGCAACGACGCGAAATGAGGTTGACGCGGCACACCTGAGGACGTATGTTTTGCGCAAAGTTCGGTATGGGATCGGAAATTCTCGATGCGTGTTCCCCGCAGCGGGGGATTGAGCCTCTGATCGCCAAAGAACAAGGGAGATCAAACCGTGAGACACAAACGCAATGGCAGGAGTTTCCACTTCATTTTGCCGTTTCTGCTGGCAGCGGCGGCGCCGATATCCGCCCCGGCGCAGAGCCTACCGCCGGACGGGCCGGCCATCCCGACCATTGCGCTGACCGGTGGACCAGGCGTAGCCGAGCCGGCGCCCAACTCTCCCGATCAGCAATCTCAATGGAACATGGAACTCGCGGGCTGGAGCGACCTTCAGGGGCGTTCGGCGTACCAGCCGATCATCATTAAGGAAGGGGACCGTGAAATCGCCTACGTCGGTCACCATACCGGCAGCGCCATGAATCCGCTCACAGCCGCGATGGAGCCCAATGGGACTTCGATTGTGGATGTGACGGATCCGGCGAAGCCCAAGTATCTGGCTCATATTCCGGGCTCCACGGAAGCTGGCGAAGAAGCGGGTGGCTCGCAGATGGTGCGCGTGTGCAGCGGGAGCGTCTTGCCGCACGGAGTGCGCGGCAAATGGTACTTGTTACGGCCACTCGGATCGAAGGCGCAGGAAATCTATGACGTCAGCGATCCCGCGCACCCGACTCGTCTGACGCAAATCGTGGGCGACCTCGATCACACGCACAAGAGCTGGTGGGAATGCGATACGGGAATCGCCTACCTGGTTGCCAATGCGCCGGCCGAAGGGTGGAAGGGCCAGCACATGAAGATTTACGATCTGAGCGACCCGGCGAAGCCCATCTACATTCGAGACTTCGGTCTTCTCGGCCAGCAGCCCAACGCAACGTCGCACGAAGGCGTGGTGGAAGGCATCGCCATACACGGAATGATTTCGGCAGGCACCGCTAAAAATAGAGTCTATGCCGCGTATGGCACGGGAGCGAACGGGGTCATTCAGATTCTGGATCGAAAGAAGCTGCTCACGGCTTTCGAGAACCCCAAGAAACCAACGACGGAAGAAATGCTTGCGCCACAGTTGGGATACCTGACCATGTCGCCTGATCAGGGAGCGCACACCACGTTTCCGATTTTTGGCGAGCCGATGCCTGGATTCCAGGGGCACGCTGCGTTGAAGAATCGGGACCTCTTGATTGTTCCATCGGAATCATCGCGAGGCGACCACTGCTCTCCTGGTCCTGCCGGGGACCGCGCAGGGCCGCACCTGGCCTTCCTCGTGGACATCAGTAATGAAGCGACGCCGTGGCCCCTTTCAACGTTTCACGTCCCTGAAAATCCGGGGGATTACTGCGGAAAAGGCGGGCGGTTCGGCACACATTCGGTCGCCGAATCATTTTATCCTCCTTACTATGGGAAGATTGCGATTTTTTCCTGGTTCAATGCGGGCACTCGCGTTTTCGATATTCGCGATCCCTTTGCGGTGCAAGAAGTCGCCTATTTCATTCCCGCGCCAACCAAAAACACGATGGCATTCTGCCCGGAGGACGGAGTCAGCCATCCCGCCGGCGATCCCAAGATTACTGCCGCCTGCCAAAAAGTGATTGAAACGAATAACGTCGAGGTTGACGATCGCGGGCTGATCTACAGCGCGGACCGCGCGGGGAGCGGGCTGCATATCATGCGGCTCACGGGGCATGCGAAAGAGATTGTGGCGGGAAAGTAGTAACACAGCGGCGCCTTGCCCCGAGTCCCCTTGCGTAGCGCTCGCTGTGCGGGCTTGAAGGATCGGCGCAGTTCCTGGGCCATCGAAAATCTGGCGGCGGGCCAGTCTCCGATAACGCCATCGATCAGGAACTGAGGCCGTCCTTCAGGTGTAGACTGTACAAGCAGCACGTTGTGGACAGCGTGAAATGACCCGTGACGCAAAAACGCTAACCACCTTTATTGGGGTCGTTTACCTCTGTGTCGGACTCGGTGCCTCCATCCTCCCGGCAATGGTTTTGTTGTACGCCCCCAAAACCGTCCTGGCCTCCACTGACTCTTTGATCTTTTTCGGTACTCTGGCATTCATTTTTGGTCCGAGTTTCGCCATTGGCTATGCATGGATCCGCAGAAGAAAATGGGGGTGGTACTTGCTGATTGCTTATAACGGGCTGTTGTTTGCGTATATAAGCTACGGCTTTGTTGCCAGGATACATAATTACTCGGAATCGCATTTGAATTTGGTAGTAATGGGATTCTCCATTCCCTTAATCGTTCTCGGGAGTTTAATTGCTCTCGCGTTTCAAAGGAATGTCAGGGCATCAATGAGCTGCTAGCAAACGGCGCAGCCCCGAGCGATTCTCGCCGTTTTTTAGCAATGCTAGCCTATGTCCTGGCAAAAATAGCCCAGAACAATCTCCTGGCCATTGCCAGATAAGTTCCTTTCTCAGAAACGAACCGATTACTGAAAGCTGCATATTCGGGAGGGCTCAAGGTAAAGAGTTGCTGTGCTGCCTGTGTTACTTTTCGTGGTAGACGTATTTGTTGTTGTCGCAGACGTATTCCGCGATTTCCCAGCCCGGCTTCAGATGGTAGGTTTGCGATGCGGTCCACGACTTTGTGTAGGCCTTTGAATCTTCAATTGTGAAATCGTCCACCAGGGTGTTGTGGTCGGCGCGGCGGATGCGCTCCACGACATGCAGAGCGTCCGAGTGCGGCAGGCCGGCGTGATCGAGCCAAGTCACATCGTTGAATCCAATCGTGTCGACGACCAGCGTTTCGCCTTCCCATTTACCGACGGAATCGCCATTGTAAGTCGGGTCGAGATCATTGCGGTGGTCGCGGTTCAGATGGATTTGGCGCAATTGGTTTCCGGCCTCTTCATAGATCAGCACCATGTCCGAAACTTGAAAAATCTGCATGGGCAGAGGCACGAACATCAAGCGGGGAATTCCGTGAGGCAAGCAGGCCAGATTCGGGTCGTTCACCAGAGTGTCGGCTTTCTTGAATTGCGCTTCGCCCCAGGGCGTAAAAGGCGGCGTAGTCCCCTTCGAAAATAGGGCCGGGTGAAACTGGTCAATCATCCACACTCCCGTGAGGTCGGGCGCGCCTGCGGCCTTGGATCGATTCGCGGTCTGGGCAAAAATGGCAGGCAAGAAGAAAAGAAGTGCGGTGCCGCATACCACCGAACTCTTCAAACGATTTCGCACCATGAAACTCCTTCACCTGAGGAGGATTGGAAGACGGCTCACCTGACCTGCGCCGAGAGTTCCTGCCCGTTTGCAAACGCGACCTTTTCGAGACGCATTACCGTTCTGCCGTCTTTGGCGCGATTTCCATAAATCGTGATGGGGTCGCCGGGTTTGACCGTGTCTCGCTTCCAATTGACCCTGGCGAGCATGCCCAGGCTGGCCAGCTCGGCGGTCCATTCCACCGCGTTGCCCTTGTCGTCTTTGGCCTCGATATAAATGTAGGCGTGAGGATTGCTCCACTCGAATTTTGTGACCGTGCCTTTGATGGGAGTCACGGTGGCCATGTCATATTCCGCTGTGGAGTGGTGAGCGAAGACCGCGCCGGGCAGCAGGATCGCACCTGCCGCGAGCGCAAAAACGAACATGAACCGCCTGCTGTTCACCGCGAATCCTCCGGAAAAGCTGGAATTGTCCAATTCAGGCCGCGCAGGGAAACATATGCCCGGGGTTGTTCTCTGTCAACTGCATTCGTTAAATCAATCCTTAAACTCGGTTGTGCGGGCCGGACGAAAATGCGGCCGAGTAAATCTCGATGCGGACCTTGTGCAATGTGCGTTGATGCTCACGGGAGAATGTGAGGACGAGACTTGTTTTGCGCGCGGCTCGACATCATAATGGAAAGAGTCGCCATGTCTAGAATGAAAGTATTTAGATTCGCTTTGCTGGCTGTCGCCGGACTTGGTGTGATCTGCGCCTTGCGAGCGCTGTTGCCTTGGGCCTCTGCCGCTGCGACCGCGGCTCGCGCGGATGACGCGAATCCGCCGGTGATCCGCTTTGTGAAAAATCCGGAAGTGGCGCCGCCGCTGCAGGCTCAGGATTTGTCCGGAAAACCGGTGAACAAGGAAAACTGGGCCGGGAAAGTCGTGCTGGTGAATTTCTGGGCGACCTGGTGTCCTCCATGCCGCGAGGAAATTCCCGAATTGCTGGCGCTGAAAAAAGAATACAAGGACCGGCTGGAGATTGTCGGGATTTCCGAAGATGACGATCCGCCGGAAAATGTGTTGAAGTTCGCGCGGCAGAAGGGAATGACGTATCCGGTCGTGATGGCCACGCCGGAGTTGGTCGAGGCCTATGGCGGCGTCCCCGCTCTGCCCACCTCGTTCCTGATCGATACGCAGGGCCGGGTTGTGCAGAAGCATAGCGGGTTGTACCCGATTGAGGATTATCACCGGGAGATTCGTTCGCTGCTGGGCCTGCCCACGGATGCGCGCGTGGAGACGTTTGTCGATTATGGGCAGGTTTTCCTCAAGAATGCCGCCAATGCCACGGAATTGCCGGGGGTC
>Ga0209380_10002277_pt1 | contig 12413 bp, 4 predicted proteins | sample HubBroMetageWFT6_FD_188347 | JGI IMG/M metagenome (GOLD analysis project Ga0209380, IMG submission 188347) | Warmed and freeze-thawed soil microbial communities from the Hubbard Brook experimental Forest, New Hampshire - Hubbard Brook CCASE Soil... | ecosystem: Environmental > Terrestrial > Soil...
CGGTGTTCACCAAGTTTTTCGCGATCTCCGAAGGTCTGCTGCCTCCGGATCCGACACTGGACAAGCTTTTCCGTTACGTCACGCTGGAGATCGGTCTGGCGATTGGGGCTCTGCTCACCGTCGCCGGGCTAGCAAGCTCCGTATACGCAGTCGGCGCGTGGGGAAGCAAACATTTTGGGGGACTCGACTACCCTCACACGATGCGCCTGGTGATTCCCGCCGCTTTGCTGCTTACCCTCGGGGCGCAGACAATTTTCGCCAGTTTCTTTATGAGCGTTTTGGGGTTGCGACGGCGATGAGTGAGGGGAGTATTCAGCTAACGCCGTTGAGCGCGGTAAGGCGCGGCCGGCACCCGTGGCGGGAGATTGCGCACAGAGTTCGCGACCCGCGGTTCGTCGTGGACTGCGCTCTCAGGGCTCTGATGCAAGGATGGGGTCTGGTTTCGCCCACGGAGTTTTCGTCGCTGTGCCGGCGGATTCGAGGCACGACCATGTGCAGCAACGCGCGTTTGCACGGGTTGTACCGGGCAGTGCGATACGTCGTCAGCCGTGACATTGAGGGCGACGTTGTGGAGTGCGGATCGGCACGCGGGGGCAGTGCGGCGCTGATGGCGTTGACCCTTCGGCGTCTTGGCTCCCAGCGAAAACTCTGGCTCTTTGATACTTTTGAGGGGCTCCCTGCTCCCACATCGCAAGATCCCGACTTCGAGCTGGCCGATCTGTTCACGGGCACGTGCGTTGGAACATTGGGCGAAGTGCGCGCACTGTTCGAGCGCCTCGACGTCGCAGAGAATGTTGCGTTCGTGAAAGGATTGTTTCAGGAGACGCTGCCACATAGTTGCCCAGACCGAATTGCAGTTCTCCACATTGACGGGGACTGGTACGAAAGCGTGAAGGTTTGCCTGGATTCGTTGTACGACAAGGTTGCTCCTGGCGGCGTGGTCCAGTTGGACGACTACGGATACTGGCAGGGTGCACGCAAGGCCGTCGACGAGTTTCTCGAGCAGCGCGGAATCCAGACGCCTTTGCAGCGACTGGACTACTCAGGGCGGTTTCTGATCAAACCAGGACCAATCAACTCGGCTTCAGTAGAGTGATGAAGTGTAGGTTTGCGCCGAATACCCAGTCGGCGGGCTTGGGGTAAAGTCCGAGCTTGGTGACGAGATATTCGGGTCGAAGCCCGAATTGTTGCCAGGCGGTGTGCCATTGCTGCCGGGTCCAGTAGTTGTAGGGCAGGGTTACGCCAAATCTGGCGTTGCCGACCCAATCCATGAAACGCAACCTGGCATGGGCCGCCACTCCCTCGCAGTAGTGGTCCTTGATGAGCACGTGCCGGGCGGCCACGCGCCGCGCCTCGTGCAGCAGGGTTGCCGGATCTGCGGTGTGGTGCAGCACGTCGGAGAACAAGACCACGTCGAATGATGCGCCGGCAAATGGGAAGAGGGAGCCGTCGAACATTTCGACGGGAATGTAGGTCTGCGCGCGGGCCAGCACATCAATACCCTGCACGGCAATGTCAGGCCGTTTTTGCTGCAGCAGGGCAGAGACCAGCCCATCGCCGCATCCAACATCCAGCAGGCGTCCGCCGGAAGGAAGCAGTTTCGCGAACCAACTTGCAAGAACGTTAACCCGGCGGTTCGACACCAGCCGGTTATGAAGGACTCCGACGGCGCTTGCGCTCAACGTGTCGGATTTCGTGGTGGGCGCTAAATTGATGGCTGGTCCTTTCCAGCAGAGTAATCGAGCCGGTGTGCTTTGGAGTTTACATCAGGTGCAGGCGCTTCGCGTCGGTGGCGATAAGTAGTTTATGCGGTACGGATGGAATGGACCGGACCTGCGGGCGCATGCCCGTGGAGCACGTGTTGAAAATTCCGGATATCCGTCTCGTTCTGGCTAAGGATTTCCACATTTGACAAGCGCGGGAGCGTGCGGCATTATGGGTGCGCCTACTTCGTTCCTTCCGTTGTTTGCCGGGAGTTTTCGTACGCTTGGAGGGAGTCATGTCACAATTTATTCGCAAGCTTTGGTCGGAAGATGAAGGACAAGATATCGCCGAATATGCTGTAATGCTGGCGGTAATTTTGGTGCTGGTGGTGGGTACCATACGGCTGATTGGGTCGAACGCAAATAATGCGTTCTCCAATGTGGCGAGTTCGCTACAATAGCAGGTGCGGGACGGAACCGCAGAAGAGTCCGGAATCGTAAGGAAAGGTTTGTGATGACGCGATTTACCTCGTTTACCGGGCAGTTTCGCTACTGGTTTAGCACGGTAGCGGCTGCAGCAGGGCTTGCGAGGAGATCGAGTCAAACGTGATTGATTAGATTGAAGCGAGTTCAGCTAAAGGCCGCGATCCTGGATCGCGGCCTTTTTGCTTTTGGGACGCAAGGCCTTTAACACAGAGGGCACAGAGGAACACAGGGTAAATAACGGAGGAGATCGCGATGATTGTCAACATGTCGGAGAAGGCCACGGAAGAACAGATTGCGCATGTGATCGAAAGAATTCGCGAGGCGGGGTACCAGCCTCACGTTACGCGCGGAGTGGAGCGCACGATTGTTGCGGCGGTGGGAAACGGGCGGCGGCATGAGATTGAGGCGCTGCAAGTTGCGCCGGGCGTCGACACCGTGGTGGCCATTGCGCAGCCGTTCAAGCTGGTGAGCCGGCAGGTGAAGCCGGAGCGATCGGTCGTGAATGTGGGCGGGGTTGCCATAGGCGGGCCGGGGGTCGTGGTGATGGCGGGGCCGTGCTCGGTGGAATCGCGCGAGCAGTTGATCTCGACGGCGCACGCGGTGAAACGGGCGGGAGCGACGATGCTGCGCGGCGGGGCCTACAAGCCGAGGACTTCTCCTTATGACTTTCAGGGGCTGGGGATTGAGGCGTTGAAGATTTTGCGCGAGGCGCGGGAGGAATCCGGTCTGCCGGTGGTGACGGAGGTGATGAGCACGGAAGATGTGGACCTGATCTGCGAGCATGTGGACATGTTGCAAGTGGGGGCGCGGAATATGCAGAACTTCGCGCTGCTGCGGCGGCTGGCGACGGTAAGGAAGCCGATCCTGTTGAAGCGGGGTCCGTCGGCGACGGTGAAGGAGTGGCTGCTGGCGGCGGAGTATTTGCTTTCGGGAGGAAACAGCGAAGTGGTGCTGTGCGAGCGTGGCATCAAGACGTTCGAGACGGAGATGCGGAACACGTTCGACCTGGCGGCGGTGGCGCTGGCGCGCGATCTTTCTCATTTGCCGGTGATCGCGGATCCTTCGCATGGGACTGGGAAGCAGAGTTTGATTGCGGCGGTATCGCGGGCAGCGGTGGCTGTGGGAGCGGATGGCTTGATTATCGAAGTGCATCCGTGCCCGGAGCGGGCGCTTTCGGATGGGGCGCAGTCGCTGGATTTTGCGGGGTTTGAGAAGGTGATGAAGGGGTTGTCGGAGCCGCTGCGGAGGGTCGCGGCGGTGGAGGATGTGGTAAGGGTGTGAGGTGCTCTGGTGCGTTCCTCAGCGGCTAAAGCCGGCGCTGGTTCTGCGGCGCTCCCGGCATCGCTGAAGCGATGCCCTGATACGAATCGCAGGCCGGGCTGCGCCCGGCGGACAGCCGGGGGCGGCTGTCCCTACATCCTCTGATTAGTGCGCGGGGGCGGGAGATTTAAGTTGCATGGCGGGGTCGCCCAGCAGGTTGAAGGTTTTGCGCACGCCGACGTCGGTGATAGCGGACTTGCCTTGCAGGATCGCGTCGCCGAGAGCGGGATACGGGGCGTGCAGCGCATTTTGCACGATCAGCTTGTCGAGTTGCGTCTGAGGCGCGGGCGGATTCAGGCCGCTGGAGGCAAGGACGGCAACGGCGCCTCCGTTGGGCGCGAGCATGAGAGAGACTGCCAGCGGCTCTTCGTAGACGTCCTGGAAGAAACCATTCAGACAATCCATGATGAGGAAGACCGGCAGGGACGAGCCGTTGGTCAGCGAGCTGGCTGTGGTGTCGTTGAAAAGATCGTCGCCGGACCATTCATCTTCGGAGCCGTGTCCGGCGTAATTCACTAACAATTGACCGGAGTTGATCGCCGTAAGGATGTCCTGCTGTGCGGTGGAAATGCTGAGGGTGCTGGCGAAGACATCGGTCGCGTGCATGGCCGTGGGCAACTGGGCCTGCACTAACTGACTGTCTTTGGTGAAATTCTCGGTGTCGTTGACGTCGGCCACCATGAGAGCTTGCGAGGTCCAGGGGCCGTTGGTGGATTGGCCTTCGTAGGTCGCGACCCTGCCGGCCACGAGTTCAGCTTCCTCGGGAGTGCTGACCGGGAAGCGACCGGTAGCGATGGTGGGCGTGCCGGTGTTGGTGAAGTCGGAGAACCAGTCGTCGGAGGCGGTCATCAGCATGGAAGTGGGAACGATCGCCGTGGGGACGAAATCGAGATGGCCGAAGCCGAGATAGTTTCGCGGATCGAGCGAGGCGCGGCCGTTGAGCAGCAAGTAATGCGGCGCGGTATGCCAGAGGTGCGTGGCCGCGTAGAGAAAATCTTTGATGGCGAAGGGACTGTGCCGGCCGAAGGTGAACTCGTCGTAGAGATCGTCGACCGGCACGACAGAGGTCGACTGGCCCGCGGCCTGGTGGGCTTGGACCAGAGGAGCGAGCGCGCCGGTGAATGGTTCATGCGAGATCATGACGATTTCGCTGCCGGACTGGGCGCGGTGCCAATGGGAGGGATGATTGGGACTGATTCCTGCAACGGAAGCGACGCGGTCTGCCGCTACGGCTAGCAGTGTATGCGGAGACTGCGACGCTGAGTTGGCTGACCATGCGTTGGCAGACCAGGGAACTTGCACTTCGAGCGCGTACTGCGTCTGGGCGGAATTCGATGAAATCTGCGGGGTAAGTTCGATCGGCTGAGCTGGGTTGGTGATGTCGAGCACAGCCACGGGAGCGCTAGCGAAGCCGGTTACCTTCAGTTCGTCTCCGGGGCGGCCGGTAAACCGCAGGCGGTCGGAATCGGCGACGTAGGAATGAGGATAGGTGATGCGGATGGTCTGCACCAGGCTGGTATCGAATTCTCCGTTCTGAGCGGTGAGCGTGATGGTGTTCGCGCCTTCCTGCAAAACGCCAGGCGGCAGGCTCATGCGGAGTTTGCCTTTGGCTTGTCCGGTGAAAATTACGTCGCCGAGTGATGTGCCGTTGAGAGCGACGCTGACATTGTGCGGGAAGCCGAGGATGATGCCTTGCAAAACGACCTCGAGAATTGGAGCGGCGGTTGAGTTGGGGTCGAGATGTAGAACTTGCAGAGTCTGGTCGGTGGGCGTGGGGGAAATCAGCGCGCCGAAGAAGTTGTTTCCGTTTGACGTGATGAGCGCTGCGAAGTAGGTGGTGTGTTGCGTGAGTTCCACGGTAAAGGGGAAGCTCGCGGGCGGCTGGTTGGGGCCGGTGGAAGGCGGCAGTTGTGGAATGCGCTGGCCGGGTGTGTCGCCGGCAACGAGCCAATAGACGCGGGTGCCGGAATAGGGTGTATCGATTCCGGTGCCGTAGAACTGGAGCGTGGCTTGAGGACCGAAGCCGCCGGGGCCGGGGGTTGCGCCGGTGATCTGGATGGGCTGCTCGATGGCCTCGGCGTAGAGGTGGAGGAATGCGGGATCGACATTGGGATCGAGGCCGGCGCTGATGAGTTCGGGCTGAGTCACGCTCTGCCAGCCTTCGTGCTTCACATAAATCTTTACCGCGGGATTCGCCGCGAGTTCGAATTGCTTCTGGCGTTGGGCGGGCGTGGGATCGGAGTCCTGCGGCGTGTTCTCGACGGGATGGCTAATCTCGTTGCGAGCGGCGGCGGGTTGCGACTGGTTGAGTTGGTTCAACATTAACGAGGTGGCTGGAGCGGGTTCGGTGGACTGCGAACTGGCCGTGACCGGACCGTGCAGGACCCGAGTGCCGTTGACGTCGACATCTTCGAGCCAATAGGAACCACTGCCGGAAGCTGAGGATGAATCGATCGGGGACGAGTCAACCCAGGCGTAGGTCTTGGCGGAATGTTTGAGCGAAGAGCCGCTCATCAGCAGCGCGGAGCCCGCGATCAGAGAAGAATTCAAGCGGACGCGTCCGCCATTTTGTTCGCCATAGATGTTGAAGCCCAGATTGTGCGCCTCGCCGCCGGTCTTCCAGAGCAGAACCGTCCGGGTGGCGCCGGTTTTGTCTTTGACCATGCGGGCGGCGAAGGAGTGCAAATGAATGCTGGTTGGGTAGGTGATGTATTCGGTTTGTGTGGAGGAGTTGTTGGCGGGAACGGGATCGGTCTGATCGGCAGTTACGGTTGCCGTATTGGTGGCTGTGCCCTCGGTTATGGGAAGCGTGAGGATGGTGATGGTGGCGGTGGCGGCATTGGCCATGGTTCCGAGGAGACAGGTGACAGTGCCGTCGGCCTGCGAGCAGGTGCCGACCGTAGAAGTGACCGACAGGAAAGTGACCTGGGATGGTAAGGGATCGGCGACGGTGACGTCGGTCGCCGATGCAGGACCGTTGTTGGTGACAGCAAGGCTGTAAGTGAGCGGGTCGCCTTCGGAGACAGTGGGGCTGGGCGTGGCGGTCTTCACGATGGCCATGTCGGCGCTGTTGGCGTTGGCCACAACAACATTTGCGGTTGCGCTGTTGCTAGTGAGATTGGGAACGATGTTGGTAGCGCTGGCGGTGACGGTTTCGGCGATGTTTGTTCCCGAGGGCGTGGTCGAAGTCACCTGCAACATTAATGTGAAATTGGCGGTGGCATTTAGAGCCAGCGAGGTGCCATCGGTACAGGTGATGGTGCCGGCGGCTCCGACAGCGGGGGTAGTGCAGGTCCAACCAGCGGGCGGCATTATGGATTGGAAGTTGGTGTTGGGCGGAGTGGTTTGGGTGAAAGTGGGCGCAGTGGCGGCGGAGGGTCCGTTGTTGGTGACGCTCTGGGTGTAGGTAACGTTGCTGCCAGCGGCGACAGAAGTTGGTGCGGCGGAGTTGGTGGTGATGAGGTCGGCTTGCGTGGCAAGGGCGACGACATCGTTCGCGGTCGCGCTGTTGTTGGCGGGGTTGGGATCGGCGGTGGTGGAGCTCACGGTCGCGGTGTCATTGACGGCGGTTCCGGCGGCGGTTCCGGCTGTGACTTTGACGACGACCGGGAAACTGGCCGTGCCCACGGCGAAGCTGGGGTTGGTGCAGGTGATGGCACCGGCCGCGCCAGCCATGGGAAGAATGCAAGACCATCCGGCGGGGATTGGCGTCAGTTGCACGAACGTGGTATTGGGCGGCGTGTTCTCGGTGAAAGTAGCGGCGGTTGCGGCGCTGGGTCCGGTGTTGGTTACGACTTGCGCGTAGGTAATATTGTTACCGGCGATTACGGGAACCGGGCTGGCTGAGTTCGTGACCGATAAAGCGGCAGAGCCGGCAACGTATACGGTGGCCGAGGCCATGTTGTTGTTAGAGTTTGGGTCGCTGGTGGCAGAGCTTACGGAGGCGGTGTCGGTAATGGTTGAACCTGGAGTCGCGGTCGCGCTGACGGTTACGACAAAGGTGAAGGTAGCGGTGGCATTTGCGGCGAGGCTGGCGATGCTACAGGTGTAGGGCGCAACGGAAGTGCAAGTCCAGCCGGAACCGGCCAGCGAGACGAATGTGGTACCGGCGGGAAGCGTTTCGCTGAGGACGACTGTGGTTGCGGCCGCAGGCCCAGCGTTGGTGACAGACTGCGAGTAGGTGATGTTTTGTCCGGCGTTTACCGGGTTGGGGCTGCCGGAGTTGGTGACGCTGAGATCGGCTTGCGTGGCGCTGGCCACGGCGATGACTACGGTGGACGAATTGTTGGCGGTGTTGGTGTCGCGGGTGGTGGTGGCGACCGTGGCGGTATCGGTGATGAGCGTTCCGGCGCTGGCGCCCGCGGCTACCGTGAATTTGACCGGGAACGTGCTAGTGGAACCCGGAGCGACGCTGGGGTTGGTGCAACTGATGGTTCCGGTTGTGGTGCAAGTCCATCCCGCGGGTACGGGAGTAAGCGAAGTAAAAGTGGTGTTGGTTGGAAACGCCTCCGTAAAAGTTGCCGTGCTGCAATTGCTGGGGCCCGTGTTGGTGACGACTTGCGTGTAAGTGATGACGCCGCCGGCGGCCACCGGGCTGGGCGTGCCGGTGTTGGTGACGGCGAGATCGCAAGCTTCCGTGACGGGTGTGTTCAGCATGTTGCTGGTGGTCGCGGCATTCGTTGCGGAGAGCGTGGAGGTCGCGGTAATCGGCGTGGTTGTGTCGGTGGCGGCGACGCTCACGACGACGCCAATGTTGACCGAGGCACCTGAGGCAAGGCTTGGGTCAGTACACGTAACCGTGGTGGCCGTTGTGGCGCAGGTCCACCCGGCTGGGGCGGAAGCTGAGACGACGGTGGTGTTGGGAATGGATTCAGTCAAGCTGACTGCGGACGCTGCCGCTGGGCCGCCGTTGGTTACGGTTTCGGTGTAAGTGATGTTATTGCCCGCGAAAACGGAAGCCGGGGTGGCGACGGTAGCGAGAGTGAGGTCGACTTGCGCGGCGGAAGAGACGACATCGGTCGCGGTGGCGGAATTGGCGCCGAGGCCCTGGTTCGTGGCATTGACCGTGACGGTGTCAGAGATGACTGTACCGCTGGCGGTGCCGGCGGCGACTTGCACTACGAGCACCACGGTGCCGCTCGATCCTGCGGGAGCGGATGGGGCGGAACAGCTGATAGCACCGGTTCCACCCACGGCTGGAGTTGTGCACGTGGTTCCGGGTGGAGCGGTGATCGACTGGAAGGTCGTGTTGGCGGGAGTGTTCTCGGTGAGCGTCGGAGTATTTGCCGCGACGCTGCCCACATTGGTGGCCGTCTGGGTATAGGTAATGTTATTGCCCGCGATCACAGGGACGGGCGAGGCTGAATTCGTAACAGTCATCTCGGCCTGGGCAGTGGTTCCCACCACCGTTGCTGCGCTGGCAGTATTGTTGGTGGAATTGGGATCGCTCACTGATGAGCTCACGGTCGCGGTGTCGACAATTACGGTGCCACTGGTGGTGCCTGCTGTTACCTTCACCACCATCGAGAAAGTGGCGGCGGTGCTGCCTGTCATGCTCAAGGTGGAGCACACCACATTGCCAGTGCCGCCGGCGCCGGGAGTGGTGCAAATCCAACCTGCGGGAGCTGAGATGGAAACGAAGGTGGTGTTGGCGGGAACGGCCTGCACCAACGTGGCGGTGTCGGCGGCGCTGGGACCGTTGTTGGTCACGACCTGCGTATAAGTAATGTTGCTGCCGGCGGCGACCGGATTGGGCACGGCCATGTCAGTCACGCTGAGGTCGGCACTGGAAACAACGGCGGCTACGTTTGTGGCAGTGTCGTTCGCGAGATTGATTTCGCCACCACCGCCGACAGTTGCGGTGTTGGTGACGGTGGAGGGGGCGGTTTGCAGAACATTGGCGATGACGGTGATCGAGGGATAAGTGCCGCCCGCGGCGAGAACTGTGGAATCGGTGCAACTCACAGTCTGGGATACCACCGAACAAGACCATCCGGTGCCACTGGCCATGGTGGGAGTGAGACCGATGGGCAACGTGTCGTTGACGGTTACAGTGGCATTGGACGCTCCGTACGGACTTACGTTCGACACCGGGATGGTGTAGCTGGCGGTTAGACCGCGAGTGAACATTCCCGAACTGCTCTTGGTGAGAGTCATGTCGGGAGTGCATTGCGCTCCGGATTGAGTACCAGAGGTCTGGGTGATCGATTCATTGGTCACGCTGGTGCCGGCGGTACCGGAGGTTGCTCCGTAGGAGACTCCGGGATTCTCGGTCAGGCCGTTTGTACCGCCTGTCACGCTGATGCTTGCCGGAGTGCCGGAAACCAGCACGACGCCGCCACCACCGCCGCCTCCGGGGCCGTGGCGATTGGCAAGAGTGAAGGCTTCAGTTTCCCATGCATTGCCGCCGCTGCCGCCGCTCGCTTGCAGAGTGAGACCGCCTTCACCGCCGTTGGCGGAAAGGACGACGATGCTGCCGCCTGCGCCGCCGCCTCCTCCAGCATCGTTAGAGGTGCCGTTGTAGGCGGAAGAGCCATTCGCCTGAAGGGTGGCGGTGCCACTGAGCGCATAGGTGCGAATGATGATGATGCCGCCGCCAGTGGCGCCGCCGCTGGCCTGATTGTCGCCATCAGAATTGTTGCGCGTACCCGCGCCGCCACCGCCGCCCATGGCAATGCGGTTGATTGTGGCTGGAAACACAGCGCCGCCTTCGCCGCCGACGCTCAGATTGCTGCTCCACGAGTCGCCGCCAAAACCTCCCGCGCCGCCATTTGCGCCGCCACCGCCGCCTGCGTTCTGATCATTATTCGGCGGATCCCCGTCGGTGCCACCGGCGCCTGCATTGCCGGGAGCGCCGCGTGCGCTGCTGCCATCGGTACCGGCCGTGCCACTGGGATAATCGCTTGTGGTCTGCAGGTAGGTTCCGCCCGATTCAACCCAGAGCGGTGTACCGGCGATGCCCTCGCCCTTCACCGCGTCCACGCCGGGTTCGGCGACGCCGGTATAGGTGGCTGGAGCGGCGTGAAGATAATCGGTGTCGTTGCCTCCGACGCCCCCGGTAAGTTCCATGCCCGCGCCGCCACGGAAGCCTTGCCCGCTGACCGACACAGTTGCGCCATTGAGAGTGAGCGTGCTGGAAGTATCGATGGCAAGAACTCCGCCGGTGGAACCATTCCAAGCAAGCGCGATAGGTGGGGAAGTTGCACTGAATGAGGCGGTGGTGTACTGCGGTACTACGATTACCTGATAGGTGCTTTGTCCCGCAGTGGCCGAGGCTGCCGCGGCATGATAGGCGAATACGGTTCCGCCACCTGCGCCTGCTCCAGCAATGGTGACCGTGCCGCCGCCGCTGCCGACGGCGGTTTGGGCGGTGACAAACTCGTAGTCGCCGGCGCTATTCAAGTTAGTGAAACCCTGGCCGGTGTAGCCGTTTCCGTAGGCGACGGTATTGGAGACGTTGATGCTGGCATCCTGCATCTGGATGATGAGCAGGAGATTTCCGGCGGCGATTGCAGACCCCGCGCCGGTGGCGGTTCCCACGGGGATGGAGGTTGCACCGGCGGCCACGCTGGCGGTGCCTGGATAGTAAGTGTTCAGGGTTCCGGTGAGACCGGTTGCGGGCGCGGCCTGGGAAACATTCGCGCAGGCGGCCGATTGCACGGTTGCGACCGCTACGTAGGTATTGTTGCCGGTGTTGGGATCGGGAGGCGGCGCAGTATCGGAGACGACAGCGGTATTCGCATACGAACCGGCTGCAGTTGCGGTTTCGACCACGGTAACAGTGGCATTTGCTCCGCTGGCCATGTTGCCTATAGTGCAGACGATCGGGTTCGCTGTGGTGACGCAGGTACCGGTGCTTGGGGTCGCCGATACGAAGGTCATTCCGGAAGCCAAGGTGTCGGTGAGCTTCACGGCATTGGCGGCGGACGTTCCGTTGTTGAAGACGTTGATGGTGTAGGTGGTGTTCGAGCCCAGAAAGACGGCGCTGCCGACGGTGGTGGTCACTCCGATATCGGCCGCGGTGGGATTGATGGAGACGGCTCCCTCGGACCAGTTGGAATTGGCGCTGAAGGTTTCGGAAAGCGGCACGCTGGGCGCGCCGGTGCGAGTGCTGCCGCTGCCGGTTACGTCTGGGGGATCGTTGTGTTGGCCCATGCCGTTGGCCGTCGATAGGTTCCATTCGGAGACTTGGGGCCCGGGCACGGTGATGGTCTCGGGTCCGCCGATCGCCAGGGTGTCAAGAATCATTCCATTGACGACGCTGGGAACATTGAGCTGGGAGTAGGCAGCGGCCGCGCCATCTGCGGAGACGAAGGAACCAAGAGGAACAGTCTGGTCGACTCCTGTGAAGGTGACGGCCCCTGCAGTCACGCCCACAGTTGCGGCTGCCGGAATTTTCACGCTGACGGCGACGTTGTGGTTCCCGGTCGCGGGAGCGAGCTTGTACCACATTTCTACGCGGCGTGTGTTTCCGGTGTCATTGTGGGCTCCCAGGAAGGTCAGCGCTGCGCCGTCATAGGTAACGCCTGTGACGGTGGTGGTGGTCACGTTCGTAATGTTGATGGACACACCGACGAGCATGAGCAGATTTGTGCCGGTCGCGGTGGTTGTATGCGCGAAGGTAAGGGTGCGGGTGGCGTTGCCGGTTTCCTCTGCGTCGGTGCTGGTGGCGGCGTCGACGGCGACCTGGGAGCGAGCATAGGGGACAGCCAGCAGCACGAAGAGCAAAGCTAGAACGCCAAAGAGATTTGATGATCGCTCAGCTTTTCGACTTTGCGGCCGCGCGGTGCGCGATGGCGCGGGGGCAAATGCGCGCCTGGGACGGCGCAATCCCGTCATGCGGGATAACTTGCCGGCGATCGATTGCGCGCGCGCCGCGACTCGCAGAAATGGTCCGGCGATTCC
>Ga0209380_10002279_pt1 | contig 12410 bp, 9 predicted proteins | sample HubBroMetageWFT6_FD_188347 | JGI IMG/M metagenome (GOLD analysis project Ga0209380, IMG submission 188347) | Warmed and freeze-thawed soil microbial communities from the Hubbard Brook experimental Forest, New Hampshire - Hubbard Brook CCASE Soil... | ecosystem: Environmental > Terrestrial > Soil...
GACCGAAGTAATAGAGGTCGACATTTCCTTGCGGCAGGAAGGCAAATGGCCTGACGGCATAGGCGCCCCAGAAACTGGATGCGTGGTTGGGTGGATCATTGAAGTTGCCCGGATTATCCAGTGTCGGTCTGAGAGCAAATGTGTCTATCGTCCAGTCGCCCTTCACCCACGTAAGACGGAACCCATTGAGGCTGCGCCTGATATTTCGGCCGTCTCGAGTGGAAACGAAGTTCTCCGAACCCAATACCATCTCTTGCCGTCCGGCTCGCAAGGTCAGGCTGTCTTTGCCGGACTGCCAAAGGCCGATATCGAAAAAACCCTGATGAACGTACGACTGCATCTCGTCCAGGCCTGGGCGAGGGCCGCCGTTCCTGCCGGTCTCAAGACTGCTTCCAAGTTCGCCGAAGAAGCGGAACCTATCACTCAGGTGCAGATCCATGTGTACGAAATAGCGCTGCATCAAATAGGCATTTCCAGAAGGGGCGCTTCCCAAATCAAAATGGCTGAAATATTCGCCGCGATCGCGCAAGAAGACGCCGAAGGAAATGTAGTAGTCCTCGTTGTCACCGCGAAGCGGTATGTACTTCAGGCGGTCCAGGAATTCGGTCCGGCAATTCGGATTGCTGAAATACCGGTTGTTTTCGTCATACGTCAGTTGCGTAAAGGCCGGGGCTGGGCGGGGGCAAGTAGATTGCACCGGAGCCGCGGTCTCCGTGGTTTCCGGCATTTGCGCCGAAGCGGGAACACCCGCGCCTAGCACTAATAAACCAACGACTCGTGCGAGCCTTGCCAGGCTAGCTTGTCTCGGTGAGTAACCTGTCGTCCTTACTGCAAAGCGCGCCAATCGAACCATTTCGTCCGTCAGCTTCCCGGTGGATCCCTTGGTGGTTTTGGATGGCATAACCTGAACACTCTCCATGGCAAGCTCCTTTTGCTTCCGCCCGTCCTACATCTTTGCCGGGGCAAGAGACGGGTAGGCAGGGGTCCACTGAGCTGCCGTCACACGTTGACGGAGCTCATCCTCGGTCGTCTTTGGAGCCAGGCCCTCCTTTTGCGCTTGGATACCCACCGCTGTCGCGATTTCCGCGGCCACCCTTCGGATGTCGGTCAAACGAGGTAGCAAGGAGGCGGAAGAATCTTTGAGGGCTGGCGAATTCGCGCCGAGCGTTCGAGCCGCCGCCAGCATCATCGCGTTTGTAACGCGGCGGGCGCCCGACGCGACCAGTCCCAGTCCCATGGCTGGAAAGATGAAGACGTTGTTGCACTGTGCGATTGGAATTGTTCGACCCCCATAGCTGACAGGCGCAAAAGGCGAACCAGTAGCCACCAGAGCGCGTCCATCGGTCCAACGAATCAAGTCCTCTGCTTTCGCTTCTGACTTTGAGGTCGGATTCGAGAGTGGGAAGATGATCGGCCGCTCAACTTTGCGCGCCATCTCACGAACAATCACTTCTGAAAAAGCACCCCCAACCGTGGAAAGGCCGATCAGGACTGTCGCGTCGATCTTTCCAATCACATCGGCAAGTCCGATTTGTCCGTTGGCAGTTCGCGGCCATTTGGATACGCGCTCCTCGGGCTGGGCGTAGACACTTTGCTCCGAGCTAAGGTCTTTTCGGCCTGAATGCAGAAGACCACCTTTGTCAACGACCCAGAAGTGGCTGCGCGCCTCCTGTTCGGAGAGCCCTTCGCCTACCATGGCAGCACGCAATCCATCGGCGACGCCAATGCCGGCCGAACCTGCTCCGAACATGACGATCTGCTGGTCCTTCAAACTTTTTCCGGTCACTTTGACCGCGCCCAGAACGGCTCCCAGAGCAACAGCCGCCGTCCCCTGGATGTCGTCGTTGAACGTCAGCAATTCATCGTGATAGCGCTGGAGGATCGGCCGGGCGTGCGGGGTCGCGAAGTCCTCCCATTGCAGGCATGTTCCAGGAAGCTCCTGCTTCACCGCCTGAACGAACTGATCGACGAAGTCAAAGTACGCTTGCCCGGTAACCCGTTCGTGCCTCCAGCCGAGGTACTCCGGATCGGTTAGCCGTTCCTGATTATTTGTTCCCACGTCCAAAACGATTGGGAGTGTGCGTTCCGGATGGATCCCGCCGATGAGCGTATATAGGGATAGTTTGCCGATCGGAATGCCCAGCCCGCCTGCGCCCTGGTCGCCGATGCCCAGAATGCGTTCGCCGTCGGTGACTACAATTACGTCGACATCCGGATTGGGACGATTCCGCAAGAGCGCGGGGATTGAGTCGCGCAACGGATAGGAGATGAATAGGCCGCGCGGCCTACGGTAGATGTGGCTGAATTGCTGGCACGCGAGCGCGACAACTGGCGTGTAGACCATCGGCGTCATTTCTTCGATGTGATCGAGCAGAAGCCGATAGAAAAGGATTTCGTTGGTGTCCTGGAGCGCGCGCAAATAGATGTGCCGCTCAAGGTCGTCGTCCTTCCGCTTGTAGGCCTCATAAGCGCGAGCAACTTGCTCATCAAGGCTCTCGACGTGAGGCGGGAGAAGACCGTCCAATCCGAACTTGCTTCGCTCCTCCTCCGTGAACGCCGTGCCTTTGTTCAGCACTTGGCGGTTTAGAAGATCCGTCCCACGGGGGACATCAGGAAAACCTGACTGTGCCGCTTTTGGTGTTGTCGCCATCTTGGTATTCTCCTTTTCGCTATCTGTAGTTCCCATGACTCTGCAAGGGTTACCGGAAAAGATTCGTTTTTGCGAGATCGACGATTTCGTCGCCGCGACCGCTGAGCACGGTTTTGAGCATGAAAAGGCTGAACCCTTTCGCCTGTTCGAGGGTGATCGTCGGCGGCATCGAGAGTTCCTGGCGGTTCACGAGAACTTCGACGAGCGCCGGCCCATCATGGCGGAGGGCTTCCGCGATCATGGGGTGAACCTGCTCCGGCAGTTCGGCCCGGAGACCGAGAATGCCCGCTGCTTCCGCCAACTCCGCGAAATGGGGATTCTGCAGATCGGTTCCAAAATCGACGATGCCGGCCGCTTTCATCTCCAGTTCCACAAAGGCGAGGGCATCATTCCTGAAGACGATCACTTTCACCGGCAATTGCAATTGACGAAGGGAAAGCAGATCTCCCAGGAGCATGGCGATGCCACCGTCTCCCGACAGGGAGATAACCTGGCGCCCGGGATGACTTACCTGCGCCCCGATTGCCTGCGGCAAGGCATTTGCCATAGAGCCGTGATTGAAGGAGCCGAGGATGCGGCGGCTGCCGTTCATGGTTAGATAACGCGAGGTCCAGATCGTGGGAGTCCCCACATCGCAGGTAAAGACGGCGTCTTTGGCGGCGAGTCCGTCGAGCACCCGGGCGACATACTGGGGATGGATAGGTTTCTTGCCGGGAGCGCCGGTGGCGAGTTCGTCGAGACCTTTGCGCGCCTTTCGATAGTGTTCGAGTGACGCCTTCAGGTGCTCGTCAAATGTGTTCTCTTCGAGCTTGGGCAGCAACGCGCTGATTGTGGACTTCGCGTCTCCCACGTACGCATGATCGACTTTTGTGCGGCGGCCAATTTGTTCGCCGCGGAGATCGATTTGAACGATCGTCGCATCCTTGGGATAAAACTGCTGGTAGGGAAAATCCGTGCCGATCATGAGCAGGAGATCGCAGTTCATCATGGCGTGGTAGCCGGAGGAGAAGCCGAGCAGGCCGGTCATTCCGACATCGAAAGGGTTGTCATACTCAATGAATTCTTTCCCGCGCAGGGCATGCACGATTGGCGCTTTCCTCTTGGCCGCGAGAGCGATCAGTTCGGCGTGAGCCCCGGCACAGCCCGCCCCGCCAAGAATCGTGGTTTTCTTTGAACTGTTGAGGAGCTTCGCCAGAGTTTCTATTTCCCGGGCGGAAGGACAAACAATGGTGCTGGTTTCCTCAAAGTGAAGACGCGGTGTCTGTTCGACGGCGTCCCGGAGAGCGATATCGCCGGGTATGGCGACGACAGCAACGCCACGCCGCGAGATTGCCGTTTGCATCGCGATTTCAAGGACACGGGGCATCTGCTCCGGATGGGAAACGAGTTCGCAATAGTGGCTGCACTGCGCGAAGAGATGCTCGGGATGCGTTTCCTGAAAATAACCGCTGCCGATTTCATTGCTGGGAATTTGCGCGGCGATGGCGAGGACTGGAACGCGGCTGCGGTGGCAATCGTAGAGCCCGTTGATCAAATGCAGGTTTCCGGGACCGCAACTTCCGGCACAGACGGCGAGCCGCCCTGTGAGATGAGCTTCGGCGCCGGCCGCAAAGGCCGCGGTTTCTTCATGACGGACATGGATCCATTGAATTTGTTTCGTCTCGCGAATGGAGTCGGTGATGCCGTTGAGCGAATCGCCGGACACGCCGTAAATCTGGCGGACTCCGGCTTTCGCCAGAACTTCCACGAGCAGATCCGCTACTTTTTTCCTAGCCATTTTAGAAGCCTCCAAGTGAGCTAGTAGAAATTCATTGGTTCGCCGCGGCCGCGTGTTCCACTTCCGGCCACACCATTGCCAAGAGGAGTGCCACGCCGATTCCGATCGACACCTCTGCAAAACGGTCAAAAGCGGTCTTCCAGGCGGGGGCTGCCCTCGGTATCAGCAGAACGATCTCCAACGTCACCCCGCCAAAGCGATAGGCGTTTCGATCGAGATGCGCCAGAGCGCAAAGGAGTCCCAGGAGAAAAACGCACCCGCCGAATAGAAAAACGCAAGGGCCAAAGTAGGTGGCCACGAGCGCGGAGACGGCTGCGCCCAGCGCCGTACCCGCGAAACGCTGCCGGGAGATGGCGAGGGCGGCACCGAGAGAGGATTGAGCGATGACCAGGGTCGTCACCGGCGCCCAGTATGCTTCCGGCAGACGGGCGAGCCCAGCAACCGCTACGGAGACAACTGCCGCAACGGCTGTCCGCAAAGAATGGACCACAACCGGCCAGTCCAGCCTCCCGGAACGAAGGTATGCCGGAAGATTGCTATTCCCCTTAGGCATGCAGCTCCCCTTCAGTTACTTGTTGCGGTGCCTGGACGGCGCAAGCGCCGGCAGGAAGAGAGTCGTAAACGAGAGCGGCGACTCGTAATCCCCGCGTTGGATGCCAGTCGAAGCAGGATTGGCCCTGGAAAATGCAAACTTTCTGAATGAGGAAGTCGACTATCGTGCGACCGGCAACTGTTATGACACTGTCGATATAAAAGCATTGTGTGTGACAGGTCGTCACGCCGGGTTGATCGCCCGATTCACCAGCCTCTAGTTTCTGTCGGTTACGGTTCCCATGAGTTTGGAACGCGTATTGCCTATCCATCGGCTGTGAACGTGAACGCTGAAGCATTTCGCAAAGAAGAAAGAGGAGAACAACAATGATCAATGAAAATCTCAAGCGTGTAGAGACCGGTCAGGCAAAGACGGTCAGGCAGATGCTGTTCCCGGTGTTTATAATGTTAGTTTTTGCGATGTCGTTCGGGCCGGCCAGAACGCAGGCGCAAATGATTGGAAACGTGGTAGCCGAAGTTCCGTTTCAGTTCCATGTGGGAAACACCACGCTGCCCGCGGGGAAATACCTTATCCATCAGGTAGATGACAGCGACCTGATGGTCATGCAGATCAGCAGCGTGGACGGCAAGGTCTCCGCACTATTCAACGTCGAACCCACGGAAGCGAAGTCCGCGCCGGAGAAGACCGAATTGATCTTCAACAAATACGGGGATCGTTACTTCCTGTCTGAGATGTTTGACGAAGAGAACGCCGACGGAAACAAGCTGGTTACATCTCGCGATGAAAAGCTGGCAAGCAAAGAGAGCGGCGCCGAGGTGGCGCACGTAGCAGCACATCACGCGAATCAGGAAGGCAACTAAATCTCGCCGAACGGCAAGACGCAAGGCAAGCCGAACTCCCCCCGCAAGGGGGAGACGCTTTGAAGAAATTGCAAAGGAGAAAAGATGAAATTACAGAGAATTGCAACGGCATTGATTGGCATGATGTTTTTGTTCGCGGGCGGAGCCGCCGCACAGCAGGTGAAGACCGATTACGACCGCAGCGCGAATTTCACTCAGTACAAGACTTACTCCTGGGAGCACGTGAAAACCAAGGACCCGTTATTCGTGGTCCGAATCAAGAACGCCGTGAATGTCGCGCTGGCGGCGAAAGGCTGGACGCAGGTGGAATCCGGCGGGGATGTTTCGATCGTAGCGGTTCAGATGACCAGCAACCAGGAAACCCTGAATACGTTTTATAACGGGTTCGGAGGAGGCTGGGGCTGGAGACGATTCGGCGGCGGTGGATTTGGAGAAGCCACAACCACAACAGAAACGTACACGGTAGGTACGTTGGTCGTCGATCTGTTCGACGCGAAGACGAAAACGCTTCTGTGGAGAGGCTCCTCGAGCGACACTCTCTCCAACAACTCCGACAAGAACATCAAGAATCTGGACAAGGGCGTGGAGAAAATGTTCAAACAGTTTCCTCCCAACACGGAGAAGAGGTAAGCGAAAGCAAAAAGGCTCGACGCGATAATCTGCGCGTCGAGCCTTTGGACTTTCCCAGGGCCCTAGTGATCGGAATGATTTTCAATCAGGCAGCGGGACGCAGCCGCCGGGTAGCCGCGTTTGTTTTCTGAATGCATGCCTTGCGCAGGGCGACCCTGGCGTGAAAGAGGCGGCCCTTGGCCGCTGCGGTGGAGATGCCCAGCTTGCGGGCAGTTTCCCGGACCGAGCACTCCTGCAATTGGCAGATTTCGATGGCCGCGCGAACTCGGGGGCGAAGTCCGGCGAGTGCGTTGTGGAGGAGTCTCTCGCGTTCCTTCTGGACAAAGTTGTCTTCGGGATTTGGAGCGCCGTCGATGAACTGAAAGCGGGGACGCTCCTTCCCTTCCTCATCCACGAATTCCATTGGAACTTCGCGGGAATAACGATTGCGGCGCAGCTTCATCAGGGCCGCGTTGATGGCGATTCGCGTCAGCCAAGTGGACAACTGCGACCTGCCGTCGAAATCATTCAGGTGCAGCAATCCGCTCAAGAAGCAGTCCTGAAGGGCGTCTTCCGCGTCTTCGCGATTCCGGGTGATTCGCAGAGTGGAATGGAAAATCTTCTTTGCGTGGCGCTCAAAGAGCTCACCGAAGGCCGCCTGATCGCCTCTTCTTGCGGCCAAAAGAAGCTGAGAATCGGACGGTTGCTGAGTGGCAACCCCGGCGAGTTTGGTGCTGTTTGCCAAAATGTATTGCTGTGTAGCCACGACTGTTTCCTCCTCATCACTTGCGAAAATTATTCGCGAATTCGAGCCTCGGGCGGAAGCAAGGCGACTTTGCCGGAAGCAAGCGCGGAAAACATCACAAGATAGAATGATTTATGGCTACACCTCTGGGGGGGATTCGAAATACCACGATAGGTGGATTGACAAATCCTAAGCTGGCTACCAGGGAGATAGGACAAAGAGCTAATGTCGGCAAGGAGGGCAGTTACTCTTGCGTGGGACGGGAAGCGGGCGGAATCACAATTTCCTTCCAGCCGAACAGGCGGGCATCGAGCGAAAAAGCGCCAGGACCGAGAAGGGCGATGGCCGCGGAGATGGCGATGACTGGGGCAAGCGCCAGCTTCGATTCGAATGGACTCAATAACTGTAGCGGAAACCAGGAAAAGGCGATTCCGAGATTCTCGAGGCATGCGAGAAGGCTGAGGATTGGGGTGAGGAATCCGATCAGGAGACAAACACCGCTTAATGAAAGGACTGCGAAGGACACCAGCACAAGAAGCGTCACGCGCTCTGAAGACACCAAGCAGAGAACCCCGTGACCGACCAAGGTGGCGCCAACGACCACTCGCAAGAGCAGTAGCCCAATGCCGGGAAATCCGGCTGGAAACGCGGAAAATAGCCTGTGCAGTTGCATCATCCTCCGACGATGATGAGACGCCCGGTAGGCAAAAGTAACGTAGCGAGCCAGTGGCCGCTACCCCACTTTCCGGTATCTTTAGGTAACGCCTTAGTGGTATGAGGCCTAGGCGGACCAGGCAAGATTAGAGGTGGATAATTCCGCGGCGGATGGCGATGGCGATGGCCTGGGTGCGGTCGCTGGCACCCAATTTTTCCATGATGTGCTTGATGTGGACTTTGACGGTTTCCTCGGTGATGAAAAGTTTCTCGCCGATATCGCGGTTACGATTTCCCTCGGCGATCTGGCGCAAGACCTCGATTTCGCGCGTGGTCAGGGCTTCGTCGCTCATGTGCTCGGCAAGCTGGGCAGCGAGCTGCGGCGGGATACGCTTTTTCCCGGCATGCACTTGGCGGATTCCTTCTACCAGATCCTTCGGTGGCATGCTTTTCAGCATGTAGCCTCGCGCACCGGCTTCCAAAGCACGCTGGATTTCCACGTCGCCTTCGAACGTCGTCAGCATGATGATCCGGGCATCGGGGAATTCCGAGCGGATCGAGACGATGGTGTCCACGCCGCTCATGTCGGGGAGACGGAGATCCATCAGTGTAACGTCCGGGAGATGCTTGCGATATTGCAGGATGCCGTCATGCGCGGTGGCGGCGTCGGCTATCATCACCATATCCGGCTGACTGTTGATGACGGCCGAGATGCCTTCCCGCAACAGGGGGTGGTCATCCACGCTGAGAACCCGGATTTTGTTTTTTTCGCTCATTGAGGTTGCTTGTGCACAGTTGGGGGCTTATCTTCCGCTGACTTTCGCGAATATAACCGGGAGAACCACAAGCTTTGCCGGGTGGAAAACTCAGGCTCAAATGCAAGGCGGCTGGGGACGGAGAGATGAATTTCCGTTCCGGCGGAAGCCATGCTCAAGACCTTGAGCTTTCCGCCGATGCGTTCCGCCCGCTCGCGCATTCCGGACAAACCCCAATGCCCATCTCGGCCAGTAGTCAGGAGTTGCGGATCCATGCCGCAACCATTATCGCGAACGAGAACCCGCAGATGGCTTGTAGAGTACTCGATTTCCACTACAACCTCGGTGGCGCCGGAATGGCGGAACGCATTGGCAAGAGCTTCGCGGCCGATGAAATAGATCTCGTCATGAATGACCGGCCGCAACTGCCGGGGCGCGCCTTCCACGATGACACGAAATTCGCTTTGCGTAGAGATGGCGAGGTCTTTTTGAATGCGGGAAAATGCTTCTTCCAAGTTTTGGCGAACTACGTCGGGTGAACGAAGGCCTCGGACGGTGTTGCGGCCTTCGTCGATAACGCGTCCCATCAATTGCAAGACCCGGCCGAGGAGCGGCTTGGCGGGCGAATCTTCGGGCAAACGGTCATCGGCGACGTGGAGTTGCATCGAAGCGCTCATAAATCCCTGCAGTAACGTATCGTGGAGTTCCTGGGCGATGCGCGTGCGTTCGGCAAGACGCTCTTCGAACCGCATATTCATCCGCGCCGCCAGCGCACGCATCCGCAAGCGAACGAACAACAATATTGCCAGAACGCAGGTGAGCAGGCCAGAAAGGCGAAACCACCAGGTTTGCCAGTAAGCAGGCTCGATTTTGAACGAGACGCTCGATTCCGCGCTGTTCCACAGGCCTTCGCTGTTGCTGGCGATCACGCGGAAGCGGTAAGCGCCGGAGCTGATGTTGTTATAGGTGACCTGACGTTCCGCGACGGGACGGCTCCAGCCCTCGTCGACACCTTCAAGTTTGTACTTAAAGCGAACACGGTCGGGAACGGAGAGGCTCAGCGCCGAATAGGCAAAGTTCAGCCTCCGATGCCCGCCGGAAAGCCGGATGGGGCCATTCAGGCCGACGGGGTTGCCTTCCGAGGAGAGCTCCTCGATGTGAACAATAGCCGGAACGGAAACGGAGATGGCACGCGAAGGGTCAACGACAGAAATCCCGCGATTCATCGAAAACCAGATTTTGTCCTGCGAATCGGCGAAGACGGATTGCTGACGCTTAACGCCTTCGGTGCCGTGCAGTCCGTCGTCCAGGCCGTACTCGCGGACATCGGATTCGCCGACGGAGTTGCGCAACAGGCTGTCGCGCTTTATGCGCAGAACATGACTCGAGGTGGAAATCCAAAACCATCCAAGTTTGTCTTCGGCGATTCCGAGGATTTGTTCATGCAACGAGGCTGGCACGGCGGTCGGCACCTGAATTTGACCAGAGATCACATACGCCAGGCCCGACGCGGTGCCGATCCAGAGCAAATCCGCGGAGTCGGTCAAAAGGCAGCTGATGTTTTGGGAGGGCAAACCTTCGCGAATTCCCAGTGACCGCAAGTGTCCACCAGATAATGAGTTAAGGCCACTCGGCGTTGCGAACCACATCGTGCCGCCGGAAGTTTCGGCAATCGAAGTTATCGAGTTCGCGGACATGCCGTTGGCCGTGGTGTAGTTGTTGAACCGGCCGTTTCTGAATTCACTTACTCCGCCGCTGAGAGTGCCGGCCCAAACTGTACCATCGCGGCTTTGAAAGACCGCGTAAACGCTGTTTTGTGCGAGGCCGTTCTTTTCGGTATAGGTTGTCGTTGTGAGCGAGCCGGAGGAATAACGCAAGTGGGTCAGTCCGCCCTGCTGCCTGCCGATCCACAAATCATCCTTGGTTCCGGCGATTGAATAGACAACATCCTGGCTGAGGCGATCATTGGGCACGCTGCCACTTTTTTCGCCCTTTAGCCAATGAAGACCGCCTTCGAAAGGAGCGAACCAGACGCGCTCACTCTGGTCAACATAGACCGGCCCGCTGCTTTCAGACTGGAGGCCCGCCGTGGAGAAAGTCACGAACGCGCTATCACGAATGCGCTCGATGCCGGAGGGGCTGCCAGCCCAAAGATTCCCCTCTCGATCCTCGAGAAGCGCGGTTACGAGGATGGGCGTTTGCGGGCTGCTTGCGTCCAGAACGACTCCGCCGGAGTTAACACGAATCAGGCCTCCCGGCGTGCCCAACCAGATGTTGGAGTCGCGATCCCGAATCATGGAAAGAACATCGAGATGGCGAAGGGCGGGAGGAATTTCCACCGAAGTAACTTTGGCGCTGTCCCAACGCAATACGCCCTTGTCGGTACCGATCCATAATTCGTGACTTCCGGAGGCCAGCATGCAGTTGATCTTGGCGCCAGAGAGTTCGGTTGCCACAGGCACAAGCCGTCCGTGACTCATGTAGAAGAGACCTTTGTCACGTGTGCCAAGCCAGACTTTGCCATCGGAAGTTTCTACCATGGAGATCACCGCCGAATTGGGTTCGGCAAAGCGATGAGGGACAACACCCGTGGCCCAACTGAGACGACTGGAAAGCTCGTCGGTGGTAACTTCGGAAGCGCCGGCAGGCGGGCTTGGGGACCCGGATGGAGTGTTCAGCAATTCAAATTTTCCGGAGTTGTAGGTGAGAGGGCCATAAGCGAGCGACGCAAAGAGTACCGAGCCATCCGCTCGTTTGAGAAGCGAAGTGATTCCGAACTCCGCAACTTCACGGCCGAGTTCGAACTTTCCCTCGTGGTAGCGCAAGATTTTGGTGCTTTGCAGAAGGATCCAAAGATTTCCCTGTGAGTCGGACGCGAGAGCCTGAACGGGCCCGATGGGAAATGGCGTGGGAGTCGCTTGCGGAAAAGTACGGAAGCTTAATCCATCGAAGCGAATCAGGCCTTTTTCAGTCCCAATCCACAAGTAGCCGTCGGGAGTTTGAGCCAGCGAGGTGACAGAGCCGCCGGTAAATCCCTTTTCACTGCCCCAATGTTCCCGCATGTATTGCGACAGAATCCGGTTTGGATCAAGCGCGCGAGCCAGAGAAGCAGAGCACGCCAGCGCCAGCGCGACAAACAGGCCCTTGCGGAACAAGTTCCACCTATGGCGCGCTTCAAGGGAGATATTCGAATTTTTCAACCACAACCTCATTTTCTTTTTGCAACGGAGTTTTTTCGCTGGCGACTACATAAAACATGATTTGAAATTTTTCCTGGCCAGGCGAAGGCACGCCAGAGGTGAAAACATGTTCCGCAATCACCGGTGATCCCGCTTGCATGGTGGAGCCCCGGACAGTTTTGAAGCTCGCGCTTCCGGATTCCCAACGCATCGAGTGCGCGAAGGTGCCCTTAGGCAGCGTAAATGGCGCGACATGGCCGGGAACATAAAACGGTTGAATGCCAAACTGCGCATTACTCTTGCTGGAGGCGTCGCCCCAACGGCCGAATTCGACGTCCAGTTCGCGATAATGCTGGTCACCACCCCAATCGTCAAACGTATTCATGCTTAAGACGGCGGCGGGCTCCAGGTGAGTGGTGTCGCGAACGACGACGATGTAGGTTCCGTAGCCGAGACTGCGAGTCATTTCCAATTCCGCACACGACCACCTGTCTCCTTTTTTCGTGATGCGGAGATGGAGGGCGCCGCTTGCGTCTATCCAGGCGTTGTCAGCCCCGTACAAATTATTCATTCCACCGCGATCGCCCGAAATCGTGCGGACTTCCCAATCGTAGCCGCCGAAGTGCAG
>Ga0209380_10002281_pt1 | contig 12401 bp, 12 predicted proteins | sample HubBroMetageWFT6_FD_188347 | JGI IMG/M metagenome (GOLD analysis project Ga0209380, IMG submission 188347) | Warmed and freeze-thawed soil microbial communities from the Hubbard Brook experimental Forest, New Hampshire - Hubbard Brook CCASE Soil... | ecosystem: Environmental > Terrestrial >...
ACGTTCAATGCCGTGGTCTTCAAGTTGAGTGTGACCAAAGCTGGGACAGGAACTGGCACGGTCACGAGCAGCCCGACGGGGATCAACTGCGGTACCACTTGCAGTGCTAACTTCAAGAGCGGAACCGTGGTGACGCTGACGGCGAGCGCGGCTGCGGGATCGACCTTCACCGGCTGGAGTGGAGCCTGCACGGGCACCGGTGCTTGCTCAGTGACCATGAGCGCTGCAAAGTCGGTGACAGTCACTTTTAAGTGAGCTAAATTAATTTAAAGGGCAGACCTGGGCTGCCATTAGGCAGCGATGCATTTGCACGATCGCCTTCGTCCGGGGCTTGATCGAATTTCCGCTCCAGCTCCGACTGCGCGTCTCACGAAGTCGGAGGGACGTATGAGCGAATCCAAGTTCGTAATTCTTGGCGGAGGAATGGTTGCGGGATATTCCGCCTGGTCGAATCGTTTTGAAGCCGGCAGAGTTGGCAATTCTATCGGCGGATACCGGCCTTGGAATCATTCAGGGATCTCAGATAATGGACGTTTCGGAGTTTTGCACCTGGAGTGTCCACGGTTCGCAATCGCGCGCCAGTCGCAACAATCAGCTTGTCGAAGCCGAACTCCTCCCCTGATTTCAGACGGAGTCACCTGCACTTGGGGTCCACAGCAGTGATTGCCTTACCTCGATTCCGTGTTTGCCTGTAAGAATCCTCGGCATCTTTCTAGCCAGAAAGCCTTTCGACAGCGGAGGGCGCTCATAATGGAGCTTCGAGATAGCGCCGCAAGGGTGAAACGGGTAGCTGCTATCGGTGGCGGGTTCATCGGAATGGAAGTGGCGGCGGTGCTGGCACAAAAGGGCGTTGACCTCACAATGATTCTTAGCGACGACCGATCTGGAAACGGTTCTTCAAACCGCAGATGGATAGCTATAGCTAGCTCCGCACGATCAATTCTTGCGACGAATGCGACTCCCCTAGAAGTGACGGTGACGGTATAGTCCTCGTCCCACCGCGATGATGGTGTGAACCAGAAATACTGATCCGCCCGCCGGAGTCCGGAGTCAATCTCAGGAATCTCAGGATAAGACTCAACGTGGGTCTGCCCCGACTTGTTGTCTTTCAGCGCAACCTCCACGCGCAAAAGAATCGGTGGCTCGATGATCTTCACAAAGAATCCTCCCAGAGGGAGAAGATACGGACTCTTTGGAATACTCACAGTCCTTCCGATGATTCAGATCGCTCAATTCCCTGACTGTCCCTGACTTGACAAAGCATGTGATTGGAAGGATCATGTCACGGCCTTTTCCACCCGGAGGCCTGTCATGCCCATGCCGCGTGTGCAAACGCACAGGAAAGATCGATGGCAAAACGAAGTAGTCGACAGCAAGGCTCGGCTTATCTTTGACCTCGGAATGAATAACGGCGATGATTGTGCGTACTACTTGTCCAAGGGCTACGCCGTAGTTGCCATCGAGGCAAACCCCAATCTTGTGCAGAGTGCGCGGGAGCGGTTTCGACAAGAGATATCCGACCGGAGACTCGTCATTGAGTGGGTCGGGATTGTAGATCAACCTGGAAATATTCCCTTCTGGATTTGCGACGAGCGAGATGTATTTAGTTCGTTTGATGCAACAAGGGCTGGGAGAAGGGGATTGAAGTGTCACTCAATCGAAGTTGAGTGCGTGACTTTCGACACAATTCTGAAAAAATACGGGATTCCCCACTACCTAAAAATCGACATCGAAGGAGCCGAGCCTTACTGCTTGAAACACCTGCCGCCTACGCACTTGCCGCAATACCTGTCTCTCGAAGCCGAGGACCTTCGGTGGCTCGTTCTCCTGCAGCAATTGGGATACTCGGAGTTCAAGATCGTCGACCAGATGCGTCACAATTCAAGCTTCCCCGATTTCAGCAATACCACCGTGTTTTCGCGCTCAGCAAAACAGATTTGCTGGTATGCCGACAGACTTAAGAACAGGCTGGGACGCGTCCCTTTTCGCCGGGGTTCTTCTGGCCCGTTCGGGGAACAGACCCCGGGAGAGTGGCAGAGTTTCCAAGAGGTCGCCAGCAACTGGCTGCACATGCAGCTCGGGCATTGCAAGAGGGGGACGCTGAACCGATATTCGTGGTACGACTTTCACGCCAGGGCATTTCCAACGCATACGTTCCGATCGGAGATGCCACCTCGGTTCCACACAAGAGATCTTTCGTTCACCCCTCGCGGCGTGAACAGGATGCGTCTATGAATGAGCTTGCGCTCCGTACCTCCATTACAGAGCTCGAACCTGAGATCGCAATGCCATGCCAAGCGAGCGATCGGGTTTCTGAACGGCAGCGATTCCCGCTTTTAAGCCTTTCAGCGGTGGTGGCACTAGTCGCGCATCTTTTGTTCTTACTGCTACTGCCACAACCTTGGCGCAGGAATCAGAGCTCCGACTATATGCAGTATTACGAGCCGGTAGCACAGAGTTTGATCGCGGGGAACGGCTTCTACTTGCATTCCAAACCTGCACTCACATATCCGCCGGGAATTCCGATGCTCTATGCAGCTGCATTCTGGGCCGCTCGGAGAGTGGACGTCAGCGAGGCGAACGCACTCCGGATCGTGGGAGGGTTCTTGCTGACGGTTTCTGCGGTGCTGGTCTGCCTTCTGGCTATGAGATTCTTTCGTTGGAGAGTTGCGCTTCTGGCTTCAGGGCTCTGGTCCACTTATCCGTTTCACTTGTGGCTGACGAAACAGCCGGATGCGACGAGCCTGTTCTCAGTGCTTTTATTGACTAGTGCGCTGCTGTTCTTTGCCTGGTCCTCTAAGACTCAAAATGGCATTCGATACGGCGTGCTGTTGGGTCTGATTTTGGGAGTGACCGCCCTGGTCAAGCCCTTCAGCATAGGGCTTCCTTTGGCCTTCGTGGCGCTCGCGGGCGTGAGCCCGATTAGCGGCCAACGGCGGAGCCGGATTGTATTTTCCGCCTGTCTCTTAATTACGTACGCTGCAACCATCTCTCCCTGGGAGATCTGGGCCTGGCACGTAGGCGGGCACTGGATCCCGCTCTGCACGAATGGCTCCAACGCTCTAATCGACGGTCTGACGTTTGGCACGGAAAGAGGTCTCCCGCAGGTAGCGCTCCCCGAAGGTGCGAGAGCTCTCGTACGCGACGCAGCCAGTCACTATCCACAGCTGAAGAGCACCAGCAGTATTGCTCATTACATCCTGACCAGGGTGCGCCAAACTCCGATTGCAATCTTGGAATTGCTGTTGGTTAAGGCTGCCCGCAGTTGGTTCGGGAATGAGTCGCACACATTGGAACGCTGGATCGCCATCATCCAATTGGTGTATTTGCCATTCTTGCTCTTGGGAGCTCGAACCGTCTGGAAATATGGCGACGCTCCGCAGAAGAATTTTGCACTTCTCGCTATTGTTTTCACCGCCTATTTCTGGATCATGACGACGGTCACCGCGGAGGCCATTCTTCGCTATATGGTGCCAGTCCACTGCCTGTTAGTCGTGTTTGTTGCAGTTTCTTTTGAGTTCCTTGCAACCCGCTTTTTTTCTAAAACTCAAGATCTTCCCCGTAAGTTGTTGAGCCCCATAGATTAAATCCGATTTTGGGCCAAAGCCGATGATTTCAACGGAATCGGGGGATGGGCTATACCTAAATTCAGAACTCCTGACATACTCCCCAAAGGGGTGAAGACGTAGTGCCCGAGAACTCGCTAGGTGCGGACCAAAACCTGTCCGCTTTTTGTGATTGCTCGCGAACAGAGCCGCACGATTGCCGCAGCACATCGCCTCCCGGGAACGCGCCCCTGGCTGTTTCTGGTGGATCCGCCTTGCCACAACTGGCTTAAGTTTTCGATCCGCAGGTGCGGACCAAAACCTGTCCGCTTTTTGTGATTGCTCGCGAACGCGGGCGTCGGCTCACCGAATGGAGCGCCCCTGGAACGCGGTTTATCTCAGTCCGTCCCCGGGTCGGAGCCAGAACACTGGATTGAACGAAGCCTTGAAGGAACGGTATGCAGATGACACAACCTGGTGCCTCGGAGCGCCGAGCAACGCGGCTAATCTTCCTGCTGTGTGGAATGGCACATTCCTCGTGGGCTCCGTTAGTGCCGTATGCCAAAGCCCGTGTTCACGCGAACGATCAGCATTTTGGCCTTCTGTTGTTGTGCTTTGGAGCGGGATCCATTTTATCAATGCCGACGATGGGAGCCCTTGCGAGTCGCTATGGTTGCAAACGCCTCACACAATTTTCCGCGGGCGCCATTTTTCTGGGACTCGTGGCCGTTTCGGTGGCTCCTTCGTCAACTCTTCTTGCTTTATCCCTTTTTCTGTTCGGTGCTTCCATTGGAGCTATTGACGTTGTGATGAACGTGCAGGCCTCGCTGGTCGAAAGGCATAGTGGTGAAAACTTGATGTCTGGTTTTCATGGCCTCTATAGCGTCGGCGGCTTTGCGGGTGCATTGGTGATGAGCGGGCTTCTGTGGCTGAACACGCCTGCCGGAGCGGCCGCGCTCATCATTGTCTTCCTGCTCTCGGTACTACTCTTGCTTGCGCACCCGGGTTTGCTGCCCTATGGTGACCACCAACAAGAGAGAACCAAGAGGTTCATCTGGCCAGACAACTATGTCCTGTTCCTTGCAGTTCTAGCTTTCATCATGATGCTTGCAGAGGGCTCTATGCTCGATTGGAGCGCGGTGTTCCTCGTGGATAAGGCGGGAATGATCGAAAAGAATGCGGGCATCGGATTCACCGCCTTCTCGATTGCGATGACAATAAGCCGATTCGGCGGGAACATTGTCATTCAAAGGATCGGACGCAGATGGACTATAACAGCGGGTGCGCTGGTCGCAGCGAGTGGCTTCTTCCTGGTGACGTTGCTGGCGAATCCTGCTGGTTCGGTATTTGGGTTTGCGATGATTGGGCTAGGCGCAGCCAATGTGGTTCCGTTAATCTTCTCCCTCGCTTCGGAATCGAGAGGGGCGCTCGGGAGCAATATCTCGTTCGTCTCGACGCTCGGCTACACCGGAATCCTCACCGGTCCCGCTGTGATCGGTTTCGTTGCGCATTCCAAAGGATTTGCAGTCGCTTTTAGTGGGGTCGCCTGCCTGTTGACCCTGGTTGCTCTCTCGGGCTCGATTGCTGTCCCGAGCCAAGTGCAAATCCCGCTACCGGGAGAACCGGCTCCAGTCGACAAGTCTTAGACTTAGAAGGGAGCTGGGAATCCGGCTCATTGAGGCTATGCGCTGTAGTTCTCCTGGGCGTTGGCGAACTCCTCCTTGTGATAGGTCTGCGCCTAGCCCGGACTCAACGGTTTGGAGATAGTAAGCACGATTCATTCATTCGAAGTACGGCGGCGATGCCTTTGGACTTCTCCGACTCGTGCCGGCTGATTTCCTGAACGGCTGGGACTTGGCTGCACTGCGGTGTTCGCTTGCCGATATCGATGACGCGCGCTGTGGTGTCGGTGACGAATTACCAAAATCACGCGGCAATCGGCGTTTGGTATGAGCCTCGACCATGCTTCTGCCATCGATAACAACTGAGATTTGCTCGTGAGCCATCGGCGTTGACGCCCGGCGCCGGCGGGTGTCCTTTGCGTCCAGCGCGCACGCGATGCTCGTTATAGAAATGTTGGAAATCGCGCAGCTTCGCCTCCTGGTCGGTCCTGTTCCAAAATATCGTGCGGTCCAGGCATTCTCGGCGAAAGGTCCCGATGAGCCGCTCTGTAAACGTTTGCGCATGAGTGTTCAACTACACCGCATAGCGGTGTTGAGTTTCGACGTCTCCGGGTAACACGTCCCTACCATCCGCTTTTCAATCAGGAGTTCGAACTGGTGTCCCATTCGCCTGGACTGGGGTCAAGACAGAGTCTGGTTTCAGGCCAAGCTTGGTCGCTCGCGTTCATTGCCGACGAGCTGGACTGAGGTGGGCGCTGTCGATCCGTGCGTCGCTCTCGCGGCGGGACGGTCGCTGTTTCGGGTGGCGGATCTGCTCGACTGGCTTGGCAGATCGGCGGATGGAAGTCGCAGAGAGTCGAGGGAACTGTAAAGGAAAACATGTCATGAATGTAGAGTTAATGTTGTCGCGAGCGTTGGCTGCTAACGATGCCGGATTGATGGCATATCACGATCGAAACTCTTTTCACCCTGAAGAATTTGGTCGGGGAGGGCTCGCGCCCGGGCAGTCACTGGATTCTGCGAAACGAACCCAACAAGTGACTGTATTTTCGATGAACCAAATTTAAGACTGTATTTTGTAGACCATAGGGGAGAGACGAGGTGACGCCGAATCGCAGAAATGTGGAGCACAGCATCTGCCACGGATCGAGAGGAGAAAGCCGTTGCTGAGAAGTCTTTCCAGGGAAAATCGATCGGAAAAGCGGGATTCAGAAGACAGCAAGGCTGCCCCGCGTGAAGTGTCTCTGAAATTGCTTTATACTGTCTGCGCTCGACGAGGAGTATAGGTTGACACCGTTCTACTTGGTCATCTTCGGAATATCACTGCTACTCTCCTTCGTCCTAACGAGAAGCGTTCGTAGCCTTTGTACCCGCAAAGGCTGGGTCACTCTGCCCACCCCAGACCGCCATCTCCACGTGATGGCGTTGCCTCGATTGGGAGGCATGGCGGTGTTCCTCGCGTTTAACCTCAGCGTCGGGATTGCCCTGTTGTTGAACCTGCGTTTCCCTGGTCTCGTGCCACCCGACTCTTTGAAGATTCTCCTCACCATTCTTTTGCCCGGCACATTGATCTTTGTACTGGGCATTTACGACGATATTCGCCCGCTCGGTCCGTACACAAAGTTTGCGGTTCAGGCAATGGCAGCCACCATCCTTTTCGCCGGAGGTATGGGAATCGTCCGTTTGCCGGTCCTATTTGGGGATCGCGAACTGGGATGGGCGCTGGGACTCCCGGTCACGATATTGTGGGTGATTGGAATTACGAATGCTTTCAACCTGCTCGATGGACTGGACGGATTAGCGGCCGGATCAGCCCTATTCTCGACGATGGTGGTTTTTGCCGTGGCCGTCTTCGATCAGAGGGGGCTGGTGGCCTTGTTGACGATCGCATTGGCGGGAGCAATCCTGGGATTTCTCCGATTCAACTTCAATCCCGCCACGATTTTTCTGGGCGATTGCGGTAGCCTGTTCATCGGATTCATCCTCAGCGCTCTCGCCCTGCAGGGATCGCAGAAATCGCCGACCGTGATTGCAGTGGCGATTCCTATAGTTTCCTTCGGTTTACCGATTCTGGATACCGCGCTCTCTGTTCTCCGCCGCTTGATTGGGCGCAAGCCGTTGTTCAGCGGCGATCGCGAGCACATTCACCACAAGCTGTTGGAGCGCGGTTTAACGCACCGGCAAGTCGTTATCTTGCTCTACGGCGTCTCAGCCATTTTTGCTTTACTCAGCCTGTTTCTACTGTTGCCTGGGGGAGCCACGCTGGGCCTGATTCTTGTAGTTGTCGGAACCGGCGTTTGGTTCGGTGTGCAGCAACTCGGATATTTGGAGTTCGGCGAAATTCGGCGGGTCGCTGAGCGCACGCTGGAACAGAGAAGCGTATTCGTCAACAATCTATCGATCCGTCGCGCTACAGAAAACCTGAAAGTTGCTCGCGACTTCGCGGAAGTATGTCGTGTCCTCGAATCGGCATTTTCGAGCAACGATTTTGATGCGTTTGAACTCGAGGCGAAACTGCTGGCAGATGAGCTCTATGAGAGCGGTCATTCGCTGACGCTGTTGACTCCGGTGCAAACGATACGGTTTCAATGGGCCAAGCCATCGTCCGTGAATGTCCATGACGACCGGTTCAGTTGGTCGGTGACGCTGGCGTTGTTAACCGCGGACAATCGCCGTCGGGGCACGATGAAGATCCGTCGACTGTACGGCCAGCGTCCCTTGCTCGTGGACATCAACTTTTTGACTTCAGTTTTTCCCGCAGTGCTCGCCGACGCGCTCGATCGTAGTCTGAGCTCAGGGGAAGCGCTCTCCGAAGCGACAACCTGGGCCCACGCCAACCCATTGATGGAAGTTGCCGAGGAACTGCCGCAGGAAAAAAGATCCCGTTCGCGAGCCATGTGAAACCGCTTCAGACGTTTCTATCCGCAACCAGCGGTTAAGTTGATGCGGCTGTCGTTGCGCGCAAAATGCGGCAAAAGATTCGAGCCGCTCAGCTTGGGCCAATTCTGAAATGTTCAAAATTGCTCAGTTTTCTCAAATATCTATCGTTACACTGTGCGAACGAAGTCAACTCCTGTTATATGAGCAGATCGCATCGAGGTCACGTTTCCCGGTCAATCATGCTCGCGTTGTTTTCTTCTGACGGGAAGAAGCGCCCACATGCGGTTCGTCAGTGTCCGCTCCATTAACGCGCTTCAGTCCACAACCTCATCATAGGCCGCGCCAGTTTGTGTCGTCTTAACTAAGCGGAGCCCGACTATGACACGAATCTTAATTGCAGACGATAGCCCGCCCATGCGATGCGGACTGCGCACTTTTCTGGAACTGAATTCCGAATGGCAGGTCTGCGGCGAAGCTGTAGATGGTGCCGATGCCATAAGAAAAGCGCAGCAACTTGCTCCGGACCTGATCGTGATGGATTTCTCAATGCCGAAGATGGATGGCGTAGAAGCTGCTCGAGAGATCGCGAGATCGGGTACAGACATTCCCATCCTGCTCCTCACTCTGCACCTGTCGCCTCAAATCATCGAATCGGCTCGCAGCGCTGGTATGCGGGGTGCGATTTCAAAGACGGAAATAAGCAAGATGAGATATGCGATCAAGGCGCTTCAGCGTGGTGAGACTTTCTTTTATCCGAACTAACCGACGTTTGCCCAGCGAAGGGTGCGTTTAGTCGCTGTTCTCTCCAGAAGCGCGAGCACTCATTGCCGACTCGCCATTGAAATCGTCTTTGCGCCGACCGATAAGGAGGTTTTCGGCAGCCCGTCGTTGGGCGTAGTAGCGCATCGCAGACCGGAGCTTAGCGAAGACCGATGAGTCGGGATCGCTCGCCGCCAGAGCCTGTGCAACTAGTTTACGGATCTTATCGTCCACACGACGGGTAAACCGCATTTGCAAAATTGCCTACTTTCGGCTCCGCTGTCGATACGGTAAACATTGTATGCTATCGAACATACCCGCAAACTCTACGCACCAAGCAATTCTCAGCAACTTGTTCCCATCAGGACCAACTTCCTGATCTTCTTGGAGTTGGCTGTGGAAGATAGTTCGGTCGAACGATTGCGCTTCAACCATATCGTTCCCTGACTGAACCGCGTTGGAGAATGTTCGTACCCGGGGACAAGTTGATTTAACCAGCGGTTAAGTCCGATACGGATGCCCATAGGAATCCGACAGAAAATCAGTATAACCAAGTTGGGGTCATGCGGTTTCTGCTGAAGTGCGGAAAAAGTTCTGGAGGGTGCGCCCATTCTGGCGCTAGCGTTTCTCCTAACCGGGAATTTGCCAGATTTCCGGGACGAAGAAGAAGTTTGTCGGGAACGTGCTTTAGCCGAACCGCCTCAGGGCGTTCAAGATTCAATAAAGGCGCGGTGGCGCACAACGCGGCTAGTGGAGATCAATCTGCAGGTACCGTGGTCAGGTTGACGTTTGTGCTCGTTTTCCGCCAAAACTGCACGACCGAGGGTGGACTCCTCAGTGCTCGATCTGCTCTAGGACGCATCGAAACAACAACTTGAGAGTTTGGAGCCCCAGGGCCACTCAGGTGCTGCAACCAGGTGGAGTGAGCACGTGGCTCCTCTTCAGGGCCCTGAACTAAGTCAGCCCATCTGAAGTTCTCTATTCTTAGTCCTAACAACCCTTTTAGGAGGTTTTTTATGTTTGCACGCAATGTCTCTATTCATCTGAAATCAAACATGCTCTCCGACTACACGCGAACGTTTGAGAAGGACGTCCTTCCCCTGCTGCGCAAGCAGAATGGTTTCAAGGACGAAATCACACTCGCTGGTCCCGGCGGAATTGATGTGACTGCGATCAGTCTGTGGGAGAACAAAGCCGACGCCGACGCCTACAACACCAATGCCTATCCACAAGTGTTGAAGACGCTCGGAAGATTCTTCGAGGGGACGCCCAAGGTTCACACCTTTGACGTTGTCACCTCGACCTTCCAGAAGCACGATGTTCTGGTAACAGCGTAAGGAAAGCTCTGAGCTGGGGCCGACAAGGTGTCGTTACGGCGCCTTGTCGGGCCACTCAACGGTCACAGATTTCGAAGTTGCCCACCTAAGCGCATTGTCGCTCCCGTCGGTGTTTCCCGCCGATTCAGACCCGTGACCTCGCTATGCCGGAGGGCTTTTTTGCACGGTCCGCGGAAGAACGCTCACAACACTTTTTCATTTGAGATTCGGGCTTAAAATGCAACGCCGCCCGGGCGCACATTCTCAGCAAATGTACAATTGTGTCGCAGACGAGCATTCATTCGACAAATAGACTATCGACAAATAGTCTTATGAATGTTGCTTGTAGCGCGAAGCGAGCGCGTGGAATGTCCGCGAGTCACCGGCCCCTCAGTAAGCCGGAACTCTCTCAGTTTTATTCACGTTTGCGCTGTTGGCCTCGCCGCCCTGCCGGCTCAAGATGCCGCCAAGCCAGATACCGTGCCCGTTTCGGGACCAGAACAGTTCGCTCCGATGCCAGCGGCTCAGCCACAAATGTGACCGGATGCTATGCAAAAAGGGGATCAAGCGCGGGGGAAGTTACCATCACCGGAGCAGACGGCAACGGCTGGGACCAGCGAAGCGATACCGTAAAACTTGATCAGCACATTGGACATCAGGCAACCGTCACGGGGACCGCGCGCCATGAAACCAAGGCTGAAGAAAAGCAAGGAAGGGCAGGTTGAGAACGCGTCCAGCAAAGAGGCGTTTTGGCAATCTGAACTGTTCCGGGCGTGAAAATGGTTAGCGAGACTTGCACGAAGTAGATTTCAGCAAAGACTGATGTAGGCGGAGCGGGCGACCGATGCCGGCCCTTTCTGCATTGTCGCTATCGCGTAGCGATCAGAAATTCGTACGCGAAGCCAAAGACTGAAATAGCGATCAACAAGTAGGGCCACAATTCGATCGCGTACTTTAGAGAAGGCACACGTGTGGTAGATCGGACTTGAGAGGTAGTGGCCATAGACGAAGAGCGATCCGGGCGGTGCAGGTCAGTGTCGGGGGAGTTGACCGATAACCGCCCTAAAACATACTCCCATTCTAGCCTGCCGCCTCGCGTAGAGGAATACAGTAAATTTAGTAGGCCCAGGGGTCTAGTAGAATCCGGGGTCGCTTCGTAAATGCGCCAGTTTTGGAATGAGCTGCGGCGAATTGGACTCCGTTGCTCCTATCAAGATCAAAAGCGAGGCCGCAACCCGTACATGGTCAGAGCAAACGCAGCCGCGCCGGTCGCCGCGTCAGGAATTTGGATTCGGTTCTTGTTAGATCGGGAGGCGTTTTTGCGAAACAAAGCCACCAGGTAGTGTGTTTTCAACATGCATCTGGTTCTCGAACGTCAAAAAGCGAGCCCAGATGGGCAGTGATCGACTGTTTTGCTTTCTGCTATTAAGTCGACCACTGTCGCGATGCCCGAAGGTTATGGTCCGAAATCCGCAACTTCCACCCGTCCTCGGTCAGGCGCAGGCTCACGCAACCGTAAAGGCTCGCAGGCCCCTTAGCCTTCTTACCCTCACACAGTTTTATCCGAGTGGGCAGGACAACACGACTGGCTGTTCCGTCGAGGAACCGCTCGCCGCGCTCGCCGAGGCTGGGCTGGTAAACACCGTTTTCGCGGTTCGGCCAGGTCTTCGGGGAGAGATTCAGGCCAGGGAGTCCGGTGTGCGTGCCGAATGGTTTCGATACCTGTCCTTGCCCGGAGGCTTTGGACTTCCGACGGCTGGGGCTTTCCTTTTTGCGCGAATCCTGGGTAAGGTCCGCGAACTTCAACGTTCGCAACGGCTCGATCTTATTCACGCGCATGCTGCGCTCCCCTGCGGTCACGCAGCCATGCTGTTAAGCGCTGAACTGGGAGTGCCGTTCGTCGTGTCGGTGCACGGTCTGGATGCTTTCTCGACAAAGCGAGTCCAAGGTCGGGCGAGCGAATGGTGCCGGCGAGTTTCGCAGCGAGTGTACCGATCGTCTCGCCGAGTAATCTGCATTAGCGAGAACGTCCGAGAGCAGGTGCTGGAAGGTACAGCTTCCGGTTGCCGCACGTCCGTCGTGTACGACGGAGTGGATACAGATTTGTTTTCGCCGAGCAGCGAGCCTTCCTCCGGTGGGCTTGTGCTCAGCGTCGGAAGCTTGATCCCGCGCAAGGGGCATGAAGTCCTGATTCGTTCAATGGCGTCACTCACTACAGATTTTCCCGAGCTTGCTCTGGAGATTATCGGCGACGGTCCGGAGCGACTCCGCCTTGAGTC
>Ga0209380_10002284_pt1 | contig 12394 bp, 8 predicted proteins | sample HubBroMetageWFT6_FD_188347 | JGI IMG/M metagenome (GOLD analysis project Ga0209380, IMG submission 188347) | Warmed and freeze-thawed soil microbial communities from the Hubbard Brook experimental Forest, New Hampshire - Hubbard Brook CCASE Soil... | ecosystem: Environmental > Terrestrial > Soil...
TCTTGGGCTCGCTCTCGTGGTCGGCCGGAGTGGTCATCACTCCGCGGCTCAAGCTGCCCACCGATGCTCTGGGCCGCACGGCGCTTCCCACGCTCTGCGGCGCGGCCATGCTGCTGATCGCCGCAGCCGCTACGGGAGAGTTCCACGCCACGCACTGGTCGGCGATTTCGCTGCAGTCCATATTCGGGCTGGGTTATCTCATCACCTTCGGATCGATCGTTGCCTTTACGTCCTACACCTGGCTGTTGCAACGCTGCCCGCCGGCGCTGGTGGCCACGCACACGTACGCGAATCCCATCGTGGCCGTGCTGCTGGGATGGCTGCTCGCGTCGGAGCCTCTGACGCTACGCGTGGTGCTCGCCTCCGTCGCGATTCTCGGCGCAATCGTTTTGATTCGCCGTGGCGAGCGGACGGTCGCAGTAAAAGGCCCGGAAGCAGTGGCGCTGCCTTCAAAGATCGCGAGCTCAGAGGAGTGCGCGTAGAAAGGGCTTCGGGCTCCTCTGGTTCAAGCGGGCCGGCAGGCGAAATCCCCCCTTCGACTCCGCTCAGGGCAGGCTTTCTCGGCAAAGGAAGCGAGAAATGGGGCACGCGGTTTTGGTAACTCAACCGATGTCGAAGCTTTAGTGTTTTCCGTCGCGGCGGCGGAGGTAGTCGATGAACATCTGCTCGACGGGTTTGTCGTAGGCCATCAAGACGTGACGGACGGTGCGTCCGCTGACGAAGTGGCAGACTTCTTCGGCGAGATTCTTGGCGTGATCGCCGGCGCGCTCGAGGGACTGGGTCATGAAGATGACCTGCAGGCTCGCCTGCCGATGGACAGCTTCGGGATTTTCGATATGGCGGAGAAAGACCAGGTTGCGCAGGCGATCCATCTCGGCGTCGGCGCGGAGGACGTCCACAGCTTTGCCCACATCGCGGCCGGAAAATGATTCGCCCACGTCGGTGAGCATTTTTTCGAGGATGGTCGCCATCTGCGTGAGGTCGCGAGTGTCTTCGGGATCGAGGCGTCCGCCGGCGGCCTGGGCGCTGTTGGCAAAACTCAGCAGCAGGTCTCCGATGCGTTCCAGGCCGATCATAAATTTCATGCAGGCCAGCAGTTCGCGAGCTTCGGGAGGATCGACTTCGGTGATGGCCGTGGTGACGCCAGCGTCGATTTCCATATCGAGCGTGTCGAGCTCGCGCTCGCGCTGGCGGAGCGAGTTCAACAACGTGCTGGAGCCGGTGGCGATTCCCTCGGCTGCGGCTCCGGCCGCTTCCTTGGCCAGGCGGCAAGCTTCCACCGTTCGCCGCACGAGGTATTGGTGAGCGGGCTCGGGGCCGGCATTGTCGACTCTGGCGGTGCTCATGAGGACTTCCCTCCGGCGCAAAGCTGGGCGGAGCGAGCGACGCTTCGGCTTTAGGCCTGCTTCCTTACGATCATCTTGCCAATTATTGAGTTGAATGTCCAACGGCTAAGCATAGGTTTTATTTCTCATGGGAGGGTTACAAGGCTGTGAATTTTTCGGGAATCTTGAGTGCTGCCATGCGAAGCGCGCCCATGACGATCGCGTGGAGCCCCAACGCATGGAGCCCCGGACGCCCTCGTCCGGGGAAGTCATAATCAGCCGGGCTTCGCCCAGGCCGGACGGACGAGGCGTCCTTCGCTCCACGATCTTGCTATGCAGTCGGCAGCGTGAATAGGAAGCGGGAGCCGTGGTTCAGCTCGCTCTCGGCGCGGATCGAGCCGCCGTGCGCCAGCATGATGTGTTTGGCGATGGCCAGGCCAAGGCCGGTGCCTCCCGATTCGCGCGAGCGGGCTTTATCCACGCGATAGAAGCGCTCAAACAGGCGGGGTAAATGTTCCGAGGGAATGCCGGCGCCGAAATCCTGGACGTAGAATTCGACTCCGCGCGGGCCGGGACGCGCTCCGAGCACCACCTTGCCGCCGGTGCGGCCATACTTCATCGCGTTGTCGATGAGGTTGGAAAAGACCTGGTGAATGGCCTCGCGGTCGGCGAGCACGCACGGCAGAAGTTCCGTCGAGCGGGATTCTGTCGAGTCGGGTTTCGCTGAGTCAGATTTCGCTGACCCCGATTTCGCTGCCCCGGATTTCTCAGAGCCAGGTTTCGGCGAGTTTGTTTTCGCTGAGATTGACTCCGACGAGCCGTTCCCCCCCGGCGTTTCCTGAATCTGCAGTTCCACGCCGTACCCCTTGGCAATCTCGCGGAAACTTTCTTCGGCGTCGTGCAGCAACTCCATGGGAGGCACGGGCTCAGCGTCGAAACGGGTTTCGCCGGATTCCACGCGCGCCAGGGTCAGCAGATCTTCCGTGAGCCGCGACATGCGGGCAGCGTTCTTGCGGATGATATCGAGGAACTCGCGCGTAGGCGCGCCATTTTCCGGAGTGGTGTCGAGCAGCGTTTCCGAATAGCCCTGGATCGAAGTGAGCGGTGTGCGCAGCTCGTGCGAAACGTTGGCGATAAAATCGCGGCGGGTCTTTTCCACGCGCTCGGTCTCGGTAAGGTCGCGCAGCACAGCCACCGCGCCGCCGCCGGGCAGGGGAGCGGCGGTCACATCGAAGGCGCGGCCTGGAACGATGGAGGTGGCGCGCGCGGTCTTCACTTCTTTGTCCGCGGTGGCGGCGTTGACGGTCGCTAGAAAATCCGGATCGCGAATGGTCTCGACTACCGGCGCATTCAGACGAACGTGCTGCGAAACCAGGCGATCCATGGGCTGGTTGGCCCACTGCACCAGGCCGTCAGCGCTCACGGCGATGACCGCGTCCTGCATGCTGTTGAGTAGGGTTTCGAGCTGGCGCTGGCTGGAACGCACGGCAGCAAAGCTGCGCTCCACCTGGCGCGCCGTTTTGTCGAGAGCTCCCCCGAGCCGGCCGATTTCGTCGAGCCCGCCATCCTGCACGCGCGCTTTCAAATCCCCTTCGGCGATGTGTGCCGCCACTTCGACAATATGTTCCAGGCGCCGGGCCGTGGACGTGGAGGCAACCCCCGCCACCAGCAGCGCGATGGTCAGCGCGAGCGCGGATCCCCAAGCGAGCCGCCGATGCACTTCGATCTGCACCGCTTCGACATCGGAGAGTGGGTAACCGAGGCGCACCGCGCCGCCTGAAATCGGCACTGCAACATAAAGAAAGGGAACTCCCAGCGAGGAACTCGGGCGCTGGCTGCGTCCCGGCTTGCCCGCGAGAGCTGCGGCGAATTCTTCTCGCGCGGCCTGACTTTCCACGCCCACGGGATTCGATTCAGAATCGGCCAGCACGTTTCCGGATGCATCGACGATGGTGGCTCGCGCGCCCGCCGCCTGACCTTCCTGCGCGGCGATATCCGCGAGCGAGTGGCTGTGGTCGTTTTCCACGCGGTGGGCAAACATCACCGTCTTCTGCGTGAGACTGCGGTCAATCTCCGCGCGCAGCGAGGCTTCCCAGGCCCGGCCCAGCGTGAAGTCGAGGATCACGGCGCTGGCGGCGATCACGATGAGAAACGCGGCCAGCAGCTTGAAAAAAATCCGGTTCTTCACGGGTTCTTCACTTTGGAGCCTCGAAGCGGTAGCCCGCGCCCCGCACCGTCTTGAGATAGCGCGGGTTCTCCGGGTCTGGTTCGATTTTTTCGCGAATGCGGCGCACGTAAACGTCCACCGATCGCGGGGTTACATAAGAAGTGTCGCGCCAAACACTGTCGAGCAGGTGATCGCGCGTGAAGACTCGTCCGGCATGGCGCGCAAAATAATCCAGCAGGCGGAACTCGGTGGCGGTAGTGGCCACCAGCTTGCCGGCGACAGTCAACGTCATGGCCGAAGGATCGATTTCAATTTCGCCCACCTTCAGTGGACTCGGCGGCAGCGGCCGCTCAAAGCGCCGCAGTACAGCTTTCACTCGCGCGACCAGCTCGCGCGGGCTGAACGGCTTGCCGATGTAATCGTCCGCGCCCAGTTCGAGACCCAGCACGCGATCCGCCTCGCTGCTTTTCGCGGTGAGAAAAATTACTGGCACCGCGGCCAGGCCCGGAGTCTGGCGCACCGTGCGGCAAAGCTCCAGGCCGTCTTTGCCCGGAACCATGATATCGAGCACGAACAGCGCCGGGCGCTGCCGCTCCGCGTCGGCCAAAACCGTTGCGCCGGTGGGATACACTCGCACGTTGAAGCCTTCGTTCTCCAGGTGATGCCGCACCAGGCGCGAAATATCCGGGTCGTCCTCCACTACAAAGATGCTTGGTTTCACGGGAGTATTGTAGCCGCAAGCGGTAGCGTGCACCCAGCACCGAGTGGCGATTGCGAGGCGCGGGGCGTGATTTTCATCAGATTGTAATAATCAGGCTGGAGGCGCGGTCGAGGTGAAATCGCTTGCCGGGCGGGACGACTGTAGTGGCGCTGTATTCGGTGATGATGACAGGGCCGGAATATTTCTTGCCGGGGTGGAGGTTGTCGCGGGAGTAGATTTTGGTTTTGAGTTTCTTGCGGTTGAATAGGGCGGCGGCTTTGAGCGGGGAAGGCGAGCCGAGTGTTGCTCGGCCTGGACGGGCAAGAGTGCCGGTCCCCACACGGGCTATCTTTCCCAAGTGCGGTGTCCCTCCCGCGTGAGCTGCGGTGATTCCCGGCTGTGGCGTCTTCACCACGGCGCGCAGCCGCAGAGTGACCAGCTCGACTTCGCGATTGGGATGGATGTATCCGTAACGGCGCTGGTGCTCGCGCTCGAATTCTTTCAGGAGATTCTTGCTGAGCGGGATGCTGAGTTCGTATCCCTGGCCGCGGTAGCGCACGTCCACACTTTTGTCGTGGCCTGGTTTTCCGGGCCAGCCTTCCTGCTTGAAAATTCTTGCGGCTTGTTTTTCCAGAGCCGCGAATTCCTGCTTCAACCGCTCGTGAGGAATCTCGCCGCTAACCCGCCACAGCACGGTGCGGGAATAATCTTTGACTACATCGCTGGCCAGAATCCCCAGAGCCGAGAGCGCTCCCGGCAGCGCCGGAACGATCACTTGCGGAATCCCGAGCGCTTCGGCGAGCGCGCAGGCGTGCAATCCTCCCGCGCCGCCAAAGGCCACCAGCGCGTAGTCCCGGGGATCGCGCCCGCGCTCCACCGACACCACGCGGATCGCTTTCTCCATGGTGGCATTCACTACGCGAATCACGCCGTCGGCAAACTGTTCTAGCGTGAGGTGCGACTTCTGTTTTTTCAGCCATGCTTGTGTGATTGTGCGCGTTCGCTCGATATCGAGCTTGAATTCTCCGCCCAGAAAGCGTTCCGCCTGCAACCGCCCCAGCAGAAGGTTCGCATCTGTGACCGTGGGCTGCACGCCGCGCCCGTAACAGATCGGGCCGGGATCGGCTCCCGCGGATTCCGGGCCCACACGCAGCACGCCGCCGGCATCGAAGCGCGCGAGTGAGCCTCCGCCAGCGCCTACCGTGTGAATGTCGAGCATGGGCACCCCCACTGGGAGTCCGGCAACCTGCGCGTCGCTGGCCGTAGCGATCGCGCCGTCGACCAGCGAAACGTCGGTGGAGGTTCCTCCCATATCGAAGGCGATGACGCGCTCGAATCCGCTGGCGCGCGCCGTGGCCGCCGCGCCCACGACTCCTCCCGCTGGGCCGGAGAGCACCGTCCGCACCGGCTCGCGCGCGGCTGCGGCGAGCGCGGCGATTCCTCCGTTTGACTGCATCACAAAAACTCGCGCGTGTGTGTCCTGAGACCCAATCGTGGAAGAGCGGCGCTTTAGCGCCGCGACAGCCCGCCGGCCACTTGGGGCTTCAGGCCCCGGTGCCTCGGTTCTCGATTCACTCTCCGCGAGGCCGTTCGCCCGACGCTGGAGGTTTTCCAGATATCCCCTCATCACCGGTTGCAGATACGCGTTCACCACCACCGTCGACGTGCGCTCGTATTCGCGAAACTCCGGCAGGATCTCATGCGAGATCGAAATCGGAACTCCCAATGGCCGCAGCGCTTCCGCCACCGCGAGTTCATTTTTCGGATTCGCAAACGAAAACAGCAGCGAGATCGCCACAGCGTGGGGCTTGGCTGTCGTCACGCGCGACAGCAGTGATGGCAACTCCTCCATCGAAGGCGCGGTCAGGATTTCGCCATCGCTCGCCGTGCGTTCTTCCACCCCGAAGCGCAGATCACGAGCCACCAGCGGCTCGATGCGGTCGAAGAAAAAGTCGTAGAGTTTGGGACGCGCCTGGCGGCCAATTTCAATCGCGTCTTCAAATCCGGCGGTGGTCACCAGCGCGGTGCGCGCGCCTTTGCGTTCGAGCAGCGTGTTGGTGCCCACGGTGGTGCCGTGCAGCAGGACGAGGTCTCGTTGATGCGCAATTTTGTGGAGGGCTTCCACGATGGCTTGCGACGGATCCTGTGGCGTGGAAAAAACTTTCAGCATTCGCAGTCGGCCGCGGTCCATCCACACACAATCAGTGAAGGTTCCTCCGGTATCGACGGCAATACGCAAAGTTTTGGCTGGGCGAGGCATGAAGAAGGAAGGGTACACCAGAAACGCGCAGGAGAGGCCGGGAAGGGCACGAGTTCCACTCGTGTCACAGAGGCCGCCTGAACAGAACGGATTCAAGCCACTAAAGTGAACCTCTCAATCAGCGATGCGGCGATTTATCGCCAAATGCAAGCTATCATGTGTCGGTAGTCGACACTGTATGGCACATCCCGATCTGAACGAACTACTGGACGCACTTCTTTCAATGGCTGAGCTGCTGCTGACGAAACAAGGAGAGTTTTACCCGATTGGCGCAATTATGCTGCCGGACGGTGAAATCCGGCATGTCGGCGCAAAGATCGAGGGCGAGAGCCATCCGCCATCGGAGTCGTTAATCGACCTATTGACCGAGACCTTCCAAAAAGAAGCTACAAAGGGCAAGCTACGCGCTGCCGGAATATGCTATGACGTTCTCACGGTTCCACCGGGCAAACATCAGAAGCTGGATGCCATTGGTTGTGGCCTTGAACATTGTCTCGGTGAAGCCGTCGATGTATTTAAACCTTACGTCAGAACAGAACACGGCAATTTCCAGTTCGACGAAATCTTTGCTGCAAAACGGACCCCGCAGTTCTTCTGCCAGATACCACGCGTTTGATTCACAGCTGCTGTTAAACCGGCCATAACGCTCGGGGACCCGCGACTGGAATACTCGAAACTCAGTACTACCCCCGCGTAAACGCCAGCGTGATCAGCGTCTTCTGCTCCACTTCATGCGCCTTGGCGCTGCCGGTCGAGGGACTCGCGCTCGCCGAGCGCTTCACTGACAGCACAGGACGCTCGCCCGCGATGCGCCGCAGACGCGTCAGCATGTTGAAGAGCGGACCCATGTTGGCGGGCTCTTCCTGCACCCAGACGATGTCTCCCGTGGTGCCGTGGCGGTCGAGTTCGGTGACCAGCTCTTTCTCCGGAAAGGGATACATCTGTTCGAGGAACACGATCGCGGTGGAATTATCTTTTCGCTTTTTGCGCTCGGCCTCCAGCTCATGGCCGATTTTTCCTGAGCAGATCAGGATGCGATCCGCCTCGCCCACTTCCGCGTCGGGAATCACGTTGAGGAAATCCTTGTGCGTGAAATCTTCGATCGGCGACGATGCATCGGGATGCCGCAACATGCTCTTCGGTGTGAATACGACCAGCGGCTTGCGCCAGTGGCGCAGAGCCTGCCGCCGCAGCAGATGAAAATATTGCGCGGCGTTCGAAGGCTGCGCGATTTGAATATTGTGCTGCGCGGCTAACTGCAGAAAGCGCTCGATGCGGGCGCTGGAGTGCTCCGGTCCCTGGCCTTCATAGCCGTGCGGCAGCAGCATGACCACGCCCGAAAGCAGATTCCACTTGGCTTCGCCCGCGCTGATGAACTGGTCGACAATGGCCTGCGCGACGTTAGCGAAATCGCCGAACTGCGCTTCCCACAACACCAGCGACTCGGGATAATCGCGGCTGTAGCCGTATTCAAAGCCGAGCACGCCCGCCTCCGAAAGCGTGGAGTTATAAATCTCGCAGCGTCCCTGCTTCTCGGCAATGTTTTCGAGCGGGACATATTCGTTTTCGTTTTCGATATCGATCAGCACCGAGTGGCGCTGGTTAAACGTTCCGCGCCGCGAGTCTTGTCCCGACAACCTGACTGGAATTCCACCCTTCACCAGGCTCGCAAACGCCAGCGCTTCGGCCATGCCGTAATCCACAGCGCGCTTGCCGGTTCCCATTTCCGCGCGCTGCTCCAGCAACTTTTTCACCTTGGGATGAATGTGAAAAGCCTCGGGATATGTGGTCAGCTTTTCGGTCAACTCCGCGAGTTCCTCACCGGGCAATCCCGTTTCTACTTCGAACTCCGGCTGGTGACGCCCGCCGTAATACTGGTCCCAATATTTCGGCAGCTCGCGCATGGTCGGCTTCTGTTTCAGCGTGCCGGCTTTTTTCTGCGCGGCCTCGAACTGGGCCTTGATTTTCGCCGCCCGCTCGGCGGCGTCGGTGGCGCCGATGTCATCGGCATAAATTTCCCACAGCGGGGGATGCTCTTTGATCCGCTTGTAGAGCAGCGGCTGGGTGATGGTGGGGTCGTCCACTTCGCTGTGGCCGTGGCGGCGATAGCCGATCAGGTCGATCACCACGTCGGTGCCGAACTTGTAGCGGTATTCCACGGCCATGCGTCCCACGCGGACGACCGCGTCCACGTCTTCGCCGTTCACGTGGAAAATTGGAATCGACTGGCGCCGGGCGATGCAGGCAGCGAAGCGCGTGGAATGTTCTTCGTAGTAGTTGGTGGTGAATCCCAGCAGATTGTTCGCGATGATGTGTATGGTGCCGCCCACGGTGAAGCCTTTGAGGTCGGCGTAGTTCATGGTCTCGGCGAGAATTCCTTGCCCGGCAAAAGCCGCGTCGCCATGCACCAGCAGCGGCAAATAGGCTTCGCGTCCGCCTTCGCCGGTGCGATCCTGCTTCGCGCGCGTGCGACCGACCGTAACCGGATCGACGGCTTCCAGATGGCTGGGATTCGAAACCAGGTGAATGTGAACCTTGCGGCCGCTGCGCGTGATGTACTCACCGGTCGCGCCCATGTGATATTTCACGTCGCCCGACCCCAGCACGCTGCGTGGGTCGACATCTTCAAAGCCGGCGAAGATTTCCTCCGGAGCGCGCCGGGCCACGTGCGCCATCACGTTGAGGCGTCCGCGATGGCTCATGCCCATTACCAATTCGATCGCGCCGCGCTGCGCGCCCGTGTCAAGGATTTCATCCACCAGCGGCAGCAGCGCCGTTACACCTTCCAGCGAAAATCGCTTGCTGCCGAGATAGCGTTGTTGCACCACCTGCTCGAAAATATCGGCGCGGATGAGCAGATCGAGAATCCGCTGCTGGTCTTTATTCCTTTCACCATTCCTTTCACCATTTCCTTCACCCAGATTTCCTGCACCCGGCTGCGGCTCCGCTTCCATCCGTTCGTAAATCCACTGCCGCTTCTCCGGCGCGAAGATGTGATTGATCTCGACGCCGATGGTGCTGGAATAAATCGCTCGCGCTTCCGCCGCATACGGACTATCGACCCGCAATGCAGGCACTACACGCGGCCGCAGAAACCCCAGCGGGTCGAGGTCGCCCTCCAGGTATCCCCACTCCCGGAACGCTTCAAACACACGCTCGCGCTCGGGGTTCAGGCCGTTGCCAGACGCGCTTGCCACAGCAACGCCACCGCCAGAAGTCTTCGTTTTCAAAGTAGTCATAAATGAGTAATGTGTGCACCACTAGCATAAAGGATGCGGCAGCGGAAGCGATAGATTCGCAAGGGAATCAAGGGCCATCCTGAGTGCATGATCTGCGGCGTATAGAATGGCAGGGGCCCGAGTCGCGATGGGTGGGAACGCCATTGAACGCCAACTTGCGCCACACGTCCAGGGTTTTTCTGCTGTGGATTGCTTTTTTCTCCCCGCGTGCGTTGGCGCAGGCGGATTCCGGCACGATCGTCGTCATCAATTTTGCGAAAGACGAGGTGGTGGTTGCCGCCGACAGCCGTGCGATCCGTCAGGACACAGGCGTGCCCGACAACTCTTACTGCAAGGTTGCGGTCTTTCGCCACCAGTTCATTTTCGCGAGCGTCGGAGCGTCACGCTTTCTCGATCGTGCGACCGGGAAAACGCTCTGGGACAACAACGATCTGGCCCGCGAGGCCGTGCGCGCTTCATCAAGCCATGATCGGCAGGTGAGTGATCTCTATGCGGCCGCGGTCGATTGGGCACAGGCCGTCAAGAGTCACTGGGATAAGCACCGAGAAGATGCAAGAAAGACTCCGGGGCCGCGCGGAGGGCAGATCACGGCCGGCGAATTTATGGATAAGACCCTGGCGATCGAAATTGGCGAGATACGGTTTGACGCTAAGAACGAGTTCGACCCGATCCGAGAGAACATCGGCCTGCCGCCGAACGACCGTTGCTGGCCCTGCTCAGCCGATGGCGAAACCAGCCGGATTTGCGTGGCCGGGAAACACGCCGACGTCGCGAAAAAATTCTGCGCACAAAAAAAACGCGAAGGCAAAATTGGAGACAAGATTTCTGTTCGCACGCCACTTAAAGCGCCGACTCAAGCCGCGGAGCTTGCAACCAAAATCGTGGAGTTGACGATCGACGCTTACGAGAAAACTGCCGGTGATGTCGGCGGCGTGGTAGACGTCGTCTCGATTACGAGGGACGGAACTGTCACTTGGCACGCGCGTAAATCCAGCTGTCCTGAGAATCAGGACTGAGGCGGAACTTTGCCTCTTCGAGCGCCCCTTTTCTCTTCGCGGCTTTGCCTCTTCGCCTCCCACGGTCTAAAATCCTCCTGCATCGAAACCTCGCGCCCTGTCATCTCACATACCTGGAGGATCAATCATGGCTCACGAATTGCCGCCCCTGCCTTATGCGTATGACGCCCTCGAACCCATCATCGATAAGCAAACGATGACGCTGCATCACGACATGCACCACGGTGCTTACGTCAAGAATCTCAACGCCGCTCTTGAGAAGCATCCCGAACTCGCCGGCAAAACGGCCGAAGATCTCATCCGCGACATCAACGCGATCCCCGAAGACATTCGCGGCGCGGTCCGCAACAATGCCGGCGGCCACGTGAACCACACCATGTTCTGGAAGATCATGAAGCCCAAAGGCGGAGGCGACCCGAGCGGCCCCGTGGCGGATGCGATCCAGAAAACTTTCGGCAATTTCAAAGATTTTCAAACCAAGTTCAACGACGCCGGCGTCAAGCAATTCGGCAGCGGATGGGTCTGGCTCGCCGGCAAGCCCGGCGGCGAAGTGCATATCATGTCTACGCCGAATCAGGATAATCCCATCAGCCAGGGCCACTATCCCATCTTCGGCAACGACGTGTGGGAGCACGCCTACTATCTGAAATACAACAACCGGCGTCCGGAATACTTGGCCGCATGGTGGGGCGCGGTCAACTGGGACGAAATCAACAAGCGCTTCGCGGCGTTCAAGGCCGGCAAAGAGGCGCACGAGCCGGCGCTGGCTCACCGGTAGAGATTTGCCGTTGTATGGAAGTTGATCGTGCGGGGCGGGCATTCTTGTCCGCCCCGCTTTTGATTTCCATGCCGATCCGAAATCCCCAAGTAAGGACGGGACTGTGGAATCCCACTTCGCAAACTGCGCGAGAAATGGGGCACCCGGGCTTGATCTGAGTTGCATTTCGCGGAACCGCACTCTGCTGGTTCCCGTATCATCCTCTACGCTGGAATGCCGCTCACCCGCCGATCACGACGTCTGATTCTCGCCGTCGTTCTCTATCTCACATTCTGCTCCATTGCCGGAATCTGGGTCGCCGACGGCACATTGCACCCTCCGCGTCGTCCGCTTACGCCAGAAGATGAACCCGCCATGAGCGACTCCGCCCACGCCCTCGACGCCGATCTGCAAGACGTTTCCATCACCACGCCCGATGCGATCATGCTCCGTGCCTGGGCCATCCATCCGCGGCACGCTAACGGAGATTCCGTCATCCTCCTTCACGGCCTCGGCGACAACCGCGTCGGCATGGCCGGATACGCGCACCTGCTGCTCGCTCACGGCTACAGCGTCCTCCTCCCCGACGCCCGCGCGCAGGGCGCCAGCGGCGGCGCGCTCGCCACCTACGGTCTGCTCGAGCGCAACGACATTCGGCAGTGGTTCGACTTGCTGTCTGCGCAAGATCATCCGCGCTGCATCTTCGGCCTGGGAGAATCCATGGGCGCCGCGCAACTTCTGCAGTCGCTCGGAGCCGGTACGCATTTCTGCGCCGTCGTCGCTGAATCCTCGTTTTCGAATTTTCACGAAATCGCTTACGACCGCATGGGACAACCGTTTCATCTCGGCCCTTCTGCGGGACCGTGGTTCGGGCGTACGTTTTTCCGTCCACTCGTCGAAGCCGCATTTTTGCGGGCCCGCTGGAAATAC
>Ga0209380_10002285_pt1 | contig 12392 bp, 10 predicted proteins | sample HubBroMetageWFT6_FD_188347 | JGI IMG/M metagenome (GOLD analysis project Ga0209380, IMG submission 188347) | Warmed and freeze-thawed soil microbial communities from the Hubbard Brook experimental Forest, New Hampshire - Hubbard Brook CCASE Soil... | ecosystem: Environmental > Terrestrial >...
GGACGATCCCTCGCTTGCCTCGATGAATGGGCGAAGCCTCATGGGCAAGTATGACGTCGACGACGAAGGGGTGAAGGCGGTGTCCGTCTCCGTCATCGAGAACGGCAAGCTGGTGAACTATTTGATGGGGAGAGAGCCGATTCGAGATTTCCCCGCGTCCAACGGCCACGGCCGCGCCCGCCTGCCGCAGAATTACCCCGGCCCGAGTCTCGGGAACATGATTGTGCGCTCCTCCGAGACTTCTTCACCCGAGGAGTTGAAGAAGAAACTCATCGAAATCTGCCAACAGCGCGAACTTCCCTATGGATACTATGTTGAGACCCTCGGCCCACAACGCGTTCCCCGCTTGCTGTATAAAGTCTGGGCAAAAGATGGCCACGAGGAACTGGTGCGCGGAGCGATTTTCGGCGACCTGGACACACGCACATTGCGAAACGACTTAATCGCTGTGGGGAATGACGTGAACATCGAGAACCACCCGCTGAACATCCCGCACAGCGTCATCAACCCGTCCATCCTCTTCGATGAACTGGAGGTAAAGCGCGCCAATGCCAACAAAGAGAAACTTCCGGACTACCCAGCGCCATCGGTAGCGTCGAAATAACTCAGGTGGGGACAGCCGCCCCCGGCTGTCCGGGCGAGCGAAGCTCGCCAGTTGCTAGCAGCACGAAAACGCACGTGTACGACATCATTCAATTGGAACGTCCCAACTGCGGAGCTTTGCTGCACCGGACAGCCGGGGCGGCTGTCCCCACCTGAGTCTGGCCTCAGCTTGCCGCCCATGACCCCGGCCTGTAGCATAGAGATAGTTAATTCTTCCCTAGCACCCTTTTTAGTATTTCCAGGAGGCTTTATGGCAACCGATCTCTTAACCGGGCCGACCATCATGGGCACGGCTACCCGGACCAAGGTGTACAAGAACTTTATCGATGGCGAATGGGTCGAAGCGTCGACCGGACAGACTTTTGAAAATTGCAATCCCGCTGACACTCGCGATGTGATTGGCATCTTCCAAAGGTCGGGCAAAGCGGACGTTGATGCTGCCGTCGGGGCCGCGAAGCAGGCCTTCGCCAAGTGGCGTCTGATTCCCGCTCCGCGTCGCGCTGAAATCATCTACCGCGCCGCCGAGATGCTGATGGAGCGCAAGGAAGATTACGCCCGCGACATGACTCGCGAAATGGGCAAGATCCTGAAAGAAACCCGCGGCGATGTGCAAGAGGCTGTCGACACTGCTTATTACATGGCCGGCGAAGGCCGCCGCATGTTCGGACCGACCACTCCTTCGGAGTTGCCCAATAAGTTCGCCATGGCGGTGCGCCAACCCATCGGCATCTGTGGAATGATTACTCCGTGGAACTTCCCGATGGCGATTCCGTCGTGGAAGCTTTTGCCCGCGCTGGTCTGCGGCAACACCTGCGTGATCAAGCCGGCGCAGGATACTCCGCTTTCAACTTTTAATCTGGTGCGTGTTCTTTACGACGCCGGCCTGCCTCGGGGCGTGGTGAACATCGTGACCGGCTTCGGCTCCGAGGTCGGCACGCCGATCACCGAGCACGCCGACGTGAAAGCCATATCTTTAACTGGGTCGAGCGCGGTCGGGCGCATCGTGGGGACGACCGCGGCCAAGAGCTTCAAACATTGTTCGCTCGAGCTCGGCGGCAAGAATCCCATGATTGTGCTCGACGACGCCAACCTCGACCTCGCGATTGAAGGCGGACTGTGGGGAGGCTTTGGAACCACTGGCCAACGCTGCACCGCGACCAGCCGGATTATTGTGCAGAAAGGCATCTACCGCGAATTCATCGAACAATACGTGGAGCGCGCGAAGGCGCTGAAGGTCGGCAATGGTCTGGATGAAACGGTCGAGATGGGTCCGGCGATCAACGAAAACCAACTCAAGACCGACCTCAGCTATGTGGACATCGGCAAGGCTGAGGGTGCTCGCTTGAAATGCGGCGGCAACCGCCTCGATAAGGGCGAATATCAGTCCGGCTATTTTATGGAGCCCACTGTGTTCGTCGATGTCGATCCCCAGATGCGTATTGCGCAGGAGGAAATTTTTGGCCCGGTGGTCTCGATCATCGCGTGCGACGATCTCGAAGATGCCATCGAGATTGCCAATGGCATCGACTACGGATTGTCTTCCGCGCTCTACACCAGGGACGTGAACAAGGCCTTCGTGGCCATGCGCGACCTTCAGGCTGGAATTACCTATATCAACGCGCCGACGATTGGCGCCGAAGTGCATCTACCTTTCGGTGGAGTAAAGGCTACCGGGAATGGCCATCGCGAGGGTGGTCTGGGCGCAATCGACTTCTTCAGCGAGTGGAAGTCGATTTATGTTGACTACTCTGATCGCTTGCAGAAGGCGCAGATTGATCGCGTTGATTGAAGCAGGTCTAAAAGTTCGCTAAGGACAATCAAAGGGACCTGGAGCTGTTCATGCCTACCACTCAAAGCCGCGAAATCGCCGCTGCCTCTCGCCTCGACAATGTCCGTTACGCCATCCGCGATCTGGCCTCCGTCGCCAATGAGATCACAGCGCAGGGCCACGCGGTCATACCGCTGAACATCGGCGATCCCAACGTCTTCGACTTCCGGACTCCGCCTCACATGATCGAAGCGGTGCACCAGGCGATGCGCGATAACAAGAACGGCTACGCGCCTTCTCCGGGAATCAAGCCGGCGCTGGATGCGATTCGCGGCGAGGCTGCGCGCAAGGGAATCACTTCGGTGCAGGACGTTTTCGTGACGAATGGAGTGAGCGAAACCGTGGACGCCTGCCTGACCGCGTTGCTCAATCCCGGGGACGACCTGCTGACGCCGTGCCCGGATTATCCGCTGTACTCGGCTTTGCTAACCAAGCTTGGCATTCGGCTGAATACCTATTACCTGAATGAAGAAGATGGTTGGCAGCCTGAACTCGACGACATAAGGAAGAAAATCACGCCGCGTACGCGCGGCATTGTGCTCATCAATCCCAATAATCCCACAGGCTCGGTGTGTACACGGGCGATGCTGGAGCAGATCGCCGAGCTAGCAAGGCAACACAATCTGCTCATTTTTGCAGACGAGATTTACGACAAGCTTATTCTCGACAGTGGTCAAACAAAAGATGACGAGCATATTTCGATGGCTGCCGTCGCGCCCGACGTACCGATGGTAACGTTCGGCGGACTTTCTAAGAATTATCTCGTCCCCGGCTGGCGCATCGGATGGGGTATCGTGAGCGGCGAAGCGGCAACCGTAAAGAACTACAACGAAGGCATTCAGCGGCTGCTGCGGGCGCGGTTGTGCGCGAATCATCCTGAGCAGTATGCGATCAAGCCGGCGCTCGAGGGACCACAGGATCACTTGGTCGAAGTCCGAAAGAAGCTGCGCAGCCGCCGTGATCTTACCGTGCAGTGGTGCAACTCGACCCCCCGCGTCAGTTGCGTCTCACCGCGCGGCGCGTTTTACGCCTATCCCCGAATCGATATTCCCGAAGGCGATGATGTGTTCGTGAAGGAGCTTGTTGTTCAGAAGCACGTGATGGTGGTCCACGGCTCCGGCTTCGGGCAAAAGCCCGGGACCAAGCACTTTCGCATTGTTTTCCTGCCCGACGAAAAAACGTTGTCGAAGGCCTACGCCGCGATTGGGCAGTTCATCAGCGGCAGATATCGGTAACACTGATCCCCTCCCGCATGCAGGAGGATCGCGCACCACGCTGACCAGGCGGTAAGGGGAACACAATTCCAAGATATCTACCAGTTGGGCGCCAAGGAGATTTGCTATCGAGCTTTGGCAAAACATTCAACGTAGATCAAGATGGACGCGCCCCACGCTACAACAACGATTGCGACCTTCTTCCACATCGGCATGACGTTTTCTACCGCCTCAGTTGGAAATGGAGAAAGCGTTCGTCCGTTAAGATAGCGGAGCGAACGTATGAAAAGAGAACGGAAGCACTACACTGCTGAGGAGAAGGTGGCCATTCTACGGCGCCATCTTTTAGACAAGGTTGCGGTTTCTGACCTGTGTGAAGAACTGGGACTGCAGCCGACGGTATTCTACCGCTGGCAAAAAGAGTTGTTCGAGAACGGAGCGGCGGCCTTCCAAACGCCGGAACGTCCTCACCGCCAGGTGGAAGAGAAACAGAAGCGGATTGAGTTCTTGGAGAAGAAAGTGCAAACCAAGGACGAGGTCTTGGCCGAGCTGATGGCGGAGCACATCGCGTTAAAAAAAAGTCTTGGGGAACTCTGACCGCGACCTGGGTGCCGCATGATGTGCGGGATCAGGTGGTGGATTTCGTCCGGCGCTGGTCGGAGAAGAGCGAGATCGGCGTCGGACGATTCACCGCTTGTCTGGGCGTGACTAGCAGTAAGTTCTACGACTGGCGACAGCGCTATGGGCGAGTGAATGAGCACAACGGTTGGGTACCCCGAGATTTCTGGTTGGAGATGTGGGAGAAGACGGCCATCATTGATTTCCATCGGAAGAATCCGTTGGAAGGCTATCGGCGACTGACGTTCATGATGTTAGATCAAGATGTGGTGGCGGTCAGTCCGGCGAGCGTATGGCGGGTGCTGAAACAAGCGGGACTGCTGTCGCGCTGGAAAAGCAAGCCGTCACGCAAGGGGACCGGCTTCGAGCAGCCGCTGCAGCCGCATCAGCACTGGCACGTTGATGTTTCCTACATCAACCTGTCGGGCACGTTCTACTACTTATGCAGCGTGCTGGATGGTTGCAGTCGTTTTCTGGTGCATTGGGATCTGCGAGAGTCGATGAAGGAAGCGGACCTGGAGATGATTCTGGAACGAGCCAAGGAGAAGTGCCCGGAAGCCAGGCCGCGGATCATCTCCGACAACGGCCCGCAGTTTATGGCACGGGACTTCTAAGGAGTTCATTCGCATCTCGGGGATGACGCACGTGCGCACCTCGCCGTTTTATCCGCAGTCGAATGGGAAAATCGAACGCTGGCATAAGTCGCTCAAACAGGAGTGCATCCGGCCCCTGACCCCGTTGACGGTGGAAGATGCGCGCCGCTTGATTCAACTCTACGTGGATCACTACAACACGATACGACTGCACAGCGCCATCGGTTATGTGACCCCGCAGGATCGGCTCGCCGGACGGCAGGCCGAGATCCACGCGGCTCGCGATCGCAAGTTAGAACAGGCTCGCGGCCAGCGGCAACTTCGCCGGCAGCAGACGCCGTCTTTGAAGTTTGCACACTCTTCCACCCCAGCTACAATGACCTCGCCGGGCGAAACGGAAGCAGGCACTGCAGGGATGCAACCATGCTGAGGGATAACCTGGTGGGGCTCATCGAGCCGATGCTCAGCAGCGCGGGAGCCAATCCTCTCGCGCTGCGCACTGCGACGAAAAGGCCATCGGACGATAGACCCCCATGCCTTGAAAATCCCCGCCCCGAAGGGGCGGAACTTACACTAACGGAAAACGCTCCTCCTCCATTTCACGCTGAGCCAAAACAGTTTTTCGTAAGCAGTCCGCAGAGCCTCTCAGCTCCCAGAAACTAAGAGGAAAGGAGTCACCTACTATACGCCCGGCTCTAAGCACAAAGAGGAAGAGGGACAAACACCGCTTGTAAGTTTCCGGCGAAAAAATGCCCCGCCCAGCCTCATGCCGGGTGGGGCACCTAGAAAACGCGTTTGGCTTTTGTCTGACCAGCCTTAACGCGAATGTACCTGCTCAGGGGGCTGATGCCCATGCCCGGATCGCCCCTTCTTAGCCTTGTCTGAGCTATGAATCAAAGTGGCAGTAATTCCAGCGTTGTACACAAAACTCCCGTTACTGCCTCCGGTATAACACCGCAACTGGATGGCGTCGCCCGCACCGACGAAAATCACGTCGCTAGTACTTGTCGTTACGTAAACTTCAGACCCATAACCTCCACCATACTGGAACGCTGACCCGTTGCTCGCCAAGGTGTCGAAGCAGAAAGCGTAGGTGTCGCCGCTCACAATAAACGGCATCGCCGACGTGGAAACGAAGTACGTTCCCGCAGTGGCAATAGTATTGGTTTGTGCGACAACCGTAGTAGTGGACGATATGGGTATATCGGCAGCTGTACCGGTTAGGCTGGAGTAGCCTACAGAAATTCCCGGAGGTCCCTGCGGTCCGGTGGGTCCCTGCGGTCCTTGGGGTCCCTGCGGTCCCCTAGGCCCCTGCGGTCCTACCTGGTTCCAGTGAATCTTTGTCTCGGTTGATTTACAAGTAGCGGTCTTGCTCACAATCCTGATTGCACCCGAAAGAACGTTGACACAACCATAATAAGTTACAGTTGCTGGCGCCAGGATCACGTTACCTGAGCCTGCCGGTTGTTGCGCAGCCAAGGGCAGAACGCAGCAAGCGAGTAGAAAGAACGCACATACACAAACACTGATGCGAAACATAGATTCTCCTTTTTATTTGTTTATTTGCTAACTGGTTTTGATTTACTAGCGTTAGTACCGAGGGGCCGAGACTGCCGACGATGCAGCGCACACCAGACAGAAAAACTGGTTAGTGTACTACTAACTAAGTGACTGTCCCGTGTGAGCCTGACCGGCGGCCCCTGACTCCTGCCCCAACATCACCGATCCAGAGCTCTTCCCCGATTCGGAATGACGGCCCCAGGGCCCGAGCGCCCGGGGCCGTATTGCGTCCGGGAAGGCAAACCTTCTCCCCCGAGAGTTTGTCCTCCCAGAAAATCCATTGCCTACTGAACGTGGAGCGTCGGCCTGTAGCAACTGCCTGACCGGACGCATGGGAACAGGCACCCTCGCTCTTGATCTACTTACTCACGACCACATTCGCGTACATAGTGTCGCAGGCACTGATTTCGTTTCAGTCGCTACGCACGGCATACACGCTCATCCGGTCGGATCAGAGTTTAACCAGGTGCTTGCCGCCTCAGCATCAGATTCCACAGCTTTCGCTCTTGCAGGAATGCAACCGCAGCCTCCTCAGTCTTTCAAAGCGCGGAATCGAGGCAGAAGGGGTCAGTAAAGCAAGAAGATTTTTGGGCTACCGCTCCCCCGAACCCCTAATCCCTTTGCGTTGCACACATTCTCCTATCCGGTTGGCACAATCAATGCATTGCAGGTGAATTGCAGGTGAATTGCAGGTGAGCCGTTAAGTCATTGAAAATACATCTAGATACATTTCTTATGCTGGGTTTTGGCTAGGACAGTGGTACAATCCCCGGTTAAAAACCTGCCCGTAGCGGGATCTGGGCAATGGAAACTTCCCGGTTGATCTTCCGTTTTGGACCGTTTGAGGCGAAGACGTGTGCCCAGGAGTTGTCCAAAAACGGGACGACGGTTAGACTTCGCGGCCAGCCCTTCTCGATACTGGAACTACTGCTCAGTCGCGCGGGCGAAGTGGTGACGCGGGAGGAGATCCGGCAGAAGCTCTGGCCCGCCGACACCTTCGTCGACTTCGAGCACGGGCTCAACACTTCAATGAAGAAGCTGCGGCAGGCGCTCTGCGATTCCGCCACTGAGCCCCGCTACATCGAGACCATACCGCGACTGGGATACCGATTCATCGCCCCAGTTGAAGCTACGGTGGAACCGAAAGCAAAGAAGCCAACTGCGGTCGAGACGGTCTCGGGGTTTGTTGCCGCGCCTGATTCTGCAACTACAGTTTACTCGGAAGGCCACGTGTTCCCCGCTGCGGAGACACGGCCACGTCTGCATTTGTTTCTCGCACCAGCGGTTGTGGTCCTGGCTGGTGTGGCGGTGGTTTTCAATGTGGCGGGAACCCGAGATCGACTCTCTACCCTATTTCGGTCGACGAAAAATGCGTCCGTGGCAGTTGCGTCCGCTCCCAAACCGCTCCGCTCGATTGTGGTCCTTCCGCTGCAGAACCTTTCCAATAACTCAGCCGAGGACTATTTTGCGGATGGAATGACCGACGAACTCACCACGGATCTCGCCCAGTTCGGAAACCTACGGGTGATTTCGAGGACCTCGGCCATGCACTACAAGCGCGCGAGCACGACTGCCCCGGAGATTGGCCGTGAACTTGGCGTTGATACTCTGATTGAAGGGACCGTGCAACGTGTCGGAGACCGGGTGCGGATTCGGGTGCAGTTGATCGACTCTGCCAGTGATCGTCATCTGTGGGCGAAAAGTTACGATCACGAACTTAAGGATGTATTGGTGCTGCAAAGTTCGGCGGCGCGTGATATTGCGGAAGAAGTCCAGGGGAAAGTCGGCTCCCCACCACCAGACCTCCGGACGACCAGTCTGAATCCGGTGAAGCCCGGCGCGTACGAGGACTATCTTAAGGGACGTTACTTCTGGAATAAACGGACCGAGGACGGACTGAAGAAGAGTATTGATTATTTTGAGCAAGCAATTTCGCAAGACCCGAAGTTCGCGGCTGCGTATGCCGGCCTGGCGGGCAGCTACTCCATCCTGGGCTCGGATGTCTTACCTGCTCGCGTGGCGAGTGCCAAGGCCCACGCCGCAGCCAGCAAAGCGCTGGAGTTAGATCCGACAATCGCAGAAGGGCACGCCGAACTGGGGCTGGTAGAGTTTTATTACGACTGGGACTGGCCTCGATCCGAACAGGAGTTCCGACGCGCCATCGAGTTGAACCCGAACTATGCGACCGCGCACCAATGGTACGGCTACTATCTCGCGGCGATGGGCCGTTTTCCGGAGGCGCTGGAAGAGGCGAGAAAAGCGCAGCAGATTGATCCTCTCTCCTTGTCGATCAATACGACCTTGGCGGGGCGCTATCGCGATCTGCATCAATATGCTCAGGCCATCGACTTGAACCGGCGAACTCTGGAAATGGACCCCACCTTCGTGCCCGCGCACATTGCCCTGGGGGCCGCGTACGAAGACCAGGGAATCTGGTTGCAGGCGGTCCGCGAGTACCAGAAGGCAGTTGACCTCTCCCAGAACAACCCCATTGCGTTAGCGTCGCTGGGCTCTGCATACGGGCATTTGGGCGATCAAGCCGCAGCCCGCAAAACGATAGCCCGTCTGCAGGAGGCATCCAAACACCACTACGTGTCTGCTTTCGATATGGCGACGGTCTTTGCCGGCGTCGGCGACTCAGACACCGCTTTCCAGTGGCTGGAGAAAGCGTATGCCCAGCGGGAAAGTCAAATGGCATTTCTAAACATCACCCGGCGGATGGACCCATTGCGCTCGGACCCTCGTTTTGCCGACCTCCTGCGCCGCATGGGCCTGAGTGTCCGCCTCGCCTCAAACTGATCGGCTCGCAACCAGCTTGGTCTTTGTCGCAAAATCTGCTTAAATCGCATCAAAGCCAGAGAAGTCCAACGTGATCGATATCCACTGCCACATCCTCGCCGAGGTGGACGACGGCCCCAAATCCTGGGACGTGGCGGAGGAGATGTGCCGCATGGCGGTTGCGGACGGCATCGAACAGATCGTCGCCACGCCGCACGCTAACGACCGCTATCGTTACGACCGCGACTTCCTGGGGCGACTGCTCGACTATCTCCGGCAACGCATTGGCCAGGCTCCCAGCCTCAGCCTGGGCTGCGACTTTCACCTCTCGTACGAAAATCTGCAGGACGTGATGCTGTTTCCCAATCGCTACACCATAGAAGGCACCCGCTACCTGTTGGTCGAACTGAGCAATTACAGTGTTCCGGTTCAGATCGAAGAGCACTTCAGCAAGCTGCAGGAGAAGGGATTGACCCCGATCATTACGCATCCGGAACGTAATCCCATCATGCAGCGCACTCCACAACGCATTTTGCAGTGGGTAGAACTGGGCTGCGTGATCCAGGTGACCGGGTCGGCGTTCACGGGGCGCTGGGGCGAGGCAGCTTGGCAAACCGCGCAGTGGCTGCTGAAACGGGAAGCCGTCCACGTGCTGGCGACGGATGCGCACGACACCAAGAATCGTCCGCCGGTGCTTTCCACGGCTCGCAACGCAGCCGCGGAAATCTGTGGAGAAGAGATCGCGCACGCGCTGGTCGATGGCAATCCGCGAGCGATTGTAAGTGGACAACCGCTGCCTTATTTTCCCTCGCCAGTGATGAAGAGTTAGGTCAAGCTGCTTCGCCACGGATTTCCAGGAATCAACGCCGATAACCCTCTTTTTCTTTCTTTTGTTCTTCTTGATCGGCGTAGATCCGTGCCGAGGTTCTTGATCTTCTATCTTTGTTGCTTGTCGGGTTCAGCCGCAGTGCCGGGAGTTGAAGGACGCGCCTGAGGTTGGCTGGTCATGGCGCTTTCGGGATTCAGCAGATGATCGTGATCCGGCCCTAATCCCAGTTTGATCAGCGCGCGAGCGTCAGGAGTAGTTTTGGACTGCCAATTATTGTCGGCTTGATAACGCTGCATGGCTTGCTGCGTGGCGTCATTCCACTCGCCGGTGGGTTTTCCGTCCAGGTAGTGCTCGCGGATCAAGGCTTCCTGGATTTCTAGGGTGCGCTTCGAGTCAATCTTCTGTTGTCCGTGAGTGCGTCCCTTGGAGGCAGATTTTCGCGACTTCTTGCTTTTGCCCGTAGTCGAGTGAGTGGACTTGGAACTCTTCGCGTGAGAACTCGTGGCGGCCCGTGCGGAAGATGCGGCAGGCGTACTGGCTGGCTGAGCAGCGGGCTTGCTGTCCGTCTCTTGCGCGCTCGACAAAGTCGCCGCAAGTAACGCGACGCAGCCGAGCGCCGAAAACCTTGTTATCTCCCAGTCAAATAAACGCAAACATGATCCTCGCAAACCAGAGTCGGGCACTGAGTAATGATCCCTGATCGGGGTTCTCAGTGCCAGTCTCGACGGTTTGTATCCAGGTTACGGAAGTGTACCGGCCAGGAAGATGGTACCGTCCTGGCGGCCTGAGCCCCGCTGGCGTACCAGGAATACCACATCCTGTCCACTCTTCAGGGTTGACGAGATTCGATTAAAGTCATCCTCGGAATTCACCGCCTGTTTGTTGATCTCGAGGATGACGTCTCCACGCGTGAGACCGACGTCGTCGGCGAAAGACGAGGGCTTAATATCCTGCACGATTACGCCCTTGCCAACAGGAATGTCCAGGCGATCGGCCATTTCAGAAGTAATGGCGCGAACCGTCAGGCCCAACTTGCTCTCTTTGGGCGCTTCCGCCTCTCCGTTTTCATCGTCTTCACCGAGGCGGGCGGCGAACAGCTTGGCACGATCAGTGACGGTGACCGCGGCCTCCTGTTTCTTGCCATTGCGAACGAAGCCCAGGTTTACCTTGGTGCCGGGCTTGCGGCTGGCGATATCGGCAACCAGTTCGTCGCCATTCTTTACCGGCTTGCCATCGACCGAGACAATCGTGTCACCCACTTTCAGCCCGGCCTGCTCGGCAGGACTGCCCGCAGTTACCGCGGACACAGTTACTCCGCCAGCGCCCGCTCCATAGACACGCGAGATCGCCGGATTTTCCTGAGCATTGAACATGATGCCGATTGAGCCGCGGGCTACGCGGTGTTCCGGCGCAATCAGTTGGTTATAGACGCTCACGACGGTGTTGGAAGGCATGGCGAAGCCCACGCCAGCGTAGGCGTTCGTGTCGGTGAGAATCGCAGTGTTGATGCCGATGACTTCACCGGCCATGTTCACCAGTGGGCCTCCCGAGTTGCCGGGATTGATGGCGGCATCCGTCTGGATGAATGATTGGAACTGCCGGTTGGGCACGATGTTGCGGCCTTTGGCCGAAACGATCCCTGCGGTCACGGTCTCTGACAGTCCGAAGGGACTGCCCACGGCCAGCACCCAATCTCCTACTTCCATGCTGTCGGAGTTACCTAGCTTGGCGACGGGCAAAGGCTTTTCCGGCTCGATCTTGATCACGGCCAGATCGGTTTCCTGGTCGGAACCGATCACTTTGGCGTCATGGAAAGTTCCCGGCGGATCGTCCATGAGCTTCACGCGGATACGGTCGGCTTTCTCGACCACGTGACGGTTGGTGACGATGTAGCCTTTGGCATCGACGATCACCCCAGAGCCCAGAGAACGCTCGCGAATGGGCCCGTTGCCTTGCTGGCCCCCGAAAAACTTATCAAAGAAATCGCCAAAGGGGTCCTGATCATCCGGTTGGTCGGGATTGCCGCCGCGCCCTCGACGATGCGGATTCTTGATCGTCGACTCGGTGTTCACGTTGACCACGGTCGGTTCCAGTTGCTTGGAGATTTGCGAGAACTGGTTCGACAGTTGCTGCGGCGAGGGAACGCTCAGCGGGGTGGCATCCGAACTTTTCTTCTCCTGGCCCTTCACTCCCTTGGAAATGACCGTCCCGATCAGAATGCCGACCGTTAGTGTGGCCAAAATCGTGAGCGTGTATGCTGGGCGGTTTGCCCTTAGGCGCGCCCAGAAACCGCTGGCAAGCGGATCCATAAAAACTTCCTCCGTACTCAAGCAAAATCAGTGCTTTAACATTATACCTTTTCAGCGCGG
>Ga0209380_10002286_pt1 | contig 12391 bp, 11 predicted proteins | sample HubBroMetageWFT6_FD_188347 | JGI IMG/M metagenome (GOLD analysis project Ga0209380, IMG submission 188347) | Warmed and freeze-thawed soil microbial communities from the Hubbard Brook experimental Forest, New Hampshire - Hubbard Brook CCASE Soil... | ecosystem: Environmental > Terrestrial >...
GCCATTGCTAGACTCCGGTGCTCGTGGCGGTCAGCAGCGGCGCTCGAGACGGATGGCGTTGGCGGCAGGCTCTGCGAGCCGTTCTGCCGATTGGAGCCCTGCTTCTGCTATCGGCGTGCGGCTCGTCGCCGGCGGCCGGGACCTTCCACCCGCAAGGGTCGGGCGGCACTTCGACGGCCACGCCCAGCGCGACCGTCTCGTCGGGGGCCAGTGACATCAGCTCCGGCGGGCTCGCCTGGCCGCCCTTCGGCGCCAGCACGCACGTCGTGGTGCCCAACTGGCGCGCCGTCGACCGGGCCGCGGCCCCGGCTGTGAAGGCGGACGAAGACTTCCTGCTCGCGGTGATGTACGCCGACTACACCGGCGACCGCGACCACCGCTGGACTGCGTACGCCTCAGCCCCGGTGCGCACGGGCCTCGCCTCCACGCTCGCGATGCCGGACGTGACCACCGAGTCGTTCATCGGGACGGTGAAGTTCTGGCACATGACGGCCGCGCCGAGTTCGCTGGCCCCGGGCGCTGTCGTGGTCGCCGAGTGCGTGGACAGTGCCAAGGCGAAGAACACGGGCCTCGGCACCGGCAGGGTGCTGCCCAAGAGCCAGCAGAACACGACCGACGAGAACTACTACGAGAACACCGACGTCCTCGCCGATCAGCACGGCCAGTGGCAGGTCATCTCCATTGAGCCCGAGCTCTACTACCCGCGAGCCGTGGAGTGCAAGCCATGATCAGTCGCAGCATTCGCGCCGGTACCGCGCTCGCCGCCGGGCTGCTGGTGGTGCTGGCGACGTCGCCGCAGGCGGGGGCCAGCACCAACCCCGACCCGAATCCCGGCTGCCAGGGTCCGAACTGCGCGATCAGCCTGTCGCAGTTCATCACGCTCAGCGGCGACGTCGGCAACACCGGCCACGTGACCGTGAATGTCCCGCCGCCGCCGTGCCTGTGGGAGCCGATCGGCAACCAGATCACCGGGAGCCAGGTGATCGTCAACGAGTTCGGCACCGTCACCCAGCAGGGCTCGCTCTACGGCGTCTACCAGTCGGTCCAGCAGGCCAAGCAGCTACTCAAGACCGGCACCCCGGCCGGCACCTGGTATCAGCTCCCGATCAACCCGGCCGACACGCCGGCCGAGGTACAGGCGTGCCTCGCCGAGCCGCTGTTCTTCTTCGCCCAGCCGGGCCAGGTGCCGCCGATGCCGCCGCTCCCGCCCATCATCCTGGCCCGGTACGCCTTCAACCACATGCACATCCCGTCGCCACAGGTTCAGACAAGCCCGCGGGGCAAGGGCTACGTCAACGACGCGACGTTCGTGTGGGCGAACTGGCCGGCTGGCTCAACGGGAACGCGGGCCTACCGGATCATCGCCACGCTCGGCAACCAGACCGCGTCGGTCTGGGCTCAGCCCACCAAGGTCTCGGTGGCGGTGAACCAGCTGGGCACGGCGTATGACAACTGCGGCACCGGCGGCTCGAAGTACCCGCCCGGCAAGTCACCGGCGACCGGACCCGGCGTCCCGCCCGACTGCGGCGTGCTCTGGACCGCGGCGGGTGCCGGCGCGGCCGTGACGGCGACGGTCACCTGGGACGTGACCTGGGCGCCCTACGTGCTCAACGGCCCCGGCCCGAACCAGCTGGTCACGCTCACGACCGCCGGGACCAGCCCGCCGCTGAACGTCTACCAGATCCAGAGCATCAACGGCTGACCGTGGCCCCCGGGCCCGGCTCGCTGTGCGTGTTCGCGGCCGAGACCTCCTCGCCGCAGTGCGGGCAGCTTAGCGCCGGCTGCGTGACCTGACCGCAGGCGTCGTGCACGAGCACGACCGGCGGGCCGCTCTCGCCCGGCGCCCAGGTGTCCCCCCACTGCAGCAGCACCGCGATCAGCGGGAACAGCGACCGGCCCTTCTCGGTCAGGTAGTACTCGTACCTCGGCGGGTGCTCGGAGTACTCCCGGCGCTCCAGCACCCCGTGCTCGGTCAGCTTCCGCAGCCGCGCGGTCAGCACGCTGCGGGCCATCCCCAGACTCGCCTGGAAGTCATCGAACCGCCTGGTCCCGCGGAACGCGTCGCGCAGGATCAGCAGCGTCCACCACTCCCCGACCACATCCAGCGTCTTGGCGATGGAGCAGTTCCAGTCGGAAAGGCTCGTCAGTTGCATGGCCCCAGTCTACTCCTGTTAGTCGTTTGACAAGACTCACTGTACCGTGCGATGGTGAGTCTGTTCAAGCTACTAACTCGCCTGGAGGCTCTGTGACCACCGAGACCCGCCGGCCCTGGCTGGCGCTCATGGTGCTGTGCCTGGGCACATTCGCGATCCTGATGGATTCCACGATCGTGAACGTCGCCCTGCCGAGCGTGATCTCCGGTCTCCACGCGCCGCTGGATCAGGCCCTCTGGGTGGTCAATTCCTATTTGCTGGTTTTCGCCGCTTTGTTGATCCTGGCGAGCCGGCTGGGCGACCGGTTCGGACCGCGGCGGATGTTCGTCGCCGGGCTGGTGGTGTTCGCGGTCGCGTCCGCGCTGTGCGGCGCCGCGCAGACGGCAGGCGAGCTGATCGCTGCCAGGGTCGTGCAGGGCGTCGGCGCGGCCGCGATGGCACCGCAGGCGATGGTCATCATCCGCGCGATCTTCGACCACAAGCGGATGGGCGCCGCGTTCGGCGTGTTCTCCTCGATGATCGGCGTGGCCGCCGTGAGCGGGCCGGTCATCGGCGGGCTGCTGACTACCTACCTCAGCTGGCGGTGGGTGTTCTACGTCAACCTGCCGATCGCCGCCGTCGGCATCGCGCTCAGCTACGTGTTCGTCCCCGAGATCAGGACCGGCCGCAAGCACAGCCTCGATCTGCCCGGCGTCCTGCTCGCGGCCGGCGGCCTGGCCACGCTGTGCTACGGCGTGATCGAGGGCCAGCGCTACGACTGGGGCACGGTGCGGGACGGCATCACGATCCCGGAAATACTCGGCCTCGGCACGCTGCTGCTGATCGCCTTCGTCTGGTGGGAACGCCGCCAGCCCGAGCCGCTGGTCCCGCTCGCCCTCCTGCGCAATCGGACCTTCGCGATCATCGCGGCGCTGAGCCTGGCCGTCCAGTTCGCGCTGCAGAGCATGCTGCTGATCAACTCGATCAACCTGCAGTCCGCGCTCGGGTTCACGGCCGTGCACGCCGGCCTGACCGGGCTGCCGCTCACGGTGGCGATGACGGGGCTGGCCCCGTTCGCGGGCCGCATTACCGACCGGATCGGCGGCAAGTACGTGCTCGGCGCCGGGCTTGTGCTCTACGCCGCGGGGATCTTCGGGCTCGCCGCGGTCGCCTCGGTACACGCGACCTCGCTGACGTTCGCCCCGGTCCTGGTGGTCGCCGGACTCGGGATGGGCGCGATCTTCGCGCCGCTGGCGACTATGGCCATGCAGGCGGCACCGCCGGAGCTTGCGGGAGCGGCGTCCGGCGTCGTCAACACCAGCCGTCAGCTGGGCGGCACCTTCGGCGGCGCCGTCACCGGAGCCGTGCTGGCCAGCTCCCTCGCCTCGGCCATGCACGCGCGGGCGGTCACGGCCGCAGCCCAGCTGCCGGCCGCGGTGCGAGGACCGTTCGTCGCAGGCTTCGCCCAGGCGGCGAAGGCGGGACTGCAGGTCGGCCGCGGCGAGGCCGGCGCCAAGCTGCCGCCCGGCACGCCCAGCGCGCTGGTGCCGCACCTGCGGGCGCTGGTCCAGGACGTGTTCGCCCGCTCGTACATCGACGCGATGCACACGGCGCTGGCGATCCCGGCCGCGGTGCTGCTGGCCGGCGCGCTCGCCTGCCTGCTGCTGCGCCGCGCGCAGCCAGCCACGAGCCCGGCACTGACGCCGGCGCCCAGGGAACCAGAGACAGCGGCGCTCGACTAAGGCTGTGCCGCCGAACTAAGGAGATTCCGATGTCTACACCGATTACCCGCCGCCGCTTCCTGGAGTCCCTGAAGGAGGCTGGCAGCTGGCCCGCCGCCGACCGGAACATCATGGTGAACCTGGCGATCGCGTTCATCGCGGCCCGGGCCGACGCCGAGGCGGCCGGCTACTTCGCCGGCGTGGCCGACGCCAGGCCGCAGGATGCGAGCGCGCTCGCGCTGACCGGGTTCTTCCAGGCCCGGACCGGCCGCGACACCGAGGATGCGCTCGGCCTGCTGGACAAGGCCGCGACCATGGACCTGGGCCTGCCGCAGTACTTCCGCGGCCTGGCTCTCGCAGACCGGCTCGACGGCACTGACGCCAGCAAGGCCGCCGAGCAGGCCGCTGCTGACCTTGAGTTCGTGCTCGCGGTGCGCAGCGAGTTCCCGCCCGGCCTGCTGCGCGCCGCCTTCCACGGCCTCGCCCGCGCCTACCGGCAGCTCGGACGCGACGACGAGGCGGAAGCCGCGCAGCGCAGCTCCGGCCTCAGCCCCGCGGACGACGACCCGCGCCTGATCTTCACGAGCTTCTCGGTGACCGCCCGCGACGGCATGCGCATGGCGCCGCCGCGGATCCTGCGGCCCGCGCCCGGCGTCTCGGTCGCAACGTCCTACGACTTCGGCGACTTCGCGTTCGTCCAGACCGCCGCGGGCATCGTCGCCATCGACGCCGGCACCAGCGCCGAACGCGTCCGATCGGCGCTGGCCGACCTCGCATTCCCGGCCGATCAGCCGATCACCCACGTGATCGTCACCCACGCCCACTTCGATCACGTGGGCGGCATCGCGGCCCTGCTCGGGCCCGGCACCCAGGTAATCGCGTCGGCCGGCTTCCCCGCCGAGCAGGAACGCCAGCGGCACTGGTCCATCCCGTTCCGCAACTTCACCGGCACCGGCGCCAGCCCGATCAGGCAGGTCGAGCCAGACGCGCTCGTCAGCGAAACCACGTCCGTGACCGTGGGCGGAGTCGAGTTCCGCCTGATTCCGACCACCGGCGGCGAGACCCCGGACGCGCTGATGGTGTACCTGCCCGCCAGCGGGCTGCTGTTCACCGGCGACGTGATGATGCCGTACACCGGGGCACCATTCACCGCGGAGGGATCGCCCGAGGGGATGCTGGCGACGCTGCGCACGATCCGCGAGCTCGGGCCGCAGCGGCTCATCCACGGTCACGTCCCGCTGACCGAGAACTTCACGGTCGAGGCGCTGGCCGGGCTCGAGCCGGCGCTCGCGGACCTGCACGAGTTCGTGCTGGCCCGGATCGGCGAGAACCTGACGCTGCCCGAGATTCTGGACCGCGGCTACCTGCCGTCCGGGCTGCGCGAGCACCCGGCGGCCACGCTGCCGTACCTGGTCATCCGCGATCACTTCACCGAGCGGCTGCACCACCAGCGCACCGGCTACTGGCAGCCCGACGGCCACGGGCTCGACCCGCGCAGCGCGGGGGACTGGGCGGCCGCGCTGGACCTGCTTGCCGGCGGCAACCCGGCCGCGTTCGCCCGGACGGCGGCCACGCTCGCCGACCAGGGTGACCTCGGGCTCGCGCTGGACATCGCCAGGGCCGGCGAGCTGCGCCACCCGGGCAGCACGGAGCTAGATGAGGTCCGTCGCCGCGTGCTTGGCCGGCTGATGGAGCAGCATCAGGTCAGCGACCCGTTCAAGTTCCTGGTCTACGCCGAGCTGGCGGGCGCGGAGGTGAGCCCGGTCGCCTAGCCGGGCCCCTCGCCCCGGCGCTCCAGCCAGCGCTCCGGGCTGCGCAGGCCGGCGAAGCCGAGCCGGCGATACAGCCCCCGTTCGGGGGCGGCCATCAGCACCTGACGGATGCTTCCGACGTCGGGGTGGCTGGTGGCCGCCTCGACCAGGAACGAGCCGAGGCGATGGGCGCGGGCGAACCCGGCCTGGGTTCCGTCGGCGGCATAAAGCCCGAACACCAGCGAGTGCTCGATCGCCGTGGCCATGACCTGGTACTCGCGGCCCTGCGCCCAGTAGCTCTCCGCGCTCATCCAGCCGTGTACCCGCGTCACGTCGAGCAGCGCGGGATCATCACTTACCCAGTAGCCGTCAGGCCCGTCCCATCGCATCGGATCATTCTCGCGCGGGCGACACGGGCCCGCGCGAGCGTCGTTCCCGCCCTAATTGCCGAGGAGTGAGTCGAGCGCCACGACCGGCTCGGCCAGCGCCGTCGTGTCGACCGGCTTGCGCGAGCGGACCAGGTCCTGGATGAGGTCGTTGACGTCCCAGACGTTGACGTTCATCCCCGCGAGCACGCGGTCCTCGCCGTCGAGCCAGAACGCGATGAACTCACGCCGGCCGACGTCGCCGCGGAAGACGACCTGCGCGTAACCGCCGGGCTCGACATAGCCGGAGTACTCCATGCCCAGGTCGTACTGGTCGGTGAAGAAGTAGGGCACGCGATCGTAGGCGACATCCTGGCCCAGCATCGACTTCGCCGCGGCCAGCGGCTGATTCAGAGCGTTGGCCCAGTGCTCGACCCGGATGTGCTTGCCGATCATCGGGTGAAAGGCGCTGGCAACGTCCCCGGCCGCGAAGACGTCCGGATCGGCGGTGCGGAGCCCGGCGTCGACCCGCACGCCGTTGTCGACCTCGAGGCCGGCCGCCTGCGCCAGCTCGGTGTTGGGCGCGATCCCGACCGCGACCAGGATGGCGTCGGCGGCGATACGGGTGCCGTCCGCCAGGCGCACGCCGTCGGCGCTGCCGCCGACCCCGGTGATCTCGGCCACCTCTGCCCCGAACCGGAAATCGACACCGTGGTCGCGATGCAGGTCAGCGAACACCTGCGCGACCTCGCGGCCAAGCACCCGGAGCAAGGGCAGCTCGGCGGTCTCCAGCACCGTCACCGCGGCGCCTGCCTCGCGGGCGGCGGCCGCCGCCTCCATCCCGATCCAGCCAGCCCCGATCACGACGACCCGCGACGAGTCCTCGATCGTCGACCTCAGCCGGTCGCTGTCCCCCACGGTCCGCAGGTACAGCACGCCGTCCTGGTCGGCGCCCGGCACCGGCAGCCGCCGCGGCGCCGAGCCAGTGGTGAGCAGGAGCTTGGCGTACCCGGCGCGGCTGCCGTCGGCGAAGGTCACCTCGTGAGCCGCCCGGTCGATGGCGGTGGCCGCGAGGCCGAGGCGCAGGTCGATGTTCGCCTCGGCATACCACTCCCGCGGATGCACGTAGATCGAGTCTCGCTCGGCCTTGCCCTGCAGGTATCCCTTGGAGAGCGGCGGCCGCTCGTAGGGCAGCTCGTTCTCGGCACCGACCATGACGATCGGGCCGTCGAAGCCTTCCGCGCGCAGCGCCTGCGCGCCCTTCGCCCCGGCCAGGCTGGCCCCGACTATCAGGTAGGTCGTGTCCATCGCCATCACGCTCTCCCGGTTGAGGTCGATCAGTGCACGCCAGCCAGCGCGAAGAACTCCGCCCGCGGGACCGGACGCCGCGCAGCGTCCTGCAAGTATGCTCCGCCCGTGATCCGCCGCCGGGTGACCTGCCCCCTGTTTCGTTCGCTTCTGCGGCCGGCTTGTCCCGGTATGCGCGAACGGAACTGGGGGTGAGTCGTGGCGCGGGCGGGAGCACCGCGCTGTTCGCACCACGGAGACCGGCAAAGCAGTACATTTCGGCGCGCACAACCGGGTGTCTCAATCAGTTAGGAGACTTACCGTCCGCACCGGACGGTAAGTCTCCTACGTGATTCGGAGCCGGTCGCATAGGCCGCGAATCGGCCACGGCACCCCGGCGACGCGCACCACCACCGGCGGCCGCGCCGCGATCCGACTGGACATCGGCGCGGGTTGGCGGTTGGCTCGGGCGCTATGTCCACCATTCTCGTAACCGGCGCTGCCGGGTCCGTCGGCACCATGCTCCGGACCAGGCTTGCCCGGCCTGGCCGCGTCCTCCGGCTGCTTGACCTCGCGCCCCTGACGGCCGGCCCCGGTGAGGAGGTCGTGCCCGCCTCGATCACCGACCTCGACGAGATGACCGGCGCCTGTGCTGGCACCGAGGCGGTGATCCACCTCGCGGGCATACCGCGGGAGGCGCCCTGGGAGCAGATCGCCGCGGTGAACATCGAGGGGACCTACGCCGTGTTCGAGGCTGCGCGCCGGGCCGGCACGCGGCGGGTCGTCTTCGCCTCCTCCAATCACGCGGTCGGCTTCAGCCCGGCCAGCGAGTTCCCCGTGCCGGACTACGCCTTCCCGGCGCCGGACACTTATTACGGCGTGTCCAAGGCGGCCGGCGAGGCGCTCGGCGCGCTGTACCACTATCGGTACGGACTGGACGTGATCTGCCTGCGCATCCTGTCGTGCGCCGACCGGCCGCTGGGCGTCAGGGAACTGTCCACCTGGCTGTCCCCCGACGACACCGGGCGCCTGTTCGAGGCGTGCCTCACCGTTGACCGGCCGGGATTCCGGGTCGCGTTCGGCGTCTCTGACAACACCAGGGGCGGCTGGGTCAGCCTGGCCGAAGCCCGCGCACTCGGCTACGAGCCGCGCGATGACGCCGAGGTGTACGCCGCCGAGGTGCTCGCCCGCGACGGCCAGCCGGACCCGGCCGACCCGGTGCTCGCGCACCTGGGCGGCGAGTTCTGCCTGCCGCGGCTCGATGCAGAATTCCTCTCATGACCCCGCACGTAACCGCCGTGACGACCGCCGCCTACGAGCTCCCGATGCCGGTGCCGTGGGGGCCGGGCGCGATGAGCCAGTACCTGATCACCGCCGCGATCGACGTCAGCGACGGCGGCAGCGGGCAGGGATTCAGCTGGGCCGTTCGGTCGGGGGCGCAGGCGATCAAGCCGCTGATCGACAACGACTGCGCGCCGGTGGCAGTCGGCGGGCCGGTCATACCCGCGGCCGCGTGGGACCGCATGCGGTTCCACCTCCGCGAGGCGGGCGGCGGCATCACCAGCCTGGCGATGGCGGCCATCGACATCGGGCTGTGGGACCTGCAGGCGAAGACGGCCGGCCTCAGCCTGACCGACTTCATCGGCCGCCAGCGCGACGAGGTGCCGGCGTACGCCAGCGGCGTGAACCGGCACCTGGCCCTGGACGAGCTCATGGAGCAAGTGCACCGCTGGGTCGAGGCCGGGCATACCAGATTCAAGATCAAGGTCGGCCAGCCGACGCTGGACGAGGACGTAGAACGCGTCGCGGCAGTCCGCCGGATCATCGGTCCCGGCAGGCTGCTGATGCTGGACGCGAACCAGCTCTGGGATCTTCCGGCCGCTCGCCGGGCCGCGAAGGCGCTGTCCGCATTCGACATTTTCTGGCTCGAAGAGCCGCTGCCGGCCGAGGATCACCAGGCCTACGCGCGACTGCGGGCCGCGATCGACATCCCGCTGGCCGCCGGCGAGAGCCTGTATACCGAGGCCCAGTTCCGCGACGCGCTCCTGGCCGGAGCAGTGGACTACATCCAGCCGAATATCTGCCGGGTGGGAGGGGTCACCCCGTTCCTGCGCATCGCGCGGCTGGCCCGGCTGTTCGATGTGCCCGTGATGCCGCACCTGCTCCCGGATCTGTCCGGCCAGCTGGCGTTGTGCCTCCCGCTGCCGGCGATGGTCGAGGACATCGATCAGGGGTCGTTCGCCGCGCTCGGCGCGCTCGCGCGGCAGAGCGGCGTGACGATCGCCGACGGCATCCTGGAAGCGCGCACGCCGCCGGGCCACGGACTGGAGTTCGCCACGGCGGCGCTCGCGCCGCTCACCTGAGCAGCAAACCCCTAGGGCAGCAAGCCCCTACGGCAGCGCGTTCGCGCGGACCACCGCCGAGTAGAAGGCGGCACTCGCCTTCGGGATCCGCTGCTGCGTCCCGTAGTCGACGTACACGAGGCCGAAGCGCTTCTGGTAGCCCTCCGCCCACTCGAAGTTGTCGAGGAACGACCAGCAGAAATACCCGCGCAGGTCCACGCCGGCGTCGATCGCGCGCGCGGCCGCGTCGAGATGGTCGGTGAGGTACGTGATCCGCTCCTGATCGTCGACGCCGCCTTCGGGATCGACGTAGTCCTCGGCCGCCATCCCGTTCTCGGTGACGTACAGCGGCAAGCCCGGCACGCGGTCGCGCAGCTGGACTAGCAGGTCATACAGGCCGCTCGCGTCGATCGGCCAGCCCATCGAGTTGCGCGGGGTCCCGTCGCGCACCACGCTGACCGCACCCGGGTAGCCGCTGATGCGCTCCTCGCCGCGGCGCAGCTCGTCCTCCTCGTCGCGCCAGCCGACGGTGCCCGGCCGGTAGTAGTTCACGCCGAGGAAGTCGATCGGCGCGCTGATGATGTCCAGGTCGCCGTCCCTGATCAGCTCGGGTCCCGGCAGCAGCGACGGCCGGACGGCGCCGACCGGGTAGCGGCCGGAGATCACCGGGTCCAGGAACACCTGGTTCTGCTCGGCCTCGATTTCCTCCGCGGCCGCCTTGGCCTGGTCGGACGTCGCGCGGACGACGGTGAGGTTCAGCGTGAAGCCGACCGGCTTGTCCGGCCCGAGTTCGGCGCGCAGCGCCTGGAGCGCGAGGCCGTGCCCGAGCAGCAGATGGTGGGTGGCCGCAGCCGCAGCCGCCTCATCGCGCCGGCCCGGAGCGTGCGTGCCGACGCGGTAGCCGTGGTTGGCCACGACGTAAGGCTCGTTGAGCGTGATCCAGCGCCCGACGCCGTCGCCGAGCGCCCTCGCCGTGATCGCCGTGTACTCGGCGAACCGCTCCGCGGTGTCGCGCCGCGGCCAGCCGCCGGCATCTTCGAGCGGCTGCGGCAGGTCCCAGTGGTAGAGCGTCGCGACGGGCTCGATGTCGCGCTCGCGCAGGCCGGTCACGAGGCGGCGGTAGTAGTCCAGCCCCTGCTGGTTGACCTCGCCGCTGCCGGCGGGCACGATGCGCGGCCAGGCGATCGAGAACCGGTAGGCCCGCACGCCAAGGTCCGCGAGCAGATCGAGATCAGCGTCCAGCCGATGGTAGGCGTCGCAGGCGATGTCGCCGGTGTCGCCTCGGCGCACCTTGCCGGGCGTGTGGCTGAACGTGTCCCAGATGGACGGCCCGCGGCCAGCCTCGGCCGCGGCTCCCTCGATCTGGTATGCAGCCGTCGAGACACCCCACAGGAAGCTGTCTGGAAACCGCCGGTGCCCGGTCATCTGGCTGAAGCCGTCAGTGCTCATCAACCCTCCATTTGAGGCCTGGATGACCCTTGACGCCACCCATCGCCGTCCTTACTGTAAGCGCTGACATTTAAATGTGTAAGCGGTGACATGTAAGCGGTTAACTTTCTTGCCATGGTCCCGTCACGTGGGCGTGCTATGGCCCGTTTCGCAAGGTGCTAGGTGATTCGAACGGACACTAGTGCGCTGGCTGGGCCGGTCCCCGGCTATGCCGCCACGCTGTACGACGTGGCGAGGGAGGCCGGGGTCTCCACCGCGACGGTGTCCAGGGTCGTGCACGGACACGATCGGGTCAAGGCATCGACCAGGCAGCGCGTGCTCGACGTCATCGAGAAGCTCGGGTACGTGCCCGACGGCGCGGCGCAGAGCCTGTCCAGGAAACGGAAGCAGGTGCTCGGCCTGGTCGCCGTCGAGAGCCGCGGCCCCGAGACCGAGATCGAGCAGACCAGCCTGCTGTTCGTCGAGGAAGTCCTGCGCGGCGTCGAGTCATCGCTGGGCGAGATCGGGTGGTCGCTGCTGATCTCGTTCCTGCATGCCGGCGACGCGGCCTACCAGCGGCTGCAGTCACTGTCGGGCAAGGTCGACGGCCTGCTGATCGCCGAGGGCATCGTCGGATCGGGACAGCTCGCCCGGCTGGCCGCCCGGCTGCCGATCGTGCTCGTCGCCGGGTCGCCGGAGGAACTGAACGCCGATGTCGTCGACGCGGACAACCGCTCGGGCACCATGGCCCTGGTCAGCCATCTGGTCGAGGTGCACAACCGGACCCGGCTCTTCTACGTGGCCGGCCCGGACGAGGCGCCCGACGCCCGGGCCCGGCGCAGCGCGTTCAACGAGGTGCTGGCGGTGCACCGGAGCGTGACCGCGTGCGGCGAGTTCGAGGGCCTGTTCGCCGGGGTCGGCGGCCAGCTCGCAGCCCAGAAGATCCTGTCGATGCCGCCCAGCGAGCGGCCCGACGCGGTGGTGTGCGCGAACGACCAGATGGCCATCGGAGCCCTGCGCGAGCTGCAGGCGAACGGCATCCGGGTGCCCGAGGACATGGCGGTCGTCGGGTTCGACGACATTTATCCAGGCACCCTCGTCGTCCCGGCCCTGACGACCGTCCGCCAGCCGATGCGCATGCTCGGCGCGCGCGCCTGCTCCCGGCTGCTCGAGCGCATCGCCGACCCGGCCCTCCCGCACCGGGTCGAGCTGCTCCCAACCCAGCTGATCGTGCGGGAAAGCTGCGGGTGCGGTGCGCCCAACGGCGCTGCCGCAAATAGCGCTGCCGCAAGCAGCGCTGCCAACGCCGGCGCCCCAGCACCCGACGCAATACGGGAACTCGCGATCCAGGCAGGTGACTGATGA